>Ga0307517_10000376_pt1 | contig 77213 bp, 63 predicted proteins | sample 23_EM_MG_FD_194515 | JGI IMG/M metagenome (GOLD analysis project Ga0307517, IMG submission 194515) | Populus trichocarpa ectomycorrhiza microbial communities from riparian zone in the Pacific Northwest, United States - 23_EM | ecosystem: Host-associated > Plants > Roots > Unclassified | place... | reverse complement strand
TCAAACGAGTCACACGCGCGAAACTCATGACTCATAATGTGAGTCATGTGCAAAAGTCATTACATCATATGACGTCACAATCGTGCGTCATGAAATCATCAACCAATCATAACATAACAATGACTCGTGAGTGCATAGTCATGTGAGAACTATGAGTCAAGTAACGTCATAGTGTGAAATCCAACATACGTTATGACTCATAAGTATGAGTCATGTGAAATCTGCTTTGCTTAGTCACGATTTGTGACACCAGAACCATATTATAACTTTTACGGCATAACCCTAATTCCTCATGCGATTGAGTGTTACCTCATGCAACAGCCTTGGTGTTTGTTTTAAATGCATTATCTTATATTATCATATTGGAAAAATTCTAATTCCAAGTTTGATTATACACACAACCTTTAAAACCTTACACCTAACAACACCCCAATCACATATACCCCTTTTATGCAATAACACTTGCTCTATACTAGTGTTGTTCTCGAGCTGGCTCGAGCTGCCAAGAAACCCCCCAGAAACTGCCCTGAAGCTCAAGTCTAGAGCTGACTCAGCTTGTAGACCCCTGTCAGAGCTGGCTCGAGCCACCAAGAGATGAGTTGCCAAGAGACAAGCTGCCAAGAGACAAGTTGCCAAGAGATGAGTTGTCAAAAGACTCGAGCCGGCATGTGGCAGCCCCCAGCTTGAAGGGCTTGAGCCATGCTTGCCTCTTGTACTACACTACTCTATACAGCTTGGCAGTGCCTCATTCTTAATATACTATTTTTCTCCCTTCCTCTTTTTCTTTTATCCATCTACTCACTCCTCTCTTTCTACTATTCTTCCTATAACCTCTTTTATTATTTTAAACACATCTTTTTTTTCCTCACCTACTTCTCTTCCCTGAACCCAGCTCTGTTATTGTCTTCACATATCTTTTCCATTCTCAGCACTCACAAACCCACTCACAGACCTCAGGGCTCCCTCACTTCTACCTCCTCTCTCTCGCTACCCACCTTCTATACCTACTACTACCCCTTCTCCCCCTTCTCCCCCTCCTCCACCTTTTTACCCTATCCATTCCTCTTTCCACCATCTCACCTCACCTCATATCCTTATATTACCTACCCCTTCATCTCAGATCAGTTCCCCACCTCTTACCCCTTCCCACTTATCTCTTTTATATTCTCTCCTTCATATACAATCACCTATACTCTTTCTATCTACTTTCTATACTCTCTGATATCAATCCCTTTAACTCTACTACTTTTCCCATATACTATTATTGCTTTCACTAATTTTCCGCACACTACTAACCCCACTATTTTCTTTGTTATCTTGGAAATATCTTACTAATTATTGTTTAGTTTTCAAATATATAGTCATAGACCTTATAGAACTAGCACTTCTAAATCCATTGACTAAGTTATATCGTCTGCAAGGTATGTCATAAAGTATTAACACTTATTATTTATTAAATATATACTACTCAAGATTTATGGGATATGGAGGAAAATGTAAAGTGTAAACAGAATGTCAAGAGCTTACCAGGTAGTGAGAATAACATTGGCAATATCACTTCAAGAGGTGATTATCAAAAGATGTATAGCAAGTACTCAGTAAGTTACTCCTTTAGTTGCTAAATTACCTCCACCTCCTAATGCCAACTGATATATTTTTATTTACATAAGGAAAATAATACCAAACAGCAGAAAAGAAATATTTCAAGAACAGCAAATCAAACTGTTGTACCAGAGATAGTCAACTTAAAAGTTGTGAGCAAGGATTCTAATCCTGTCCTCAATGCCAATATTAATTCCTGTGAAGAAATATACCACTCAGACTTGTGGTCTAATGGATCTGATCTAATGTGCATGTCCTATACTCTAATAGTACATGAAAAAATAATAAAAGATGATCTATGCAAGTGCTGAGACCATTAAGGTATGATACAAGCACTGGGATATAGTTGCACCTGACAGATCAGGATAAATTCTACCTTGTAGCAGAAGGTTAATGCTGACAACTCAGATAACAATAGCTAAATATAGCCTGCAATAGCTATCTAGTCAGATATTTAGCACTATAATAGTGAAATGATATACTAAAAGTGACAAATAAAGAAAGAAAACAAAAAGGGCAAGGAACTCAGGCTTCAACAATTACATAAACGAGTGGAAAAAACTCTTTACTGACTCAACAATTTCAGTCTCTTACATAAACACTCGACCATTTTTGATGATTTTTGGCTGACTAACTAAGAGCGATCACTACAGTATATGTGAATTCCAATAAGATTATATCTATCAATATGGTACCATAGTTCTCAATGGGTGTCTCTCCTTGACCTATGAGGACTCTACGTCAACTGAAAGGAAGACAAATACTTTTCCTATATCTGTGTGTACCAACCTCTCATGCTAGCCTTCAGGTATCCTTGCTTTTTGCCCAATCTTTCTTCAAATGTTACTAATTCATCAATCTGCTTTCTTTATAATATCTCAAAATCTAATACTTATTAAATCTCAATCACTGCCAACACATTCTTAACAATTAAAAAAGGCAGCTTATCTAACATATATTCGGCAAGAAGTTGCACATCAGAATTGGGGGAGGTGGGGGCTTGAAGAAAAACTCAACATCAGATGGACTTTATGTAAGAGTTACACTATCCCATAGTAGCAGGTCAGCATATACTGACATGATAATACAGAGACAATGACAGATAATGAAATGAAAATGTTTCAGATAAAGAACCCCTCACTGGGGTGTCATGAACAGCTGAGCAGGAATAGTAAGTTGTACTATTTTGTAGAGATTCCGAAGAAAGTACTGAAAGTGTGAAACCATTGTAAGGGCGATATGGATTCTTACATAGCAGTTATATACGATAAGGCTCACATATCTTTATAGAAATACCAAATCAATTCCAATTGACCACTACTCCAACAGGAAAGCTGATGGAGTGCTTATTATTGCTTTCATCCACATTCAGCAACATTCGTACAATCAGGCAGAACTTACATGGAATGAAATACCTGACTTAATCCATTTAAGGCAAATTGTGGCCCTGGGCAGAATATAATCAGTATGTTTTCTCAATAGATCCCTTGGCTTGTTCACGAATTTCACAATCTTTTTGTTTTAGTATTCCTTAAACTGTTACGAGATTTACTTCACATTGAAATATCTATTACCATTATGTTAAAGTAATTGTAATCAGAAAAGATCTACTTGTAATAATCCTATTATCAGCTTTTTCTGTGGAAGAGGTAATGACAGATGATGCTTGTAGGTAACTCTCATTTTCTAATACAAGGCAGATATGAGTTACTATCTCTTCAGATAGTATGAGACTTGCTTGCATGTCTTAGCTAGTAAGAAGTACCTTAGTAGTTCAATATCAGAAACGCTTACTCTTAGCCTATTCCATTAGATGCCAGATTCTTCTTCTGCTTGGTCCCGTAGATGGAAGACTTATATTTGGCTCTTAAGTTTTGGTTGAGGAGTAGTGTAAGTAAAGAAAAGAAGAATTGTATTGTAACTTCTAGTATAGCAAAGTACTTAGATGGTTGCATAAAGATCCAATCTCTCTTGCCTATTTTTTTCTCTTTTTCTCATTTTTAAAAATTCTAAGTAAATTGTTGTATGGCTATATGTTCATTATTCCTATTATTTTCCACATATGATTTCCTGCTTATCATTCTGCCAGGGGGTATCTTACTCTAGGTCCAGGATTTTGCATATATAGTCTTTTGTCATATTGCTTTAGGACTATCACATCAGGCTTTGCATTCTGAGCCATATTGTTTAGGCATTATGTCTCACATGCCTAGTAAGCCTTTTACCCAAATACTATGATACCTTTAATTTAAATCTGGTCTGAGATTCAGCCAACTTGTTATTAATAATTATTAGTTCTCTAAAATTCAATCTTCCTTTATCATCCTTCATGAAACCTTTTGTTAATTTCATTCTCCTTGATCCATTTTTCTTTTTACACTATTATTTCTATTGAAATATCTAAGTGTAGATATCTCATACTAAGTTTTTTTCATTGCTTATTGCAGAACATATTTGCCACCTTGTGTTCTTTGTTATCCTACAACTCATACATACTTCTACCTATTCCAATACTTGACACCTACTACAAGTACAATACATGCTTCAATTGTTTAGATCCTTACATTAGTCATAGTCGGTAAGCCTACCATTGCTGCAGCAATGGAAGACATAATTGGCTTCTGTAGCCTCTCTAATCTGGATATAAATAATCAAATTTGTTTCATCTACTCAGTCGCCACCATGCTTAGGACTTCCCCCAGCCCACCCTGCATGCAAGTAGATAGAAAGGTTATCCAAGTGCAAAATACCATTATCCACTAACAAATACACATTGTGTACCTCCTTCAGTCCCTATCTCAAATATTAATTTTCTCAGATCTTGTGCCCTCCAATCCACCCAGCCCAGACCATAAAATGCTAACCGAAATACTTACCATATGAAAAATCCTATTTAAATAGCAAGGATAGTCATTCCATACTGAGAGAATCAGCCCCAGAAAAGTTGCTTGATACCAAGTGGGTCATTAGAAATGGATCGGGAAATATCCTAGCTAAGGCAAGCTCCACATATCTGTACACTAGGCCCTATATATCTTCTACTCCCTTTATTGAGCTATCTTCTTATGAACATCTAAAATCCCTACCTGACTGTGTGTCAAAATATCTAATCTTGCCCGGGCTTTGCCAGTGCTCAGCAACCCACCAAAACTCGTCACATAATGATTTGCCGTTTGAAGCTCATTTCCATAACTTGGCACGAGACCTACTAGAGCGAGGGGAGCTAAAAAGGCAGGGGGGTCATCCTGGCAGCAAAATAGAAACTTCTATCTTACTATATCATTTGAATTTGGCTAAAAGGATCATCAGGTTGCTGAAATTAGCGCCCTAAACCGGTTACCCCAGTGTCTAGGACATGCTTCCAGAGATTTTGGAGGGCCTCTGGCGGCTCGACTGATCTGGGTAAAGTCAATCCGCTCCGGGGCTAATTTCTAATTATTACCTCCGGATATCTTGTCCCAGGCGAACTAATATGTTTGGTACTCGCTCCAAGTTGCTTGCGAACTCATTATTTTCCATTCATACTCACTTATCACCGTCTCTTAGAATATTGCTGACATTTTCTGCCCGATCACCCCGCCCCCACACCAGCCCGGAGGTTTCCCGGCCCACCTTTGCAAGGCTCTGATCATCCACAGAGTTATTCGTCTCATAATTTGTGAATCATACGTATCCGCCAGTGCTTGGTCAATGCGTTCCGCGGCGGGAGCAAGGTCACTCTCTATTTATCAAGTGTTCCTATACGACAGGGGATGGTGAAATCAAAATATTTCATTCTCTCACCCGATCCCTAAATATTGGTATGGTCATGTATGAAGCTTTGTTATATCCTTTATAACACACACGTTATTATATCTGGCGGGGTGGCGAGGCAGTAAGTTAATGTCTATCGGAAGTCCCGGCAGGACTTGTCACAAAATATCACTCTCATTATGAAGTGTTCTCCTTTAGGGGATCCAGATATGTGGCGCAGAAAATCCAGTTAATCAGGATACATTTCACCAAAAATAAGGCTAGAGCGGGGAATATTTACTCGATTGAGTCCCCCCGCTTCGGCAGGAATCCATAACGGTTGTCCTTGGGTTGATTATTGAACTATTGTTACCCTGATGGGGGAGCCGCACAAGAAAAAGAAAACTGACTGCCGGGGTGCTAAGCCTCCATCGGGGAGCCCCTGGAATACTGGCACCGGTATCCGCAGTGGCTCATCCCCTGCCCTCAGGTTCTCGAGAAAAAAACAAGGAATATGGAAAAATATGGCAAAATAGATGTGTTGATCTGAGCGCCCGTCCAAAATATCCCAGCTGTTTTTGGGGAGGGTACTATGGCCAATAATAGTGCACTTATGCTTCAGGGAGGAAAAACACCTCGTCTCCAATTCCCCGGGGCCTATCTTGTACGACTCCGGATGTACCAGCACAGTACCGGTACCGCAATTTATTTACAGGGTTGAAATAGTACTCAGGTATTCGAGTATAGAAGACTGACCGGAAATTAGTTCTAGAGCATTTCTGAAATCCTTTGACAAAGAACTAGCGTCGTTCCCTTTAAATCTTGAAGCACCTTTCCTCCTTATTTTAGTGGATCTTTAGTTCATTCAATGATCTGTCTCCTGCTGAGCACTTGGCCAAGAGATCCCTATAAGGTTACACATCATCACTCTTAGCCTCCCCACAACACTCCCCCCTATTCAGGTTTTGAGCAATGTAGACGCAGTGCTTACTACACTCAAGAGACAATGTGCGATACATAATCCTCACCCTTTTTACAGGCAGCCGGGTGCCTCCATGATACAATCTAAAGCTGCTTATATTTAGGTCTTTACTAAAATGTAGTTTCTTAGGGGAATCAGTACTATAACGGCTACTAAGCTACCTATCAGGCTGCTGTTTCTAGATCCAACCATTATAGGGGGGTTAGGAGCGGTTACCGTGCTCTTGGTATTTGAATAGGATCATTCCTCGTTCTAGGTAATATTAGGAATCAAAGGCACATCCGACTCCTACCATGCTTTCGTGAATGATACCTGTAATATCTCAATCCTAATAACACGAGACGTAACACGACAGGGGGCAGTTGGTTATGAGCACAAAGGAGGCGACTTCAGCCAAACTTGGTAAGTGCACAGAACTATAATAGGCGATATTAGGGTTATGCACGACTTTAGAGAGAGGCTGTGGCCGCTCGAGCCAAACTGGTTCATCTCTCGGGATCCGCTAGCACCCCACGGATCCTTTCTTAGCTAATGCGCGAACGCCCGACTATTTGGTCAGATGAACGGGGGTCTCCCGGAAACCCATATTGATAATCGCCTCATTCCCCTACAACCACCTTTTGAGATACCTACAGATCCAGTGTTGAATTGTTGAGGATCCAGGGCCAATATCTTCTCGACCAGGTGGGAATTTGGGGCCTGATTAATAATGGAATAATGATATTGCTTGTACAGATGGGGTTCGAGTGTCAGCTTCTCTGCACTCTAGATGCGCCAGATCACACGGAAGGTGAGCCGCGGTAAGGCTACGCCTGAAGTATTTCCACACTATATATTATTATATATACAAACTCCAGGACTGGTAAATAGTCACGGAGGGACAAGGGTATGGCGCAATCTCTCAGAACTGCAAACTAGGCAGAAGCAGAGAAAGCTTGGACCCACAGCTCACTACCTCTAACGGCTTTTCGGAGTAAAGCACTAACCACGAATGCGGCCACGACCCAGGTCAAGCTAAGGCAATACTCATGTACTGATTCCACATAGGAACACCCGAACCCCCGGAAACCCAGGAGAGGAAATGAATAACCCCCGCCAAAAACCTTGTCTCTGCTTACTATGGGGCCGACCGATGTTACGCATGATAGACATGTTGCTTGACCCAAAAAAAGTTTAAACGCCAAGGATACCTAAGATTATAGGAGCCTTTTTTGGGAACTCACCTCTAGTTTGCATTAATAAGGAAACGCAAGTGTATTTCCTCTACCTGTCGTTAGCCTTCTAAGTTTCTGGCAACTTAAGGCTATGTTGAAATATCTATCATGGCAGCGAACTTATGATTGACAAATCAATGAAACTAACCCAAATAGACCAATTGCATCAGAAAAGTTAGTTCCCGCTGCGAGGATTAGCAACAGAGTCAAGTAGCCAATTAGTGGAAGGGACAGCCAGGAACAGAAGATACCGGAGGATCTAAGGATTCAAAGAGCATCTTCTCGCAGAAGGAGGAGGCTCTTTTGATCGACGACTAGCTGTCAAGGGGCACGGACAAGGAGCGGCCCGATCTATAATACCACCCTAGAGATTCTCTTATAGAAAGCCACTCATGGCTCCGACCAGTGCCTCTCAGTGCCTTTGGTCCGCCACCTCACGATAGCCCAAGCAACCTTTCGGTATTGAACTTGCACTTCAAGGATAGAGAGATGGATACGCCCGTCAAGCCCCCCGCCCCTCGATATATGGAGGTGAGTGCGTTCCTAACTACGAGCTCCCTTTTGTATGCCAGCGCGCATAATTAACCTAGAATTAAGGGAAATACCAATGCTGAAATATTGAGGCTCCCCGAGTTAGCCCTTCAGTATGTCTTCGGATATCTTGAAACTCCTGCCCCTATTCGGAAGTCGAGGAATCAATACCTCCACGGCTTCTTTGAAAGCCACCGGATCGTCGACTCTGACCCCCGGGACCTGTTCAATTTGATTTGTACCTGCCGGACAATATATAAAGCCTACAAGGAGATGAGGAGAAGCAATAAAATTCTAGACCAATTCTATATTGAGATCCTGAGACCGCCCCAGCTTGAACCCCAGCTTGTGCGTATGACCAGTCCGGGAAAGCTTCAGACTTTTGTTCCGAATCCGAAAAGACAGCACTCATCGGAGTTGTATCGTCAAAACCCCCCTCAGCCGTCGTGGGCCGTACGTTCGAAGCTAGCCGGACGACTAGGACAACTAGACGAAGACCGGGATGCTCTGTCGGATATCCTCAGCCAGCATTGTGTGAAATGGGTCTCGACATTCATCAGCTGGCCCGCATCCTCCGACAGCGAGCAGCCATTTCCTCATGACCCCGCAACTCAACAATTAGTGGAATTCCGGCAAAACTTTCTCGGAGTGCTCAACTTCCATCAATACGAAAACCCTAGCCGATTTATGCATAAGGACGGCCATACTCCTGGAGGCTTTGGGCATGTTGGCTTCTGGGTTATGATATGTCATTGTAGGGAAGGAAAGTTCTTGGTCCTGCACAGTTCCAGCGGATCAATATGGAACCAAAACATCGCGTGTCCTCGAATTGCTTCCGTGACAGACTCATAGTACGTATTACCCCAAACCGTCCTATGTTTAACCCATTTCCGCATTGTTTCCTCTTTTCATACCTTTGTAGACGGGCTCTATGCACGCATACCTTTAACTCTTGCTTCTGGTCGGGATCCCTCGCTGTTCCCCTTAGAAACTTGCGACGCGAATCCCGCTAATTCGATGTTTGTCAATAGCCCCGGCGCGAGGCGTACCTTTGAGCAGGCATTGGCTTGTGCATACTCTGAGGCGGAAACTAGTTATGGAGGTTAATCGTGGGGCGGCGGTGGGGGTGAATACCCTGTAGTATTTAGTGGAGGGGGTATGTGGCGGGAGAGATGTACGGTATTGCAGTATTCGTAAGAGATGTATATTATAATCAGCCGAGGAACCCAATCGGAGAAAACTTTCCTTCCGATAGGCCGAACTAGAATTGGGCATGCGTACCAGCTAGGGCGTGCAATACGCCTTATGAGTATAGCATCCTAGATGTAAAAAGATACCACAGTATCACGCCGCCCTGGCGGTCAGGAATTGAGAAACCCATAACCCTAAAATAGGTTAAAAGTTGACCTTCCAAAAAATCCATCAGATTCTAAGACCGTATATCGAGTAAAGTGAGACATAGAAACTATAGGAACAGCTCCTTCCATGCCGTTTCTAGCCCCGGTTCGCCACATTCAATTTAGTTGCTGTAGCAGGCTTATGATAGTCCAATCCTAACGCCCGTTCCGTTAAATTAACGTGCACGCACAGTTGAGTTCACCATGCCTAAGAGAGGTAAAGGGGAAAAAAAGTAAACACCAATAAAAAAACTATGGCCGAACCGAAGAAGAATGCCACCCCCCGGCCAAGAAAAATGGTAGCTACTCCAGCACAGGGTAGCGGCTAGTATCCACAGTTACCAGAGAGCATTAAGCAAGGCATTACCACTTCCCCTTCATAATGGATAGTGTGACGATCAATCATTCAGGGCATTAAGCACCATCCTGTTGCTACTTACCCTTTAAATTTGATACGGGCAAAAATAAATAAGAGCTTAATACGTGAGTAAACAAACAAATAAATAAATCATTCTCGATATATTGAAAATGGGAATGATTGGGAAGGGTGAAATGCCAGCAGATTGTTTAAATTACCCGACCGACAGATCGTTGAGAATACCGGTAGGGCAGCATTGATGGGAGAAACCCAATTTGTAACAATGAGGCTGGTTAGTAATCTTTTTTTATCAACCTTTGCGCCACTGAATACCTACTTTTCCCAGGGGCCAACACCAAGTCATGCCAGACCCCAGGACCGAGTCGGCGAACATTTGTTCTCTCCGGATCCGATGGGTTCGTATTTCGTATTTCGCATTTCGCATTTGTGTTTGGGTTTCCCTGTCCTCTTTTGTCTCCCCCTTTTTCACCGTGTGTTAAGCGCGCACCCAAGCAGCAGGAGGGTGCACTGCCCTTCGCGAGTGACGGCCGGTGCATAAACAGAGGTCACATTGGGTACATGAGGCATCACTCGCGCTGGCAGGCTCCAGGCCAGGGTCAGCCGGTGGAAGGAGGGTTGATAGGTTAGCGAGAGAGCGAGGGGAGTGCAGACCAATGAGGGGGGGGTATATCGCTTGGGTACCGGGCAGCTGGGTGAAGTTTGTCAGGATTTGGGCAGAACTTTTAACTTGGCGAATTATGGCAAAGACCCCCTTAACACTCCCAGGAGATACTGCGGGTCTATTGATGTCTATTTTTGTGAGTTTTCCCATGGTTTCCGACATAAACTATTCAAACAGACTGGGCAAAGTGTCGCACTTCTTTAGATCTTATGAGCGGGATGTCGTTCACGGATCCTCGGAAGTTCGGTAAAGCATCAAGCGAGCGAACCCATCCACTAATATAGCGTACTCCTAAAGTTTATATGCCCTGATTAAGCACAGTGCCCACAGTGCCCAAAGACGATATCCGGGGACAAAGTACGCACAGTCTTTGGGGCCGGCCCCTAAACACCAAAGGAACAAGGGTGAACCCTGAACAATGGTGTTTACCTTTTCTGGATGAATGGACGGATAGAGGGAATGCCGCTCGTCTGAGTGGTAAGTTGACTCGCTCGTACCAACCAGTAGGATGGCAAACATACCGGTAGTGATTTGAAGGCGGAAGACGAGTGCGGGGTTCTAGCCTTGGTCATAGCGCTGAATGGTGAAGTCTGGAGGCTGGGAGTAGCAAATGTCTCATAATTTGTCACGCCGTTAGCGTTGTTTACTGTAGAAGTAAGGGGGCAGCAGGGGTCGGCCCCACCACAAAGCTTACAAACAGAGCAGCCCAGGCGGGCATCCCAGGTGTGACCCGCAATTATCCACGTGGAATGTGTTCAAGGCCGCGAAGCGGGGATCCAGCTGTCGGGGGGTAAATACCCCGGGTACAATACTAGTATCTTTAAATGCTGCTACAAGTACAATAGCGACTCACAAGCCAATCACGCCTGGAAAACCCTGGCCACCGGGTTAAACTCGGGAGAAATACCGGCACTGGTAGTGGGGCAGACCCGGAGGTCCTCTGCCCCATTGCGAATTTACTCGAGTACAAACCCTCTACTCCTATTCCTCTGGGGCACCCCACCACAACCTCCCCCTCGTACCACTAAATACCGAAACCACTTTCTTATCCTAGGGATATCGCTAGTAACACTGCCACACCACGCTGTAACCTGATAGCAAGGGACAACGGCAGAGGAGGCTCAGCCTCCTCAGTGTTCAGGCAAGAAATCACAGGCCGCGCTTCTCCACGCCAAGTCCAAGGTATAGGCGTTTCCGCCGCCGTAGAGATATCAATGTTTGAGTCGGGGTTATCGGTTTCGGATAGTACAGCGCTAGGCTTTACAGGGGACTTTCGCACAAGGAAAATCCACTGCTGGTAATAAGTTGATACAAACTTTTACCGGAGGCGGGCAAATATACCTACTCGGTTGACAACTTACCTGTATTCTCTCTTGTTATGAAGTGTGATTGTGAAACTCCCTGACTCTATTATTGGGCCATTCCTTTTCGAAAGCGATGCTAGTATCCAGCATGCCAGCATCGACCCCTAATGGAGCAAACAATGGGAAGTGCAGTCAAGGATGACAGCCGGCTTCTATGCTAGGATGGGAGAGAGCATCGACTTGTTCCCCGAAACCGTCAAATCCTTTGAACAATTACTCATCACCACCTATTCGTGCTATGTTTTTGAGGCTTGACCTGAGCTACAGAATTGGGTTTTTGGGGCTGGATATCTAACGCTGGAGATCGCAACTAGGGGGGTGATACCACTGGTAAAGATCGGTGGGCCATAGCTGTGGATTTTTAAGTTAGGGATGGGAGATGTAGCAAACGAGCCCGGGCTGAGGCTCATAGGGGGACGATATGTATGCCTTATCGTTAATTTGAGGGACTGATCCGTGATCACCCTTACACTCAGTTCGAGCACAAATTTACCTCCAATAGGAGATGCCTTGAGTTTGATTTAACGGTAGTGGGGACAGCGGACTGAACCCCGGGAGCAACAGCGCAGGTTCACCGGGTATTAACTAGAAATACCGAGCAATAGGAATGGTCTAGGGGATGCTTAACATAGACTATCACTCGCTATCACGAAATCTATCAAAGATGCAACACCACCCAGGAGATAATTCCCGGGCTTCAACCTTCAATACTGAGACCCAACCTTTTAGTCCACAAAGTTGGGCAGAATTATCAAGCGCGCAACAAGCTAGACCTCCTACCGGGCATTGAGAGGGCAAGTGAGACCAACTCTAATTGGGGAAAAGGGGATCTAGGTGGTGTTTGGTTGTTCCTCTCAGGCCTTTTCCAGGCAGAAAGGAATTCGGGCAACATCTTGGAATTTTTGTGCCAGAACTCCTATGGAGGCGCAGCTGTGTAAAATTCAAATTGAAACAGACCGCGTGAGCCGAAGGCAGCGAGCCCCGTAGTGTTGGAACCCAAAGGAAACAGTAATGAGGGGGGGGGGGGTGAATGTGCAATCACGATAGGCTCTCCGCTCGGAACGTGGAGGGATTGCTGACTAGACGGCTTCTCTATTCACGATACTAGCTAAGGACAGGCCAGGAGATCTACACCTCAGTCAAGCTGGCTCCAGAAGCTCCAGAAACTGGACCAGCCCTAAAGAAACACACTAGGCTGAAAAATCATGATCCCTAGCTATCTCGAGCAATCTAGAACAATCCTGATACCCCACCACCCTTAGTAGTCCTGATGAAAATAAGCAACAAAAAAAAAACAATATCCTATGACTAGGAGCATAGAATGTGAAAGCAACAATCTACCGCCAAGTGCCTATCATACTCGCTGCGCACCTCAAAACCAAAGGCCCTCTAACCGCATGTCCAATATGCAATCCGTCAGTTTTATTATGAATCTATCGATATAGGATCCGCCCAACCTGACTACCGGCTTTAGAGAGATAAGGCATGACCAACATGTGTGAACTCAACACCAAGCTATTATGACATCACAGAAGGAGCCAAACAACGGGAGATCACCGAAATATTGCCATTGCTCATACCGTGAGAAACAATGTTCGGAATCCACCCAGTCCACCAGAACTTCTCCCTAGGCGATACCCCCCCAAGAATCTCAAAACATCTCCCCCGATACCTGCAGAGCACAAAACCAGACCCCCCGATAAAGCGTCGATAAATACCTACCAAGAACACAACCCTCAATGGCGTTCGACAGTACCCAGAAGACCAGATCTCCCGTGAAAAACAAACTAATCCATAACACATAACTTAAATGCCAAAGAATTGGAAGACTAAAACGGAGAGGAGTAGTGAGTGAGCACATCGTCTACTTAAATTTCTCAAACGGCCAATCCTAGTGAGAAAGTTCAGTCCGCTCCCGCTATACCAGATTCAACCCCCCACCTCCCGGGCTGTGAAGCTCGACACAGTACCAACCAGCCTGACCAACTTTTGCTCCGCATTGAGCCCGGAATCCCTTTAAAAACTTAGGGATAATGGGCTCTGCCACTAGGATAACTAGAGAAAAATCACTGCAACACCTTTCCCAGAGATCTACATATTCCCGAACTCCCCGGGAAAGTCAGGGTCGTGGGGGCCTTCTTCGAAACCAAGCTCAAGAGGTTAATCCCCCCGTTCCTAATATAGACGCTCACAAATTCTAGATTCCCTATGGAGCACGGGGTTATGGGACAGCATGCCGTGGGCATGGGATGGTGAGGTGCTGGGATCGAGCACCGAGTGATAGATTGTCGTTTTCACAGCATATGCGGGTAAGCACGCGATATCAGTTTTTTTACCCCTGGTGCTATTAAGCATCGAGTGCTTTATTTAACTCGCTTTTTTCTATGGCATTCGGAGTAGAAGTTAAGGCCAGCTTTCCCAGTACAGTAGCCTGTTCAGGGCGATTGTTAGTTGCTCAGAGATACATATCTTATGGTCTGCCGTTAGCTCACTTCTCTATCGATTGCCTAGTTGATCTCTTTAAAATTTAGCTGTGCTTGAGCTAGCAGTCTTACCCCCACCGCTTCAGTCCTTAGTCTCCTCTATAAGTTTCTATACCCAAAACACCAAATTCCACCGCCGGTAACTCGGGGAAAGGAAGAAAAAGGGAAGGAAGGAAGGAAGGAACAAGACCACCAAGGAACTGTGCAAGGATTGAGACACTCTAGTAGGGCACTTACCAGTGTTGGGTCAACTCTCCCTCGGCGAGTCAAGCCACCCGCAAGGATCAGTGCAAACCGTTGGGATCCCAGTTATGCATAAGTGACCCGAATTTCCTAGGAAGATCGTCCCGAAAACAGTTCAAATCGGGATTGGGTTAGTGCTGTTGCAGGGAGAAGAGGGGTGTACTGTACTAATACTAGTAAGTTAGGGGGAGAGGAGGGGAATGTGCCGTACAGCACAATACAGTACCGCAAAAGGAACACTATACAATTGGAGGGATCCATTATGATTCCAACACCTACCAACTTCATCGCTCGGAGGCTCAACTTGATAAACCCTCGGTAGCCTTACCACTCTCCACAAAGAAAATACTCACAGCAAAACTTTACGACAAAAGCACAGCTCTCAAGGAACTAATCACCGAAACTACCCCTTGACCCATCAACCGAGGATAGCCGTCAGGCCTTTGGAAATCTCCTCCCGCCCTACGGTATGTCGCATACCGAAACCAACCTCCTTGGTACTATGCACGATATCTACAGCTGCGGGTATCGTCGACTACCTTGAGGCGCACCTTCAAGTAGGCGAGTGATCACGAGTGGGTTCACCCTGCCCGCGCCTACCCAGTGCGCAGGGTTCGAGGGGGAGAGAGTCAGGTGTCATAGAAAAGCTAAGCTAGCTCTAGATGGGTTTCTAGAAGAGTCAAGAGGTTCGCTAACTTCCTCTTATATCTGGGCTGGGACAGGCTGGGCTCTCTCCTCACTACATGTGAAGGGCATACTGCGCGCTATCACTTGGAGCCCGGTCGGTGACAGCGGATTACGGTATCGTATGCTTTTCTAGCTGAAGTCATAGCCTGGGGGGAGGCTCAAGTTGCTCTGGAGAACGTCAAGCCGTTTCCGCCATTGAGAAGAATTGATCGGCATTGATGGTTTCAATAACTTCCAATAGACAAGTTATTTCAAAGCAAGAATCCTGATGTCTTCCGAAACTGGCATCCGGTCCGGAGATCCCAGTTGACACTATCACAGAAGCACCACGTTCGATATAGCACAAAACCGCAGTTAAAGGTAGCGTCAATTAACCATGCAGCACTTATTCTAAAACACCAGTCTAAAGTTATGGTTTTTTTGTTCTCCTTCCTCCCTTCGTAACTAAATACCCCCCTGCCGTTATCATTAACTTCCAGAAATCATTCATTATCGTACTATAAGTGCTGCCGTTGCGATCAGGTGAAGATCTATTACCGGTAGGTTTGCGAGGGTTGCTAGGCTTAAGCGAGGTATTCGACGGCAAGGTCGATGGGGAAAGCGTTTGCGGTGATGATAGCATCCTTTTCGACCCAGCGGACCTAAAAAATTGTCAGTATCGATTGGGCCGTGCTATGTGGGGGAGGAAAGGGTATTATTGACCTCCCATCCAGTCCCGGTAGTAGAAGGGAAAGCATAGAAGCGGTCCTCGGATCCGTATACCAATTTACCGTCGGTGATGCGCCAGTCAGTGGAGCGAGACTATAGTATCAAAATCAACAAATTATCTCATAGGCGGTAAGAACGTTATTTCGGATCCTACCTCAGCAACAGCAACATCGGCGAAAACAAAATTGGAAACAGGAGAAGCGGCAGTCGTAGGGATTAGGAAAGCTTTGTCTTCGGTACCATCGAGTCCGTTAACGATGAGCCTGCGGCTGCCGTCATCGGCAAAGTAAGCTTCGACAACCTTCCCACCAGTCGCGAAGGAGGCGTGATTGCCAGAGTTCTCAAGCCAGAAGCCGTTCAGCTCGCCATTGGAGCTGTCAGCAGTCTTGAGCTTGAAGACACGGCTTTTGGGGGCAGCCGGGGCAGCGAGGGCGCTGACAACAGCAGAGGCGAAAAGGAGAACGCTGGAGAACTTCATCTTGATAGTTTGGAAGTGAAGCTTCTAAAAACTTTGAGCGAAGACGAATATTGAAGTGGATTGAAGAGGAGATCCGAACCGCCTGAGCTGACCTAGTCGATGGATGAAGTTCGAAGCTCGTGAGAAGATGCCCGCCCTTATATATACCTTGAACTCAACGTGGAGGGGCTGCGTTGGGTTGCGAAACCTCACCAGCTAAGGACCGCCAAGGCCTCACGAGCCGAACCGCGTATCGCAGTTGTCATCCTTCTCATCTTGCTCACGGCGACCCTTAGTATTCTTGGTAGGGTACTGGTACTGTGTGGATGTACGAAGGTTTTTTTCTTGCGGTGGGTTCAGGGTAGCGTGGTTGTTCGATAGAGGCCGGTGCTTGTGCTGGAGCCGGAGCAATGCTCACATGAGGCTGATGGGTCTTGGCACACAGGCATCTTACCACAACCACCTCCCATCTCCCCACACCACTCCAGAAACCCGATCTTGCATTACTATACGAGTACTATTCCTGTCGTCCCCGGAGGCGGGGCATTTTTTGGTTAGTGTCCATACAAGGATCAACCCCACCGGTATTACTCGACTAGAGAGTAACTACCGGTAACTTATACTGGTAGGTTGTCTACCATTCTATGGCCTAGGGTGGGCATATAATTGGTCTAGCCTCCCTAACGGAACTATGCGGTACTATAACAAGAAAGCACTACCAGCCCCTCCATTCCCCTCCCCTTTTCTAGTTTACGGGCCGTTTTACGATTCCGCGATACCACCCCGGGACGAGGGACTTTGGTAGAGGAGTCCTTGCACAGAATCTAGGCTCCACAGTTTTCACGTGTCGTCAAGGCACTGACCCGGTATTGAACGCCTCCCTCTCTTGCGGGCAGTTACTCGGAGGTAGGCTTAAGCTACCGGTATCTTACTTTCAGCTTGTTTGTCCCTGATTTCGTTCCTAGTGGGGAACTTGGGGAAATGGGCATAACTTACAATTCGACACCTGGGCGGGGCCTTTCTTCATGGGACTCAAGCATTCATCAATTTACTAATATAAGTCAGGTAAGACGGTAAGGTAAGACTTAGGCCTTAAATCTTACAAATTCCTCGTATTGCTGCGACGTCAGGAGACTTTGATCCAGCCCTAACAGCCTACATTGAGTTCAAAATTACCTACCCTCCGCAGGCAAAATTCCTCCTATTTACTCAGCTAGAACACAACACCTTCGGGAGATTAAACCACGGGTTCTCCAGCCAGTTCCCTAACCATTGATATTTAGAAATAGTTGCCCTAGTCAAGTATTTATACCCCTCCCCCCGAAATGTTTTTTCTTTTTCTTCGGGCCAGCTAGGCGTCCACACAATCGTGAGTTGCCATGTGCATTTTTAAACCTCTTGATAAGTCCCCACATCCTGTTTCTAAAATCCATGGATCGTAGGTGGGGTGGGCGGGGAGGGGGGGGGGTTAACTCCCGTGTCCGGTGCTCCTGGGGTTTGGACAGAAGCACCTTGGGTGGAGCCTCCGGGAGGTGTTTTCCAGGTGTTGTCCCGTACTAGCGGTATACCTATCAGACCGTAGGGCTGCTGAGCAGATTCGGGTTCTCGTTTTTCTCGTTTTCCGCCCCTTTGCTAGGCTTTGTCCAGCCTCCCGTACAGCTTATTTTGTTCAAACTTTAAGGTTATCACATGCATAGTACCGGAAAAATTGGGGCGATTTTGTACAAAGGTGAAACGAGAGGAATAACGTTTACCGGCACAAGTACAGTAGCAGGGGAGATTTTTTCGCACATAGTTGACCACAAAAACTGCCCCTATCTCGTGCGGAAAAATATCCCGTGGTACCAGTACTATACTTGTACTGTACAGTACCCCGCCTTTTCAGCAGCTTTGTGATGGCTTTAAACATAGACATTTGCAAACCGAAGTCACTCATTTCATTATACCTGTTATTAGCGGCGTCGGGGAGTTAATGCGCCGATAGATTTAACTAATCCAGGACAATTCCCCCCATTGGCGGTGTCGCTCAGCCGGTCAGTGCACTGTGATACTTGATGGTCTAACGGGGGTAGATTAGGGTTATACGATTGGTCTCTTATCCTAGGTAAAATACTTAGGCCACCCCACCCTCGATGTTTATAGCATGTATCTTGTCATGCTATCTGTAGATGCGGGTTGTTCTTACCTTCATTCTAAATTGACTAAACACCACGATCCTATTCGACGTTGGGGTTAAAGTTACCGGTCCATCGCCCGTTTCTTGTGCAACATGCCGTCAGCTCCCTCGGGGATGTGAACGCACCTTGCAGCAACATCTCAAAGCAGCCAATAATCCGAAGGGTAGCTCTTAATAATTCGTTCCCAAGTCAGGAGCCCGTCAGGAATTCCAGGTTTGAGTTTGAGTGTAAGCTGGCGGGCGGTCTAAGGAAAACGGTCGAAAGATACTGGCAGAATAACTCCCTTGCGACTGGTTTCCTGATCCTTAGGGGAAGTGCCAGGGTAGTGGTTTGATAAGCAAGTGGACTTTGGAAAGCCGGTCAATGTGCCGGTGGTATTGGGAGATATCCGGTTCCGAGAACACTCTTGCACGACTATCCGGTTTGAGTGACTACACAGTACTTGTATCTTGAGGTTAGCAGCAGATACCGATACTAACGTAGTCCAATATTAAGGCCCTTTGTTGAGAAGAGTAAGGGTTGTTGCACTTGCGGATTACGCCACCGAGGCTGTTTCACTCCGCTTCCGAACTAATGTCCCGATATCGCGATAACAATGTAGTAAGGCAGTGAATTGACTTTTGCCCCTCGCCCCTAAGCCTCAACGGGCAACATTGCATAATAATGTATGAGTACTCGCACAGGGATCAAAAAATCGGAAAAAAAGATCAGCAAGATTGTCCAGAGAGTGAAGCTGAGGGGAAAGCACTTTGGAAAAAAATGGGGCTTAGAAGACATCAGAAAGCCGGATGATGGTTTAGGAAGACAATGCTGGTACTCCACTATACCGTAGTCTTATCTTGACAATTTACTGCACAGCTACCTAAGATGAGTACTGAAGCAGCATAGCAAACCACTTTGTTCAACAGCCGGGCTTTAAGACGTTTCGCAACCTGATCGCTTTTCATCCGTTGCCACATCGATCATCCTCATGCCCCCTGCTTTGATGTGCAGCGTTTTCCGATTTTTTCATCCCTGTGCGAGTACAAGAATTACAAATAAGGTTAGGTATTACGTCACACGGAGTATGCACCTATCAACGTGGAAATACTCCTGCAGATCCCCAAACTTCCCCTTTTTAGCCTTTCGGTATGGACGAGATCTAGTGTGTTCCACGAACAGGCTCGCTCCGTAGCTTTGCCGGCTCGGATCGTCTTTTCAGGTACCGTATTTGAGTGCGGTGCAGCCTCCAACACCAAAATCGACCGAAGCTAATTGGGCCGAGAGATGTTGGGCACCCCCCTGTTGTATCTTGAGTAAACAGGAAAATGGTCAGAATGAAGACTCATTTTTTATCATTCAGCCTTAGGCCTTGATAAGGGGGGGGTCCTGCATCTTATTGTGTTGTACTTGCACAGTGATAAATGGCAGGGAGATCAACTGCCTTACTCAACCGTAATCTCTCTGATGTCAAATCGGGGCATCTGACCAAGTATACAAAATTTGATATCTATTTACACCTACCAATAAAAATGGAAACCCAAATAACTAAACCAAGTGCCATGTTGTTTGAGCTGCCTTATGTAGTAGCGTTTGGTGCTTTCCCGTCCTCCAGAGGGGCCGATGAGTTCGCTTTCGCTGTGCTTTTCCGGTTATCCAAGTTTCTGCAGCAGATTCTATGGACAAATCTCGTGCTGCAAAGGCCACTGAGCACTAAGCTAGTAGACTAATACAATAATATCTGGAGACCTCCGTTGGTGTTACCATCACAAATAATGTCATAGCACCGTACTCGAGTAGAACCCATGAGCCCCTGAAAGCACAGCCTGACCATCCCAGGCGAGGCTTCTCCACCCGTACTAGCTCGGAACTTAATACTCTAATCTCGGAGATTATACCCTAAGAGCAAGACATTCCTTAGGAGAATATTACGAGCTGACACGGTAATTAGTAATTGGCGATTTATGCTTTTTAGGCCAAGCCCAGGATGACCAACCTACCGATTAGTTGCCTTAGATAGTTCGAATTGGGGCAACAGTGATTTGAAATTTCTCTTGTAGGATTCTGCAGGTTGAGCACTAGGTGATGGAACTATAACGTGCCCGAGGCTGAGTAGAAGTGCCCATTGGATTGAGGTGGGATGGGCCCGACTGGATCAGAGCAGGAGCACTCCGAATCTAACGGAACGCTCCAAACATTACCGCTCCCCCTTGGAAGGCTGTAGCACATAACCCGAAAGGCTTCAGTACTACAGTACACCAGCAGCGCATTGCCCAGTTCGCCCAAGACCGCAGGTGAGGTGAGATGAGGTTGTTTCACAGCGGCCCACACTGTACCGTAGTTCTAGAAGCCACACCCGAACCCATGACGTTGAATTGTCATGCAAACATCGGATATTGGATTAGGGTAAGGATCCAAATCTAGAAAGAAAGAAAAAAAGCACAATTTTTGCCCGTGCTCCGCGAGCACCTCCGGCTCTGGGAGAATATCTTTTCACCCAAGGTCCTCCGGTATGCAGCCTCGGTCCAGACCCAGAGCCTGATAGGGAAACGGCCCCCTCCCAGGTATGCACGTTCTTGTCCTGGGTGAGAAGAACCCTCTCAGATATCCCCAGATTTCTTATCGTATATTCCTTTAATTCCTATTTCCGGAACCCCTTATTATAGAGAATTAGCGCAGCAAATAATCTCCAGAATAGAGCGAACAAAAGTAAAGAAAAACCCCACCCCCTGGAAACGACTAACTTTACTACAAGTCCCCGGCATGAAGAACCAGAACACAGGGGTCAACATTTTGTATGGCGAATTGTCTGTGCGCATCTGTGACCCCATACAAAATTCAGCTCCCAGGATCCCCCTTGTGTTCGACTTCTACTTGCCAGATACTTGTAAGATGGTGGCAAAAGTTTTCCGTCATCTAGCTCCGCCGCCGGTTCAAAATAGTGAATACATACTCGACAGCTGAGGCACAATACGTGATACCTCTCAAAAATTCGAGTCTGTTGGTCAGAGTAGCCTCAGTGCTCGATCCCCAGCTTTTAGAGCGTTTGAGCATGGGGATGCCCTAGCTCCACTTTTTCTCTGTGAGTATTGAAAAAGGGTCGGCAGGTACAGTGTTGTACATAAGAACTCGTCAACATCAATTATCGTCCCCTGTGCGTGGCAGGATTACGGGGTGAAAGTCTCAGAGCAAAGTAATACCATAGAAAATTTGAATACACAAGCAGCGAGGCGGTCATCCTTCACAGGGGAGCAGACACTAACACGGTATTTCTTCCCCAGGATTTTCTTCTTTGGTAGAGAGTCGGAGGTTAGTTGCCAGGTCTTTTGTCTTCCGGGGTGGTGGGGCTGCGGTTATAGAGGGTTACAGACTTTTCCCTAGCCATCGCTTTAGTGACAAGGTAGCCCGGCCGCCCCAGTCATCTGCGCTTATTCTGTTTAAAAATCACCCTTAATATCCCATATTTTCTAACCGCTAGAAAAATAACTCACAGATGCCCTGTCTCTTATCAGTGCTAGGGGCTCACCCAAGATGGCTACCGCAATCACAGATAATCACTCTGCTTTCTCGTTGGCTATTTTAGCAACGCACACTGGCCGAGGCAGTAGCAGGAGAAACGCTATGGTTCCAGAAGCGTCAGTGGGAGAAGTGCTTAACCTCCCTTGTCCGAGAGTTGTTTGCCCGCGAATACCGAATCCACCGTGGCTCTAAACCCCAAGATGTGGAGTTGAAAGCCTTCAACAACTTGAAAAAAATCGGAGCGGAGAAGAGCCCAGGAGGCTTCCATTCCCCTCTCATGGCTTCACCACGAAAAGAAGGTAATTCTAGTTAGAGATAACGACAGTGAGGAGACCAACCGGCTGTTTATGAACCTAGCTCTGTCAGGTACAAATGCAGCCATTGGATCAATTAGGTTACTTTTTCGGTTATTGTGCTTGGGGCCATCGCCAACCTCCTACTGATCGAATTCACTACCGTATTTACTCGCTTGATCCATCATCAGCTGCCATGCCCTTCGCCTCCGCAATCCGAGACGAACCCGTGCGAGAAGGAGTAGCGTTTTCTAGACACATTATAGCTTATTTGAGCTGGGCCCGTTGGGTCCCATTATCTGGTATTCTTAATTTTGTTAACCCGCTCAGCTAAGCTTACCATAGTTCAGACAATGATTTCTATTAAGATCCCCAATGATGGACCTGGCGAGCAAATACAGTACGGTACAAGTAGACTATTTCCCTAGCCCCCGGACACCCCCCCTCACCTGGACAGCTAAACCCAGATAAGACAGTTTTAAGAGATTTCCTTGGTTTGATTGGATGAGCTGTGGCAACTGACCGCCACAGTTTCCTCATACAATACCCACCAATCAGCATCTGTCCGGGTGGGGGTCCGGGTGGCTAGGGAGACAGTCTACCCTTGTCTTAAGATGCGTTAACTCCAGTTAGTTAGACAGTAGAATTCGACCTCCGGTGCCATCTCCCGTAGGCCATTTTCAACAATTAGACCCTCTCAATTGCAATCCATCCTTTACGCCAAAATTCCCAGGAATATGATATCTAACCGGCCAGAGCTAACATTCAAGTAGGCTAGGGAAGGATTTAGCGAGTTTTATCAAATAATCGGGTACAGGTTCTGCACGCTGTCTTGTCAATACAGTACTAGTACATGATCTCCTAGAGTATTTACTCGAGTAGCCTTGTATCAGATTTGCCTAAGCGACTGGAGAAGCGTAGGCGCAACACGCCCGCCGTAGCACCAAACAAGGCTGTGAAATTTTAAATGACTTGTCAGAGTTCTTAGCGCTTCCTCGTGGACCTCTAGCACACCACCCTAAGTGCGGGGTACCTAAAAGTACGGTACTCGTACAAAGATCCATCAGACGGTCCACCTATTGTTGAAGCATACATTACCGTAGCTGGCCAAGGCAAAACCTATCAAGACGATGGGGAAAAAAGAAATTCCCTGACCCCGCTTGGCTTGCGCCCAAGGGAACCATCATTAAAGGAGTAAACCAGGTTTCTCTGCGCCTTTCTATCACTAAACTACTCGTAACTGCCTGGCTCCCGTAAAAGCGACTGCTATTATTGGATACTACCAATATCAGGCCTCTTTTCTTGCTGAAATCCACGCAGTATGCAATAGCAGCTCTCTCGAAGAAGGCTTCTGAACTACTGGCTAAGCTAAACCAATCTCCCTTTTGAGGCACTTGTTTTTCCTGTTAAAAAGAGGGGTGGAGTGCGTGCATCAAAACATGGACGTTGTCTCTGATTTCGTATTGCGCGCATTAGTGGCTTTCCTGCGATGGAGATTTCTTGCTTGAAGGACTAAGTTACTTGTGGGTGCACTGTATTATACTAGTACAAGGGTCAGGCAATAAAGGGTGGAACGGGGCAGGGGGGGAGTGGGTTGATTTTGGACAAAAGTCTGGAACGCTGCAACCGAACCGCCCTCCCGAAGAAAATATGTCGCAATGGTGAATTACCTCTTGAACCACACCCCCTTACCATTAAGTCCATACCTTCAAAGTTTAGGTATCTTTGGCCAATACTCCTGTAGACAGGGAAATATACACTATAATATTATAGACAAGAGTAATCCCTACACATAAATACCAAAGAATGTCAGTCTCTTGAATGAGTCACTGGGTTTCCCAGCTAAACCACCATGAGGACTCCATGAAACAGAATGCCAGTTTAGAGATTCAGGCACCACACTCAGCAAGCACCTTTCAGTGCTTTATTTGGTGGTGAATGTGCTGGAGCAGAGGTTATCTACATCAATTACAGAAATTTTCCTTTATTAATTGGATAGTAAAGGAGGAAGCATAGATTTTCTGAATGTCACCCTCAAAAGTGTACCACCGCTGCTGAAACATTGCTTAGAACAGTACCATTCTTTAATGCCTGACCCTTGTACTAGTGCCTCTAGCTTTCCGCTACGCATTCGCGCCAAGACTTGACTAACCAAAAGAGAAGTAAAAAGTAAAAGAGGGTTAATAATGCAGCTTCCGCAGGCATCTCCTACCCGAGTACTCGAGCACAAGTAGTGTGCATTTCGGGCCCGTCGATACAAGAGCATCACATTTATCACGGAGCATACGAGTCAAATTTCCCACTGCACACGAGTGGTCCGTCACAGAGAGGATATTTTATCATACTCGAATAACGCATTGGGCCGGGAAGTGGATTAGCTAAAACGCTCCGAAAAAGTAGAAATATGGAAGCAAAAATGGGATTCAGAAGGGCCGGAGATATGTCTGATGGCTTACCACTTTTTTGAATTTGCCTGGTATTGGGCTGAATTCAAAAGGGGTTTTTTCCGTTGATCTTCCCTTAGTCCAAAAATCACATTAAAACCGATTCACTTCTGCGCGTGATTAGCTTCCCGGCCCGGTAAGTTACAAGTATGATGGGTCAGCATTACCTTGTATCGTACTCGCTCCCTTCTATTCACTTTACCCAAAGATTATCATTCATTAAAACATGTGCTCTACCCTACCCACAGCCCCTCATATATTCCCACTAAGTTAGAGATTCGAATATCCAAGCTCTATCCTGCAACTCTCAATTGACTGAACTCTCGGCTAAATGTTCTATGGGCACCTGTGATATATGCTGGGTGTGTCCCGGCACACGGCGTTCAGGTTCTTCAGTCTAAAGTGTTGTACTAGTACACTGCGCCCATACCAAGATACGAACACCTTGTTGGAAATTAGGTGGTGCTGCTCGGCATGCTCTGGCTATAGTTTCTTTTGTTTTCAAGAAAGTTCGGAAGTTCGGAAAGATTTTTTCGTTGATGGACCGGTAGGAGTATGGGCAGTCAAAGGAACGCATGAAAGCAGTGGAGATGAAGGGAGGGCAAGGGCCCGGCATTGGACTAAAGGCGCAGGAGAGCGGGAGTCTTTGTGATGCATTTCTTTCTTAAGGGATTTCAAGGAATGTTTCTTTCTTTTGTTTCCATTGGGGTGCGGAACATGCAGGAAGAAATCGGACACGTGTGGTGATAGATGGAAGGGTCAGGATGACTTGGTTAGGTTTTTCATATGCACTCCTGCTTTTACCTTTAGTTTATCGAGCAAGAGAAGAAGCTTCGCGCTGCCCATCCCCATTATCATCCGGTTCCGTATTTTGATTCCCGCAAATACCCCCAAGTTGGGAGCAAGCAAGGTATGTACCGTACTTGACAATCTGGGAGGAACCCGAATACGCGGGCAAGGGTAGAGAGGTTGCAGCGAAGAGTTATCACCCTTTAGAGGAAGCCGCACTACACAAAGAGACGAAGTTCTGCGTTTTGGCGATTATGTGAGATATTATTACCTCCTGAAGAAATTTCTCTTCTAGCGGCAGACGCCAGATCGGTATGGCTAGGATAAATTTACGATATTGGGCTTCCAGCTACGCCCTTTGGCCTTTGCTGGCGTATTGCGATTCTTCCCGTATCATACAAGTACGGATATCGGTACTCGAGTACTTCCTCAGCCGGTGGCATGTGCGGCAACGACTACCGGCACCGTACGGGTACCCTCATTGTTACTGTACGAGTATAATTGACCTGTAATAAACACTCTAGAACACGGGACTCGGTAAGAAGGGCTTTATGTTATCTCTTAGACTGCTGAAACGGTGGAAAAATTTCTGCTACCCTTCTGAGTGTCTGAGACACAAGTTAATAAGCAACTTTTCTTAATTACTAGAAATTCGCAGGTGTGCAAACCCCAGACCGTAGCCAATATTAGCAACATGATTGTACTTACGTACATCATCACTCGAGAATACTGAGAAAGCATCTTAGTAATCTCTGTCTTAGACACTGAGACGGATGGCAGAAAATTTTCCACCGTTTCAGCAGTCCAAGAGATAACCCGTCTTTTATAATCCCCATCCATGATAACAGTTCCTAAGAACCTGACCCCTCGATGCAATGGCATGGTAGTCCCAACAATAGAACGCTACCCAAGTGTAGTATCAGAAGCATCGAGAGAGCGCGGACACCGGTACGAGCAGAGAACTGTGAATGTATGCGGGCGCGCCCGAGTACATGAACGGATGTGCCGGGTTACACCGATAGCACTCTTCTATTCGTTAACTAGCTGCCAGCCAACAACCTTCTAAGAAGAACAGACGCCTCAACATCTCCAAGCATCATCACTACTGAGCCATTCCCTCACCCCCATTATGATGCACACCCAAGGTTCAGTTTAATCATGAAGTGGTGAGGCAGCCCGCCCCCCGTTCCCCTTTTCGAGAGAGCTGCTCGAGGGAAATCTGATTATCACCCACTTCTTAGACATAGCAACTGACCAGTGTAAGTTCCACAGCGCACCCCCCCCCCCCAAAAAAAAAAGAGAGAAAAAAAAGAAGGTAAAGGACGTGCGCAGCGTGCGCAGTAAGTTAACAGACAGGTATCATTCACACCGCCGACAGTATGTAAAGAAACCAATTGCGAGATCACATTGTTTATGCAATGAGCAGGCATTCAGCGATCGAACACCCCACTCCAGGGTCTCACCAGTTTTTAAAGATTTTGGTTGGTAGGCCACTCTGGTGCCGACGGAAGTCCCCTTTTTTCTTTTTCCAAAACTTTATGCCGACTCCTTGTACTTGGCTTGCAGTGCGCTACCTTCTCTACTCGTCCCAGGCAAGAAGTACCCGGAAACAGGGATTAGATTTTTGTATGATAAACCCCCTGCAATTATCTGAGCGCTCATACAAAATTGGCCCCCCGGTTTCCGGGTACTTCTTGCCTGTGACGAGTACCACAGGGCTACCAAGGCCGGCGTGTATTAAGAGTGCGGGGCACTCGCAGGCTACCAACCCTATATCAAGAGAGTAGATTCAGCAGACCGTGAGCGCTGAAGCTTAAGATTCATCATTCGCATTATGGCCTCTACGCTTATAGGAGAAAAATGCAGCACCAAAACTCCGGGAGATTGTCATCAGTCACTCTATTGGTGTAGTGATTGCGAATCCGTGTTGTGCGAGAACTGTTGGGGTTTACAGGCCGTCCACGAGTCCGGGGCCAGTTCCAGAACGAGGGTGAAAAAGAAGAAGCACGAAAAGACCGAACTCGATGTCGCTGATTACGTTCTCTCGGTCCTCGAACCCGACTTAACCGAAGAGGAAGTCATCGAATCCCATGTTTCCAATGTGCTTACAAGATGGTTTGGGCTTCAGATTGATGAAAACCGTTCGATGCTAGTCTCTCTGAAGAGTAAACCCTTTCTTGAACTAGCCTCAGGATCCGAAAGAGACCCTTCTTCACAGTATCCATGCCTAGTATCTTTTGTGGGGGAAACCGGAGCGGGTAAAAGCACTCTGATTAATGCAATGATGAAGGTATTATTAGTGACTCCGTATACAAAATGCTCCGCGTGCATTGGCTAACCCAGAATGAAGTCGGTTGGGGCAACCCAGATTGAAGAGATCACACCTGTTATTGGAACTAAAATTGATAGTCCAACTAGTGGCGATGTTCATCTTTTCCCAGATCCAAGGTCTCTTAGCACTAATCGGCCTTTATTTTTTGCGGATTGTGAAGGCTTTGGTGGTGGGAATGGTGCTCCGCTTGCCGTAAGAGCAAAGGAGAGCAATAAAAAGTTCAAGCGCCACTACCACCCCCACCGTACGAAGACACGCAAAAGGGAAATCGCCACTTCCGAAAAGCACACCCGCCAGTGGGCAGTAGACGAGCTATACCCGCGAATCTTGTTTACGTTTTCAGATGTTGTCTGTCTTGTGAGCAAGAACTTCCGGTAAGAATCACTGCGGAAAAAGAGTGGAGAGGCATTTAGACTAACAATTGGCACTTTCGAGTATAGTAAGATCGAAAATCATATCGTCGACCTCTTGACTTGGGCAGACAATGTTTTTGAAAGATCTCTTAATCAGCCAATGTTACCAAAGGCGATTATCGTTGTTAATGGAGTAGACGGCAAGGCATGTACCCAAGCACCTATTTTAGATACATTAGGCCCACTTGGTGTCTGATTCTGACATTTGGATCAGAGAAATGACAGTGATGATTGGTGGGACGTGGATAAGGTGACAAATGAGCAACTCAAAAATCACCGAGACCGCATCAATCTTTATTGTGAACCCACTAGTCCCCACTCCGCACGGCATGCTGATGGAACCACTCCGCGCACCTCGATTTCAGATGACATTGTAGCAAGATTGGCACACCAGTGGCGCACAGAGCGCAAGAAGTCAATAAAGTCACTTAATGATCTCATTTTGTGCTATTATAGCGATTTCAAGATCATCTGCATCCCCTCAGCTAATGACCCGCCTCACATTATTAACAAGCAGTATACTAAACTCGGCGAGCTTATCGGTACAGGAGCACAAGAGTCCGAGAATGCCAGGAAGCTGGCAGGACTTCTGATGACAAGTGAGGATCTGGATTACTATCTTGAACAGGGTTTTGATCACTTCAGTACTTCAAAATTGCCCTTCAACTTCTTGCAGGCTGCTGTACAGGCCAAGCCCGTCTCGATAAGGTTCTCCGATCACCTTCTCAGAACAGCTCTTATCCTACTGAGACAACGACCAAACGACAGCGGAATTCACTTACTTGAGAACTTGGCTCCGATAGTTGCATCAAGTATATTCTTAGATGTGATAAGAAAGAGAATCCCTTATAAGGGTAGGACATATCCAAGATTGTGTTTGAGGTGAAGAGCCTAATGATTTTTAAAATAGGAAATTTAACTCACATATTCGACGATTATCGTCAGCCCTGTGAACTTGCACAGAGAGAATTATATCAAAAATATTGGTACTGTGAGGAGAAGGATCGACATGGGAAAAGGTGTGTCAACTGTCAAAAAGGACACACAAAAGGGCACCAGGACTATAAGGGAAAGGTTTTCAGAGCGGGAAACTTCTGGGCAGCCTATGAACTAGACTCTACAGGTCATATTGAGTTTTTTAGCCAAAAAATCATAGATCATCTGAAGTGGATATTCAACGATTGGGAAGAGAGGCTGCGTGGGATTATGCCTAAAGAAGGGAAACGAGCAGCACTTGAGCTCCATCTGGCACGAACCTCAATGTTGTACGGTCACAGCGGAGCCGATATATCGCCAAAATTAACAAGCCACACTACCTGTCTTTGTTGCCTCATATCAACACCAGTACATCCTCTATTCTGCGGACACGTTATCTGTCAAGAATGCCTCGAATCTTTCGCAAAGAAGGAACAAAATGATTTTGAGTTGAGCAGATGCCCTCTTCACAGCAATAGCGAATGGACGCCTCCATGGAGAACGAACCTTAGCCCTCCAACCAGTGGGCTTAGAATTCTCTCCTTAGATGGGTATGCCTGATCATATTCTACTTCTTATATGCTATTCACTTACGATGTCCTTATTTAGAGGTGGTGTGAGGTCGATAGTTCAACTTACCATCCTTAAAGAGCTGGAACGGTTGATTGGCCTGGGTGTAAATATTGTAGACTTCTTTGATTTGATCATCGGAACTAGGTACGTTGCTCACCCCCTAACCCGGCTGTAGTATAAAGAATTACTAAAGACAATTTGCAGTGGCGGCGGGATCGTGGCAGCGGGACTTGGAATTAAGAAATTCCCAACCCAAGAGTGCATTGAGAAATTTCAGCAAGTTTCTAAGCAAGCATTTACCAAGCGGACCGGTGTCGGCAGCATATTGGGGCCACTCATCGAAGCACAGCATCACAGCAGATACAAAACTACAAATCTGGCTGAAGCGCTGCAGAAAGTCTTCGGAGAAAAGACGTTACTCTTCGGGGGGCAGTGCGATCCGGCCAGTAAGTCAACAGCACGTGTTGGTGTCTCCTCAACCACCTCTAGCGGTCGCGCTTTCCTTCTGGCAAACTATCAGCGACCTCAGCTCACCTACTGTATGTTAATTGGAAACTCCGTATACACTCTGTGGAAGTACTGAATGTCTGTAGCGCTGGTCGGCCGTACTGGGTATAGCTTTTATAGAGGTGAAACAGCGGAAGAGGAACTAAAGGTTTGGGAGGCGTGAGTATCCACTACTATTCCAAATGTTATATACAGAACGATTAATACTTTGCAAAGTCTTCGTGCAACCTCGGCTGCCCCACGGTATTTCAAATCATTTTACCATAAGACTTCAGGCCATACATTCGATGATGGCGCTATCACACACAACAATCCCGTTGTGCTTGCGAATACCGAGCGCAAAATAATTTGGCCAGACCAAAAAGACAGAGATCCAGACATTCTACTCTCAATTGGCACGCTCTGGAGTGACAAGGATAAGTCTGATCCAAAAAAGTCGGACAAGGTCAGCTCAAAAGGAAAATTTGGTCTATCCCGGTATGCGAAAAAAGTGTTGAATATTGCAGTAAACGCTATTCAAGACGATTTGGATTGCGAGAAAACATGGTCCAGTTTCTACAATAGTCTTAACATAGCGGAAGAGGACGGACATCGGAAGAAAAAATATTGCCGCATTAATCCTAAACTTCCCAACACACCACCCGCCCTAGATTCGGTATCGAGTATGGATGAGTTACAGGGGATCGCCCAAAGATATTGCTCAACATCTCCCGAGATCAGAAATGTTGCTTCAGCACTCATAGCCTCCCTCTTTTACTTTGAGCTGAAAAATGCCAAAGAAAGTCCCCAAGCAGGGCGCTGGAGTTGTGAAGGTAAGGGATAATTGATGCCCCATGTCAAATACTTATTCGAGGCTACAATAGGTGAGATTCTGTGTCGACTCCCAGCAAGCAGCGAATCCCTTAAGATATTATGCAGCCGACTCCTGAAGCAACATGAAATCGGCAATACTCATCAATCCTGGTTCTACATTACAAGTATCCGGGATGAGCACCGGCAGCCGTGCAAGATCCTAGGGTCTGTTCTGAATGTCTTCAAGGAAGTGTCGGCGGGGGGACACTTTTGTCTACCGTTAACTTTCAAAAAGTGGGAATATGACGCTTCATGCCAAATATATGTCTCTCTTGATGACCCCAAGGGCGAAGGCTCCCTTATCAGTGGTTTTCCGAGGGATCCACTTAAAGACCGAACCTGGCGTATGACAGTCCCAACTACAACCGTTTTCAAGAACTATCCGCTAACTCCAGTCAAGCTCTCTACCGGAATTTTCTGACGGGTAAACAGGAGGACAAAGAGAACGGCTCTGGGGTGAAGCGTATGGACTCATGCCGCAGTTTGGACCATCTCATAGGATCCAAGAAGGGCGCGAGTCTCTTGAGCCCTGATATTGACGGGGACCCATCCGACAAGACTGATGACGAACTGACTCGCTCTTCAACTTTGTAGTACCGGATTGGGGGGGTCGGACGGAGGTGTCCCGTTGGAAGGTAGCCTATAATTGGCCGAAAAGGGTTACGGATTGCAAGCCTAAAGTCTAAGTCCTATCAACGAGGGCGCAATTTTGGAAAAGGGTCAGAAGGGATATTCCCTAATACTGTAGCCAGGAATTCTTCCTATTCTAGTTTTTCAATTAATATATCCCAACACCTATCCTACCGTCATCTGCTGCCATGAACCTTTTTATGCTTTCAGGATCCTAATTTGTTGAGACCATTACTACTGTTATGATACATTCCCAAATAACTGAACACCCCCGGGTAACTATTAGAATTAGATAAGCGACTTGGAATAAGTACCGACTCATAGGATGGTAAAAGTTTTTCTTATTGCTACCCCGGCGCGTTCAGTTTTTTTTTGATATTATGTGACAATAGAACCCAGGATTGAAGAAGGATCATGAATGAGGGATTAGTAAGAGGACGTGCTTGTGCCTAACGCGTTTCCCAGGTTTAACTACCCTCCTTCCCTGTGCTGGAATGGTCAAACCTCGGTGATCTCGGAAGTGAATCTGGAATGCAGATGTCCACTCCAGTGTTCTCGTAACTACCCACCCCCGGACATCAACTATCAATCGAGCCGAGATAGCGCTGCCGCCGGTTACCCGGAAAGGCGATTGTGGATATTCTTGCGAGTCTCACTAGGTGAGGAATGCTTCCTTGATGAGGTGGAGAAACAAAAGGAGAGCGGCACCGAATCACCGTAGATATGGGGAATGGTTTCTCTCCTGATTTCTCCACACACAGGAGTAGCCATATAGGAGGTTGGGCGGAGGTGAGAGGAGGCAGGCGGTGGTGGGTGCAGATACGCTTATGGGGGTGTTGCGGTCCTCGCAGGAATTGGAGGTGTTGGAGACTGCAGTAGAGCCATCACTCCCACGTGGCTATTCAAAGCAGCCCACCAGAGCGGCGCTCGACCATCCTTATCTAGCTTGTTGGGGTTGACGCCGTCCTGCCCAAGAAGTATTTCCACCACTCCCCCATGCCCATTGCAGGCAGCCCACCAGAGAGGTGTCCGGCCGCACTTATTTGGCTTGTCGGGGTTGACGTCATTCCGTCCGAGAAATATCTTCACCAGCTCCTCGTGCCCATTTCGTGCAGCCCACAAGAGTGGCGTCTCACCATACTCATCTGGCTTGTCGGGGTTGATGTCGTCCCGTCCGAGTAGTATTTTCACTAGCCCCTCGTTCCCATTGCGGGCAGCCCACAAAAGTGGTGTCTGGCCATCCTCATCTGGCTTGCTGGGGTTGACATCGTCCCGTCTGAGGAGTATTTTCACCACTCCCTCATGGTCATTGTGGGTAGCCCACCAGAGCGGAGTCCGGTCAAACTTATTTGGCTTGTCGGGGTTGACGTCACCCCGTTCAAGAAGTATTTTCACCAGCTCCTCGTGCCCATTGCGTGCAGCCCACAATAGTGGCGTCTCACCATATCCATCTGGCTTGTCGGGGCTGATGTCACCCCGTCTGAGCAGTATTCTCATTACTTCCTCGTGCCCATAGCAGGCAGCCCACACGAGTGGTGTTTCGCCGTCCTTATCTGGCTTGTCGGGGTTAACATCATCCCGTCCGAGAAGTATCTTCACCACTTCCTTATGCCCACCACGGGCAGCCCACAAGAGTGGTGTTTCGCCTTCCTTGTCTGGCTTGTCAGGATTGACGTCATTTCGTCCGAGTAGTATTTTCACTACTCCCTCGTGCCCATTACGGGCAGCCCACAAGAGTGGTGTCTCTCCATCCTGACCTGGCTCGTCGGGGTTGACATCGTCCCGTCTGAGGAGTATTTTCACCACTCCCTCGTGGTCATTGTGGGTAGCCCACCAAAGCGGAGTTTTGCCGTACTTATTTTGCTTGTCAGGGCTGACATCGCCCCGCCCGAGTAGTATTTTCACTACTCCCTCGTGTCCATTGCGCGCAGCCCACAAGAGTGGCGTCTCGCCGTACTCATCTGGCTTGTCGGGGTTGATGTCGTCCCGTCCAAGTAGGATTTTCACGACTTCCTCGCGCCCATAGCATGCGGCCCACATAAGTGGTGTTTGGCCGTCTTTATCTGGCTTGTCGGGATTGACGCCGTCTCGTCCAAGCAGTATCTCCATCACCCTCCCGTGGCCACACAAAGCAGCCCACCGGAGTGGAGTTTGGCCGTAGTTATTTGGCTTGTCGGGGAAGACGTCGCCCCGCCCAAGGAGTATTTTCACCACTCCTTCGTGTCCATTTCGAGCAGCCCATAGTAGTGGTGTTTGCCCGAGCTGATCCGGCTTGTTGGGATTGATGTCACCACGTCCGAGTAGTATTTTCACCACACTTTCCCGCCCATCGCGAGCAGCCCACAACAAGGGTGTTTGGCCAAGCTGATCTGGCTTATCGGGGTTGATGTCGTCCCGTCCGAGTAGTAATTTCACCACTCCCTCGTGGCCATTCCAAGAGGCTACCAAGAGCGGTGTCTGGCGGGCCTGGTCTGGCTTGTCAGGGCTGACGTCCTCCCGTCTGAGTAGTAATTTCACCACTCCCTCGTGCCCATTCCAAGCGGCCGCCAAGAGTGGTGTCTGGCCGACCTTATCTGGCTTGTCAGGGTTGACGTCGTCCCGTCCGAGCAGTATCTTCACCACTCCCTTGTGGCCACACAAAGCAGCCCACCGGAGTGGTGTTTGGCCGCCCTCATTTGGCTTGTTAGGGTTGACGTCATCCCGTCCGAGCAGTACTTTCACCACTCTACTGTGCCCATTCCTAGCAGCCCACACGAGAGGTGTATTACCAACAGTATCGCCTTGGTTAATATCACAACCTTCCACCCCGACCAAACTAGCTACAATCTCGTCAAGTCCAAAGATAGATGCGCAGTGTAGACCATTGAAGAGCGAAAGATTATCGAAATTGATAGGGTAAGCGGTCAGGAACTGTGCTTCCAGGAGGATCCTGGCGGATATATGGTTACTGTAGTCGCCAAATAACTTCAGCGCCAGCAATTTCGCGCGGTCCGAAAGCTCCCTCTTCGCATGCACCCCCCAATACAGAGAAGAATATTCGAGAAAAGGTGCGTTTTGGAGATCGGGAGTGGGGTTGGTTGAAAGGGCCCTGATCTGGTGCGAATTCAGATAACTTAAGCAGGTTTCTGCTATTGTCAAGTGAGCTGCACCAAAAAGCTCAGCATGAGCCCGGAGGTACTCTTGAACCGTAAAGTGAATTAACCGGATAGTGGAAGTTTCCCTGTCTACCACAACAAGCCCTTGACAACAGGCTAGCAACGTTCCTGTTGAAGGAACATTGTCGCTATTAAGGTTTGGCGACCCTATCTCAACTGCTAGTGCGTGGCACAATTCATCCGACTTCAAGGGCCGCTTCGAGTGAGAGATCCACATCAAGGCGGCCATGCCAAGCATCGCTTTCCTCCCACCTTGCCCCTTTATCCGACTCAGCGTTGCATCATAAGCATCCCCCAACCCCAACCCATCGGTCATTGCGTCGAGCTTTTGTCGCCTGTGATGAATTGTGGTTTCTTGTAGGATCGCATCGACATTCAGCGAGACTAGCAGGAATCTAGAGATGTATTTGTCAGCCGACAACTTGACGTAGCTTCCGGAGAGTCGTCACTTCTACATACATTTCCGAGATGTCTTGGGGAATTTTCTTCAAGATGTCTGCCTCCAGACTACTATCCATTGCATCTGGCGTTGTGTCCTCACTCAACCTTCTATGAAGATATCTAATAATATCACCTCTCCTAGGAGTGATGCCTATCATGATTACTCTTCCGGGAAGACGCTTTTTGATTTCGTCCTGAACGTGCGGTCTTCCAGTCACGAATATCCGAGTTTCTGGAGACTCTTGGAGGATTTGGTTCAACGAATTAAGAAACCTAACCCGACATCCTGCCGCACATTCATCCAGAGCGTCAATGCATATGAACGTACGCTTTTCCGAAGAGGTGGCCTGCAGCATCTGCGCAATATCGGAAAGTCGTGGCCCCGGTCCCCCGATGACCTTTTTTTGGTCCTCATAGGCTTGCGCTATTTCTTTTGGTACCTCTTCCAGCCCGCACACAACCTGTTTGAGCAGGGCGCCCAACACGCTCGTCGATGATTGCTCCTTTTGCGCCGCGAAGTCAAAGTAAAAACATGCAACGGCCACATTGTGTCCCCTCGCCCGATCGCACAAAGTGTCTATCACTAATGAGCTAACATCACGGCCTGTCAGCACTTGCCCTCTTCCTTACATTCCTCGAGGTTTGTCCTTGTTACCTAATATACGTCTTGCCGACCCCCGGATCCCCATAACAAAACAAAACTGCGCCATCGGACTCATGTCTCCCGCTACCAATGTGCCAGCTTCTGAATTCCTCGGTTTGTACGAGCCATTCCCCCACATTTTCGACCCGGCGATCTCGAACATCCTGGTGGCGTAGCTTGGGCTCTAGGGGCGACAACCAGGTCAATAATTGAGACCGCTCATCGGATATATTATAGTTGTTCCAGACGTTATTATAGGAATTGTTAGTATTGAAGGAGTTGTTAGAGGGCATCTTTGCTATTCGGCAGTGGCGAAGCATAGAAGATTGAGTAAGTCGGTTGATTCAATATCGGTCGATGGAATCACCAAGCCAAAGAAAAGCGGGGTGTTTGGCGGAGCCTCATGAACACATCTGCACCACCCAATCAATCTCACTCAAACTCGCCTAGCACAAATTTTTCACTCCTATACTCGAGTAGGCGAACACACCAGACGCCCTCTAGCCAAAGCGGCTGTCTTGGTACATATATTACTCCAGTGTGTCCATATAGGATAAAATAATCAGCAAGTGATAGATTGTCTGTACAAATGGAAAACAAGCAGAAGGAGACATAAACAACTGGGAGCAGATCTTAAATACATATGTGATTAATGACTAGATCTCCTAAACTAATCATATTGCAACACTGTGTCGATTTGACTAGTGATCGGTGCCCGAGGGTTCCCGCCCTTGCTCACTAAACAAGGACATGGTCTACAATAAGTGGAAGCGATGAGATATTGGTGACTTCTCTCGATTGTCCCCGCCGGTTATGTCCTGTGCGAGTACTAATCGCAATGCGGCAACACCCGGTTCATGGAATCTGACTCGTGCCTTGATAAGCTCGAACTCATGTAAGGGAAATTATTATACAGTCGGACCTCGCCGTCCCGGATGGCCAAAATCAGGGACAGACCATCCGGGACAGCAAAACATCCGGGAGAGTGAAATAGTTGGTGAAAGAAGAATTTTAATAAACTGAAAATCGAGTGATATCCGAGTAGCAAGGACTGGAAACTATTTCATAGAAGGTTTAGATGGAAGAGTAGTGAAGAAAAAGGTAGAGAAAAGAGGGAAAATCAGAACAAAAACACTCGGGCCCAATACCGCGTGCACAGTATTTACGTTCCAAATTCCACAAGCGGAGCTTTCCTATGGGAGGAAAAAACGAGAAGCATCACTAGGTTCAACCTCCCTCCCCGAGCCGGCAACATTTACCGACAAGAAGTAACTGGGGATCCGGAACGACTAGATGAGGTGGACTTCACTGTTAGTGAGAGCAATTAAGAGAAGGATACGAAGGATCAAGCTGAACATTTATCCTCTGCTCTGACTCGGTGGGCCATTCAGGGCATCAATCAAGCCTTTCAGCAGCTGTGATATGAGTGGTCAAATTAGGCTAGTAGAAGGGAGATACCCGGGACAGCAAATACATTCTCTGTGAGCAGGAGCCAGAAATTTTCATATTTCCATCCGGTCCGGAAACATGCAAATCCGGGACAGTGAGGTGTATTTCTATTGAGCCCGAATAAATCTCCAAAAATTATCCGGAACAGCGAAAGATCCTGTAGAGCCAAGCCCGGGACAGCGGGGTGCGACTGTATTAACCCACATGCGCAAGAAAGTGTCCAGTGGTAACTGAGCGGCTTTTGTGGATGACGGCTCCTGCATGACTCTAGGATCGAAGCAAACAATGGTCAATTGATTAGCAAGAAAAGAGTTTTTTCCTTCTTCAAAGGCCAGTTTTTCTGATTTACCGATACATAGTTAGCCAACCACTCGGAATTGAACATGGCTTGTGAACATGGCTGCCATTTCATGCCGGGAAAATTAGCGCTCTTTAAGATTCCACCCTAAAGTGATTTCAAGGCGGAAGGTGTTCACCGATCTAGATACCGGTATGAAAACTGAATTCGAAAAGTAGCATACTCTTACTATTCGATAGTAAAAATGGTATCCCCCACATCTTTTTATCTCCTATAATTGTGGTTCTTTTTTTACAGCCTCCTCCGTCCTCCTACATATACTGCTACCAGATCGCGCCCCACCGTGACCGAGTAGTTATAGGTGGAGAAATATGTATTGATGAAAAATCATAAAATACTAACTCAGCTGCGTGAGTAGAGTCAGATCTTTACCCAGCCCATCTTTCAAAATTGTTTGATATAGGTAGGTTATTCCCTATACCGCTCCCGTAACAGACACTAGTCCCAAGAGGCTTACGGAACTCCCCTGCGAATTAGGACCAGCCATCGCATATTATTGACGTAAGAAAAAGCCACCAGATTAGAGGGCGTGCTTGTGATTGATGCATACCCCAAGTTTGACTACCCTCCTTGCCTGTATTAGAACAGTCAGCCCTCAGGGATCCTGTGAGTAAATCCGGAATACAGATATCCCCTCCAGTGTTCTCGTAATTATCTATTCACGGACATCAACTCTCAATCGTGCCGAGACAGGTGACCGCCGGGTACCCGAATAGGCTACTGTGGATATTGTTAATAGTCTCACTAGGTGAGGGATGCTTCCTTGTTGGGCTTTGATGAGGTGGCGAAACAAAAGGAGAGCGTCACCGAATCACCCAAGATATAGGGAAGGGTTCTCTCACAATTGCTCCTCACACAGGAGCAGCCATATACCACAGCCTGAAGTCCACAAGTTAATCCTCCCTGTCCCTATTGAAAATGGTCAAATATACGTCACCGAATTAGAAGCTAGGATGGATACCACGCAACGTCTTCTCTTAGTTCTAGCTTGCTAATCTGGTGGTAAGGACAGAAGTATATATCAAAATCAAAACCAAGCTCTGATCCTTCTATCAATCACCCCAGATCTCCGCTTTCCTTCCTCCGTGTTCCAAACAAAAGAAAGAAACATTCCGTGTAATCTCTAAACCAATGAAATGCATCACAAACACTCCTGCTCTCCTACGCCTTTGATCCAATGCGCAACACTTGTTCTTCCCTCATCTCCTTTTGCCGTCATGCGTTCCTTTAACAGTCTACGCTCCCATCCATCAACGAAAATATATTTCCCATGCTTCCACACTTGCATATAACAAAAGAAATTATAGCACGCTGAGCAGAGCTGACTTTAGCTGATTTCTAACAGCCCCAAAACTGCTGTCAATATCTAACCATCAGATAGAACAGCAGATTAAATCAGTGTCTACTCGCCGGAATTTCTTTTTTGGGGGGTGTTAGTAGTAGCCGACCTCCGTGTGGCAACACCCCAAACCTTATTTTTCGACAAGTAACACTCTCCAGCCAGGCACTTCAAAGCACTCCTCCTTGTTCTTGTTTTCTTATCTTTCTCAAAAACATGACCTATCCCTCCCAAATGCAGTACCCCACCGTCCTCACCGTTGCCGCGGCCGTCCTCTCTACCTTTACCGCCAGAACAAACTGCTTGTAGATGCGCCTCTGCCGGGACGCAGACTACGTCGTCACAACCTATAACCCATCATCTCCCAGTGAGTCCGGCTGCCGCAAGTCTAATAGTGTCTCGGGTGATCAAGCCAGCTTCATTCACTGAGCTGACGGGCCGCGCTGAATAAAGCCCCGGGAGAACATTGTGTGTAGGAAAGAAAGCTGGGGGAGATACTCCAGCGGGAGCCGGAATACTCTGCGACTTAGCTAGCAGGCTACTAAGATTTGTCGAATTACTTTTAGAGTTGCTGAAGGTAGCGGTGGGCTATTGTAGCCCACCTCGGGACCCCCGGGGTTGCAGACTGTTCCTGAGTTATCGTGGATCGAGCCCTTGCTCCTAAAATTCCTTACCATTGAGAAGCCGGAGGTGGAGATATCCTCCTTTGGCCCATTGGTATATTTAAGTTCTTAAATCTCTCTACTATTTGCCGCCGCCCCTGCTTCACATCTTCACAAACAATCACTCGCCGCCCCTCTTATTGTGTTGGCGACCGCCCCTCAACCCTACAGTAAGGACTGGAATAATTGTGAGTCTCACTAAGGCATCGGAGTCTGTTGCATTTTTTCTTTTCATTTGTCTCCACTGAGAGCTGAAGGAGACTCTCTTCGACTTATTTTCCCCTCGCATAACAAGAGGGCAATCTCGGATGTCGTAGAGGCCAGTCGGGGGAAAATGTGGAGTTCACGCTTATGGCTTGGCACTTAGCGAAGTGTAGTAATACCCCTGCTTTCGCAACCCATTGCTCCTCAGCGACAAAATCCCTTCTCTAATAATAGTAGAAGACGAGAGTTACCCACTCCGGAGAGTATGTAAACATATATTGTAATAAATTTCATAGGCACTGTGAGGCTTAGACTATGTATGAGCTTTGTCACTAGCGGTTGTGTTATTTCTTTTACATGGCATAAACGATAGGTTAGTTAGCTAGAGCGGTAGAGGTTTAGGTCATGTTTCGTTGATACAGCATGGGATTGATTTGTCATAGATAGCAGGAAAGGTGGGTTTATGAGCGAGTAGAAGGGAGTAACCGGAAAGAGGACGAAGAGGAGGACAACCACAGCGAGAAGTGTGCTCTCTGATGTGAATAAAACTTTCCGCTTTGTCTTTATCGACCATTGATTCCTTTTATCATTCGGGCTTTCCTTGACTTGGACCTCGCGACGACACCCTTCCAGTACCAACGGTGAGTGCGGTGATTGCTCATCTCCGGTTACTCGGTTTGTTTTCCTGCCCTTTGGTCATTTCCGACTACTATTGCCCCCACCTGGCTTCCCATTCTTGTTCCCGTCTGTGGGAATTCTTTATACCTAACCAACAATCATCGTTCCAGTATAGGCGCAGTCATTCTCTCTTAGAAAGCAAAAGTTAGTTAGTTGGTGGCCGCAGTTGCCGAACGGCTGGTGTGAACTCCACTTATTCCCGCGACTGAGGCATTATCAAATATTCCAGTTTTTACGGGAGTAGTACATCTTGCTCGTTTCCTTCCTGTTAATCGTCAACCCAAGAAACCTTCAGGCCCATTTAGATACCTGGGCTGGTTGCCCGGGTAGATTCTTTGACGAGGGACTAACTGAATTTTACCTCTAGGTAATTTCAGTATCGCTCACGGCGAGCACGCCATACGCAAGCATTAGTGACAGCGGGCTTCGAAGTAAAGTCAAGAACGCTGCACTAGTACGTGCACAAGAAAGGCGATGCTATAATCCAAAATCTCGCAAAACAAAGCTCTGCCGATTTAATTTATTTAAATATAAGGGATATTAAGCTAATTCTATAAAGACTATCGCCTAAAGCTAGCAGATTGGTAGTCCCATCCCACCCCCCTCCCCCCCACTTATCCCCCCAATTTTAAGCAATCTGATAAACACTTTGCCATCAACAGCAGGCGGGTTCACTCTACACTTTGGGAAGAGTGCATAAGGGGCAGGAGGGGTAGGTAGGAGAGGTGCAGTCACACGCCTAACCTTTCACCTCTCAAAAAAAACGAGTGATGAAAGCAGGGGTATACACAAAACATAACAAAATCACCCAATCCCCCATGGATTGCCACCCATACCTCCAGCCCCTGCTCATATCCCCACCCCCAACGCACCCCTGTGATAACAAAGAAAGGAGATGTCTGGAGAACCCTCTCTGCAAACCGCGATAACCTCAACTCCGAGAGTTCCCAGATCTCAACACAAAAATTCCTAAGCCTCACCAACCCCCCCTCTCCCCCGCCTCCCGATCCTACCAACAAGCCCAACCCCGCATATCGGAGTGCTCGAGAATTTCTCTCGGAGAAGATTTTCAAGTCGGAGAATTCGAAGGAGTAGGGAATTTCTTGTATTCGTACTATGAAGTTGACGCTGTCGCTCGAACTCAAGTCTCATTCGACTTTTGCCATGTGAACACCCCCGCAACCCTTAGGTGACTGATAGCTCAGAGCTAATATTGGGAACACAAGACCGTTATACTTGCGCATTGCAAAAGTTTCTGGAAATGTGGACTTTTAGTTTGGGGCTAACTTAGGTGTTGCCATCAGCAAATATCTCCACAGTTCCGGATATTTTTGCAGTGTGCAAGTATACCGTGATGTTGTTTTTCCAAAGCCAAGAAATATCAAGGGCAGTTTAGCCCTACCGTGTCCGATAGAACCTGCTATCACTATTTTGCACTTAGAATGTTCGCGTGCAGGAGGTAATTCTTGTGATGTTTCTCAGGCATTCATCAATCCCGAAAGCTCTCATCTAACGAGAGTCAGCTAACCTTCAGAAACCTGTCCGAAGATCGCTAGTCCCGAAGGGAATTCAATGGAGGCATTGCGATAACCTTCATAAAAGGATCAGAAGGAATCTTTTAACCGTGCTGACTGAACACCCATTAGAGGAATATCCATCGTATCTCTCTAGGATACCGTATTAACCGGTTAAACTAGAAATGGCACTAGAGCCGTGAATTCGAGTGTGGCTCAATAGGCGAGTGAGAGTAAACCCCTAAAGGAAACCCTTTCCCTCGAAAAAGCAAAAACTCCTGTGCCCCATGGGGGAATGGTGAGAATCTAACTTCAGCGAGAGACTTCTCTGCAAACCTTGCTCGCCTATTGCGGCAAACTTTGCTAGACTACTCTAGCCCTATCTCTAAAGTAGTTAATGCGGTACTTAGGGTAAGGTGAGCACCTTCTGAAGATATCCCCTATTATTTTTTGCCAATTCACAAAGCACCCAGATACCCCGGCACCAAGACCGCTGTTAGTCAATGCCAAAGTGCCCGGATGCTTCATCATTCTACGGTATTTATGCGCTTTTGACTCAGAAACTCCCAAGACTCTCGAACTCTTTTAGAATGGGCAATCCACACGTGTAGACACTTAGCCGGTTTTACAGGCAGTACAAGTACGGTACCGGTACTGCACAGGGCAGTAAACACGCTAGACTGTCCAAAAACTCGCACTCCTAGTTCTGCCGTGTTCAAGCACCACGGGACCAAAAGCCAAATCCCTAACCCCTTTCATCCTTCATCCTATCGCCCCTCATTGCGAGAAAGAGCCGTACATGCCCGAATACAGTACCCAAAAACAGGGGCCAGGAATTTGTAGAGCCGCCCAAAGGGGTACCAATCTTTTCCCATCAATTTTTGTGAATCCCTGTTTTTGGTGATTTCCAAGCGGACGAGAAAAAAGCTTCTCAACACAAGCTTTCACCGAATCCCAGTCAGTCTCTGATGCGGTCCTGGGACTTGCCGGAAACGCACGGGCAGGCGGGGGGGAAACTTTGGCCAATCAAGTTCCCATCCGCCGTATTTCCTCAGGCGATCCACTGTCAGGCAGGCAACCAAGCTAAATCGCCGAGCAAGTCAACAAACGTATCGCACCGGTACGGGTACCTGCTGATGAAATGCTGCAAGTCCAGCTCCCTTAAGCCATACAGCATTGGGTAAGCAGTGTTCCTTCTCAAGGTGCTTTTTCTTGATGTTAGAAGCCTGACGGAGTTAGTGGGTTGTCTGAGTAAGTACGGTATTCTAATAGCCCGGGATGCCTGAAGGGTTGACTTTATGGTGTGTGGTATGTCAAGGCCGAATGACTGAGGCTCTGTTCATCGTACTCGTACACTACTAATCTTGCCAAGCATAGGACTTTCACTTCACCTTCATAACCGTCGCGATCTACTAGTAATAATGTTACCGTATGCCCAACCGTCAATACGCAGCCGCGAACGTTATCCCATCTGATTGCGATCCCCAAAAGCGTTGCGAGTCATCTCTCAGGGCTGCATAAAGGAAGGAGCCTTTTCTCCTCATGGAACATGTCGAACAGTACCCTTTTTCAATCACATTCCATTTCAAGCTTCGACCCTATATTCATTTTTCCCGCGCTGTGGCCGCCTAAGTGTAGCCCCAGGGAGTCCGATCGTGACATCTTCACCCCGGTTCATCTAAACTCACCCGCAAACCGTCTTTTTTTAGACCGGCTACACACAACAGTTCATTTTTCACCCTCATTCTTCTAGCCCATTCTCCTACGGTAGCTCATTTTCCCAGCCTGCAACTCACGAACTGCGAGCCACTTGTCCGAACGGTTTGTCGAACTGGGGGTCGGGAACCCCCGCCTCCACCGATATTGGTAATAAGGTGCGTAAGTCGCGGTCTTTTTCCCAATGCCTAATACTTACCGCTATCAAGAATCGCATTTTGAGAATCCCAGGGAGATGTGAAAATCGTTATTCTCATCTCTACCTCAGGTCGGTGAACGCGCCAGACCCACTAGTTACCCGAGCCAACCCTGGTCCCTCCGGTGGGAACGGACCGGCGAAGTCGACATCGTCGGATTTGGCCTTGCTGGGGTCCGCATAAAATTGGACTTTTGAGAAAATCATGCTTCGTGATTCAGACTCAGGGGGAAACTGGGATGCTATTTCCACTTCAGGGGATTTCTGGTGAGGGTGGTAAATTTGGGACTGACATAACTATTTATTTTTGTTTTTAAGGAGAGCGTTTGTCATATCGAGGGTTTCTCCATTATACAAGACATTACCCACTCGCACGCGCTACTGTCGGGTGGACAAACGTACGAGACAATAATTTTCTTTTTGACCATCATGTTGCTAATCCATGCGTGAGCCGTGTGGGGTTGTTGTAGAAATCTCGATTGGACACCGGTAAGCTTGCCACTTCATGCTCAAGACAGTTCCATCAGAAAAGTAATCCTTCTGATCCAGATCCACCCCCCAAGGTACGGGAGCCCAGTTTGAGATCGATATAAAAAAAGGAAAAAAACCCCCATTTTTCGCCCAAGGCCCATTTTGCCCGTGTTGTACCATGTTGTCATTTCCCCCTGCAGCGTTCTCGCATGGAAGACTTATGCGAAAAACCCAACTGAAAAGGTTACCATGATCCACTTCACCCAGCCCCATCATACCGCTGCGTGCTCAACACCCAATTGATCGTACCGTACTCATCTCCCAAGCCCTGGTACTGTGTAAGATACCGGCGGTCCAAGGGTTTCCTCGCCCAACAAGACAAAAAACAAGCCCCAGGTCCATCTCTACCTGCAGGGGAGACCATGCCGCACATGCACACTAAAGAGCACGATGAATACCCCTGCCACTTTCCACCAGCGCACTCTTCACCATCAGCCGCATATCAAAGATCCACTCGAGGCACCGTCGGCGAGAGAATAAGCCGCGCGAGTGATATCTTATGATATTTGTAACCTCGTAGTCAAGCCGAGGGAGCGAAAGTATCGTACCATACGAGCATACTCGCACAGTGCTAGTGCTAGTGCTAGTGCTAGTGCAACCGGGAGTCTCGTGTCATCCATCCGACCGTGCTGGCTTACAGTGGCGAAAACAAAATACCCAAAAGCGAACTACTACGTACGGTAAGTTAGTAGAAATGTACCGACACATTTCCTCCCCAAATAGCATACGGTAGCATAGCGCGCCGTAAAAAGCTGCAACAATCGAGTCCCGCTATGTAGTTCAGAATTCGCGCTTTGGAAAAGGAGGCGGACAGCACCGCAAAAAAAGAGCAGCTCAGCCCCTAATTGATAAACACCCTAGAGGAGGCAAGTCCAACGACATAATTAGCACGCGACAAGTTTGTTATCACAGCTTTTTACAGCGCGGTACGGTAGTCCCCGCCGGGAAGCAGTAAGAAACTAGATGAGAGGGAGACAAATAGGGGTACAAGTATAACTTACTGCATTTGTCGGCCAAAAAGCGAAACTCGTCAAAGTAGGGTAACAAAAAGTTTCCCTGTTGCTAATCCCTGTCCCGTCATCTAATTACCCAGTTTTTCATCCTGTCCCTTGTGGAGGCTGTACCTGCACTGTACTCGAGTACCTGTGCGAGTACCTGTACCCCACACCATACACACCACAGTGACAGAAAGACCACCATTCCCACCAGGAACATCAACAAGATCTTGTCACCCCACGCGGTTTGGCCACCCCTTTCTTCCACCTCCACAGCCCGGGGGGGAGAGGGTGCAATTTTGGCGAGTGGATCATCCCGCACGTGCAAAAATCTCAATTCGCTTGTTGGTGCCCAATCCAACCCTGGTAAGTTTTTTTAGGGTTAAGGTATCACACTACCGTATCATACGAGTATTGCTGGGGGTTAAAGGTGTTTTACTACGCGTGGGAACCGTCCGGGAAGGGAGGTGGGAGAGATCAGTCGGGTCGGGAGAGCTGTACTCGAGTACTCGAGCATCGTGGCCTATCAGGTGGCTCTAGCGTTCCTGAGGTGGCCATTAGGGGTGGATGGGATGGGGGGTTTTTCTCCTGTTGTGGATTGATCGGGAAGGGGAATACAGGGGGGAGGCATGCTTGTTGGCCTGTGGCTCTCCCTCTTACCACCGCCATGCTTAGTAATCTAGATCAACAATTCCCCCTCTGACAACCGCCTCCAAATATTGCACCCAGATTTTCACTGCGCCAAACGTCACCAAAAATCAAACTCCCAGAATATAAATCCTTTGATTAACCTATTATATAACCTATCCTACCACAACCTTTATTAATCGTCATCATCATGGACCGAAAATTACTTCCTCCACCAAGAAACCGCGAAACCTTATTAACAGCCCCATAATAAAGAAAAAAAATACATGTCCGTAATAATTAGGCAGTCCTATACCAGTTCGCCTCGGGGTCATTGAGACATTCTCCGATCCGGACATCTGTTTCGATTAGTGTTGGCTACCAAGGGAGGGATAGGGAAGTGTGACATACGTTTGTACCCCTTGGAAAGATCGTAATTAATCTGGTACTCTGTCAAACTGACAACAGTCTGTTCGTGGATGTCGTGCCTGTTTTCTCCGGTCAGTTAACTGTGCAAACAAGCTTGGGTAATACCGAGAAGAGAGGGGTAAATACGCAATAGACAACCAGTCGGTATCCACGGGGCTTTGGTTTGCGAGAGCGTCCCGGATATTCCTCTTTGAGTTCTCGATTAGCGTTGGACTGTCGTTATTGTAGTCATCGGTATCCAAGTCCCAAATTATCACGTGGTAGCCTAGGTTGCCCATTGTTTTTTCGCAGGCGGTGCCGCAGCGGATGTAGGGCGGGCGCATGTAGGTTCTGGAATTCTGTTAGTTGGGGCTAGGGAATTGGCAAGGGGTTATGGAAGACGTACGGGTATTTGCCGACTGCGGTATATATATTAGCTATGCAGATGGATTATTGGAATGGGAAAGGAACATACTAATTGAAACCAATGCCTGTTCCAGCCTTGTCATTTGGAATCTCCTGTCATTCTCATTGAGGGAGTCCAGGTCCAGATGATCCCAACTTTACCAACTATGTTAGCATGCAGCGGATATGCCCGGAGAGGACCACATACGTATGGGAAGCAATTTGATGACCGTCATTATAGGCCCTCTGGATGACGGCTCTCCACTGAGAGTTCGGGTCGTCAATCGCCCCTTTATCAAGATTGTTTCCCCTATAAACACATTAGTCGGGCTCAATGTTCGCTCATAGAGGGGGCAAAATATACGTTATAAAGAATGTAACCTTTGTGTTGAGAGCTGCCAACTTGTCCAGCAACGCCATGGTGTATATCCACGGCCCGTCATCATAGGTTAGTGCGATCGTACCATCTTTTTCGCAATCGTAGATGCTTATGCCGTAGGGTACGTTTCCAAGCTTCGGACGGGCAGTCGATGTTGGTGTGGCTGAAGATGTTTTAGACGTACTAGTTTTAGATGTAGACGTACTGGATTTGGATGTAGACGTACTGGATGATGTGGATGACGCTGTAGGTGTTGTTGTAGGCGTCGTCGTAAGGGTGGTTGAGGGTTTAGATGTAGTAGTAGTAGGTTTGGAAGTAGATGATGATGATGATGATGATGATGAGGCACTATTGCATTTTCCATACAATGGCTGACACCCAGCACCGCAGTGACCGAGTGTGTCTCCGCACCAACTGTACTGAGAGCAGCACTGGTTGACACCCGCTATCTGGGTGCACTTCTCCCCATTGAAACCAGTACCACAACGACCGCTCGGGGAGTCTCTGGCAGACAGCTGCTCAGGGAGCCCGGAAGCAAGGGCAAAAAAGAGCGAGAGAGAGGCCGAAAGCAGTACTCTATTGGTGATCATCTTGGCAAATGCTTGATGTTGTTGCTTGGAGGATGAAGGGAAAGAGCAGCGGGGGAGGCAAGTATTTATTAGATTTAGGGCAGCAAGGCCCACACTCAGTACTAGTACTACTGGTACACGGATTCATCACCGCTCGCGCGGCCGAGTTGAGGTTGGACTTCCAAGGTGGCAATCACCGTACAATCTATCCAACCTCAACTCGGCCACGCTAGTATAAGGCAATCACTTAGCTATTTCCACAATCGTGTACTGTGCCAGGGTCCGCTAAGTACGAGTAGTTGTTGAAGAGTAATTTAAGGTTAACTTCCCAAATATATCCCTGTCCCTTCGGGTTGATTGCTCCTTACCCTTGTACCTCGCTCTTCGCATGTGCAGTGCAAGTCCGGCACGTTACTGCAAGGTACAAAATCCACGAGCGCAACAAACTTGCACTCCAATTAACCCCATCTAATTACCGTAACTTTACATTCAACAACCTGTGTCACTCTGTGCGACATTGGAAGTTGAGCCTATCAATTACGCGGGACCAGCTTCCTTGTTCTGAGACATATTCAAGCCACTCGGCCTCTCCACCTATCAGTTTAAACTATCGAATCTTCTGGGCTATGGCTACACAACCCCTATGCACGAGACACTGCGACACAATTCAGATTGAAGAATGGCACCAACAGTACCGTAGTACAACCTGTATACGAGTACTTGAGGTGTATTGGTACGATGCTCTTTGCATATAGCCATTTGTAACCGAGGCGAATTTTTTCTCCCTACCAGAAATTCAGCAGCGGAAGAACAAACAACCTTTTCAAGATCGTGAATTATAATATTTTGGGGACTGCTCGCGCGGCCAAGTTGAAGCCGGACACCCCAAGGCGGCAATTCCCATGCAAAGTGTCGGGCTTCAACTCGGCCGGCGAGTTTGGATTATGGCACATTAACGCATACAACGCGGAGGGACCCATTGACGTTTTGAACAAAATTCTCTCCTCGGGCTGCAGCCACGGCAACTGCGTCCACAATTTCCAAGAAATTGTCACCGCTTGGTACATGGGCTAACGTGGTTGTGCGTTGGTATTCCCGTACCGGCACTCAGTCAAATCGGGAGAGGGGTAGGCCTCAGCCATTCTTTGGCCAACACGGTATGAACCGATACAAGTATAAGTGTAAGTGTCCTTCAAAAAGCAACAGGAGGGTTGAAGTGGAGCTTTCACGATCTACTCGTATACTAATCCCATCCAGGGGCGAGACACCGTAATCATACCGGTACAAACGGCATCTCTCTTTCTCTCCGTCTTTTCTTTTCTTTCCCCCCAACCTGAGCACCAACGGATGGCGCCTCTAAAACCGCCATCCGGTGCCTTCTCGTCTTTCTACCTCCGTCTTCATCCGGGCCGGTGGTGGGGGGGGGTTCACAAAATCCCCCTTCTTTTCGTCCATCACCACGACCAGAGCCCCCCTGGCGCCTTCTTGGGCCTTCCTAGTGGGATCTATATGCGAGTGATAATATGTGTTCACTAAGGTCAGGCGCACACATACCCGGCACAATGAACCCTAACGTTTTTGTATGGGCGCCAGGCTCGCACGAGCGATTTGCCGTGCTCGGGTACAAAATTTTGGTTCCTGTGCCGGGTATGTGTACTAGTACTAGTATGGTGCTGGCGCTTTAGAACCAGCCCTGGAGTCTCACCCCAAACCGAGAACGCTAGTCCTAATACGGTAGTATACCACACCTAATAATTAGGAATTTACTTGGCTAATTATTCAGCAAAACCCCCTTTCCTCATATAAGGGAAATTGTCTTCCTTCCCATACAAACTTTAAAGGCCTCTGCAGCCCCAACCATAAGGCTAAAAATAAAATACCTCTGTAAATATATTCCAATAACTAATTGGGAAAGCTTTACAGAAGTAATTTTAAAAATTCCATCTGTAGGTGCTGTTGCTGTAGGTTGAAATATTGGTCGGTGTTGGTTGTTATGAGGGTACGGTAGGTTCTAAGGTGCCGGCACCATACTAGTATCATACTAGTACATGTATATGGACGGGGGTTCACCGATAACTGAAGCGATCAGAGTATGGCGTTCCACCCATAGAGTTGCTGCTTCTGCTGAATCTCACTTGAGCTGATCGGTGGCATCAGTAAAAACATCACGAAGCAAATAAGGGAAAAATTGAGGTCTAGTATAAATAAATTTATTGGCGCGAGCAACTTCTGGACAGGCAAGTCATTCTACTAGGTCTAAAGAACGCACTTTAGGCGAATCCCTCTCAACCACGGTCTTGGGTGTGAAACACCAGCGCCCGGATTTCGATACTCTCTCTCAGCCTCGGATTCTCAGGGGACGTAGGATCCTTAATCGCGGTATGCGGTGTGACTTAGGACATATTAGCGACTGTGCGGTTCCAACGCTATATTGTATCCTACCTCTGGCTCTATCTGTCTTGGTATCGAAACATTTTATCAAGATAACTTCGTCATTCTGTTGGCTGGACTTGTAATACCTGTGTTCCATGTTCTTAGCAGCCCTAACCCGGAACTAGTGCCGGTATTTGAATAATTGTGTGCTCACCATTTGTGTTCTGGGTTGTATAATACGCTGTAGACCTCCCCGGTATGGCCGGGATATAGCAGGTCTGTCGCGACCAGGTCTTCTGGTTTAACCGAACGGTAGTCTGCCACAGCCAGCGGGTGGTCTTCGATGGGCCCAACCAGCGGCCTCCAAACACTATGAATACAGTCAATATAGCCGGAGATGGAATATCCTAATGTACTGCGGAAATTTACTTGATAATCTGCACGCGACCTTTGAGAAGTTCCTCTGCCTCATCGGGAAGGTGACGCTTCACTCTCCCGACCCCAGCACTTGGAGCTCTGAGAATGTCAGCCTTGAGCTATGGAGCAGGTATGGGGTGCACAAACTGGTCAACATGGACCCGCAATGCTGGTTGCCTCGCTCCCACAGGTCCACGACCGTCGCTAGCGTACTTCGGAATCCTCCTGCGCACAGTATGGTCGAAGATTAACACTCTGTCAGCACCGGTATGTTTTTTAAGCAGCTCCTCGATTCTTGGATAGTATTTCTTTTCGATTTCCTCATCCTCGTTGTTCCTGATCTGCTGAATTAACTCATCGGGTACAGCATCTTGGATGAATCCGAACCCGCTCTTGTCCAACGAGAATAACCACTCATGGCCTCGGATATCGGTAATCTCGTGGGGGTAGGCTTCGTGTTCCACATTGCTCGATTCAAACACCCCCGGGACAGTCACGCTGACGAAGGTAGGCTTTGCGGTGAAGCCGGGCTTCAGATACCAAAGGTTTGCCTGAACCGTATTCGGCTTCTCGAGTTTTACAATTTTATCGTACTCGCTTGTTTTGACGGTAGTGATAGTAGACATTTCGTGTGCGGTGCGCTTGGCTATTAGGGTGTTTGTTATGAGCGTTAGGATACCCCTCCCTTAATTCCACAGGACGGCTTCAGAGGAACCAACCTTTATAAACCCATCCTAACATTCGCCTTAGGGCCGGGGACGAAATGGATTTCAAACTATCAGGAGCAGAACTGCGGACTGGCATAACGACTTCCTCTAAGTTGTGTTTTCGGGTATTGTAACCGGTGGATGCTTATATTATTTCAGTTTTCTCCCGAGGTAAATTGGTTGGAAATTCGTCCAGATTGGACGAATTGGGAAGTACCGGACTTCTTTATACCTTCTCCGCCGGGTGTTTTTTCCCTCGTATTCTTCGGATGTTAGTTTTTCGTCCGGACACAAGGCGTACTTTTTTTGTGAGGCTGTACAAGTACTGGTATCCTAGTTTTGTTTCTGATCCGATTTCCCCGGGAAGAGCCGCACTGGTATCTAGAGTTATCGACCGTAACACGATTCGGGGATATCTTTGTGTGCTATCGGGTTGATGCCCGAATTTTGACTCCAGAAATGCTAACCAGAGTCCCGCTGTGCCACTATTCATTAGACGAAATGGGGCATAGGTGTGAAGACGAAAGCGGCATCGTTAATTGCAGGGAACTGCAGTATGCGGGACCCCCCACCGCTTTTCCAAGGGTCGGAGGCAGATGATCAAGTTTTCCCATAGAATGGAGGGGGTGATGCCCGATGTTTGTATTACTTTTTCTATGTCCGAAGATCAAGCACCTACGGCGTTTGCGAACGGTGTTAAGATCAGGAAGGTGGGGCGGTGAACTTGAAGCCGAAAGATAGTATAAATTGTCGGAAATTGAGGTCTTTCCTGGAGCCTCCTGTCTGATACAAACCGGTTATTGGAAAAAGTACTTGGAAGGGTCTTCTCCTGTTTGCGGGGCAGATTCATGACCGGGCGCCGGAGGAGGGAGGAGTAGATGGGGGAGCGGATGCGTAAATAAATGAATGCAGAGGATCAATGGAAATGGAAGTACCGGAACGGGGCCAGTGGTACCGGTACCTATATACTCTTTCAGAATAAGGAGGAGCTGCGTCATCTCCTGGTCAAATAACCCATGCACGATCGGAATACGGCAATCTACTTGTAGGCATCATATGGGATCAACCGGATTGGAATCCTCGTATATTATCTCTTAGCCACCCCAGCGAATGGTAGGAATAGCAACGGCCGCACAACATGTACCGTCATCTCCAGCCCATCAAACTAAATATCACAAAAATAAAGAAATCTACTCGTACTCTACTCGGGAATGCTGGTATTCTGGAATGCAGTGCTCGAAACAACCTTGTCGCTATTCGATCCCTTCAGACCGTGATCGCTTCCTGAACCGGAACCCCGAACCCCCACCATTATGTCCAATGAAACCTATTTATCCCAATAGGTTGTGTGAGAGCTGTGGTCGAGTGCTAGGATCCTGGGATTAGCCCATGAGTAATAGTATTCCTAATGAGTGTCTGTCTCTGATATGCAGCTAGCCGGCTGATTGTAAAAATTGAAGAAATTCGGCGAAGGCTTTATGATTTTTTTTATTGGCCAGCACGGTAGCTATGGCAGTTTGACCACTGACACGGAGTTCACGGATTAACTACTCCATACTCGGATACCAGGGCTAGTCCGCGAACACAGGGCTGACAAAGCTAGTGGCGATATTGGGGATAGCGCGCGCACTAAGGAGTGTGGGTTGAAAACCAGAAGAATTCCTCGAACGCTTTCTCCTTTACTATTGGTTGAACTATCTATTCACGGTTTCTATTGGATATTTGCCACTTTAGCTCATGCTCAGAATAAATCCTGGTGTTCGCGGACTGACCCTGGTATCCGAGTACAAGTGCTCGTACTTTACCCGAATGGGAGGAGCTATCTGCCCGTGATCGGGTAGGGAATCAACGTGCCATCGGCATGGGGATTCCTACTTGGCGGTTGGGAGGTGATTTTTCTTATTATTATTCTTGGCATTACGCCTCATCCGGGTGCCTATCACTCAGGTGATGGAAAAAGAAACCCTACGGAGGGGCTACTAACTTAATCCTTGAGGCTGAGTGTTATGTAAAGAAGGTAGCGGGAGGGGGTCATGATATATCACTCGGTTATCACTGGGCGAGGGCGGTGGAATCCTACTCTAAGATTGCAAAGAAAATCAAATCAAGAGCAGATAGTATAGTGCGGTACAGTGTAGGATTGTAGCCCGCTTCCTGACTTATATTTGTGGGGACTGCTCCACGCACGCTTATCCGATCCGTCTTCTCACTGATACGACGATTGATGTTTCTTGATCTAAGTATCACAACGTGTGCTAGGATTTCTTTTATCCTATTGAAACAACACTTTCGTTAGGGAGCTTTTACCTTCATCTTAAGTGAGATGGTCTTCGCCAGCATTAAGAGTAGTTATATGGGAGTATAAAAGCAGGTGGGTATTGGAGAAAATTCCAGGAGCTGTGTGGTGGATGTTGGATGTCACACTGGGAATATTATTTTCAGATATCTATTCATATAGCCACCCGGGAATTTGATATATGCTGTAAAACCTCGGGTATAACGGGCTCGTCTGAACTAGTCGCGCAGCGAAACCAGGCTCTCCGATTGACCGAGAGCTTGCGAGGGGGGCTGGATAACATAAGAAAGGATCTTTGGGCCCATCTTGAGCCATTCGAAACTCTGAAAACTTCTGCGCGACCAGTCCAGGCAAGTTCGTTGGATCCGAGATTTTATAGTGTATGGTAGGGTAAATTCTCTAAAGAGGCTCCGGAATTATCACAGCAACCCAACCTTACACGGCATAGGATTTTTCTTTTATCCGTAGGGTTCCAAAAGCGCCGGAGGTGGCATCATAGACAAGTTATGTCCAGGGCGAAGTGGCTCATTCAGACGGCGGGGGACATCTTGCGGCTGGTGCTGCTGTGGACTCCGTTTCGTTTCATGCACAATCCCAACACTTCAACTCCCCGTTTCTTTTGGATCTCCCCACCCTCGCCTTAGGGGTCATACATCTCCTTAAAGCCTTTGCCCTTCAGTCTCCTGCTCCATACCGCTATCAAGAGATTGGGATACCCCCGCTTCGCATTGCCGTCCCAGTGCTTGGAGAAAGTATAATACCATTTTTTGAGATGGGATGCAAATTTGAGGAAAATTCCGGGCCTTTTGATTATGGCCCGGTGGGCATAACTAATCTCAGAGAGGTTAACTTTCTTGTTTTCATGCCATAGATCCTGCTTGTTGGTTGTCCGGTCTAAATCAGAGGCAGGGGACAGGAGATCCGTGAACATGGAGCGAAATCTTTTCTGTGGTTGGACCATCTGAGCGAGTTCTTTTCATAACAGCTACCGATGGCCCCTCATCTCTTCGCCCCAGTTCTATTATCCGTCGCATGGGTTTCAGACCATCTGCCTGCGAAAACCCGGGCCCTGATAACACCAAGAGTACCGAGAAAGACATGTGCTAAGGAATGTGCCTACGGAAAGGATTAGTGGGCATTCATACTTGCTAGGTCTATGATACAAACAGATGGATATCAGATTTATTCCCAATATTGTGTCCCAGGCCGTCGGTGAAACAGCTCGGAGATGTGAACTCACCGAGTTTGAATGTTTCTTGGCACCACCACAACCAGACAAAAGTGGTAACCTCGCTCATCAGAACAAAGTCTCCGGATAATGTTAGGCGATCGATTTACTCATTACATTTAAAGAAAGTCTGGAGAGGTTAAGTAATATGATTTATGGGGCTGGTGTCGAAAGCCTCCCGACCCGAGCTTCGCCAGGGTCTTGTCTGACTGACATCAAGTTATCTCGGTGAGATTGAAGTGTTCTCGTTTTCTTGAAATATCGGTTATGCCTGTCGGTCAACGCGAATGCCTAAGCCGATATGGACTGTCAGCATGGCTTTGCGAGAGTTAGATTGTAGAAAAGAAGGGTTCCAGACCTTGGGGTATCGATACTTTTCTTCTCTATCTATTCTCACCTCGGAAATTTGCTTTTGGGCTCTGTTATTGCAAATCGCTCGCTCGCTGGTCCGACATTCCTTACATTCCTTCTTTCTTTTCCCACGATCCTGAGTTGACGAGGTCTTTGGCGCTAGCTGCCTACGCTCCTTTTTAGATCTGCTGTTCTTCTAGAGATGTTGCTCCCGGGAGGGTTGCTGGTGGTGTGCGTCGTGGGGGGGTATCTTTGCATTAGTGTCGCGGGATTGCCCCAGCTTGTACCTGTCCAACTAGCACCCGTGGATCCTTTAACTGGATATCCACCCGTTCCTGCTCAACAACCTCCTACTCAGTTACCTCCAACCCAACAACCCGCTGCTGTCCAACCGCCTGCTCCCGTTCAACAGCCAGCGGCGGTCCAGCCACCATCCTCTGTTCAGCCGTCTGGTGCAGTTAAACCATCCACCTCAGTTCAACCTCCTGGCGCTGTTGGACAACCTAGGGTTCTTCCTCCAGCTTCAGTAACTCCTCCTCCGGGAGCACCCGCTCCGGCTGCAGGGGTACCATCTCCGCCCGGGGGAGCGCTCCCAAAAACATTCTTACCTACAGTAGGGCAAGTAGTCACAATTTCCGGTGTAGTGAGTCCGACACCTCTGGGAGCGCCGATACCGACGCCTGGGTTAGGTCAGGTTAATGCATCTGCAATAGCACCTGGGGGGGGAACTTCCTCTTCATCAGGGCCTAAAGCAGAACTACCTGTCGGATCAACCCCTCTCGTGCCGCCGCCAGTTTCACCGACGATCTCACTCCCAACCTCTACCGCCGGAGGCCAGCCAGCCCCCGCACCTAAAAAATCGGACAGCGGATCTACAACAACGAGTCCACCTACAGGATCAGGTTTACCGAAGCCCAGTTTGAGCGCCCAGTCGAGTCAAGCACCTTCCTCTGCCCCCACTCCCGGCCAGGCTCCGGTGCCACAACCGCCGCCGGGAGCATATAACGCAAAGGCATGCAATAATTTTGTGGAGCTGTGTAATAAGACGTGGTCTTCGGTTGTGCATCTCGGAGCGCATGATTCTCCGTTTGTCAGGTCAAAGGAGAATGGGTTCAGTGTTAGTGGAAATCAATACTTTGACGTTAAGGTTCAATTAGACGCTGGTATCCGATTGTTGCAGGGGCAAATTCATAAGGAAGACGACAAGACAATGTTGTGCCATTCGAGTTGCAAGCTGTTTGACGGAGGTCTGTTGGAGAATTACCTAAAGAAGGTGCGGGAGTGGATGGATCAGCATACGAGCGAAGTGGTAACAATCCTCTTGGTAAATAACGACAAAATCCCGGCCAGGACCATCAAGGAAGCTTTTGACAAAGCTGATCTAACCCGTTTAACCTATACTCCACCGACACAGCCCGCGCTCTCACCAACCGGCTGGCCAACTCTGCAGCAACTCATCACGGCTCAACGCAGAATTATAGCATTCACCAGCACCAGCGCAGACACTAAGAATGTCCCCTGGCTCCTGGACGAATTCTCCTACATCTTTGAGACCCCCTTTGAAGTCACTGATCCGTTGAAGTTCACCTGCGCTGCACACCGTCCCGGTAGCGTTGGTGGACCAGACAAGCTCCAGCAAGCGCTTCAAACCAGGATCCCCTTCATGAACAGATTCCTCTATGCCAATATTTTCGACAGTAAGGTTGGTAAGTGGGTTAGCGGCGGAGAGGCGTATAAGCCGAATGATACATACGTGGCGACATTGAATGGCGACAAACCCGGCATGCCCGGTAATCTCAAGCAGGGCCTCACTCGGTGCATGACCGAGTATAAGCGTGTTGGCGGATTTGTGCTAGTAGACTTTTTCAACGAGGTTAGTGTTTGGGTGATAGTTGATAGTCGCAAGAGGTAACGAGTGTCTAGGGATCACCGATAAAGACTGTCGATGCGGTGAATGGGGTTTCTAACCCTATTAACAGGAAGGATCCGCCGCCGACACCGGATCAGAAAACAAAGGATGGTACTTTCAAGCAGTTGGTTAATGATGTTAAGGGTGGCAAGGAGGACACTGTTACTAATCGCTTGGCGACAGGAGGTACGAACTTGTTGAAGAAGACTGGGTTGAGGAGGAGATCACTGCCGTGGCGGGCGTGAGGCCGCTTATGTGCGATATGGGGAACATGTTCTTGATATGTTTAGGTTATATTGTAGTTCTCAAGTTTTAGAAAGAAAATGGTTTTCAATGGATGCAAGGTCACGAGTAGAAGTGACGTGAATATTAGGAAAGTAGGTTTCTGCCAGCGGTACTCGAGTAGATATGGTATTAAGGGCAGCCCCAATGAGCGTATGGATAGGATAACTAAGCAAGCATAAGGGATGACATAAGCCAAGGGAATAATCGCGAAATCAAAAAACTAAGATAGAATGAATCGAGCGAGACCGCCTAAGTAAGCTTCCCCTCAACCAATATCGAAGCAAGATCTTTATCCGCCTCGGCCCACTCCCTCTCGATAACCTTCGCACGTCCTTGATCCCTTGGCATAATCGAGCACTCAAATGGCAACGGCCGCGATAGAAACCCGTTCGTGAACGCCATATCATCAACCGGAACCTCGGTCCCATCGGGCCTTATCTTCGGCCCGATATCAAACGCCCACAACATCCTCGAGATATTAATGAACAGCGAATTCTTTGCAATGTGCTGCCCGGTGCAGACCCTACGTCCGAAGCCGAAAGCCATATGTCCGAGCCTCTCGTCGTCGAAGCGATCGGGATTGAAGTCGTGCGGGTTCGGGTACAATTCCGGGTCCAAGTGTATCCCCCAGACATTCGCCACGACCCAGGAGCCCTTCGGTATGCGGTAGCCAAGGTACTCGTCGTCCTCGGTTGCCGCGTGGTAGAATGCATTTACAGCGACGGGGCGCCAGCGTAGCGTCTCTTTGACGATCTTTTCGATGTACTGAAGGGAGTCTTTGTCCTGCCAGGTTGGCAGTCGGGATTTACCGACTACCCGGTCGAGTTCTTCCTGTGCGCGGCGGGCCACGTGGGGAAATTTCACCATTGCTAGTGTGAAGACTTCTTGGGCGATAGTGGTTGTATCGCTGGCGGCTTCGTATAGAGTTCCGACTGCTCAACATTAGCTTGCTTTCTCCCTCCTCCTACAGATGAGGTGTTAACTTATCACCAATAGAGAAGACAGGGACACGTACGATCATATCCAACTTCTAAATCCGGCATCCCTTGCGAAAATGGCGAATCCTTGTACAACTTTGCCCAATTCCACCCCTTCTGCTCCCACGCCGCGTTCAGATTCGTAATGTGCAATTCGGACTCGTATTTGTGGAACTTGGTCGAAATCCTCTTCCACTCGGCAAAGTACCTTGGCAAGATGTCGAGGATGGGAAAGATGTCTACCCACCATCTCCCCACGGCACCAGCCTCCGTGAAGTTCCGCATGATGGCGTCGATTGCCTGGAGCTCCTTCTCGTGTGCCGTGACCAGACGCTTGCCATACGCCAGGGAGAAAGCTAGTGATGCTGAGTAGCGGTGGAATTGCCGGGAGAAGTCGTCTGGCTTCCTTAGGAGGGCTTGGACGAGGTGCTTGCTTTCGAGGTCTTGGACTGGTTTGTACTTTTGGGACATGCGCGGGGATAGTACTGTTGACTGAAGCCGGTAGTGAGTGTTCCACATTTCTCCGCGCATGAGGAGTGTTCGGTATCCTGGGTGTCTTTGTCAGTATAAGTCACTAGGGGCGATGAATCCGGGATATGATAGGATACTCGAATGGGCTAATATGAAAGCAAGAAGAAACATACCACCAGAAATATGTTTAGCGCAAACCGTAAGCTCCGGTCTGTCGGAGTATATCTTGGATCGCTTATCCAGTAGATCTCGCGCAGCCTGGCGCGTACCCAGGACAATGGCCGTCTGAGCGCCCAACCGCATAGTGAATATCGGGCCGTACTTTTGCGTCCATTCCTGCTGTTGGCGCCACTGGTATTTGGGCGCAATCTGAAAGAGGTTTCCGAATATGGGAACTCCTCGGGGGCCCGGAGGGAGCGGGAGTCTGCCCCGTTTCCGCTGAAAGAGATAGGTGGCTGTTAGCACCGCTAGGAGGGATATCAAAAGTGTCAGAGGTTTTGTAATAACAGGCGCGGGAGTGCTGCCTCCCGGGTCCTCGGCGCAGGCTCCCGCAGTACACATTTTGCCAAAGGGGGAAGAGGCCATTTTGAAGAGGGAGCAAAATCTCCAGGTACAGTAGGACGCCATGAACCGGGAATCGGTTCGAGGTAAGGTTGCAAATAAAGGCGAGAAGTGGATTGCTCTGTTCCTCTGCCTCAACACACAACTGACTCTACTAGTAGTGGGATGTGTTATACCTTACTGGGCGTAAGGGGAGTCCTCGAGGGGCCATAGGGGTTATATGTAGTGCGTGTGAAGCGGGGAATGAACCGGGATCACTCCCCCTCGTATTGCTTCTCCAAGCACAAGCAAGGTAGATAGAGAAAACAAGCAAATGATATCCTGCCCCGACAGACCCAGACACACAGCCACGTGCACACACTCGCGCCTCGTAGAAACTGCCTAAATTCGCTGCATTAAGATATCTTGGTTCCGGGGCAGCGTCTTGGCGAGTTATCTGATTGGTGAGAGGAGACGGCTACAAGTGTTGAAAGTATTGATACCCAACCGTGGCGTGGTCAACGGTTTACTGCGCACGATCTGCCAGCAACCGCAATACCCGAGTCCTTATTGGCATCATGGCAACTCCCGGGTAACTAAATCGTTTACCGTATGTCGCTCTGGAGAGGGGGGCAAGAAAAAGAAAAAGAAAACTTTGATATCGTTGAGATGCTTTGCCGGGAGGGATCTACATGAGATATCATTCGGCAAGGCCCTGCCGGCTGCACAATGCCGCTGTCCGACTGGCTTGAACTGATCCCACCTGGCCCAGGCTTAGCGAATCATAGCGGCTTCTCCGGTGCGGGCGCTCTCAAATAAGGGGAGTACTTATACATGTATGGGGGTGGAGTACTCGTACCAGTCGTTGAAGTTCCAAAAAGTGAGGGGGTTTTCAGCCTGAAACACCGGTATCGTACCAACTGCGCTGAACGCACGGGCCACCGGGCCGGCTCCCGAACCCGGCACCGTACCGCAGCGCATTTTTCAGGTTCGCTATTGATAAGGTACGAATCACTTGCTTGAGCCCTGTTGAACCACAGTGGCAAGGCTCCCCAAATGTACTGCACTTGTAGCTCGGAGGATATGCTTTTTGTTACGATATCGATAGGCAACAACTCTTATCGTAGTGGGTGAGTGAGACTAGAGAGAGAGAGAGAGAGGCGCCGGTATGTTATCTTGGGGGGAACCAGAAATAAGCCTCCAAAGGCGGGAAACCAGAATGCCACTGCGAGCAGCCTGTCGTACGGTGGCAACTCTGACTTGATGTTTTCGGGGATAATAATATTATAATATCGTATAGTGTTTTGTAGAGCGGCGGTGATGTGATACGAATGGAAGTCCTGTTATACTCTGCGGTGGTAGTCTTCGGAAGGACTACCTTCGCTGGTTGTAAATTTTGAAGTTTTGGAATTTCTATCGCTGGTTATACCGGTAGTTAGTGTGTGTGAGTGAGATTTTCTCGCGCTTGTGGATTTGCCGATAGTGTTGCAAAGAGGGCCTTCGGGAATCGAACTCGGTAGGTTGGAAGGGGGGGTTGAATCGGGGCTTCTGAAAATGGGGATTGAAGGGCTCGTTAGTGTCTTAGTGAGCGAAATAGCAGAAACTCTGTGTTGGAATTTCCACAGTCAGTTCGGTTGTGTGAGTCTTTATTGCTCAGAAGCAGGGAGGAGGAGCATGGTAAAAAGCATGACAGGACAGTGTCGCCGACAGGACAATGTCGCATCTCTAAAGGTAAATAGGATTTACTCCGCGTTGTAAATTTCATAAATTTATCCTAGCAAACCTATCCGGCGTATACTCGCTATAAACAAGAAACATAAACAAAAACAAAATAAAGAAGGATAAAGGTAAAAAAAAAAAAACTTAAGTGCCTCTCCGCATCACCATCATCAACCTCCACCGTAAGACACATTCTGCGTTGTTGCAACCAGATTTGCCATTTGCAACATTATCCTGTCGGCCATGTTGTCCTATCATGCTCTTTACTAGCTTATTTGCTTCTTCTACTACTGCATTTTGTTTGTTTCATTTGCTTTTGTTTCCTTCAAAATTAATGTTGTTGGTTCCTGTTTTGTTAGAAGAAGTCCTGTTATCCCCCCGGCTCGAGAAAAGCGCTTTCAAGTCCTTCGATCATTTTTTCATCTACCCCCCCTTCATTGCAACACTGTGTCAATTTGACTTGTGACTTATCGGTACCCGGGGTTTCCCGCCCCCGCTCACCTAATGGAGACCTGGTGTACTGTAAGTGGAAGCGATGAGACATTGGTAACTTCTCTAGACTTTTGGGACACTTTTCCGAGATTTCCTCTGGCTAGAGCACCGTAACTTAGGAGTGTCCCTGCCGCACCGTACCCCGAAAGAGTTCTGTCGGAGACCTTGCGTGCTAGTATCCCCGCCGGTTATGTCCTGTATGAGTACTAATCGCATGGCAGCAACACCCGCTTCGTGGGGGTTTTCTCGCGGCTTGATAGGCTCGAACGGTAGCGTGCGGTGGGTGTGCTAGGCGCCGCTTCTCGACTGTCATGGAGCTTCAGATCAGAGCATAATATTTTTGAATGCGTGGAGAGCTTTAGCCACTTCTGATATTTTATTTAGGGATTGAGTAGCTCTTTCGTAGAGAAGGAGGGGGGTTTAGGCGGTAGTGTTCCTGTTATTTAAGAGGTGGAAACTCCTCAGTGGAGGAGAGGGGGTTCATGGGATCAAGTTTTTCGGTCATCAGAACTTGTTCTCTCGGTGAAGACAATTCAGCATTCCTGTGACTTGGTCGAACCAACCAATTACGAGCATTGGTTTGTCATCCTTCAGATTCCACGACGAGCCTTCAATTCTCTCTGGCTCTACCTACTGTTGGAGCGTCCTTCCATATCCAGCACGGTCGGCTATGGGGGAGTGCGTTAGGTGGTAAAGTGGCGGGTGAGGCCGCGAGTGAGGCCGCGTGAACCTGGGAAATTGTGGCTGGTTCTTTCCGTATGGATGCCCCGGGACCCCCCCCTTTGTTTTTCTCTCAATCGACAACAATCGTTTCAATACCTGCAGGGTGGGGATGGGATAGGTGATGCTTCATGATCTGCTCTTGATAGTTCTGTTCCGAAATCTGAAATCTGGTTAACCAGGTGGGATGAATGAACCGGGTAGGTAAATTATCTCAGAGTTTGAATTTGTCGATTTGCCTTCTGCCTCGGAATTCAGCTTCCTCTCTTTCAGCTAATCAATCGACGGGTAACCCAGGTATGATGCCCGAGCATCAGGCCAGTGCGTGGTGTTCCTGTTGAAGGGAAATAAGGGCTGCACGGAAGTAGTCGAAAACCCTAAAAGAATTCACTCGGAACTTTTGACACTTTGGAGGAGGGATATTGAAGGTAGGTCTTGCCGCCTATACTTTAGGCCCTGTTTGGTTGTGCTGGGCCCATTCCTTTGCCACATACAAACGACCGTTCCCCTGCCATTCCAAAATGGGAGAACGGAATGGGCGTTTGGCAACGGTAAAAGGCATCTACCATTCCATTTCCAAACAGCCCTAACAAAACAGTTGCCATGTGAAAACATCATAAGCAAATATTTATACCAATAAAATAATTATTGTCCTGTAGGATAACTCCTTTATAATAGGATATCAACAATACATCTTTGATTCTTATTTTTATTTCCAACTATTCGGTGAGTACTCCGGCAGGTAATAGCAGCGGGGGGAGGGGCTGGATCTACAAGCCAGAGCCAGAAGCCAGGAGCAGAAGTTGTGAATTCAGGAAGGTTGTCAGAGGTTTAAATTTGAGAAACATTAGAAGCACTAGTAAAATTTCTTCATGAGGCTCTAGGGTGAAAATTTTCTAATGTGTTTGTTAGAAGCAAATGGCACCAAGTTGGCAACAACCGTTCCTACAGGTCCGACCGTTTCCCACTGGAACGGTCCTGAATGGGCCTAGCACAACCAAACAGGGCCTTATTTATTCGCTCGATCTCGCTCACTGCTCCATCCAACTAAAAAATCCAACTAACTGTAGAGAAAGGTGTATAAAAAAACGAAAACCACATCCTGATCCTTCTTTGATCCCCACACTCATCTCTATGCTTCCTCAATGCCCTTGTTTCTCCGTACACTTCCGTAAGAACAAAGAAAAGATATCGGGAAAATCTATTGTTGGACATTCTCCCATATCCATTCCTTCCGTTCCGTCTGCACGTTTCCTGAACTCTCCTTCCCACTCCCGTAACAAAGCAAGGCACATCCGTCCAACAGCTCCGCGCTGCGCCTTTCAGCCCCGATCCGAATGGATGTTGCTCGATGTTCCCGGGTCCTCCAGCGATGGGCAACGGGGTAAGGTACCTAAGGATCTGAGCGTTTCACATTGCCCAGACTCCGACACTCAGCCCACCATGTGGTATCAACGCGATCACGATTGGGCGAAGGAGCTTGAAACCAATTTGTATATCCGGTCACAGAGGTGCCAAGCAGAGTGGTATGAGCTCTATGAGAAGCGAAACCAAGAGATTGGAGAGCAATCTGCCGAGGTTGCCAGCCTTATAGTTGGGTCCTCACCTCCGATTTTTCTGCTATTTCTAATTGCTATTTAGGCTGCGGTTTTGTTTGGAAGAAACAACATCGTGAGGTTAGAGGGAAATTTCAACCTCCGCGGCGCCTTGGGTAAGCAATGCTAATGGTTATCAATTTAGTTGTTACTTGTCCAAGGTGAGAAGAATTCGGAGATAGGGGTTTACAAAATTTGGCAAAATATCCGTGCGTATGATATCATAAATTCACCACTCGTATTTCCGGATATTTGTTACCTGGGGCAAGTACTAATAACCAGATGTGGGATGGATTGTGTACCAGGCAAAAATGATCAAAAAAATCGGGCCCGATTGTCCACCAGGGTTCGTTCAGGACGGGCTGGATCGCGAAGACTCCAGAATTCATTCAGATTCTTCATGAGGAAGTGACTGCTTGTCACCTTGTATCCAAAGATGTTATACAGTGTATCCTTTCTGTCTATGAGGAAGCGTCTGAACGTACACTTAGTGGCGATTCTATAATTACAATTCACAAGGAGGATCATACAATGAAACAACTTGCGGTACAAGTTCCCCTCATGTGCGGAGCGAACTCAGGGGGATCGTGGAGCTGAGTTTCTGTTGCCAAGGACACTAAATCGTGTTCGCTCGGCACATGCGGGGAACTTGCACTTACCACTTTCCTCAGGATGCAGAGTGGATGGCCGCATGAGCTAGAGCGGGTGGAAGAGAAAAGGGGAAGGCAGACTAGGCCCTCAGCGACTTTGTTTTACTGGTCGGCGGGATTCTTGTCGGTCTGAGTGTATGGCCTGCCATAGGGGGGGGGTTCAACAATGAAAAGTTAAAGACTGGCCCCGCGTTGGGTGTCGGCTGGCATGGCAGTCTTCAAGGGGTTTGAAGCAGCCCTCCAAGATTTCTACTAGGATCTTGTGTGGTACCGGATAGTATTATAGGGGTTTTACCCGTAATTTGGAGCAAAGGAAGGCAGGAGAATAAGGCTACGGGGGTGTGATCACATAGTTAGGGTTGAATGAGACTTGGTGTTCAAGCGACAGCGTCAACTTCATAATGCAAATAAAAAAAAAACCTTACTCCTTCGAATTCTTCGACTTGAACATCTCCGAGAAATTCTTGAACTCTCTGGCATGCAATTTTGGGCTTGTTTGTCAGATTGGGAGCCAGATAGGTTGGTGGGGCTCTGAGATTTTTATATTTTCGAACTCCTGGAAATCTCGGAGTTGAGGTTATTGTGGTTTGCAGAGAGGACACTCCGGAAATGTTCTTTCTTTGCCATTACAGGAGCGTGTTGAGGGATGGGAAGATGAGTTGAGGTTGAGGGGGGCGTGGCGATCCATTGAAGATTGGGTGCTTTTACCATGTGTTATATATACTCCTCCTTTGATCACTAGTTGAGAAGTGAATGATCCGAAGGGTGTAGCTTTACGTTTCCTACCTCCCCTACCCCTCCTGCACTCTTCTCAAAATATAAAGTGAGTCTGGCCACTATTGATAAATACGCTCTGGGTCATCAGGTTACTCAAAATTAGGGGGTAGGTGGGGGGAGAGTGGGATGGGGTACAGTCAATCCAATAGATTTAGGTTACGGTCTTTATAGAGTCAGCTTAATATTTCTGATTTTTACGCGAATCCGGTCGGCAGAGCTTTGCTTTTCCAAATTGTGGATTATTGTATCGCTTTTCTTGTGCGCGTACAACGGGTTTGGCTTTACTTCGCAGTCTGCTCCATCACTGGTACTTGTGTATAGCACTTATCATGGGTGACACCAAAATTCCCTAGAGGAAAATTTCCCTTACTCTTTCGTCGAAGCTCGCTCTTGAATACTGTCCAGCATAGGAATAGGGTCAACTCAGATAACCAGCCCAGGTGTCTGACAGGGCGGTGAGCTATCAAGATGTCTTGGATTGACAATGAACGAGGAAAAGGCGGGCAGGATGTACAACTCCCGTAAGAACTGGAATATTTGAGAATGACGCTACGACATCCGAGATCTCCCACTTGCATTGCTGGAGGAAAACACCTCGAAGAGAGTCTCCTTCAGGGTTCAGTGGAGAAAAATGAAAAGAAAAAGAACGCGATAGAACTCCAATGACCTAGCGAGACTCACAATTATTCCAGTCCTTATGGTAGGCTGGAGGGGCGGTAGTCAACCCAATAAGAGGAACCGCGAGTGATTGTTTGTGAAGGTGTGAAGCAGGTGCGCTAAAGATTAGAGAGATCTAAGAGCATCCAAAATTTTGATTCACGAAGTTCCGGAACTTAAATCTACCAATGGGCCAAAGGAGAATTTCTCCACCCTTGGCTGAATGCTGAGGAATTTTAGAAGGGAGGGCTCGATCTATGATAACTCTGGAACTGTCCGAGACTAGGGAGTCCCGGAGTCGGCTAAAAATACAGCTACCTTCAGCAACTCTAAAAGTAATTCGATAAATCTTATTAGCCTGCTAGTAAAATCCCAGAGTATTCCGGGTCCCGCTGGGTATCTTCCTCAGCTTTCTTTCCCACACACAAGGTACTCCCAGGGCGTTATTCCGCATGGCCTGCGAGCTCAGTGAATGGAGCTGGCCTGGTCGCTGGAGAGACGTTCACTTGCGCCAGCCAGACTCACTGGGAGATGATGGGTTATAGGTTGTGACGAGGTAGTTTGCGTCCCAGCAGGGGGGCATTTACAAGCATTTTGAGCTGGCGGCAGATGTGGAGAGGACCACAGCTGCAACCGTGGGGACGGTGGCCTGCTGCATTTGGGAGGGATAGATTAGGTTTTTGAGAAAGATAAGAGAAGAAGAACAAGGAGCGGAGGGGGTGCTTTGAAGTGCCTGTCTGGAGAGTGTTTCTGCCCGAAAAGAAGGTTTGAGGTGCTGCCCCATGGAAGTGGGTTGCTACTAACATACCAACCTTTTTTTTCGGCACGTAGACACTGATTGAATCAGTTGTAGGATTTGATGGTTGGATGTTGACAGCGGTTATGAGACCGGGAGGACTATACTCAGATGTGGACTTCAAGCTGTAGTATATGGCTCCGCCTGTGTGAGGAGCAATTGGGAGAGAAACTCTTCTCCACATATTCGGTGATTCGATACCGCTCTCCTTTTGTTTCTTCGCCTCATTATTAGCCCAACAAGGCAGCATACCTCTAGCGAGGCTATTAACAATATCAACAGCAGTGTCCCCAAGCGCCCAGTCCGTCCGTCTTCTGGTCTAGACGGGACGGATGGCAGTTCCTGAAAGGGCACTAGGGGCGGATGGACATCGTGGAGTCCGTCTGAATGACTACGCGGAACGGACGGGCGGGGACCATAGGTGGCTCAGGTGCAATTTTCCGGGTAACTCCTGATGACGGGCGAACAGTACAGGTGACTGGCGGTCCCTGTAGGTGATTGACGGGCCCTACATGTAATTGGCGAGGACTGCAGATGAGGCATGAGGACTGAAGGTACAGTTCGGGAGTTACAGATCCGCTGAGGGCTGTAGGACCTTACAGTGACCCTCTTAGACTGTAGTCTTTCCCAAAGGACGAACGCTCATGCTCTACAACTTGAGGCACTCGCCCAGGACGCCCGGCACTGCAGTCCTGGCGGTGCCTCAAGGGTGGACGGGAGGCTTGGGAACACTGATGCACCGTAACCTGTTCTTGCACCCGGCTGCCACATTATCTCTGCACGATTGATAATAGATGTCTGGGTATAGAAAATTAGGAGAACACTGGAGGGGATATCTGTATTCTAGGGTGGCAAATTTGGATACCTTGATGATGGGTCTGGTCTTTCAGGGTTGTAAGTAAACAAGGTTCACATTGTGGCTTTTCTTTCTCTCACACCCACCCTATTGCCACTGGTGATTTCCTAGCACTCCTTCCTCAACTCTAATACAACTATATTCCATTAAATTAACCAACGGTTATCTCTAATCTTAATCCTATTGGAAACCGTGGCCACAATTGTGCTATCATTTTCGCTGTTTCTGAAGTTGCAAGTGACATCTTGTGATGTGATGCTTGTGTGACTCTGTCCCCGTTCAATATCACGCTCTTCTTGTCCCCCCCCCTGTTCTTCTCTTTCTTCTCTCTCTTAATCTTGTTCTCTTTAACAAGGAAGTCAAGTTGTTTGCTTAGTCTGGAGACCACCCCCTCCTTTTGAACTTGTGATATCTCTCACTCTTACTTAGACACTCTTTGTAGCTTTTAATTGCCACAAATTGTGACTAAGCAAGGCAGATTACACATGACTAATACTTATTACCTACAGGTATGTTACCTTTTATGCTATGATGTCATTTGACTCATAGTATTTAACAGGACTGCGCAATAGGGAGTTATCATTATGTTATAATTGGTTGATTGTTTTATGACTCACGATTGTGACTTCAGATGATGTAATGATTTTGAAACATGACTCACATTATGAGTCATGAGTTTCATGTATGTAATAGACCTATTTGAGCACATGATTGGTTTAATGGGTTTTGGGTTGTTAAGAGATATTGTGCAGTTGACACAGAAGAGGCAGCTGATACATTTTACACTATGACTTGCTGTGAGTTATAAATGATACATAATACGAGGGAATGAGTCACCAGTGGTAGGGTTGTGGGAAGATGTCTATATATTGAGTAGCCCTTGAGCAAGGAGATAGCATCTTCACGTAACCATTTAAGTACTTTTCTATATCATACTAGAGGTTGCAATACAATTACCCTTTCTCCCTTTTCATTCACCTTACCTCTATAATAACAAACAAGCCAAACCATGATCTCTCATCTATGGGAGTAAGCAGAAGCTCAACTTGTAGGCTATTGTGATAGTCTAAGAGGACAGGTTCCTGATATAGAGCTATTGGGATGGTTCTTGTTCAACACAAGCAAGCTAGGCTTGTACTGTCTGAAAAGATAGTACCTGGCATGGCATTAGTGCAGAAAAAGCGGACTTAAATGTCAGGCAACAATTATTATTACCTGGTACAACAAAGTTCTCCTGGAATAGAATTGTTACATTAACAAAGATTTTATTAGTGACTGCAATTGTCCCATCTTTGGGTCTGGTTAGCTCAACCCAGAGGGAAGGGAATCAAGAAGATTTGGAGCTTACTTTCAGAATATAAAGTGAGTAGACTCTCACTCGCTATATGCAAATCTCCACATCTTACTAACTAATCATGCTTGTAACCATTGAGCGTAACCATCTGGAGCACCAAAATACTTCCTATTCTCAATTTGGCTCATTTAATGAAAATCCTTCTTTGCAATTCAAGCTGCTGGAGCTGATTTTCACATCTTTCTCTGAAGTTGGTATGCCCTCTATCTATTCTACTAATCAATATCATGCAGTCTAAGGTATATTTATCCCAATTGCAAATTATCCTCACATGTTCATGGGTTACTCTGGTAGGGCCCCAAGTTGCCAAAGTCCCTATGGATAGGCTTTTTTACCTGTTTTGGGTGGTCAGATTTCATTTACACAGGCTTCTGTACTGGTACTGCATTAGCATAAGACTTTATACACTTATGATACAGTATGGTGTATGTGTTATGAAAGTAGAATAAAAGTGGCTGTTGCTCAAAATCATTTGGAAGTACAGGTAGCTCAAGCAGAGTAGAGGGAGTATACAGAGAAGGAAAATCAGAAGATTCATGGGCATTTGAAGGAATTGCCAGACTTCATATGAGATTCTGAACTTTCAGAACACTACTATATTTTAACCTCTGTATAGGATAAACTTTGCAGGAAAAAGATGAAAAGAAAGATTTGCAGGAGATGTTTAATATAAGTGGAGTTATTAACGTAATTTACGGCCATGCGGCTCTTTACCGGGATGTGGCTCACCATGGCAACCACTGGAACATCAAATGTATATTTGATTATCTGAATACATTGTACAGGTAACATATTGAAAATTAGTTAAATAGTACTTTTGAATATGGAGATTCAGAATCTGGTATTTTCATTTGATGATAAAGGACTCTTCTTCTTGTATATTAACTTTATTATGAACTGGTTTAAATAGTATTCTTTCTACAATAGTAGTAAAGAAAATTGAAACCAACTGCAAATAGGATAGTTTAAGCATGTAATAAGATCTTATAGGGCTAGTATTTGATGAGAAAAGTGTTTTATTATTGGTATGAAGCTATGTTGGAAGATGTTGTGACGGTAAAAACAAGAATAGTGAAATATATAGTCTATAAACTGGATAAGAAGATATCGGCCAATGGGGTTCACCTAAGATTCCAATACTCTCTGATATACTTCGATCAAGTAATTCAAGATAAGATATCAACTTTCAAGGCAGTTGGTAAAGCCATGCAAATTGTATTCCAAGTGTATTGGAAAGTAATTTATCCGGAAATACTACGCTTTGGCTAGAACCATGAAGGCTATATATGCTGGATCAGGCTAAAAGCTGAGTTATAGTATCTACTAATATATTTAAAGCTATGTAAGAAGTTTTAGTAAGATTGGGTATTGGGATTGGGAGATATTGTATCTGAACTCCAAAAACACTGAGTTTTGGTCTTAATATTAGGTGTTTTTAGAGTTGAGATGCGAAATCTCCAAATCCCAATACCCAATCTCACTCAAATTTCTTAGACAGTTTGAAATATATTAGTAGATACTATAACTCAGCTTTTAGCCTTATCCTGCATATGTAGCCTTCATGGTTGTAGCTAAATAATATTGTTTTCCACTAAATTACTTACCAATAATTATAGAATAAAATTTGCAAGACTTAACCAACTGCCTTGAAAGTTTATATCATATCTTGAATTACTTAATCGAAGTATATCTGAGAGTATTGGAATCTTAGGTGAATCCCATTGGCCGATATCTTCTTATCCAGTTTATAGACTATATATTTCGCTATTCTTGTTTTTATCATCCCAACATCTTCCAACATAGCTTCATACCAATAATAAAACACTTTTCCCATCAAATACTAGCCCTATAAGATCTTATTACATGCTTAAACTATCCTATTTGCAGTTGGTTTCAATTTTCTTTACTACTATTGTAGAAAGAATACTATTTGAACCAGTTCATAATAAAGTTAATATACAAGAAGAAGAGTCCTTTATCATCAAATGAAAATACCAGATTCTGAATCTCTATATTCAAAAGTACTATTTAACTAATTTTCAATATGCTACAAGTACAATGTATGCAGATAATCAAATATACATTTGATGTTCCTGTGGTTGCCATGGTGAGCCACATCCCGGCGAAGAGCCGCATAGCTGTAAATTATGTTAGTAAGTGATTACACTTCCTACGACCTACTGGGAGAATACTTGTGCTGAGAATAAGTATGGAGACAATTTTCGCAACAACACTTCTATAAAACTCAACAATTATGATAACTACAATACTGGCAGTGACTATTTACAACCACAATTCTACTGACTATTTATACTATGCTAGTATATTTGTTTCAAGCCTTGCAGTTCTGTATATAAGCCAGGGAACTGGAAATAAGACTAATGATATTAGCTGTTATATGGAGTAAAGTTCTTGTGGTATAGTAACAGTTGAATATTGTAAGCGCTTCTAGTTCTGCCAGTGGTCTTAGAACTTATTCTTACTACAAGTCTATTCTGAGACAAGGGGTATGAACACTATTCCTCCAACATTCAGTTATTCTAGAAGTTTGGGTCAATACAATGGTTAAAATCCAAGATCGTATTATCGGATCCCCTATCTATTGTGATAGGGTGGGATGCAAATATGGAGGCACTAGTATTAATTGTCATTATAATGGTATTTATAGTTATAATCAGGTGTGAGCTTGTCAGGATAGTTGAGTTTTGCTGGGTATTATGATTACGCCTATTGAGTTGAAACTTATTCTTGCTACAAGGAGATGATTACTCTTTACTAGTGGTGAAGTACAAAGACAATTGTTACCATGAGGAAGGGGGAAAAATACATCACTGTCACTTGTGCCACCTGCCAAGCTGCTTTTGACTGTCAATCTAGCTTGGTACCTTTCCGGGTAGTCCTTAAATATCAAGTGTTGCATCTCTTCCAATCAATCTATGCTCCGTCTAAATACTCATACTGCAATCTCTGGTACTCATTATACCAGAAGCCCTCATCATTTCCTACCCTGTCTTGCACAGGAAAATGATCCTTCTTTCAGGAGTAGCCTTCACTTTGGTCAGTGGCTGGAGCTGGAGCCTGAAAACTAACAAAACAACCTTTATCCAGTTAGTTTCCAATCCATTAGTGAACTGGAAAAGGGTTATTTGGTGGATTAGCTGTAGGTAATGCCTCAATCAGAGTATGATGTTCCCTCCTGCTTTCTGGAGTTGGGGCCTTTGGGGCAAAGCAGAAATATTAGGTAAGGGGTTTCTGTAATGTTTGTGAATAGATGGTAATAACGCTTAGGCTGACAACATATAGGCAGGCAATGTATTGGCTGATAACATATGGGCTAAAATACAAATTCAACTCAAGGAGTTATCCCTTCTTACTTTTCTTCAAAGCAGATGACTGTAATACTCTAGCTATTTCCAGCCATCCTGAAATGTCACCCTCTACTTTATGTCCTGGATTATATACTGCCTTACTTATCCTCTAGGGCCCACCAGCCTTCCTGTAGCATATTAATACTGATTCCTGATACACACCGCAATCAACCCATGCAAATGAAGGATTAGGCCCATCAGAGCTAAAATGCCCTGTCGCTCTCAACCAGCAACCCAGTTAGACCATACTCATCCCACTAGTGAACCCACCTGCTGTTTGACCACACATACTGGTATGTGAGTATTTCAATTCCTATCCTTAGTTGGATCGTAGCTTGTGGATGCTGTATTCCCCTTCTATTGTCTGCAGCGTAGCCTCTCCCTCAATCAACATATATACTTGTGGAAACTAGCTCTGAAGATAAACTGCCCAACAGCTATTATAAGGATAAGACAAAGACTGATGCACTTGAACCAATTGAAAAGGAAAAGAAATATTGTGAATTGAAAGGTTGATCCCCATATGGTTGTTAGTTGTTAGACTAGAATACAGGAAGGGAATATTTATATGCAAAAGTCTTCTCTGCCAAGGCCTACTATTACATGAATTTGGCCACTACCAAATAGGGTATGCACTACCCCAGACTACCCTAGTACAAAACCTGTACTATAATGATCTCCCTTTTCTCCTGCCTTTGACCCCTAAGGCACTAACAAACACTGAGCAAAACTTACAAACAGGCTCCAGATGACAAATCTCTCTTCAGGCTTCTCTGAGGCATCCAAAGAAAAGAAATAAAACAAGAGAAATAGTACAAATGAATTGACCAGCTTTCAGGCTCCTTCTAACCAACCTCCACTAACATGTGCATCAAACCCTTCATTCAAATCCTAAACCAGACATTGCTTCAACCAAATGATAAATATTAGTAATAACAATATAACCTCTCCCTCCTTCTATTATTTTGCCATAATCATACATCAATTCAGCAATGTGATTGAAGGGAAAACAAAAGAGACAACCATTTGAATAATACCTTTCTTTAATCTGCTTTTGCATTCTTTGACCAAGATGTCTTTTTTCTCCAAGCTCTTTACACTTTCTACATCAACTTGCTTTTCAAGTTGTTTTAACTCATATACTGACTAATCAATCAATGACTTCTCTGTTTTCTTTTTCATCAGCATGTGCTCAGCAAATCTCATTTCCTTGGACAATCTAGCAATTATCTAAATTCTCTGGCAAATCTAGCTTAATACAAAAAGAACATTTAATTGAACCATCGTCCTCTTATCTGTCGTAGGACTAATAGGTTCACACATCTCTCTATACAGGATCATAACATCAGAAGTAGAGACCTTAGAGTAGCTTATCTCATCAGCAAAAATCATTATATGCATATGGAGAATCCTGTACATCAGATGCTCAGTACGCTCTGAATATTAACTGTTACTCTGGACATGACGTTGGCCGACTTTACATCCTGACGCTATTTCCAATCCACCCCTTGCCTTCTCGACATTCTGACCATGTCCACCGCCAAGTACATGTGTCCAGATGCCCTCAGATCCTAACCTCCTGCATTCTGACACACAATCTCCTTTCAGTGCCTGCCTCTTCATGGTGGAATTCAGCTCTACTCTCGCATCTGGAAGCTACACAGCTATATTGAGACCCCCTCTGCATAAATTGCCATGTCTGGATATAAGCTTCCAATACCCCCCTAATAGCATACATGTTCCTCGTGATGGTATCGTGAGAGCTCACATTTGCTAGACGCCGTCTTGACGACATTGTGATACCTCAAATGAATAATCTTGACTGTATCGTGATAGCACACATATTTCAGACGCCATCTTCACTACTTCAGGATGGCTGACACACATAATCTCGACCGCGTCATGATAGTACACATATTTCAGACACCGTCTTGACGACGTCTTGATTGCTAACATGCACACTCTCGACGGTGGTGTGATAGCACACATATTCCAGAATATCATGTCTTGATAGCTCCGCAATACATTTCTACAACAGAATGTCTTTCACCAAAGCTTGGGGGCCCTAGTGCTCCTTGTATCATGACTTTGAACCTCTTGTTCATCTTGATATTCTATTATTACTAGTCTACTGCCATAGCTAGGGCATCCAGGACATCCTGGCCACAGTGATTCTACATTTGTGAGCCCTTACTCAGAAATACATTCCAAATTGTCCTCACAGCTGCACAGATCAGCCGACTAAATCTCCTTGTATTACATTATGTGGAAAACAAATCCCCTAAAAGCTTAACAGTTCATATATCGCCAAGTCTACAGAAAACAATTCACTCCCACGCATGTGGCACTTTCCGGTGAGTTGGCCAGGCTCCACGATAGACGTATGGCAAAACCCGCAGTTGCAGGCCTTTCTTGTGCGAGTCATAGCGTCAGCGCCTGTGAGTTCCCTAGACTTACTAGATCTGAATCTAGCATCTGCAGGACCTAGGCCAAAGCCGCCTAGTTGTAGTCAAATGACAGTTCCCTTACCTCGGATGGATCATGACTCTGCTGGTAATGCGCTAACCTCTCAGCGTGATTGTTGACTAGTGTTTGTTCCTGCACTAAAGCTCTTTTTGGATACGGGCTCAAGAGCTCAGGGCTGGATAGCTGACCCTCAAGTAGGGCATAATCTGTGTTATGATCATTAGCAAAGACATCATAACTTTCATTTATCACCTGATGCTTTTGCTGGATCTTATCTGTAATCTTCTTATACAGATTTCTTCCTATGAGTTGCTGCGTTAGCTGTGGTATTGTCCGACAGGGGTTCTTCTGACTTATGAAAAGGTCTTGTAAGATTGGTTAGTTATGAGAAAAAAACCAAGGACAAGGACATTCAGTGACTCCTACTTCCGACTGCATGAGACTTGAAGTCTGCAGGATCCTGATACATCCCAAGTTGATATGCCCATAGTTGATGGCACAGGATTGTACAAGTCAGAAACACAATCGTACTATTGACAAGATTGATGAATTCTGGGTGAAGCATCTCAAACCCTCTTGCTATTGAAATACTTACCAGAGATGGCATTGGCAATCTGAGGCACCAGAATCTGCAAGCATACAGGATGCATCAGGGACATAGTCAGTCGTGATTGTAAGTCCTGGTTGGGTGACAGGCAGATACAAACTTTGTACCCGTTTGAGGGGTACATGAACCTGTTATCCGCGAGAAGGTAGGCAACTCTACGACCTGTGGTAGTCGGGTCGTCCTGTAGTCTATATAATTGCCATTATGATATTTTATATAATGTACAAACTGCGCCTGCACACCAGAGTGCTTTTGACGTATCTTTCATGGTTAGTCCAGCACCATTTCTCTTTATGACTTCTGATGTACAATGTATATACACTTCGACGACTGTTGAATATTCCGGCATCCACAATCTCGCCTTGCACACGACTCCAAACACTATATAGCTTAGACATTAAAGCAAACAGGTTTAGGAGTAGGTTACTATGTAGGGTGTACTGAAGGATCAGATCCTTTGCTACACCTAGTATTTCCTACTCCAAACCTATCACCATGTTTCTCTGTAAGTAAATTACATGCTGGACACACACTGTGTCTCTTGTACACGGTTTGCTGTCTGGTGGACTCAAGGTACAGATATCAGATATTGTTGTGCTAGGGATGCCAAGTGGGGACGAAATCCATGGTAGGCTTGATGACAGGAGTGTCGCTAGTGACAAGCCCCTACTGGGAGTTATAGTAACAGGGGCCGCTGAAGTCGTTGGACGAATGCTGCCTCTTGTGAACCAGAGTTGGTTGAAATTCACACTGTCTTGGGGTGAATATTTCCATGTCTCTCCACGGATCGTGGCCCTTAACAAGGTTATGGTGTTGTCTTATCTGTACAAGTGATCTTTTCTCCTTCAGGTTCAGTGTCTTGGTCGGTTCTCTCGCCTTGATGTGACATCTGGTACTCATCGCTGCGATTGTCTCTGAGGCAGATGAGTTCCATATGCCCTTGTCTGTTAGCCTGCATCTCAGGTTTAGTATATGCTGTGGGCTGAATTGTGCAGCTCCAGAGTTGGCTGGTCATCCCAGAAGCTGTCTCGCGATTGGAAGTGAGGATGAATTATAACCTGACGATTTAGCACTATTGGAGTTGCTATATTTGATCTGTTGTGTTATAGATCTGGACAGACTATCCACTGGTACGACGTCCCATCTACGCCCATTCAGATTAGCCCCTTGTGAAGTTGACTAGTAGGAACCAATAGAATCAGGTATGACATTGTGGCTTCTCCCACGCAGATTTCACACTTGTTGGGTTAGCTGACTTGACCCCATGGAGTCGTGGACAGTTATTCCTAGTGTTCGTTACGGGGCGGGGCGGGGCGGGTTTTCACTTTGTGACCCCGCCGTTACTCCGGCCCGGGGTCAACTCTTTGCCGTTCCTCCCCGCCCCGTATGACACGGGGCCCTGGCCGGGCT
>Ga0307517_10000375_pt1 | contig 77220 bp, 99 predicted proteins | sample 23_EM_MG_FD_194515 | JGI IMG/M metagenome (GOLD analysis project Ga0307517, IMG submission 194515) | Populus trichocarpa ectomycorrhiza microbial communities from riparian zone in the Pacific Northwest, United States - 23_EM | ecosystem: Host-associated > Plants > Roots > Unclassified | place... | reverse complement strand
CCCCCCCCCCCCCCCCCCCCCCCCCCCCCCCCCCCCCCCCCCCCCCCCCCCCCCCCCCCCCCCCCCCCCCCCCCCCCCCCCCCCCCCCCCCCCCCCCCCCCCCCCCCCCCCCCCCCCCCCCCCCCATTGCCAGTGCTGTTTGCAAGCCAAATTTGAAATGGTTCCGGCAATTATCCCCCTAAATCTTTGGCGCTCTTTGAGACCTTTTGTAGGAAGCTGCCGGTAGTGATTGATCCTCTTTTCTTACCTTCTTCTGTATGCACTGAATGATACTTCACCTACCCACCTACCCACCTATGATACCTACCACACGAATCCTCACACTAATTGCCCTTATTCCTTCCTCCCCGCTGCACACAGCAAGAATTCGAATTTCCACCTCAAAACAAATGCGAAACCTGTATGTGACCATGTTCACCATACCTGGACCGTGACCATTTCCCTCCTCCACCTGCATTCCGTTTGAACCTCTTTTGCCCCCTCCCACCCTTTCAAAAAAGGGAAAAACAGAGGTGAGATAGAACAAAACAAAGTGAATACACACCTTTTATTCCATCTTATTTTATTCCATTCTGTTCTATAACCCCACCTCACCCTCACTCCCCCCCATGAACCGAACCCTGGGAGCTGGAGGAGGAGGAGGAGGAGGACGTGCGCCTACTCCATAAATTCTCCACACGGATATTCTAGAGCTTGAGGGAAAAGCTTCCTTCCGGTCCAGTGTAACCGTACTCGTAGTGCAGTACAGTGCAGTGCAGTGCAGTACAGTGCTGCACCGAACAAACAATCGAGCAAAAAAAGACAAAGCCGAGTTAGGAGAGAGACCGAGGGGAATAGCGAGAAGCCCCCGGGCAAAAGCACCGACTTCACACTGGCCCCCCCCCCTTTTTTTCAAAGAGAAAAAAACATAAAAAAAGCAAATCAAAAGAACCAAGAGGGAAAATAAAAAGACAAAATAAAATACGGATACATACGATACTGGTACTCAAACCCCGATATTCCCCCAAAAGACTGATCAGTCAGAAAAAAATTATGAAAAAAATAAATAAAAACCATCCCCCCCACCTCTTTGTCTCCCCCTCTCCGCCCCCGCCAAACGATAACATCCGATATACAATACGTACATTAGTTCCTTCGTTAGTTCGTTCATTCGCGATCAACTACCGCACCGTACGGTACAATACTTGTACTCCCAAACCCGTACCTGGCCAATAATAACTCAGGAACAGAAATATGATGGATGGAAGGTTAATGTGGGGTACAGTAAATGACCTGCTTCTGCTTCTGCTCCTGCTTCTCCCTCCTTCCTTTCTTCCCTTCCCTCTTCCTTTTTTTTCTTTTTTTTAAACCACCATACTTGCCTATCTGGCTACGGCAGCTAGATAGATCTTCCCTTGTCTTCACTTCACCCCCATACGGCAGTCTCCCATTCCATGTCATGCCATGCACAAGCAGGCAAAATACATATAAGATTTATTCGGCCAGATAGAGAGAGCATATATATTCCATGTATACTCACCCACTCGCTCATTCACTCACCCCCAATACCCTATCATCTTACCTATCTTACGGTACAGCACAGCATACAGCCTCACCATACCATACTAGCGAACTCAGATCATAAAAAAAACGCATCTCTTCTGTCTGTCATGGGACACTTTTTTCCCTTTCCGATCCATCTAGCTGAAACGCGGGATCCCGTGTTTCTGCTGCTGTTGCTGAGGGAAGTAGTAGAGGGGGGGGGGGGAATACTAATACCTATAATGTACAAAAAAAAGCGTATACCAGCAACCTCGCTCGCTCCTGGAAGAAAAAAATAGAAAGAAAAGGCGAAAAAAGAGGGAGAAAAGTAAAAGCACCAACAATCCACCGTGAGAAAATATGAAAATAAAAAGAGGCAAAATATGAGAAAGGAAAAAAAAAACATCTTGCAAAAAAGAGGAAACTCCCGTCGACACAAGTTGTGGAGAAAGACCAAAAGAGAAATAAAGAGAAGAACGATCGTTGTAAAAGAGAGGGTTTTCTTTTGGAAGGGAGAAAAAGGAAAATGTATGGGAGTAAACGAGACATTCCCATCGTTACTCATGAAGAATCCTCGTATTGCCAATACGACCAGGTTTCTCCTCAGCAGACAAGAAGGAAAAAAACCCCGAGGATAGGATAACGACCCCCATCCCTAACTCTGTAAGTTTGGCGCTCTTTTCCCCTCTCTCCTTCCGACCGTGACAACTCCCCTTTCCCCTCTCCCAGTCCTCCATCCCATATGTCCCAACTCCTCTCTTTCAATGCAACACATCCTCGCTACCACCGCCGTGCTCATCACAAAATGACACATGCCCCGTGCCCTGATTCTTTGCTACCCTTAGCGTTCGCGCTCAGGGCTACTCGGGCAGCTTCTGTGAACGCTTCGTTGACTCCTCTATTCATCTTTGCAGAGCATTCTAATCCCCCGTTGTTAGTCTATGCGCCAACATATATATCGAGTCATTTCTTCCTACCCAGATAGCGCAGCGCCTTTGGAAATGCACAAGTCAGCACGAATCCTTCAAAAATATACAAACCATCCTTCGACGGCCCTCACCTTTATTCTTTCAGCTACAGCCAACCCCTCAGGATACTGAATGAAACCACCAGGAACAGTCTTTTCCGGTCCATCACCATCACCAGCCTCTCTCAAATCGCATTTCAGCGCTACCAAGACGAGTTTGACACCTTGACAGTTGTCTGCGATCTCGCCGACCCACTTTGACTCTACGTTCTCTAGGGAGTCACGGGAGTCAACCTGTAGCTATCAGCACGGATATGGGGGGAATGGCTAGTAAGGTGCACCCAATCAATGGCGATTGCGACGTACACTAAAACATAGCATAATAGTGTGTGTATCACTGTAGGACAATGATCGTAGCCTGTCAAATTCCTCCTGCCCGGCTGTATCCCAGAGCGAGAGCTCAATGTGCGTATTGTCTACATAGATATCTGACGTCGTTCAACTGATGTTAGAAGTAACATTCCAGGGTTGTCCTTGCAGCAGAGGAATCACACCATGTACGTAGTTTTCTGTTTCACAAACAACCAATTAGCCCACCGGACCCAAAAGAGATGTTATCCACACAAGGAATCGACTCACCAAACACCGTTGGCTCATAAACCTGCGGGAAATATCTAAACCCCCACAACCCAATCAGCTTTTACCCTCCTATTGGCCTCTTCGAACGTGTTCTCGCTGTTCCCCCCAAAGCATTGAACGGACTAACGGCTCACCCTCTCGTGAAAACATTCAGCAATGATGTCTTTCCGCAAGCACCATCCCCTAAAGTTGTGCACATTCCAATTAGTAGACCACCCTTTTAAACCCGCAACAATCCGGCAAACGAACCTAGTAGCACGATTTTTCGCTGGATGGTCTGCAAACACAAAAGAAAGAAAAAACCGTTAGCGAAAAACTGTTCCCATCTGCAAGAATTCATCCTGCCTGTCCACGCTCGCAAAGTCAAGCTGGAGAATTTGCGGAACGAAGCCGAAAAGAGAAAAACCAAAGCAAATAACAGAACAGGAAGTAGTATTCGCAACCTTGTTTGAGCCGCAAAGAGGCATATTTAATGTATCTGTATTGTATCAAGGGGCAAGAGCTTCGACAACAAGAAACGGACCCGACGCGAAAGTGGACAAGAAGGCTGCGAGGGATGCGTGCGTGCAACAGCCAGTAAGGTAGCGGAGCTGCTGAAAGAAAATATGGGAGAAGAAAGGAGAAGGCGAGGAAGCGTGCAGAGGGAAGACGAATTGTCTTTTGTCGTAGTTAGTGGTCGGGGGAGATTTGTGTTGCACTAGCTGTGCTTTGCTGCGGATTTCCGGATGTCGAGGGCTGTGCTGAGCAGAGATCGCGAGTTGCCAGAGGTGCGCCGGGGGGAGTGAGTGAGGGAACGAGAAGAGAAAGAGAAACAGTGTGCGATGTTGGGTTGGATGGGAAACCGCAAACTTGGCTCTGGCTCTCTCTGGTTTTGGCTTTTTTCTCCTAGGTTTGCTGAAGAAATTACGACCACAACTTCTTTTCCTGCCGCGTGCCTGACCACACAGATCCGCTCGAGGGGGGTCCTGATTTACTCTGAAGAGATTCCTTCACTTTGTGTAAGGCGAATGGTCAAATGGCAGCGGAATTGGCAGCTTCTCTGTGCTTTATTGATGATCTCGGTATGGGTGCGGCGGTCTCTATGCAGACTTGCTGTTTCTTTCCTAGCTGTAGCACACCGGCGGGAAGGCAACTATAGTATTTATTTCCTTTTGTTTCCGAATCGTTGAGGCGGGGGAAGGGGGGGAGAGCGTGGACGAAAGCTGAAATGGAGCGACGTGGAGGGAACAAGCAGCAAGCCAGCCAACGCAGTCCTTATGTTATGGGAAAGCTTCGCCCGTTAGGCTACCTGCGACGTGAGTGGATGATGCAGCTATGCTCCGGCTGCTCATGGCAGGGGAAAACAATCGTCTGGTTTCAAGCTGAATTATCACTACCAATAAAAAGGGGTTTCTTTTTCTGAAGGCAATAGAAATGTAGCTAAAAACCTGCTGCATTGATCTATTATCTTAACTACTGGAAATGAGAACTGGAAAACCGTAATCTTTGGACCGAAGTCAGATCATCTTGTATGGGAGCCTCAAGTAATGGCCGCCTGCAGAATGTAGGCAAAAATAGGCCTAAGGCACACATGTTCGAGGGTGAGACGTTTCATTAGTCCAAATTCGGCCAAACCATAGATGTTTTTCATGAGGTACCAGTAAGGTTTGTACTCGAGTACATTTTTGTCACCAAAGATGAGTTATGGGAGAGAAATCCTTAAGAAGCCCAGAATTACGTCCAAAGCTGGGAGGAATGCCAGGGGGGTTGCTTAATAATCATGCAGAAGAGTGCCCGCAGCTACCGTACTGATACGGTACAGGTTTATCGCCACTGGAACGATTCAACAGAGGCAGGGATATGGGGGTACCATACGTCCACGAGCTATGGATACGGTATTGCTATCATTTGCTTCTACCGGTATTACACCCACATTTTCAAAGCTATACCCAGCAAACCACATACGACACCAATTATGATATCCACAGTGCATCACTGGTCAGTGAAGGGGGGGGAAGTACGGGACAATCACCGCACCGTGCTAGTCCTTTCCACGACTTCAACGATTATCACACATACAAGCGCAGCACAGCACTATACAGTACAGTACAGAGAGAGAGATCCAGCGTACCTCATGCCAGGGCCATATGCTCTACTCGTACTATACGTGATACCGGCACCTTATTTTTAGAGCCACTCTGGCCGCGTATGAAAACGGTAACATTTACAGCACTCCAATGTATCAAGGGCACATATTATGATGCACCTCACACCTCCTCCTCCTTCCCTCCCTTCCAGAGACTTTCCCCATCCGTCGATCCATCCTGCAGAGCAATCAAACATTATGCAAGGCAAATTGCGCCCTGGCGGAAAAAACCAGCGGAGTGCAAAAAGACAAAAAGCGCCCCTTCGTGCCGCCGATCACCGCTTCACGATCCATCACCACTAACTACCACCAACCACCGTACCGGTATCGCATGTAATCTCTACCGTACCGTACGTACCCCACCTGTATCTGGCAATAAGTATCTGAAAATACGGCTATTATTACACAACCATCCAGTCAGCGGGAGAACCTTGCCTCGCTCTCGGATATAGCACTTTGCGAGCACAGGACCAGCCAGCCAGCTGACATCTCATCGGCTCGCCGGATGACCCAACCACCGGGAGGAAGGGGAGAAGCAAAAGGCATGATACAAGTATTACTTCCCCAGTGGGCTCTGTTTCGGGTTATGATAATCTTTCTTCCACCTCCTCGCACATCGAGGGAATTTTGGCTATTTTCGTCCTTCATGGTATCATACTCGCGCTATAAAAAGGAACCTTAGAGGCACGGTGCGGGATCTCAGATAGACCCCTGTTGCTTCCTTCCTCAGATCAGCCCAATCTCGAGGTTACATTGTCTACACAGCCTACCGGTACCGTAGGCCAAGCGAAAATTTGTCCGTCAGACATAAAAATGGGAAGAATAAACTCCCGAGTATCCTATCATAATACTTGTGCCTAAACCCAGGTCTGACATTCCCCGGCATGTAACATTCTGTGCTCTAGAACACCAGAATTAGAAGCCTGAAAGCTTCTATCGCTTAAGCATATCAGTGGATCTCCCGCCTCGGTTGGGCCAATCCCAGAGCCTTATGGGAGGGAAGAGCAGGAAGAGTACAACCGCTTTCAGCACACCCAGGACACTTCACAATCCCCAGTGTGTGTGTGTGTGCGCGTGTCTGTCTAATGAACTGTTCTTTAGTTTTCATAACGAACCCGTCCATACCATTAGAATAAAACTAAAACCAATGCCCGATGGCAGCCCCGATAAAATGTGAGGGAGCCTCTCTGGCACGTTCGCTCTACAGATCCAGGGCTCAAACATGAAAACATGGAAAAGCGGAAAAGCGATAGAAAATTACAGGTCGAATCTCTAAACATAGACCGGCAAAAAATCCAGAACCCAAGACAGTAAGAATAGCCACGATGGCCCATTACCACCCAACATTAATAAGTGAACAGTACACAGCTTTTCGTTGGCCATGGCCTTTCCCCTTTGCATCTCCACTCTTTTTATCCAAGCAAAAGTACCATGAAACCCAGATCCCAAACTCCTCAAACCACGTATCCCACCCAAGTATCCCTTCTGATAAGACACCCTAGCAATGGCCTGTTTGAAGTTGCTTTAAGACCTGGCGTACCTGGTCTTTCCGAAACTGAAGGGAATATAACGGTACTTGATCATATGCTGGATCTGCCTCCTCACTACAATGAATCCACTGCGATTAGCAAGGTACTATTGACAAATGGGGAGATAATGGGCACATACTGGTGAGGGTGAACAAAAGAATCCAATAGATAACAAGGACGGGCCAGAACACTGTGCGATAATATGTTAACCTATCACTGTGTGGCTAACCTGATAGTTTCCAAGGTAGATAAATGGGGGTACCAACCTGGAACATCGGTTGCCTGAATCCAGGTTGCAACAAATGCAATGAAAATGGCTCGGGTAGCGCTGTGCCAGAATTTGAATTCCGGCAATCTCCTGATAAAGGGTCTAAACTCCTCATCTTGCTTTGTTGGCAAAGCACTCGGACCTCCAGACTCAAGCTCGTCATCTTGTTCAAGAGAAGGATCAAATTTAGGTGTGAGGAAGGCCAGGAACAGGTTCAGAAGATAGATGCCGAGAGAGTAGCAGACTGTTGAGCCATCCGTCAGTGGTGGTCAAAAAGGGAGAAAGGGCGAGACATCTGAAAGCAGAATGTCTCGGGAGGGCAAATCTTACCAATATACCAGCCCTGAGCTATCAAAATTCTCGTCATAAAGATCAAGAGCAATACAGCTGTTCCGATCCATCGATAAGTAGTAAACGGGGTGACCTTATCAAGGTATGTTTGGTACGTCTGTCGCAAGGGCTCAAAATCAGATGGGCCACGTTAGCATCAGGACCAATCCCGTGTTCATCAAATAAAGGGGAAGCAAAAACTGACCCGAGTGAAGCGGGAGGTGTGAGCACTGAATGCGGCCGGGAAAGTCTGCTCCGGAGGTTGTGAATCCATAGTGCGATAACGCTTATGATATCGAGGGAGTTTATTTCACTGCTGTAAGTGGTAGTGGTAGTTGAAGGAGCGACTGAGGTAGAAAAATTACAAAGTTCGAGAAGAGCTGCCGAGGAATGGAAGGAACAAAAAACACAAGGCGAGAAGTGTCCTTTTTGCGGCTAGTGCCTTGAGAACAAGTGCAGCCACAGGTTTTCAACAATAGGATTGTCCCTTTTTCGAAAATTTAATGCAAGAATGTTTCATGATGAGGCCCATATGCGGCAAGGAATGGCTTAATTTTTCCGGCATCAAAAGCAAAAAAGGTCTCTATTTGGAGTTACCCTCGGCTTCTCACACTTTCCCCACCACTTTATCACTCCGCCTATTGAGTGCCTTATCTCCCTCCCGCACTCTCCCCCCCCACGTTTGAACGTTCATTACCCCAACTTCGAGATAAATGGACCGCTTCCTGCGTGCTTAAAGAGCCTACACCCCATTCAATATGTTCGCTCGTTTCATTAGACCTACTTCCGCTTGCCTCATCTCCCCTATAGTCCCCCGTCTTGTTCGTCCAATGTCTTCCTCAAGCTCCAAATCTTATGAGCACATTCTGGTTTCTACCCCTAGGCAGGGTGTAGGGCTGAGTGAGTATTAAGTAGCCTCCTCGAACGTTAATTAAGCTAATCGCTTATACTTGAGATCATAGTTACTCTCAACCGTCCGAAGGTCAATGCCTTAAACACTCCACTTATGTCTGAGCTTAACGATGCTCTTCGCGAATTCGATGATTCGAAAGCAACCGGTGCAATTGTCGTTACCGGTAGCGAAAGGGCTTTTGCTGCGGGCGCCGATATCAAGGAAATGCAGAACTTAACATTCTCGGAAGCCTACAACAAAGACTTTATCAAGCTGTGGTCAGATGCTACTCAAATATCGAAGCCTATCATTGCTGCTGTTAACGGGCATGCTCTCGGAGGCGGCTGCGAACTCGCCATGATGGCCGACATTATCTATTGTGGACCAACAGCTGTATTCGGCCAACCGGAAATTAAATTGGGAGTTATCCCAGGTGCAGGAGGATCCCAGCGGTTAACTAGAGCTATTGGGAAAGCGAAGGCTATGGAATTGATCCTCACTGGAAAAGCGTTCTCCGCCGAGGAGGCGGAGAGGTGGGGTCTTGCTGCGAGGGTGTTTGAGACTCCCGAGAAATGCGTTGAGGGAGCATTGGAAACCGCAGAGACGATTGCTGGATATGGAGCACTGGCAGTAAAAGCAGCCAAGGAGGTTGTCAATCAGAGCTACGAAGTCGGGTTGAGTGAGGGTGTAAAGTATGAGAGGAGGGTATTCCATGCATTGTTCTCTACAAAAGATCAAAAAACTGGGATGACCGCGTTTATCAATAAGACGAACCCTGAATGGGCTGGAGAATAGGTGACCATGGGGCCGAGAGATGGTATTTCCCTGGTCTAGGCTCTTTGTGCTGCGATGTCTATCTTTGTATGATATCATATGATAATATGATAATGAATACCGGGGCCGTGACTATTCTAGTTTTGTTAAAACATAGTGAGGGTTAGGGTTTTTGATTGTTTGAGCAAGCGCAACCCTCTACACTTTACAGACGGGAATGTTCACTGCATGAACTAGAGGGATGAATGCCATAGGCCAGATATCTATTTTGTGTGTCCGTAGACTGTGTATATACGAGTACAAATCTACTGCTGCCCTAGAATTGGCCCTGGAGCTAATACTTATTTTTATTTTTATTAACCTTTGTGTGTACTCGAGCAAAGCTGTGGGCGCTTGTCGCCACTCCCTTGGAAACGACCCGCCTCCCTCTCCCCCCATCTCTCGCTCAGCGCTGCTCCACGTGAATCTAAACCCGGGTCTTCAACCAACAACCTCCTTCAACGATCTCCCTATGTCGAAGCAACCAAACGGGAGCGCGCCTCCCCCGCCGCAGCTTCAGCAGCCGCAAAGCCAGCTGCCAGCAGGCTCCGAGGAATGGAGCGATGAGAAACTCGTTGACGCGCTCAAACGTCTCGACGATCTTCACAACAAGGTCTGTGTGCTCCTGTATTAGCTCCCGCGCCGGGGGAATAACCAGCTAAATTTCTGTCTTCATAGTTGATCAGTCTTCGCACGGTTATTCCGCGATTGACGTTACCGCTGTCCACAAAATATCCTTCTCGTAGGTCGAAATTTCTCCTCCGAGGGGGATGAGGCTGACCTTTTTTCCAACACAGCTGCAGAATTCTACGCCGATCTTGCAAATAGAGCACAAAGCAGCTCACAGGAGGTGCTGGATTTTAATTCGTCGTGGGTCAACAGCAAAGAAATTTTCGATCGCGCAGCTGCTTCGCGAACGAGGAAGCCAGAGGGGATACAGAGACTCTCAATCCACGATACTTTCATGCCGGATGATGAGGAGGAGGAAGAAGAAGAAGAGGTGAAGGTTGACCCCAAGCCCGAGGATACCGAGATGAAAGATTCCGGCGACCAGCCAGAAGAGGAAGAAGAGGACGAAATGAAGGAAGACGAAATAGAAACTCCCGACGCGCAGATCCCCACAGTCATCGGTGATTTTAAAGGGAGACATCCGAACATTGGAGTGGAGATCAGCGATGGGGAGGAGTCTGGAAAGAGAACTGTCAGGGTAAGATCTTCGGTTTCTATACTCGGATTGCTCAAGTTTGTTAACTCATTACCTTGCTGGTATAGCTTAAGCTACCAGCGCCAACTGATCTGCTCTTCACTATCGACATGCACTTATCTACTAATTCTTCAACATCGACGGACAAGTCGGATCCAGCGACAAGCACTCGTCGCTTCATCGTTACTTCCATCGTCAATTCCAAAAAACCTGAACAACCAATCCCTCATCTTTATACCGCCCTTCTGCGTAGTATCACTATGCGACCCAATGTTGGAAATCTTCAAATGCTACTGGTAACATAGGCCCATATCTACTTATGAGGACAAACACTAACAACCCTAACCAGGAAATGATTGGAACATACACCTCTTTATTCACAACCCCCTGTTCAAAATGCAATAAAATGACTGGAGGAACAAAGGCCGAACTTCCAGTAGTCAGACGAAAGCGTCTTGTACCAGTCGAAGAAGCTGCCCCTAGCGCTACAAACGGAGTAGCCAGTGCTAACACCACTGAAGTAGCCAACAAGAAGAAGGGCAAAATGAAGAAGGAAAAGGCCTGGTTGAGTTTCCATGAAGTCTGCATGTAGGTTAGTAGCGTAGCCGGCTATCAGCACCCGCTTTGTCAAATGTATCACAAGTTTAGCTCATATCCGCGAGGACCTCCATTTATGACGAACAAAATGAAACAAGAGTTGGGTTGAAATGTGATCCGGTAATAACTCTTGTATCGTGAAGAACCGCGACCCTATCATTATGCCCTCTCGACCTGGAACCCTAAGCCCCAAACCCTACGATCGGCCAAATTTCTCTTGGCACCCTCTCCCACTGATCTCTATTTAAACCCGCGCTCCCCCACACCCCTCTTACTTCTCCATACTTACCTGGCGACAATCTCGATTGCTCATGAAGAGTTGAGACTCAGGGATCTCCGACCTCATTGCACAGCGAGGACGCGAGCCTCTGCCAAAGGTCTTCGGGCCTTCTGGGTTGCTTAATTTTTGATTTATTCCCTGCTGGGTTTCATTGACTTCTGGGCACTGTCCGAGGGGTTGAGGAAACATTCGGGGTTGTGGGACGTAGTTCTAACTCCTGTGTAGTTTGTAGGGGGGGGGGGGCGAAAGTTTCGTAATTGTCAAGCGTATATAGATTGTGGTGATATTTCAATTGACCTGAGATTCAATTTGTTTCCATCATATCGTCCGAAGTGCGTCCCAGTATTGTATTCCAGCCCAACAATTGATGAGGTCCCACTTCCTGCAAACAATAATCGAGGCATGACTTTCCTTCTGCCTTTTTGACCACCAATTCATCATATCCCACCGGTATCCAATCCACATGCAGCCACCACAACACAGCAACACCTCACCATAACAAACCAATCATCATTATCACTTCTGCTCCTGGTATCACATTCCCCTCATTCCCGACCAGCCCAGCCCACTCAACAAAACCCAATCCGGCCATTCCACTCCACTCCACCAGATCAAACACCCACCCCACGAACGGTACGGCACGCATACATGCATGGCTTGAAACATCCCCAATATCAATAAACCAATGATTTCCCACCTTACACAACTAGCACTGCGTATACCGCATCCGGACGAAATGAAGGAAGGAGAGGAGAAAAAAGGGGGGAGGCAAGATCTACAGTAATTCACGATACCGGTATGATACGATACGACAGAGCAATACTACCTGTAGTCAGTCAGTCGAACAGTCAAGTCACTATACTATAAAGTACCGTAGCACACTAACCGGCCCCGAACAGTCCACAATCGTAAAGGCACCGGAACCACAGGATACAAATTCCAAGTTGTATGGTGGCGGTGGTATTGCGCGAGATAATCATGCCCCCTCGACTACCGTTGAGGTGCGGTATCTGCAGAGCCACATGTTATCCTCTTTTTCAACCAGCTGCCAAAAAGTCACAAAATCCAAAGATAACGCTTATCTCACAACATGCGTACTTGGTCTAACGGTTATGATTTTCGCTTCCCAAGCGGGAGAACGGGGTTCGACTCCCCGAGTACGCAGAAATTTCCACTCTTTTTTTTTTTTTCACCCTCTTCCTTTCCTTCCTTCCTTCCTCTCCCTTCCCCTCCTCCCGCCACGTATCGCATTATTTACTTAAGAGGCGTCGGATACGGGTAAACTACCATCACCCAGCTCACCACAAGTTGCATCAAAGAGGTGTCTATATATGTCGTACCGGTGGTATGACACTTACGAGGGAGTTGTCGTGAACTCAGGGGGCTTGTGTATCTCTCGCAGGGAGCTAAGAAAACTACTTGTGCCTGGATCATGCACTTTCTATCTCCTACTTACCTTGATTTACGACAAAAGTGTTACAATGTATGATCGGAACTGTGGACGATGAAGTGATAATAGAAGCACTCGAGATATCTTTTGCGACAACACTCGTCAATTGAATAACAAGAAAGACATAGCTCAGCTATATAGTACAGTAGTTGAGTTCAGCCATTACCACCGCAATCTCTCTACAAAGGAGGAACAAAGAGTATCAAAGAAGTTGTAACCTGAGAGGAACAATGGGAACAATGAAAGAATACAGATTAGACTCCAACCAGTAATGAATACGGAAAACACAGAGAGCTGAAAGAAGTAATTCGAGAAGAGAAAGAAACCATATTTGAGAGGACCAAGAAATCATATACCAACAAAAAGACCTGGTGAACGAATCGAGTGATGGTCAATGATTAAATAGAGAAAGAGAGAGAGAGGTTCATGACCGCTTGGCCTTGCACGTTCGGGTTTTGCGAGTATAGTAGATGCCCTGCTGCAGAGGGATTACTTACTACGCTACAGTGCTCGCATCGACAATGCACACTTACGTTGCATATTATGCAAAAAACGTTATCTCAGGGGGGGAAACTTATAGTCTTCAGGCTAAAAATCACATAACGTGATTTGTGACAGGCAGAGTTGATCGTGATAAGGTGAGCCCGAGAGGAGAGGAGCAAACATGGTAAGGCAAGATAGGGAAGGCACTGATACCCGAGTGTTAGGCTTTTTTTCTTTTGGTTATCTATCATGTCACTTGTGTTTATCGTACAGGCAATGGCAGAACATGGACTACAGTGTAGTATGTGCGTAGCCATCCTTCTATCCATCCAGTATATTGCCCCATTGATTTCGGTGTGGAGAAGAGCGAAATGGTTATTCCGCACCGCCACCACCGGATAGTATGAGTAAAGCTCCTGCTAGTAGGATCCACCAGTATCTATTATTCATCCGGTTATTTGTTAGCCTTCGTCTCACGATGCGCGATTTGGGAGGGGGGGGGGAGCGGTGGGTACTTCTGTAGGAAAGTCTTTTCAATATCTGGCTCTGGCAACTTCCCCTCGGCGTTCAACACAATGGGTTTATTCAGGAATGGTTGTGGGCCCGGGGTTGGGTTTGTTGTTGCGTCAAGTTCTTCGAGCTATTGCCATCCCCCAGTTAGTTACCGAGAGAGAGAGAGAAGGGTAGTTTGGGTTTGGGCGGGAATACAGTGTCAGCCGTCTGAAACTCCACCCTCCAAACTTTTGCCGGATTGCTGCGATTTCGACGGATGTTTATCAGGGCCTTGTCGGGATTTTTGAGTGCTTTCTGCTCCTCCCAATCCACCCGTTCATCCACTCATACCCCATTAGCCTCCACCCATGATTTCCGTCAGAGTGGGATACATACACCGGTGGTAGCAACCCCTCTAAACACACCCTCCTCATCCACAATCCCCACACGAACAATCTCGTTGTCACCGCACTCGCCGGTCATAGCGCAGTTCTTGCGGCCGGCAGAACTGCACAGGGCATCTACCAGGCGCTCATGATACCACAGCTCGCACAGTGGTGTCGGGGATTCGGCGGATATGGGCCATTGGTAGAGTTCCTGGGTAAGTGGGAGGGCGGCATCATGTATCTCACTAGTAGTGAGACGCGACCTGCATGCTGTGCTGGGGGCTATGTGAAAGAGCAAGAGAGTTAGGGAGAAGGTTAGGTGGATTGGGGTGCGCATTTTCTTAGTGTTAGTAGCAGGGTGGTGGTGGGTGGTGGTGTTTGTAGCTCAGGGGATGTTTTTTTGCCTGGGTTTTCGGGGATGTGGCCACGAGTGGTTGTACTCGAGTAGTTGTGCGAGGATACAGTAACAGTAGGCTTGGTGAAGGCTTAATAGACAGGACCCCAGTAAAATAATGGGTTCTACTGGGAGAAAGTACGAGTATTGAAAAGAGTAAGAATTGAAAGCTGTGGAAAGACAATAAGAGCGTCGATTTGGGTCTTCGTGTTCAGTGGCAAGTTCTCAAGTAACTTATGATACGAGTATGTTAGTTGAGTTGAGGCTCGCTTGTATGGATCAGGCTGGGATTCATGCCCAGAGAGAAAAGCCAGATATCACAGGATATTCAAAAATGATCAAAATCCTCAAAATATAATGCCATAAAAGCGTCAATAGAGTCTATACTTAATTCCGTCCTGTCTTGCCGTAGTAGGAATGGCATCTAGGGAGAGTGGTTCCAGTAGTGGTTAAGCCCCACTCGAGCTGGGACAGGACTGCTCCCAAACTGCCCAGCGCACAAATAAAAAAATCAACAGACATGACTTAGGCCCTCCATTCCGTAGCAAAGCTTTCTTAGGACTGGCACCTAAAGCCACCATACAAACACCGTTGAAAACATCAAATCCCATCGAGAAAAAGAAAGAGAAAGAAAGAGAACTCCAAGCCAATCTGACAGGCTCTGGTGCTTCACCAAAACCCGTCTCCCCTCAAAGAAAAAACCAAAACGGTGGAAGAAAAAGCAGTTATGAGCGACGAACGGCGAAAATAAACATGCTCCACCCACTACAAGTACGAGGCTCGCAAAGGCAGTTAAACTATAGGCAAAAGCAAGGGAAGTATTAAAGAGGTAGCTAACCAAGAAAAACAGATACTCAACAAGGGGTCAAATCCCACAGATATCCAAATCACCACCGCTGATAGTCATTGTCACGGTTATGCATTCCATCCAGTTATATGTCCAGGACAGCGATGCGGAACCTCTCATTTCAATCTAGACCATCTCAAAGTCCTCATCTGAATCACTTGAATCGACAACCTCGTACTCGTTCTTGATCAAGGTAGCCAACTCCTTGTTCTCGAACTTCTTTTCAGCCTCGGTTACGACATAGTTCAGGGTATCCGTTCCAGCACTAGGCCCCCGTCCGTCGAACGAATAATCGACACCTTCGATATAGTCACTATCCGAAGATGAATCGTCCCAGGGATATCCCCCCTCTTCAGCCGAAGGCGAGAGAGGGTATTGTCGAGCTGTGCAGATTTCGTGATCCCGATGGAGTTTCTCAATTGCCTTCCTCTTGTTCTGATCCCTGGCACACCAGCTACGGCATCCATGGCAATGACAATTGCGGGAATCTGCTCGAGGCATCCGGAACCTTAACGAGTTGTTAGTACTGATTACCAGCCGCACTTAGGCTTATGAACTTACTTGTTTCGGTCATTCCAGACAGGAGCAGGCTTAGTCTCATCTGGCCAGAAGAGATCTCTAGGCCGCCCAAGGAGAGCCATATTGACATTTCGGTACTTGACACTTCGCTACGGGAACCAAAGTTAGCCATGGGGATTGATCGACCAGAGTAAAGGGATAATTTTACCTTCTTGCTGCGTTGCTGTTCAACAGCCGGGCCTCTGAGATCAGCAGAAAGATCGCTGGCAGGAAGCTCGCTAGCCATGGTTTCGTCGATATTTGGGATCTTAGAGGCGAGATGTAATATGGTTGTTAAATGAAAGCTTGCGTGTGTCTAACCAAGACGTAGGCAAGAGCGTTGTGAAGACTGGTGAAAGAGGCAATGAATGAAAGAGGATGCGAGGGATAGTGAAGGTGAGTCAGACTGTGGGAAATGGGGGATAGATTGGGAAGATTGGGTGTAGGGTGGCAGAAAGGCGGAAGAAAGGAGGGAGAGAGGAAGGTTGGGGTGGGTAGGAGCTTTATAGAGCTTCAGCTACTAGTATGAGTAGCTTTCAGAGACGATGACGGTAGCAGCTGCATGCGAGAATCCGGAGAGATTCAGATTACAGGAATAGAGAAGGGAACGAGAAGGAACGAGCTCAGGGTCCATCTGCTTCCGTTCATTCCTGACTGACCCGTCATCCATCCCACCCACCAACTCAGACCTATGACTTTTGGGGGGGAGGCTTGACAAAGTTCATGTTGAGTTTGATCGCTCGTCACGTACCCTGGTGACGCCTGTTGATGGGCCTTAAGCGCAGGTGCACCCGTGGTGTACGAGTACTTTTACCGGTAGTCCGTCGAGCCTCACGGCAACCACCAGAAGGCTAGTTGGACGCCTTCCCCCAAGTGAGCGAGAGCGTACACACTTTCGCATACCGATACATTAGCACCTACATAACATAACGGACACAGAAAGGGATTCTATGGATTCAACGATTTCGTATGGTGCATCCGTGCACAGCAACCGACAAGCCGAGCACTTGGACTCATATAACTTACATATACAACACATCTATTCTTTTTCACATTTATACAATGGATCAAGAGTACGTCCGGAGAAGCTAAAACAGGTAGGGAAAAGAGTACTGGCGGGTATTGTGAAGTGCTCTCTCACTCCTTATCCCCCCTGATCGGAAAAAAGCTACTCTCTATGTTTTCCCTTTCACACCATCATGTCTTATCTTCTTCCGGACAAGATCGCGGTTTCCCCCGGTTGGATCAACCTCAGGATCAGTGGGACCGAGCTAGGAGGGAGAGAGGTATTTTGGAGATTTGAGGAAAGGTATTTACTATCGGCAAAGCGCAGAGGGGTATCGGATGGCGATTGCAGGTAGAATTAAAGACAGACGCAATAATGTCCTCTGGTTCATTTGGAATAAGTCACCGTGCTGATAAAAACACAGAGAGATGTTGGTGGAAGCTGAATTACATTGTATTGGCCTTACGGTAACAATAATGTCATATCATACATATGGTGGTCTCCGATTGGAACAAACAAATGATTTGAAACCTTTCTTTCTTTCTCTCGCTCACTGCCCGGGTGACGTATTTTCCCCAACCCTTTTCAGTTTTACTCGAGTACGGTACCGGTAGCTGAGCCCCAAAAGTGGCTGGTCAACCCCCGGAACACGCGCTCAATTAAACAAGGGGAACAAGTGTGTATCAATTCAGCAGGCACTGAGCACACCATCGCTCACTCACTTCCGTTTCCATGCCTTCCGCTCCCTTCTTCCCCCTTCTTCCTCTTCTTCATCATCACTTTGAGCTCCTGACACCCAGTACGACTCACTCATAAACCCAAAAACTCCGCCTCGCTTCAAAATTTTACCCAGTTCCAACCCAGAAAGCATCGGGTAAGTTAACCCGGATGGAACCAACTGCGAACACGACAACTGCCAACCGCACACTATCATACCTACAATAACCCGTGGTACAAGTACAATCAATACCATAGCTTAACCCCCCCTCTCAGCTCAAGCGGTATCGGTAACGGTATGATACAACCAACCAACAAGTCCCAAAACACTAAAATAAAACCGGAAACATTGTTTCCTCGCTTACCCAATCCCCGCCACCATCCTTGGATGGGAGCACATTTGGAAACCAGCCGTGCTCACCACTCATGTCCACGTGAAGTTCTCCCCCTCCCCCTCTTGTCGTCACGATCACTCCCTCCCCGCGGAGTGCTTGGGCGTGACGTGCTGCGCCGGAGGGGTTATCTCTGGGGCAGTTGTCACAGGTTAGTAAAGGGAAGGAAGGGCTTGGGGTTTGTGTTAGGTTTCTGGGTTGGAGGTGAGGGAATATTTGAGAACGGTATTTCAAGGCCAGGGCAGGCCGTGGGTAACCGCTAGAGATGGATGAAAATGGGGGGCTTGGGTCGATTGCATCGTACTGTCCGTCCGGCTATATATGTATGTACCGGTACGTCTGTGCCAGACAGAGAGACATACGGATAGTACAGGAAAGGACAGGGCGAGCTACCGGCATTTCGCTGGGGCAGTAATGGGGCGACGAACAGACAGGCAAGGCAAGGTAAGGTCAAGGAAGAAGGGTGGGAGAATAGGAGGGAAAGTACCGTCTAGGAATTACCCCGCCAGCTGCGATGACCCTCTGCCACGGGACATTTCCATGGTGAAACGTGTTGTTGGCTGAATCTGCTGGAAGGTGCTTTAAGGCTTGACCGACTTGCCTGTAGCATGTATGAATGGATGAGTGAATGAATGAATGATACTTTTACTTGCTTTGGGAAGGAGGGGGCTCATTTGTTCATTCATTCATTCCCTGGTTTTTTATTTGAAAGGTTTCGGGGGGTATTGTAGATGCTGACCTTGGACATTGTGCTGAGGGGCATGAATATTAGCTACCGTATGTTAAGGCCAAAGGAACTTGCTTGTTTGGTGTTTTGGGTTCTTTTTGAACTCTACTTACGCTTTCCTATTAAGTGGGCGATGTGGCCGTACGAAGTGACCTTTCCATAAGGTATCTCCTGCGTTTTTTTAATGGAAGGTGCAGTTTAGACTTCTAGAATATTGTATTGTATCATAGATCTAAAGGAGGGGAGATGAGTACCTGAACGGCCATGTAGACAGCTTCGAAGAAGGCTGTAGCTTCATCTGACCGCGGCATACTGCGGGCAGCTGGCTAGCTAGGATACGCAAATACAGATGCGGTAGAACCCGGGGTAAAAGGAGAGAGGAGAGAGCGAAAACGTGTGATGCCGGGTATGATACGTATGGAGGAAGTTTCAGGCCTTGTTTGTTTGTGGATTTTTCTAGACTACCTTTAAGGCCGTGAGGCAAATCGGTGACTCCCCGATAGATTTGCGGTGATCCACCGAGTGACAGGGTCGGAGTGGTTCCGCATGACAACCGCCATACCTGGTCGAAGCTAGCAACCCTACGGTTTACCCAACAAGGCTGTCGCTGACTAATACACACATGCTCTCCCCTGTGAGAATGAGGAAAAGGCTATCTACAAGCTTCCCATCGAGATAAACCAAAACTCAACAAAGCAAGCAATGTCCGCAGAATACCTACAGAAATACCTAACGAAGGACGACTCCGCGAAGAAGAAGACGAAGAAGCGGAAGCGCAAAGAGACTGGCGTGGTTATTGCGGACGACGATGTGCTAGGTTGGGACAATAACAAAGGAGATGGGGATGAGGATGATCCAGTTACAAGTATGGTTCCCCGTCCCACACACACTGCCCAGATATAGACACGCACACATGACCTCGATATGACTATTCTTATATATAAGGCCCTGGCGGGGGTAATTGTTCTCCGTCAGTCGGTCAGTCGGCCAGCCAGCCCTTCAATTCACTAATTTTATTTGATTCACAGTTGGCGAAATGACAAGAGCCGTTAGCCGGACAACGAAATCGAACTGGACATCCGTGGGCAACAATGACGCTGCCGCCGACGCGATAATCTCCGCAAAGGAGCCGGAGAACCCAGAAGACCAGCCGGCGATCGTCGAAGAAAAGGATGAAAACCCCACAACAATACAAAAAATGTCCAGCGGCGCCCATGCTGGTCTGCAAACCGCTGCACAGGTGGCCGCCCAGCTGGAGCACCAGCGGAGGGTCGAAGCTGCACGTTTTGCAGCGGAAGATCCAGAGACCAGTGGGAAAGGGCAAGAGACCATCTACCGTGATGCCTCAGGACGAATAATCAACATCGTCATGGCCCGCGCTGAGGCTAGGAAGAAACTGGAAGAGGAGGAGGCCAAGAAGCGGGAGTTGGAGGAGCACTTGAAGGGCGATGTACAGCTCGCGCAGAAGGCCGAGAGGAGGAAGGAACTCGAAGATGCAAAGTATGCGCCCATGGCGCGCTATGCCGATGATAGGGAGCTCAACGAGGAATTGAAGGAGCGGGATCGCTGGAATGATCCTGCGATGGCGTTTCTGAGTAGTAAGAAGAAGGGGGTTAGTAAGACGGGGAGGCCACTATATCAGGGCGCCGCACCGCCGAATAGGTATGGGATCTTGCCCGGACATAGGTGGGATGGTGTCGACCGGGGGAACGGCTGGGAGAAGAAGTGGTTTCAAGCGCAGAATGCTAGGAAGAATAGGGCGCAGATTGAGCATGATATGGAGATTGATGTTTAGACCTCAGTATGCTCGGTCAGTGTTCCCAGTTGTTCCCCTTCTTCCACCCCCCGCATATATATATCAAATTTGTAGCATAGCGTAAATGTTTTAATTGTCTGGTTGAGGTTTTATGGAAAGGGCAAGCCCGATTGTGTCGTGCGGTGGAATACTGGCGGCCTATAATACAAGAACATTTCCCACCATGATATCAACCCTCCTTTGTGCACGCGTAGATTGTGGTACTGCGAATCCTACCCCACCACTCTTTACACGTTTTGCTTGCCACACCCGGACCACTTTCCCCCACATTCCACCACCGGTACTTGAGTCGATCACCACCACTACCACTACTACCCACCGCCACAGCCGCAGCAATGCAGCACCCCGCTGTCAAAATCATTCTCCAAAACATCCTCGATTCCAAAAATCCATCTTTAGAATTCCCGCACCCGGTGCTACGGGTCACGAACGCAAGTCTGGTCTACAGCGACAACAACCACCAATTGGAGGACCACGCCACCACTCCTACCCCGGCCCAACATGAGCCCAGGGAGGCTAAATCTGCAGCAAAACTGCGATTATCAGACACAGCCCATTGGACACACGGTATTACCTTCTCGCTCTCTCCCCTCGACTCGGCACAAGTTAACCTTTCGATTTCCACCAGCCCTCCTCCAGGACAAAAACCTTCATGACCTTGTCTCCAGCAACAAGCTCTGCAAGGGCCACGTCGTGCGATTAACAAACTACGAGGTCATCAAGCAGGCGCGGCGGCCTAGAGCTGAGGATAAGTATAGTGGAGGTGAGGTTTGGTCCTCGCCTCCAAGTAAGCGGAGGTGCAGGAGTCCGGTTGGGAGCGGATTTAATGTTGTTAAGCCAACGTTCGGGGGTGGGGAGACGGAGTTGCCGTATGTTTTGCCTTTGTGGGGTAATGGATGGGTGGGTGCTAACTCGGCGATCTACGGTAAGAGTAGTTGTCTCTTGATACGTGGACTGGAGATTCTTTCTCCAGGGAAGAGGAAGAAAGGGGGGGCGAATGTAGAGGATGAGGAAGTGAAGAAGGAAATGATGAAGAGTGAGGCTAAGCTTTCGGTTGTGCCACCTCCGGCGATGGTCTTGGAGCCGTCGTCACAGCGGCCTGGTATGAACCATCTCGAATCTCTGAATTGTGTGAATTGGGAAATGACAATCGGCGGGATAGTCTCAAAAGTGTTGCCACCTTCGCGGTTTCTATCGCAGAAAAAGAACTCCGATAATAAAGATCCGGACCTTACTTCTAGCTCTGCAATTAGTCATGCCCCCACAATTCCGAGCATTCCTCGGAATAACTTAATCTCATGGACAGACCGACGAATGGAATTCGGCGAACTAGAAACTGCGGCACACGGAAAAAGAGCTTGTACAATATATACACCCTCCTCCCTCCCTTCCCTTACTTCCCCCCTACACACATATCTAACACACTGATAGCATTTCTCGCAGTCCTCCTTTGCCGCCGTCACCCTTACGACAACAAATCCCTAGATGGGGCGAAACAAGACTGGTACCTCTGGGACCCCACTAGCAAGATCATCCCCCCTCCCCCCTCTACTAACACCTCCCGCCCTCTTCTCTCCCGCCGCCGCAAAACAATCCTAAGCGTCTGGCGCGACCAGTCCAAATTCCAACCCACGCCAGGAACCATACTTGCACTACGCAACCTTACAATAGACAAACACTGGAACGATACCATAGCCGACCAGAACTGGAAAGAGATCCTTGATGACAAGCACTGGGATGAGCGCATCGGCCCGCCTGTCAAGATGGTGAAGGTCAACCGCAGCATGGGGCACGGTAACATTAACGCTTTCGCAACGACCCCCACGGAGTGGTTCCTACTGGACGCGGGTGGGGTGGAGGGCTACAGGGCGGTGAAAGAGTGGTGGGACGGCATGGGGAGGAGAGAGTGGGAGACTGAAGTTAGGATTGATGAGAGGTTGAAGAGGGATATTGGAGTGAGGAGGGAGAGTATGAGGAGGGAGAGGGAGGCGGTGCTTGCGAGGCAGGGGATTGGCGGCGGTGCCAAGGATGGAGGAGAGGCACCTAAGAGGAAGAGGGAAGCTGAAGAAGATTACGCCGGAATGGACGATCTGGAGACTGAAAGGCTGATGGTGGAGGAATTGAAGAGAGATCGGAATTTTGGTAATGGGTAGTTGATGGCCTGTCCAGAGCTACCAACGATCTAGCAGCACATTGTATGCAAGATCCCGAAATATTTCTCATGATTATCGTAAAACTTTGTTTACCAGTCACGGGAGTGCTTGACATGTATTATCTATTCCCCCATTTATCCATCTATCCATCATTCAACGAGCAATAATTCATTCACCCACGCAATGTACAGCATACACAAATATCTTTCAACGATAACAGATATCCCACCTCTGATACCATACATCCACCAATTCAGTACGACGCCTGGAATGACCCTATACTCACGGAATCTCACTCGCGCAAGAGTCCGGAGGTGCGGACTTGAATGCTTTTTCTTCTTCTTCCTCCGTCCTATCATAATACGGTACCATGCTCCTGTCGATCTGGGGAAAGAGCGATGGCGCGATCCCATGTCGTTCCTTTGCTTCTTGTGTTACTGCGGGTGCGCGTGGCATGGGCGTTTTCGGGATTGTCTCGGAGGGAGGGGTTGGGTGAAACTGCCTTGATTCTTTCGCACGACCATGCTTGTTGAGGAATGGACGGACAAAAGGCGGTGCCTATCGGGCTTTAATATCGTGCGACAACACATCATCTGTAGGGGAACGTAGAAAAGACGACGCACGGCCCGATTTGGCCAGATGACTAGGTTTTTTCCGGGCCTAGAAATGCAATACAAAGAATCCATTTCTACCTCGGCATGCTAACATACCAACATACAGCAAGGTATATTATAGAACAATGTGAACAAAATCGAGAGGAAAAGCCAGATACATTTTTCTAACCCCCACCCCAATACTACTTATCATACCTACTTAATTTACCCCAACTCGGGGTTAGGAAACAGCCTAACTCCCCAGCCGGTGCCCTTCCCCCCTGTGCGTCCAGGTCCCTGACGGTGCAAACATGCTCCTCCCAGTAGTACCCGCACCTCCAGCAGGCCCTGTCGCAGCCACAGAAGGCGGGATGCCAGCGCGAATACCCCTAGTAGCCGGATCACCGCGCTCCTCGAATAATCCGTGAATCCATTGGGGAGTGTAGATTACGTGTCGACCGCCGGCGACACGGGGCCAGATGTTTGTGAGGAAGAGATAGAGGTGCGCTGCTACGATGCCGGTCCCTTCGACGAGGGCCGAGTTGACACCTTCTACTACCAGGGTGACGAAAATCATGACCCAAGGAAGGTACTTTACCGGAAAACGGACGATGAAGAAGTTGACCGAGTTGTTTTTATTCTCGAGAGCAGTCCAGTAGTATGCTAGGGCGAGGGTCATGGCGCCACAGAGGAGCATGCCCTGCAGGATTAAGGTGTTTAGGAGCTGCAGGTTTGGTAAGTTGGGTTGTGTCCGTTGTACAATTGCGCGCGATGGTAGGGGTGCATGGGGTGGTATATGATATTTACTGGTTATAGGGCTTTATATGGCCACTTACTAGAATCACAAATCCACAGAAGAGCACAAATACTAATAGGTCTCCGGATCTAAGGAACTTTGTGGTCTCACAACTAAATTCACATATCAGCGACCCATTGCGAAAATCTCACAAGTTGGTTATATATATCTGGTGGTAACCACTTACTCGCTGCAGTATTTATACACTTCATCACGGAAAAAAAGGAAAACCGGCAGTCAGATATCACTGAAAAGAGATGGTGGTGCCAGGATTGGCTACTCACGGAAGAAAGGTGTCAGGAGAACTGGCTGTATGGAAACAATCAGAATATACTTCGCTGTGCGATAAGAATGAGGTGTATAGCCCATACCATGTTGGGCTGCGTTATCATAAACGAGGTCACGATCCTCCATATTTCCGGCCGTGTAGTATTAAACACCATGGGCGCATACCATGTCAAGTAGTATGGGTGGAGGGCACGGATCCCCAAGACATGAGCAGAGAACGATAGTAAAAACGTAAGTCCAGCAAAGACCCTAAAAATTTCATCGATCTATCAGTTTTATATGTTCCACATCATCACTACCGCCCCAGCGTAGGAAAATATAACACATCGAAAGCACAATCCAACCTCCCCTTCCCAACCAAGGGGCTTTCTAAAACGTGGGGAGATTTCTCGAATAAGAAGAGAACCAACATACCTGCTCACTGGTGGAGCCTGGCTGACGAAAGTCGCAAAGTCCGACATGATTTTCCTCGGGGTTGTGTTCGGAAGGATTGTGTTCAAGAAAAGGTTTCCCGAGCCTTCCACGTATGTAACTTCAAGGACATCATCTCTTGAGGTGAGGGAATATGATTAGTCAGCAGCTGACACCGGATGTCAAGTGGGAACGATCACGTGATCACAGGATAACCCTTATTCACGGGGGCCGAGCCCCATCCCTTAACCTCCTTTCAGGCACTAGTTTTATTCCACCTATGTATTATTATAACTCTAAAAGGTAAACGGTGGTTTATCTTCAACTACAGTCTTCACCGTGCCAACGATGAAACGGGGCGGGCGACGAACGGGGGGGGTATTTAGTGGGCAAAAAAGTAAATCCTCCAGGTTAGGGTTACGAAAACTACTGGTATGATATCATACAAATAATTGATCCCTGTTCGTCACCGGTGAAGTTTCGTCGTGGGTACGATAGAGACTGTAGGGAAGGTCAAGCCCGTTGATTAGCTGGGTCAACCTTCAATAAGTGAACGTATTCATGAATCGTTTTAAATAATGGAAGGGGGTTTTTCTTTCTATTTACAGAAAGAAGAATCAAGGCCTGATCACCCCCCTGGGGCCGGAACCACCGCATCCGACAAAGAAAGAAAAGGAAAAACCCCACCTCTTTAAAGCCAGAGCCCCCGCAGAGAAAGAAGAGGCCCACAGAGAAAGAAGAGGAAAATCTATTCACTCCTTCCCAGCTTCTTTAACACCAGCACCCCCATACGTTCTCCCTTATACCTCAGTAACCAGCTTAGCCAGCTGGCTAAGCTCCGAGGAGCTCATACCGGTAGTTTCTTTCCCCTTCTCCGGATCTTTGACTCTGACCAGGAAACCGAGTAACTGTAAATATACATTAGTAGTTGCTAGCTAGACTACTCGTCGTGACGTTTTTAGAACGGACTGCTATTGTATACAGCGAGTGATCGTTATAAAATTGTCCTCTACTCGTGCCAAGGTTGCGGCGAGCGGCCGCAACCCCCGCATGCGAGAAGGCTCACAACAGGGGGCACTCTAAAGAGTGCCGGACAGCTCAACGTTACTGGGCAGCTCAACGTCACTTTGTGGGTTACCACAGCAATGTCGTGACAGCCCAACATAGCTTTGTGAGTTGCTATAGCGACATTGTGGCTCAACATGACTTCGAGGCTTCAGATGACCTAAGGGTCCCCCATAGGTGCTGAGGAAATGACAGCCCATTCTTTATGCCAAAATCTCAAGTCATATGATATCTTGCCAGACGAAAAATAGAATGTCCCGGTCCAAACATAGTGGGCTCCTCTAGTTTTCGCAGCAGACTCCAAGGTCACGTTCAGCCACAAAGTTGTGCCACTAAATTACTATGGCAACCCACAAAGCAACGTTGAGCTGCCACTCTACAAGTAGAGTGGCCCCGGTTGTGAGCCTGCGAACATGCGGGGGTTGCGGGGGTGTGGTCGGTTATCTCCGGATGCCCGCAAACGGTCTGAAAGCACCGATGCCGTACCTAAGTAGCCGGGTGCGGAAGCCGAAACACTGCTGCACGGTACCTGTAGATCCCCGCGGACCCAAACCTGACTACACCGGTGATCTTGGAGGGAAACATGGGGATGTGGATTTGGATAGAAGAGGTACGGTAGGCTTAGAAGAGACACTAGGAGTGGGCTCGACGTGGATGGACTTGCTTACAGCTGGAGTGTAAGAGGGGCCCGGAGAGGGGTGAACACCCGAAAAAGAAAAAAAAAGAAGGAAACTGGAGTGTAAGAAGGTGTGACGGTTTTGATACACTCGACAGCAGTCTCGACGACAGGTACTGAATGAGCGTGAGCTTAGAATGGAAAGAGATAGAGCCGGTTTGTTGTTGGGTTGGTTGTACGAGAACCGGTTGTTGTTGGGTTGGGAGGTCGAACGGGGCTCGTTAGGGTTCCCGCTTACTGCGTACTTATACCCTACATTACGTACATGTAGGGTAAGTCTGGTACCTGTACCGTATTTTCTGTGTCAAGTGCTGAAGGTGGCCTAGGTGTATAGATACAGTATAGTACCGTACATTATGACCAATTGCGTTGATAACCTTCGTGACGGGCTAACGAGCGAACAGGCAAGGGTCGAAACTCACTCGACAAACGAACAAGCAAAGGGAAGAGAAGGAATGGAGCAACGGTATCCATACGACAGCCAAGTCAGTCAACCGCGCGTGCGGCTGTGACAAGTTCAACGACGGTACCGTAACTAGTCTACTCGTACCGGCATAGGCGAGCGCCCATATATTGGGGATATTTCCTAGGGCATGATGGATTCGGTAGTCGTACCCCAGCCCAACAGATGGACACAGACCGGCGAGGGAGGCAGCAGACGCGGGGACCGCGGTATTCTCCAGGCTATCATATTTTATGGATCGCAGGTATGATAATAATTCAGACAACTTTATTTGCTGTGTGTACTGGTGTGCTTGCTGTTGCACGCAGCTCGCACTGAGAGTGATTGACCGACTTGTCCTATGACACTGTCCTCTTATCTCTCTTTTTTCTACTTTTTTATGTCCCTCCTCCCCTCTCGCTGCCATTCCTCTTGCCCCCGTTAGCTCTGCCACCGTGCTGCCTGTTGTTGTTGTTGTTGTTGCCGCCAGCTGCTCGGAATCTCACACAATCGCATGTCGACTTGAGCACGGGCTCTTTCCCCGCTTGCGACATCTTAAATTACTTCTCACTTGTGTGCTCTGGATTAGTCGGGGGAGTAAGACGATCAGATCGAGGCCTCACCCAAGGCTTAACGTTAGCGAGCTAGTGCTTCCTGCGTGCTCCATTTGATACGTTTCTAGCCATTTCGATTCCCCCATGCTATTGCCCTAAGAGTCGGCTCGGGCTCTGCTTTTCTGGAACCCACCGGTTAGCCGAGAGAACCATGTACGAGTACCGTAGTCTACCGTGCAGGCAGCGATGCGACCAAAAGAGGCCACACAGATCACGAGCCTTGCGCTTGGTGGGAGATTCGTCGCCGATCTTTTGCCTTGTATTGGTGAAGAGGAATCATGTCATCGAAAGAGAACTTTTGAATGGATTGTGATAGCTGGGGCGTGGTGGGGAGACTTTTGTTGTGCTTATTGTCGCTACCTTTTTTTATATTGTTTCCCTCCCTTCCCCTTTCATCCTCAAAGCGCCTAGTCATAGGCATTTCCCAGGACTGGGTAGGCTGCCGTGCAGTACTGCACATTTGTCTCGTACCACATTGTGAACTCGATCCGTGCAGCAAACTCTCACGAGTTTCTGAAGATTAGAGGTGAAAAAAATAAAAAGGAATAAAAAAAGGTCCAAAAAGGCCTTCCCCTAATTTCTTTTCCCCCCCCAAAAAAAGAAAAGAAAAAGAAAAGCCGTCGCTGGTATTTGGAAGGTTGGCACGGACACACGTAAACCACGACAGGAAGGCACATACCGGTATTGATTATTTCATGCTGCAATTTTTTGAACCCCTTCAACGTTCGTCGTAAGTCCTCTTGTTTTTTTTGTTTTTTTGCCTTTAAGGGCTGGCGGTCAAAGGCCGGTGAGAGAGACACATATTTCATGCCTTCACCAATTAACTGCCTTCCCTCTTGAGACATGCACGCGCAGTAAAAGCTACCATAGTTCGATTACGAGTGGCTCCCTCCCACCCGCATCTAACCAGAGTCAAAAGTGTGGAGTAGTCGCGGGCTCACAGGGCTAGAGCAGCGTAGGGAATCATGAGTGGCGGTATTTTGTGTGTCTATATGTGAAGGAGACGGGTATGAAGGGGAGGGAAGGGAGGCAGGTCGCGGGTCAGGGTGATTAGGGGGGGGGACAGGGAGCAAGGATTGAAGCGTATCATAGATGAGGAATATTGCGCAGTCAGAGCAGGGTGTCGGTTACCTGCCATGGCGAGCAAGAGGCAGGAGGAGGAGGAGGAGGAGGAGGAGTATCATAAGGATGGGATAAGGTATGATTGTCCGTGTGGAGAATACAAGTATGATACGGCACCAGCAGGGAGAGAGAGGGGGAAAGCCAAGTGAGAGGCTGAGAGGGAGCGAGTGAGTAAGTGAGCAAAGTGAGCAAAGTGAGCAAGTGAGCAAGTGAAGAGCAAAGGCAGATGGAGGCGAGCCCCAGCGCGCCGAACTCTGCTAGACCTGCCAGATCGACATGAAAATTTCCCCTTTACAGTGAGAGCCACAGACCATGAGCATCCATACAGTGCATTTCATTCACATCCCCATCGGCTTCCATCCCAAATCCTCATCCCAATCATCCATCCCCCATACCTTCCTTCCACTTGCACCTACTGTACGCTCACGCTCACGCCCACCCCATCCAACCCACACCCACACCCACATATAGGGGAGAGAGAGTCTTCCAGCCCACCAACCAACCATGCGTGCCCTACTCCTTTGAAATTAGACGATGGAGTTCTGTACTTGTACTTCTTGACTCTAGGTCTCCCCTTTTTCCAACCTCCTTCCCCCATCAATGCAAATGTGAAATCTCCCCGCCAATTGTTGATGGTGATCGTCCTCGAAAAAGTGAGCCTCTGCCCTAAAAATCTTTTCACACCTCCGCTTCCACTCCTTCCATTTCTTCCTTTTCCCCCCATTTCCGCTTCTCCACTTTGCATTTCCCCGGGTTTAATGCTGCTACCATTCCCTCCACCTACCCTGCCTGCACACATACATATCTGCGATATCTACCGTTTCTGGGTTGTGGCACGGTAAGAGGAAATCCCCCTCCATTTTCTCATCTGCAGTGCCCTCCCGTTTGGTTTTTCTTTTCTTTTCTTTCCTCCCATTCTCCGCACCTTTCGTCTCACCCACACGATCCCAATCTTTTCACTTGCTTGGGTTAACCGCCTTCTGCCATCTGCCTACTGCCGCCGACGCCGCACTTTTGGTCCCGGGTTGGTTGCGGTCGTGGGCCGTTGCCTGTTACCGTACCGCCGCCGCTGCTTCTGCTTCTGCTTGTGTATATTTTTCTTCTGCTCAACATACCTTACCTTCTTACTGCACTGTATTTGCTTATTAGTTTTTTTGGAACGTTGCACACCCTGCGTCTTTCTCTCTCTAAGCAGCAACTTCCCCCCCCCTGCTTGTCCTTCGTTACTTCAAAGAAAGAAAGGAAAAAAGAAAAAAAAATCGAAAAAAAAATCAAAATCAAAATCAAAATCAAAATCATATCCATCGCCTGTCTATCAATCATCCCTCCCTCCTCTTTTCTTTCCCTTTCCTGCCCAGAAAATTATCACTCTACCTTATTTCCCTCCCAGTCTAATACCGCCGTAGTCAACCCGTCAGCTGTCACTCACCTTTTTAGAGGCTAATCGTCCTTCGCTTCCGCTGTAACCCTCAATTAAGTCTAGAGCCGCGACTACTCCAACAACCCAAGTGTTTCTGTTTTGCCATTCTTGTTTCGGTGGCTTTCGTCGCTGCTTCTCTGATCCGCTACTTTTGGTGTCTTTGCATACCCCAGGAAGGCAAATATAGGTCCTCCTTTTATTCCGTCGGATCTGGAAGATTGTCTCTTCCCTCCATTCCCCTTCTTTTGAAGGAAAATTTGCTTCATCCATTCTCATTACACATCCCGGCTGCGCACGTTATTGTTGCCCCGCCAACGGAGCAACGGAAAAATTATCGAGGATTTGGGAAAGAGAGAGGGTTGGGAGACGGACTAATAGATTTCGAGGGGAGAACCATAGTTAGAGGCCTTTTCCGTGACTTACAGGCTTAGGCAAAAAATCATTTTGCCGTTTTCGCCCTTTCTCGTTCGCCGACCTGCTGGTACCCGCGCCCTCGACGGGATCGGAGGGCCTCGGCCACTACTGCATGAAATTCTAGGATAGCCAATTGGCCCCGTTTTACTTATTTGCCCACACTGCATTGTTGTCCGAGGGGCCTATAATTAGGGCCTTTACTGGTCCTTTGAGTGCCCTTCCTGGTGACCAGGAACCTTTGCTGCTAGAGATCGGTCCAGCAGCATCATCAGATCTGGAACCTCCCCGAGAAGCTAATGGATCAACAACAGCAACTTACTGAGCCAAGGAATCCGTTTTCCGGCGAACCGGGCCAGTCGGCGCAGTCTTTGTCCGAGCCAAAGACCGATAATACCAGTAGCCCCGAGATGGATTCGGTTGAGGGAATGTCAATGTCTGCTTCTATGGATACGCCCATGGGGAACGCCCCAAATTCTGGGCCAGGGTTGGGGCTCGGGGGTGCTGCCGGAGGGGTTCAACAACCTAAAGTGCAGACGGCATTCATTCACAAGCTTTACAAGTACGGAACCCCTTACTGTTTGTTCGCCGAATGAATGGGCCGGAATCTCCCTGGCTAACCTGTTCTACTGTAGCATGCTCGAGGATGCAAATATTCAACATTTGATATCTTGGTCACCATCTAACGAGAGCTTTGTGGTATCGCCCACTGGGGAATTTTCGAAAGTCTTGAGGTATTAACATCATGATATCGTTACCCCTTCCGGAGGACTGATCATATGGGTGAATTTAGCCAATACTTTAAACATACAAATATATCGTCCTTCGTTAGGCAGCTAAACATGTACGGATTTCACAAAGGTCAGGATTTCATGTCTGGGGGATGGTAACTCCATGCTGACAGATATGATATAGTCAATGATGTATTCCACACTGGCTCGCCAGATGCTACTTTGTGGGAGTTCAAGCACGGGAATGGTAGCTTCAAAAGGGGAGACCTTGTTGGCCTTAGGGATATAAAAAGGCGGGCATCACGACACGCACTTATTCACCGGGATTCATTCTCTGGGCCGAAAAGCACTGTTGTCTCTGCTCCGGGAACTCCGGATGAGCGGCCTGGTGACTCAATTGATGGCCGATTTATATCTATTGAACAGTCTTTGTACGAAATCAATTCTCGACTTGCTCGCTCCGAGGATCACAACGCTATGTTAGGCATTCGTCTTCAAACTGCTATTGAAGGATTGACTAGATGTCACCAGGTGAGCCCCGAGCCTCTGCGTGTTGTTTCTTTCCCTTAGCTTGCCTTTCGTTTTTGCGTTTTATGCTTTTTGATTTCTTCGCCGGATGTGGTGGTCGCTCATACGTATATAGTGGACAATTGATCTTTCGCAATTTATGACGAATTTGTTCCCTTCCGATGCCCCAATAATTCGCGAAAGTAAGAAATCAATGGTGTCCCCCCCCCCCCCTTCCGGGATAGGCGAGACTAATGGGCCGTGAAGTCAATTCGATGCAGAAAGAAATAGAGCGCCACACCCAACTATTGGAAGAGCCACAGGAGGTGTTACTCCGTGAGCGCCAACCTTTCCTGTCATCGTTGGCTATCGATAATTCGGCCCCGTTGTCACCCCGGCAGCGCCCCATGGAGGACGAATCTCGACGCTCTTCTATCACCGGACCTTTGCGTCCGGGTGGCTATTTTAGGGCACCGGCACCACCGATATCGAATGCCCCCCGGCGTTTTGGATCCGTGGGGCTAGCTGGGGGTTCTTCGCCAAATGCTCTGCGTCCTCAGCAGCCGTCCCAACAGCCACCTGCACAACACCCGTTGGCCTCTTTCCACTCGCCCCCTAGTCACCTTTCTCGTCGGCATACATCTGCGGATATCCGGTTGCACGGGTGGCAAGCAAACTCGCCATTTAGTGGCATGTCTGGTTCTACTCAATGGCCTCCGTCACCGAATCGCAGCTCCAACCTTCAGCATGATAACACTAGAGAAATTCTGGCAAGCTACGAAATACAGCAACATAGACCCCCGAACAACCCGGTGTTTGCTTCTCAAACCACCCCGCCTCTTAGCGAAACGGCCTCCAACAATGGTATCTCAGATTCGGGCTGGAGCTTCGGCGGAGGCGGGCCGAAATTTCCACCGCAACGGGAAGCAGGACACACTGCTCCCCCGACCCGACGTTCAAGCCTCGCCTCTAGCAGTGTGCATGCCCTATTAAACCCACCAGATTCAAATTCGTCGGCGGAAGCCAATAGGGATGGAATGTCGGATTGCGAACCGGATGACCGAAAACGGAAGCGGCTTCAGTAACACAGGCTGGCCAACCGGGGTTGGTACGAGAGAAAAAATTCCAATGCTTCCCATGCAACCTTTTTTACTTTGGATTTGATGGTTTGAAATGGGCTCAAAGCTGTATTATTGTTGTAATGATGTCCTGGAAGATACCCCTGGTGGGAAGGTGATAGTGAGCATTTGCTGGCTGGAGTAACGCGTTTCTTCTCGGATGTTGGCATCATACACGGGAGGGCTGAAAACGAGTGATTGGGGTTCGCACGTGCGGTGGTATCTTTGAAATTTTCTTGGATTTTTTTCTTTTTCTTTCTCTTTTCTAGTTGAGGGATGGAGCGTTAGGGAATGGAAAGGGACGGAAAGGCAGGGGGGCTGGCTATGCTAGTTTTTTATATCTTTTATATTTATTTATTTATTTATAACTTCCTTCTTTTGCTTTTCTTGAGTTAGGAGATATTCATTTATTTGTTTTCTATGTTGGCGTTTTGGGAGCTTCCATCTCATACGGTAGCAAAAACACTCACATGTATGTACTGTACAACAAGTAATACAGAAAGCAAGCAACAGAAAAATGGGGAGAATCTGCTACGATAAGTTAACTTTGTGTTTGGATTTCTGGGGGTGTCTGATAAAATATGACAGTATAATGTCTAGACATGAGTTAAATGGTAAATACATCGCTCTCAATTATGATTATTATTTTTGGCTAATGTACAACGTAGCAGCACCATTCCATCATCCTCCGTGACTTACGATTGGTCGGTCCTGGCAGGTTTCTTTTTCTTCTTCTTTTTCGCCTTCTGCGCTTGGTAGGCGTCTAGGAATGTGCCGAATCGAGTTGGGGGGGTGAGTGATCTCTTCCTGTCGACTGTCTCTTCGGGAGGAGCAAGAGGAGGAGTATCAGCAGTCAGAGTAGCAGAACTAGTAATGGTCATGACAGAGCTATTGACATCTCCCTCTCCCTCCTTCTGTGGAACCTTCACTCTCTTGTTTTTCTTCTTCCTCCCGAGCGCAGACCTCCCTTCCTCCTCCTCTTCATCACTCCCTACAACCCCCCCACCCTTCCTCTTCCTCCCTTCAGGCATCGGTTTCGACCCCCCACCCCCGCCTCGACCTCCGCCCCGCCCCATAATTTTCCTCTTTAGTAAATCATTTGTCCGGACTTTACTCTCCCCGTTGAGGAATTCTTTAGGTATCGGCGCGCCGAGACCGAGCCTACCGTATCGATCCATTCCTCTTCATTAATATTCGCTCCACAAATTCCGGAGGGTGAGGAAGAGGGGGGGGGGGGTATACCTCAGCGGCATAGGGGTAAAAAATTCCTCATCTTCGCGAAGTATTTCCTCTTCGGATTTTCGTGCTGTCGCAAGGTCTGGTGGTGGTGGTGGGAGCCAGGACGAGACTAGCGAGCGGGTGTGCGAGAGGTGGAGGGAGATGCGGGCTTGGTGGGCTTCTGTGGTGGATGTGGATGTAGGGATGCTCATCTGATGGGTGGGTGTGTGGGCGGCTGGTATGCCGGAGGTTGAGATTGGGGTAGAGCAGGAGGAGGAGGAGGAGATGCCGTATGGTGGTTTGATGTGTGGGGTACTGGTACGGCAAAGAGGTATTTTGTTTGGATGGTTGTGAGATTTAGTTTAGCCGGGTAACAACCAATTCCCCTGCTTCAACCCGCAACCCCTGGTTCCAGGTGTGGGACGAGTGGGACGAGTGGGTGTCTTGCAGGAGCATAATTTAACGGAAGGAAGGAAGATTAGCTTGACAGAAGCTAAGAACTTCGGAAGAACTTCAACAACGGTCGACATTTTTTAATTTTTTTTTGCCATTCTTCGGTTTTCCCCTCCTTCTCTCCCCCCTCCTATTCGGAGATTTATACATATCCGATATCAAGATGTTCAGGCTTGCGAGAAGTAGGCCTTTTGCGACGGCTTTGAGGAGTATTCAGGTTTGTTTCCCTTTTTGTTTTTGTTGGCTGTGGGGGTTGCTCGGTCGGTTGGTTGGTCGGGTCGTTTCGGGAGAAGCTGACGATCATGGGAAATACGGTAGAGCTCGCAGGTGAAGAATGGAATTCTGCAGAAACGAGGGCTGTCGATTCACGAATACCTTTCGGCGAATTTGCTGGAGTCGGTATGGGATTGTTTCCTTTCTTTCTTTTCCGTCGCTCCTCCGGAGGGGGCGAGTTATTGGATTTATTTATTTATTGATTGGTTGATGGGTTGGGGGTGGTTTAGTATGGCGTCGGAGTTCCCAAAGGAGCGTTTGCGAAGACTGCAGAGGAGGCGGAGGCTGTGGCTAAGAGTATTGGTATGTTGTTGGAATCGAACCCGGGAGATCGGGCGGGGGGGGATGAGGAGAAGAGCTAATGATACGTATTTGGGATTTTTACAGGTGGAGAGGACATGGTTATTAAAGCACAGGTCCTCGCTGGTGGCCGTGGAAAGGGCACGTTCGATAACGGACTCAAGGGTGGTGTGCGTATAATTTATTCGTACGCAGTTTCCCTTGATATTTGTGGTATGAGAGCTCAATGATAGCTGACGATGTCCCATCCAGACCCACTGAAGCCAAAATGTTCGCCAGCCAAATGATCGGCCAGAAGCTTATCACCAAGCAGACTGGCCCGGGGGGAAAGCTCTGCTCAGGAGTCTACATCTGCGAGCGTAAATTCGCGCGCCGGGAATTCTATCTGGCGATCCTAATGGACCGGGCTACGCAGGGCCCCATCATCGTCTCGTCTTCCCAGGGCGGTATGGATATCGAGGGTGTAGCTAAGGAGAACCCGGACGCTATAGTTACCACCCCCATAAACATCCACAAGGGCGTCACGGACGAGGTCGCTACCAAGGTCGCTACCAGCTTGGGCTTCTCGGAGCAGTGCATTCCGGAGGCTGCGCAAACTATCAAGAATCTGTACAAGGTGTTTGTGGAGAAGGATGCTACGCAGATTGAAATCAATCCACTCAGTGAGACGAATGACCATAAGGTTCTGGCTATGGATGCTAAGCTAGGATTCGATGACAATGCGGACTTCAGACAGAAGGAGATCTTTTCGTGGAGGGATAAGAGCCAAGAGGATCCGGATGAGATCAAGGCTGCTGAGTATGTTGTTGCTGTTCTGGGGATTTGTGAGTAAGGTGGAGGCTGACGGGTGGGGTGGTAGGCATGGCTTGAACTTCATTAAGCTCGACGGTGATATCGGGTGCTTGGTTAATGGTGCTGGTTTGGCTATGGCTACCATGGACATCATCAAGCTTAACGGCGGTCAACCGGCAAACTTCTTGGACTGTGGTGGTGGAGCTACTGCACAGGCCATCGAGCAGGCCTTCCAGCTTATCACTAATGACCCTAAGGTCACTGCCATCTTTGTCAACATCTTTGGTGGTATCGTCCGCTGCGACGCTATTGCCAAGGGATTGATTGCTACTGTTGAGAACATGAACCTCAGAATACCTATCGTCGCCAGGCTTCAAGGAACAAACATGCAAGAAGCACAGAAGCTGGTGGGTCCCCTTCCCTAGCTCTCCCTACTCCCGAAAATTACTAATATGGATAATTCTCCAGATCAATGAGTCAGGTCTCAAGATTTTCTCTTTCGAGGATCTGCAAGATGCTGCCGAGAAGGCTGTTCAGTTCTCAAAGGTTGTTAAGATGGCTCGTGACATCGATGTCGGCGTTGAATTCACCCTTGGGATTTAGGAAGCGCGTGGGAAGTTAAGTGGTGGCGGTTAGTTGTGCATAAAAGACCTAGGACAACACTAGAAAGGCGGCGGAAATTTTTATTGCGAGAGCGCAAGGTTCTAGAAGTGTATAATCTGCCGTTTTTCTTTTTCCTCACTTTAGTAAAATGGTGACATTTTATTTTGCGTGAGTCGGGCTGAGTTGAGTTGTGGTCCAGATTAGTTTCAAATCGAGTGAGTAAATGTGGAAAAGTAGGGTTCTTAAATGCCATGTTAGGCTATGGGTGGAATAAGCGACGCTCTGGCCTTACCAACCAAGCAACCTAGTCAACAACCCCACTATAATATTATAACCCCACCACCGAGTCTCAGCAATCACAAACTTTTTTTTTGCACTGCGGAAGTCCCTCATCAATACCCACTTACTACCCTCAACGCACTGAGTACCCAACACTAAATAGTCAGCGAAAGATAGCTACGCGATGCCTACAGAACTTGTAAGTATTCCATTTCTCCGAGAGCAGTGACATTCTCCAGCCAACAGAATTGTAGGAAGAACTGGTAGGCTTTCTTGGATCTCCGCGGCCGGAGGTTCGACAGATCGCATTGGAGCACCTAGTCGGCTACAGCCAAGGTCCACAAAACTCAATATTCAAACCGGAGGGCTTAAAGCCCATCAAGAATCTAAAGGTTCTTGTAAACGACGCAGCCGTATATCCATCCTCATCCACTTCTTCCCCCCCCCCCCCCTTACCCACCCACCCAGCACTGGCTAACAGCGGTATAAGCCCCGCGCCAAAAACGCCCTCAAAATCCTTATAAACCTCTCCTCGGACCCTCCGATCCTAACCTCCCTAACGACGGACACGCCCTTCCTAGAAACCCTACTCTCGCAGATCACCAATCTCTCCAATCCAAACGCGGACCTGGCCTCCATGCTCCTGGCCAACCTTGCCAAGTCCGAATCCATCCAATCCCTCATAACGCTCGCGCGCCCGCTCCCGGCGAAGGAAGTTAGCACGAGTGATAATGCTATGGATCAACTCTTGGATCTGTTCGTTCGGGGCGCGGACAGGAAGTTGAACCGAGAGGCGTCCTTTGACTTTCTGAGCTACTTCTTTGCGGACGTTAGTCGCTTGGGGAAGGGGCGGGAGTACTTTGTTAGGAGGAGGGGGTACGATGGGGTTGTGCCTATTTCGAAGGTTATTGTGTTCACCGAGTGCGGGAGCTTGGTGAGGAGGAAGGGGGTTGCTAGCACCATCAAGTAGGGGGTTTCCTTCTCCTTTTCTTCCCCTCCCCTCCTTCCGGCGGTGCTTGTGTGCATGGGGGTAGAGTGCGGAGGGAGCTAACGATGTCGAGGGTGTGGTAGAAATTCATGTTTTGACATACCATCGCACGAAACCTTCCTTGCGGAGGACGGGATCAACATACTGCCGTACATCTTGTTGCCGATTATGGGACCGGAGGAGTATCCTGAAGATGTACCTACCTACCTACCTACACATTTCCCCACCCTCCCATTTCCCTTACGCTTTGCTAATGAGTGACAGGAAATGCTCGAAATGCCATCCGAAGTCCAACTTCTCCCCCCAGACAAGGAGCGCGAATCGGACAAGGATATCATCGTCACGCACCTGGAGACTATACTCTTGCTTACCACGACGCGTGAGGCGAGAGAGTACCTGCGTAGGGTGAATGCCTACTGCATTGTCAGGGAGGTGCATAAGCTTGTTGAGAACGAGAGCGTTGAAGAGGCGTGCGATAGGATTGTGCAGGTGCTTATGAGAGATGAAGAGCCGGAGGAGAAGGTTAAGGAAGTAGGGGAGGGTGAGGGTGAGGGCGGTGAAGATGATGATGCTATTGTTGAGATTTTCTAACAGTTGCTATTGGGAGAAACGAAAGATGTGGATAAAAGGTATTCCTGTTGCACCCCCCCCCCCTTGTTCTTGGAAGGCGGAGGGGGTTGTAAGGATTGTATGCTATTAGATGGCTATTATTTTAATTTAATTTTGTGATGTGTACTCGAGTAGTGGGTAAACTATGCTCTTGAGTACAGTACATTATAGGCGTTACTATTGCCAGCAGTCATCTCTTCAACATCCCGTCCGTCACGAATCATATCTCATGATTCCCGTCTAAACTGCAATAGCAATTCATTCCGCTTGGCCTTCTTTCAATAACGCTTCACGGCAATTACGAAACCACTTTGTATACTTATCCTCCACACCCCCATCTTTACAAGCCACCAGATCGATCAACTTTACCGCCTCCTCCTGAAACCTTTTTTGCGCTTCGACCTATAATATGGTTTTCACGAATTAGCCTTCTACCCTCCATCCTATCCCAGTGTGAGAAAGGAGAAGAAGAAAGAGAAAGAAACTCACCGCCTCCCCAACCTCATCCTCATAAAACCCCATCCCAGCGTCATCCACAGCCTCACTTACCCCCTTAACCCTACCAACAACCTCCTCGAGCACCCCCTCCGCGACCAACCCATCACCCGCCAACCTCCTCTTCCTCACAGCCCCCAGCAGGATCTCCACAAGCCTAACCTTCTTCAAAGCGACCTCGACCAACCCCCTAACCACGGCAACTTCATCCGCCCCCCGCTTCTTCCTCCTCCTCCCCGCTTCCTCCTCTTCCCAAAACTCCAACCCACTCTCCTCCTCCCCACCCCTCACGCAGTCGTCGTCGTCGTCGTCGTCAACAAACCCTTCGTCGTCCTCCTCGCAAACCTCCGCCACCCAAGTGCGTAACTCCCCCGCAGCATCGGAGATCAGCGCTTCGTAGCTCCGAACCAATTCCGCCACGACGCCGTAGGTCCCCAGCGCTTCCAGCGCGATCAGGGCATCGCAGGATGACCAGATTGCGCCCGTGCTGGAGAGTCGGTCCCTGGCTGCTTCGGTGTCGCTGCTGAGGGAGTGGGTTATTGAGGTGAAGAGGTCCTCCACCCTTTGGATTACCCAGCGGCGTAGGGATGGGATGTTTGGGAGGGATTGGATCGCTGGGAGGTATTGGGGGATTAGGTTGGTGATTTCTTGGATGCTTTTTGAGGCGGCGGGGTATAGGAGGTTCGGAGGCCGGAGGGCTATGGAGAGCTTTGTGCTGTGCGCGCGGAGGAGGGATGAGAGGTCTTTTAGGAGGGGGTAGGGTGTGATTGTTGGAGTGGTGGTGGTGGTGGTGGTGGTGGGAGGAGGAGTAGGGGTGGAGAGGAGGGGGCGGGTTTGGTTGATTAGGGATTTTAGGGCGGTGATTTCTGAGGTGAGGGGTTTCAAAGCCATTGGTATTTTTCTGCTGCCGTTGTGGTGGTGGTGTTATAAGGCGGGTGGTACCTTTTCGACGGGTGTGAGTTGGTGGGGTTGTGGATGATGGATGAACAAATAAACTATTCCTCGGTGGTGGGGCCAGGAAACACTGAGTATGGCCGGGTAATTATCATAGTTTATCACTCTTGTCTATTTTCTCACCAACAACCCGCCTCATTTTTGCAAATATGTATTGGGACTCTTAAGCCTAGTTACCAGTGGCGTCCCGAATTGCCATTGGCAAAGGAAAGAAAAAAACATGGAGGATAGAGATAAGACAGAGTGTGTACCCCACTTCATCACAAAGGCTAGATCAAAAACACAAAAGGAAAAGGGATACAATCCTGGAACAGGAAAATATACACCCCTAGAGAATATGCAGTTCGCTGCTGATTGGTCGGATCTCAGTAACTGTGGCCTACGAACCAATCGATGGGGACTGTATGTTTACTGGGGGTGTATATTTCCCTGTTCCGCGATCGTATTGCAAGATCAAACCTCAAGTTTGTTCCCCCCCTACTGCCCCTAGCAATCTTATCGAATGCCTGTAAACCTGCACAACGTCAACACGGTGCATATAAACCACCCAGGCCCCGGAAAGCAGGTATTATATATAAGAAAAGTAACACTTACGCCGAACCGCCCCCCAACCCCCCCCTCCTCCGTCCATGTTCTAAAAGTGCCAGCAAAATATCCGCCTGCCCACGCATAAGCATTTTTAAAACCTCCGCTACGACCTTGAGGATGTCTGTCGCCGCCCTGAACTTATCCGCAATCCTGTCGATGGGCCTAACTCCATCCTTCCCCTCGGTGAATAACCACTCCTTAATCTTGCCGTGCGCCCAGTCTCCCATGAGCCCGCCTAAAATGCCCCCAATACCAGCGCCAATGATCATGCCGAGGGGGCCGCCGAGAATACCGATCGAGCTACCAATTGCGGCACCGGCTGCCCCGAGGGCTAGGGAGCAGACCTCGTTTGCGAATTGATCCATCTTGTTCTCCGCGAGTAGTATTTGGATGGCGGAGAGTGTTATGGTTACCGGGACAATGGCGCGGGAGCCTCTGCTGGCGACTTTTAGAGGACCCGCCGTTTTGACCTAAATTGTTAGTGTGATTGGAGGGGGGGAATGAGGGGGGGGGGGGGGCTTGCCATGTTTCTGATGGAAATTGGGCTGCAGATGGTGGCTTTTAGAGCCTGGATGGGGTTAATTGGGGAGTTCTGGCAGACGGTTTGGAGTTTTTGGAAGCCCGAACGAAGTCCATTCCCGAGGCGTTTTATGAACGAGAACATGGTGCTCGTCCAATGTGGTTGTAGTGGGAAGCCCTGGAGTTTGAGAACTAACTTCCAGGACCGGTAGGGACTCTTCTGGGGTAGTAGCGATAGGGAAGAAGGGCAAATAAGGGGGTGAATGAAGTCCAGTATCACAACCCAGATATTCTTTCACTTTCATCCAGTGTCCACCGCGGTTCAGGCGGTGGGGTGTATTATATACACCCCCCCCCCCCCCACCTAAAAAACCTAGGCCTACCGCCAAAGCACTAACCATAGAACATCTAAACAAACCACCAATCACCATCCTTACTTCTCTCCAACGTGGATACGTACCAATATTGCCAACGAAAGTCCCCGTAGAGCATGTCCAGCCAAGAGTTGGAGATCTCTTAAGGCCTCCCGGGACGAGATCTGCTGTTAAGGTGTAGATTACGGCCTTTGATAGAGGAAGGCATGATTGGGAGCAGTGGGGGATGCGCAGTAGCTGTTTGTGTCGTGTTCAAAGTAAGGGGGTTAGGTAGGTAGGAGGCAGATTGGATTCGGTTGTATAATGATCAATGATAGGATGATCGAGTCGGGATGGGGGGTGAGAAATGGGGGGGGGTACGGAGATGCAGGGGTTGTGAACGTGGTTAACATAGGCGCAGTAGGCAGACGGTTGCAGGCATTGCCCGGGATATAATACTTGCACGGTTTGCTATTGGCTAGGTAGGCGCGGTAGGCGCGGGTCACCGGCTCTTTCCTTGCTTGCATAGTGCTTGAACCTATTACCGCTCAAGAATCCAAAGTGTAGGAGAGCGGCTCTCGTTCCGTGGCCCGGTTAGAACCCTTACCAGAATCTGCCGGCTGTCCACTAAAGACATAGACTCTAGTTTTAGTAGTTGGAAAACATTTCCGCTGATCCGGTATAAATGTCTGTGTTGCCGTTGTGGTAGTGGTGTTATAAGGCGGTGGTACCTTTTCGATGGGTGTGAGTTGGCGGGGTTGTGGATGGGTGGGTGGACAAATACATAGACTACCGTATTCCTCGGTGGTGGGGTCATGAAACACTTGGAGTATGGCCGGGTAATTATCATAGTTTATCACTCTTGTCTATTTTCGAACTAACAACCCGCCTCATTTTTGCAAATATGTATTGGGACTTCTAGCCTACCAGTAGCGTCCCGAATTGCCATTGACAAAGGAAAGGGAAAAACATGGAGGATAGAGATAAGACAGAGTGCATACCCCACTTCATCACAAAGGCTAGATTGGAGACATGAAAGGAAAAGAGATACAATCCTGGAACAGGAAAATATACACCCCTAGCAAATATACAGTTCGCTGCCGATTGGTCGGATCTCAGTAACTGTGGCCTACGAACCAATCGATGGGGACTGTATGTTTACTGGGGGTGTATATTTCCCTGTTCCGCAATCGTATTGCAAGATCAAACCTCAAGTTTGTTCCCCCCCTACTGTCCCTAGCAATCTTATCGAATGCCTGTAAACCTGCAGAACGTCAACACGGTGCATATAAACCGCCCAGACCCCGGAAAGCAGGTATATGATATAAGAAAAGTAACACTTACCCCGAACCGCCCCTCAAACCCCCCACCCTCTGCCAATGATCTAAAAGCTCCCCCAAAACCTCCGCCTGCCCACGCATAATTATTTTTAAAACCTCCGCTACGACCTTGAGGATGTCTGTCGCCGCCCTGAACTTATCCGCAATCCTGTCGATGGGCCTAACTCCATCCTTCCCCTCTGTGAATAGCCAATCCTTAATCTTGCCGTGCGCCCAGTTTCCCATGTACCAGCCTAAAACCCCCCCAATACCAGCGCCAATGACCATGCCGGGGAGGCCGCAGAGAACACCGATCGAGCTACCAATTGCGGCACCGGCTGCCTGGAGGGCTAGGGAGCAGACCTCGTTTGCGAGCTGGTCCATCTTGTTCTCCGCGAGTAGTATTTGGATGATGGAGAGTGTTATGGTTACCGGGATAAGGGCGCTGGAGCATCTGCTGACGGTTTTTAGAGGACCCGCCGTTTTGACCTAAATTGTTAATGTGATTGGAGGAGGGGGATGAGGAGGGGGGACTTGCTATGTTTCTGATGAAAATTGGTAAGGAGATGGTGGCTTTTAGAGCCCGGATGGGGTCAATTTGGGTTCTGGTAGACGTTTCGGAGTTTTTGGAAGCCGTTCTCGAGGAGTTTTATGAACGAGAACATGGTGCTTGTCCAATGTGGTTGTAGTAGGAAGCCCTGGAGTTTGAGAACTAACTGACAGTGCCGGTAGGGACTCTGCTGGGGTAGCAGTGATAGGGAAGAAGGGCAAATAAGAAAGTGAATAAAATACAATATCACAAGCCAGATATCCTTCCACTTTCATCCTCCGCAATCCAGGAGATGGGTATATTATATACACCCCCACCCTTACCTAAAAAACTTAGGCCTACCGCCAAAGCGCAAACCATAGAACTCCCGTTTAAACCACCAATCGCCATTCTTCCTTCCCCCCCAAAGCGGATATGTACCTATCTTGCCCACGAAAATCCCATAGAGCATGTCTACCCAAGAGCCGGAGATCTCTTAAGGCCTCCCGGAACGAGATCTACTGTTGAGGGGTAGATTGCGGCCCCTGGTGGAGGACCGCATGACTGGGAGCGGTGGGGGATGCACAGTAGCTGTTTTGATCCTTGTACAACCTAGTTTAATCTGCCTTCCTACCTACCGAACCCCCCGCTCTGAACACGGAATGATGATAGGATGGTGGAGTCAGGATGAGGGGTGAGAAATGAGGGGGTGGGGGGATGGTAAGGAGATGCAGAGTTTGCGTACGTGGTTAACATAGGTGCAGTAGGTAGACAATCGCAGCATTGCCTAGGATGCGGTACTTGCACGGTTGCTATTAGCTAGATAAGCGCGGTAGGCGCGGGCCACCCGGCTCTTTCCTTGCTTGCATAGTGCTTGAACCTATTACCGCTCAAGAATCCAAAGTGCAGGAGAGCGGCTCTCGTTCCGTCGTCCAGTTAGAACCCTTACCAGAATCTGCCAGCTGTCCACTGGGGACATAGGCTCTGGTGTATCAGTGGTTGGAAAACATTTCCGCTGATCCGGTATAAATGTCTGTTGCCACTGGGGGGGGGGGGGGGGGGTATTTTTTTTCCCTTATGGTTGTTAGGACACAAGAGACCTTGAGCAATCCAAAAGAATAATCTGGCGAGGCCAACGGAATCCTCCCCGGCGGAGGTCTCGACAGAGGCAGTTTTCGGGCTCCAGTTCCCCCTCGCTCTTTTCTTGCTTACAAGATCTGCAAATACCTCTTTGCCGATCTATGAGCTCGGATTGACTTAATATTTCCGATTCGATAGGGCCCCACGTTCTGCGACAGCTACGTAGTGTGAATGCTGTTTCTGTAAAAACTGCAAGCTCAAGTTCGAGACTACTCGAGTAAGGGGGAAGCGCCGGGGGGGGATCTGCGGGCACCCTGTTTCTTGTTGTATCCTTGACTGGTGGGGTGTATCGGGGTTGAACTGTCCTAGTACTGCTGTATAGCGCTTATTCACTTACTTACTTACTTATCTGGTTAATAATAGAGTATGTGCTGTATTATACCTAATGCACTAATTTCCGCCATGGGGAATCACTGAAAGTTGCTGTTAGTAGAAGTCGTTGGCAGTCTAGTATTTCCATCTTGGCAATGATCACCACTCAACAACCAACCTCTTCCCAGCAGGTACCCGCCTTATGATCAAGCAATCGGCAAGTTCCGTACTACTACAAGCAATAGAAAAAAAAGCACAGGTGTGATCAAACTTTGCGCAGAAGATAGGAGCCATCAAGACATTTCCTATGGAAAAGACACCTCGAGATATGCTGCTCAGAGTATTATCATCAGATACTACTAGTCAGAGACTGGTAAAATCCAATCGCGCACCACAACTGGGAAAAAAACTCAGCTTTGAGCAAGAACAGGTCCGGTGCTTGGCACAACCTCCAGATTCATGTTCTCAAGCTACGCCTCAAGTTATTAATACCGCTCGGGTGTGAGCTAGTTTGTGGCTCAGGCCTGGGACCATCGGTAAGCATATATGGCAAGCCAATTGCATAGCTTTCCCCACCCTGCACGGGCCAGGACTAGAACGGGAAAGAAGAAAGGAGAGAAGGTGGTGGTTATGGGAGGAATTCTGTGGGGGAAGGAAGCTTCAGGATACCCTTCCTGCGCAGACAAGCTAGAAGTAAAACCCGAGAGTGTCTACTAGTACTGCGCAGGATCAATATCTACAGCCTCTATTTATTAGGAAGCTAAGCTCCATCAGCCTCTGTGCTGTGCTCACATACAACCACCGTGCGCGGTTGATTTCTCTTCACGAGCAATCCAAAGAAGACTGGGAAGGTGAAAGAGGAAAACTCGGCGTTGATCCTAAGTAGTATGTTCATGACCTTTAATTCCATATCTTCTACCGGTGCCTCCTCCTATCGAAAGTACGGAGATCTCGAGAAAGGTATTAAGGCTATTGGAGATGATGCTAGGTATTAGTATGATGAATACTCATGCACTTGACTATGATATAATATTATCGGAATGGACTAGTAGCCGCCACACTCAGCTGACATAACTACTCGAGCAGTCGGATAGATAATTTTTAGACTTTATTCAAATACAAGCGCCAGAAGACAGTTTCCAAGGGGCAAAGTGTACTACAGAATAAGCAGGAGGTGACAGGAGGTTAGGGAAGGGCTTTCATTGTGGGTATTTATAGCTTTATTAGTAATAGCGCACACTAACTTGAACAGGTTGCGCTTTGTGTTTAAAACAATGGTGGGGCAACTCGACGGTGAAATGGTATTTAGTTCTCATTGTCTCTTTTTTTCATATCTTTGGAATTTATAATAGCAGTTATGGGAGTGTTGTTTTGTTGATGGTTAAAGTGGTATTGTTACCAAAATTTAATGACCTCTACTGTTAGGCAAACTACGATATCTAAGCACGACGAGCACCCCCTCCACCGCTGATCTTTAAGAATATCCAGCGTCCAGCCCTACCCGAAAAAAACCCCAATCCTTACATACCGTGCTCTGTGCCGGTAGGCTGGACTAAACGGACGGCCTGGTGGCACGTACTATACCCTCACTTCCGGTACGGTCCTCGGCCCTCAAACTACCATGCTCCTTCACTGGCCAACGTGAAGCACCCTCGATCCCCCAATCCTCAGGGCCTGGAACTGCCAGCGCATCACACGGTGCTCGAGTACTCTGCTTACCAGGAAGGCATGTATTATTGGGGGTGGGATGAAATAAGATAAATAGCCCACTGTGTTGTACGATAATATATCGTTAGAAATGAAATGAGATGAAATAGAAATAGCAGGAGAAAAAAACTTCATTCATGCTTTGAAAATCATAAACCCAAACCTGAGAAAAACCGCCGACCCATGCAGACCAAACCAGACCGGACCGAACCAAGTGAGAGAGAAAAAAAAACAAAGGAAAAAAGGGAGAAGATGCAAGTGCTATAATACAAAAATAGAAGGAAGAAAAGTTCCAGTGCCGGAAAGGCTGAGAGTGTGTTGAGAAGACTGTACAAGAATGAATGGATGTGTAAATGGTGAAACAAATGCCATACCGACTCGAATACTTGCGGCAATGGTGACAAATAAGAGAAAACACGTTTAGGGGGGGAATAGAGGGTCTTGGGAGGAACAAGAAAGAAGGGACCAATGGAAGGCTTTTGTTGTGTGGTTATCCCCAAGTACGAGTTAAAAATAGTTATCGCATGGTTGAAGGAAGGAAGGCGAATCCGAACGTGAGGTGATGCAATGCACTTCTGCAAGACAGAGATCACTAATTTCTCCTATCACTCGCACCTACATCGCTTAGATTGTTTGTGTCGCCCCCGGCTGCTGCACCGCCCCCAGACGGAACTACGGCCGAAGCCGGGGCCTCAGACGGTGGACCACCGCCCCCAGCAGGAGCATCTTCTTCCACAGTAGAGCTACGATTCGACCCCATGCGTCTTTCTAGGAAACGTCTTAGCCGGCTTAGACCTGGTCCTTGGACGTGACCTCGGTGCCTGCCTCCGTTGGCCCTGTCCTCCTCGCGGATCTGGCGGAGGGCCTCCATGAGTTCTTCACTTGTTTGTCCGTGTCGTGCGTTGTCAGTGTGGTGGATGGATCCAGAGCCTTGGGAATGGCGGTTTTGGTGCGGGGAATCCGGTCCTGGTGGGGGGATTTCGGAGCTCTGGCGTTGGTCTTCCGGGCGGAGATCTATGCGGCTGTTGTGTGGGGGATGGGTTAGCAGGAAAGATTATTCGGGGAGATCAGTAAATACTTGCCACAATGGACATGAGCCTGCTATATTCAGGAGCCATGGGTCAATACAGTCCGGGTGGAAACTATGGCGGCAAGGCAGCACACGCAAGTCTTGGCCTTGTTCGAAATCCTCTTGGCAAACTGGACAGTGCACTTGATTGACATCAAGCTCTGTCTGGGATTCTCCTGCTCCAACTCCCACTCTTACTTCCTGAGCCGCTTCCTCCCCTCCTCCCGCTGCTGCTGTTGTTGGTGCTGTAGATGCTAGCACATCGGATCGTGGTACCGCCGCAAGAGTTCCCACTGCCGCCGGGGTGGCCTGAGATGGTAGAATGTGGGTCGCCGGCCTCTCCAGTTCATCCGTATCCGATACGTGTGCTGCCTCCCCCTGGAATTCAACATCCGATTTGACGCCCTCTTCTTCCCCCCCACCAAATCTCACAATCGGGAGTGTATCCAAGACAGCCCTCGCAAGTCCCTTTGCCCTCGATTGCCTTGGTCTGCCAAGGCGAGCAGTTGACCTAGGTCCATATCTATCCGGGTGACGATGCGCCCGAATAGCCCCAGTAACAATTATCAAAAGGAAAAGGGCTGTTATGATACCGGTGATGCTGTATAATATTATCAGGGCAACGCTTGTGGAAGGTGTTGGCCCGAGGGGATTCTGGGGATTGCTATTATCCTGCGTATTGGCTCTAGTATCCGGCATGGCTCCGTCGTCGGATTCGTTGTAAGAGAGGCTGACAGCCGCGGACGTCTTGGTTGTTAAAAGCAGGTTCTGGAAGGCAGTTGCTTTTCGACGTTCTAGAGTGGTCAATATATAGGGAAATGTAAGATTCTCGCTACCCTGCCACTTGCAGTAATCGTGTTTTGTAGTGAAGAATATTACTGCGTATGGTATGCTTCCACCCTGCGCACCCCGGTCCCAGACAAGGTTATGATAAGCTTGGGTAGCGTTTTCCCTGTCGCAGTCGATGTATGCAAAGTCGGTAATATTGAGCTCCGTATTCGAGCTCGAATCGTAAATGTTGAGGTTACCAACGAGGGTAGCATTCCTTACGGTGTCCTATATGCGCACTCGGAGGTAAGTTGACAAAGGTCGAGACAAGTGCGACACGAAAGCATAGCCCAGTAGCATGACATTTATAATCATGTGGGAAGCGCACGGAAAGCAAAAGAGGGAAGAAGGAATAAATCCTTAGTGCGACAAGTGCACAGGGGTTTCAGAACGCAAACGTAGGAAAGGCTAAAAACCTTGAGCGAATCCTCCCCTGACCTTCCAACCCATTGAGTAATAGGTACGGAAATAGCCTGCACATTATCTGTGGTCTGAAGAACAAGACCAGATCTGAGGAGGTTCTGGTTATCCTGCGGTGAGACAATCTGGTCGGCAAGACTAAAGCCCGATATCGCAATCACGTAAACAAGGAGATTAGCGAAATGGATGGGACCGGAGCCACCGCGATTTAAGGCGCATCCGAACATCTCTCCCAGGCCGCTCACTCAAATATATATGGATATACACACGGAAAAAAGAGAGCGAAAGGCTGATGGGAGAAGTTGGGCAATGCTCTGATGCCCAATATTGGTGGTGGTGGGGCTGCAAAACGGGATGAAAGGCGACTCAACGGAGGGGGCGAATGTTTTTTTGTACGTGGCGACACGGAAGGCCGCAAATGGGAAAAAGGTTGTGAAAAGAAGAAAAAAACAAAAGAGTGAAAGGTTGGGGGAAGATAATTAGGGCGAAGAGAGGGGGTGGTTGGGATCTCTGGGATACTAGGGAGCGTTGCTTGGCTTCCCACAGCACCTTGGCTGCAAGCAATTGGAAGATCAGACAAACAAAGTTCCAGGCACAATGATACTGTATGCTCTAAGTTACCGCTGTGCTTGGTGGGAATTGGCCATTCGCTTTGTTGTGGGTGGGTGGGTGGGTGTGTGGGTTGAATTTGAATTGTTTATGTTGATTGATGAATTGAAGAGGTGAACAATATCGTAGAAACTGAAAATAATTGGACCTCGCATTGGGACGTCCAGAATTCCCCTCTTTGGATTAGGGGGGAGAGAAGAAGACTGGCTTTCAGCCCTCCGTTGAGACAAAATAGAAAAAAGAACACAACCGACCTTACTACTGTAGGAGAGGCAACCCAAGTATCCGAGCGAGATTTTCAAGTGTTCCTGTTCTCACGGTATTGGGCCAAGCACCGATACGGATGGGATCAGACGTATCACAACAGATTGCATGGGCAACTCTGGTGATACGGCCAATGAGCCGGCGTCTTGGATTTTGAGCTCCTGGTGTTGGATACCATTATATATTACCATACTGGAGCTCTCTTCGAGAATCAAGGCTCTTCCTGGCATGTTACATGGGAGCACTACCCTGCTCGTCGGATAGCCCTACCACACTGCCGGAAGCCGCGAGGGGGAAAGCGTTTAATCACCCTCTTCCCCGAACACTTCGATTGGCAGGAGGCAGCCACCTGCTCGAACACTCAAACCGTCTTTGAGCTGCGGATAGGGCCATAAAATCCCTGTCTTTTGGCTCAAAGTCCACACACACAGTCCACCCTGTGGCAAGAGAGATTACACACTTCTTATCTGGTGTTCCAGGGCCACACTGGTATAATAGTAGCCGGATCGGAGTTGTGTTTCTCTTGATGCGTCCCCACCAATAAAAGGGTAGGAGGGAGAATAAAGCGATTGCAATCCTGTTGCCCTATTGCTTGGAGCAGTGTTCTCCTTGCCCCTCTGTTTGGCTGTCTGGAACATTGGACAAAGCTACTCCTGAGTTGTCTGTGGAACCAGGACTACCCAAGCATCGGCAGTCTACTCGAGTACGAGGTACAGTAGGCCGTATCATATCACGATACCGCCTGTTCTCCCGACGTGTCAAAGAGCTTACCTGCGCATGAAGGTGACAGGGTTGGAGCTGCCTCATCTTTCTACTTGCAGATGAAATAGCCTTTCTACACTATTACCTGTTGTGCTATGTTTGCCGATACCATGTAAGCGGAACTAGTGCGAACAGTGTGCACGACTTGCCTGATTACTTTCACATACATCCAAACTTGGCCACTCAATTGCCGGTGTTCAAAGCTGACAGCCTCGATCGCTGTGGCAATTTTGTATATAAAATATCACTTTTAGGTCATTTAATGGCCCTGGGACCACAAGAGGCTTCCCACTTTTGACCAAAGGGGGTGGGGCCTATATCAGAGCACAGAGAGGCTGTAATAATCAAGGCCCAGAAAAAATCTGGGAAAATAGCTGGTGGCTTGTAAACTACCAGTACAGCTACGTTCCAAAGGTTCTCGCACCCAGGCTGGTACTGTGACACCAAGGGTTATAATACATCTGGTATAAAAATTTGTCACGGTACCAGCCAGGGCGCGAGAACTTTTGGAACGAGGCTATACCATAGGAGCTCTTGAAATCCACTATCTCCGGCAGCTCTGTATTCTCTGGATTCTGAGTCAAAAGCATCCGAGAAGGATTATTATCCCAATATGGTATAAGATTGGCCTACCGGACGTGTTGGATCATGTTAACAAGCGTTCGCAATTTTATCAACGGGTTAACCAAAGAAATTGCAGGCTGATAGGCTAATTCCACTGATGACCTGATAGTGGATTTCCAGAGCTTTTACGGTAACTAAGATTCAATGTTTTTGGTGTAAAATTGCCACCTTACCAATACATTTATGCAGGGGCTGTAGCTTACAGAAGAAACATTCCTGACAGTAAAGTTCTGGTGTTCTGGGTGCGTCTAGCACTGATTTCCCATTCGGCGGGGTCTTGGAGTAGCGAATTCACCACCGGGCTAGTCTTTAAGAGGAATAGTTGCTGCCTTCAGAAGTACCCATACCGGTTTTCGAGTACTCGGGCACTGTCTGGAGGCGGGCCGAGTTTACCCAGAATCTACAGTACTCGTACCGGTACCCGGAATTTGTGTGGCAACTATTCCTTTTAAGTCTCTACCGAGCTTTCTTTGGCGTGGAGATGATTGGGTGGTGTCTATCATTCTGCATCCTACGATAAGACCCGCCTCCCCCCAACCAAAGTAAATTTCATCCGCGCAATCATCCCCCCCACTACTTCCTCCCCCACCTCTCTCCTCTCCTTTATGAGCAAGATAGATACCAGTACCACTATCTTCACATTCCAACAACCGAACCCTTCCCAAAACATCAACTGTGGCGACGTGAGCAGTAGCTGCAACAACACCTGGAACAATTGTGACATATCGGGTACGAGGGTATAGTGAAGCTTCTCCAAGAGCGGCTCGGTTTCGATTCAGAAACCCCAAGGGAGTATGACGAAAAATCCCGCTGCTAAGTTACTAGCTTGTCAGACAGCCCTCCGCTGTCAGGAGTCGTCCCCGATTCATTCGATGACGGCAACCCACAATCGCATTCTCAGGAAGATGGCTCCGTTGATCCCCCAAATATGCCCTCGAAAGACCACGCTATTACAGCGAATACTACGAATGTTGGCCGCAATTACTATCTGGTCTTTTGTCTCCTGTCTACTTTTCCTTTGTCTAATCCCCCCATTAGCCCTTTTCAGTTGCTTGGCCCTGACGTTAGTACTTCTCGCATTCTTATTTTGGCCCCTTAATTCACATCACAGTTTCTCCCTTACATCTTCTATATTCTCCCATCTGTCCGCTTCTAGCCTTATATCTTTTTCACTTCTCACTTCTTTCTTTTCTCCTTTTTCTAGTACTGTATTGTATTTTTCGAGTAGCGGAGTTCACGATGGATTAGGAAGCCAACAAATATAATTGTGGAGCCCAGGTTACTAGGATTTGATTTCCCATGCCTGGGAGACTCTACCACCTTATAACACTCGAGTGCATGGGAAATCCACTTGTTGTGCGCTACCAACCTTCCCTCTCCCCATCTCGTCCCATTCTCTCCTTCCTCTTTCTCCTCTCCCTCCTATGCCCTTCCCCCCCTTCCAAAACATAGAAATACCCGTGCCGTGCCGCTGGGAGTGTCACAGGGATGAGGACTTACAAACAGGAAGAACGCCTATCAATAGGCACTTCTTGCAAAGTTGCTCCGTGGAGGCGTACTCAAGTTTGCATGTGGTGTGCACCGGAGGTGTGTTCGGCTTGGCTTCGAAAGCCTAGAAGAATCAAAACTCATATCCTAGCACATGAGCCCCTCGTATGGGTATAAGTAGGGGGGTTCTGACGCATAGCAATACAATAGCATAAGAAAATAACATCCTGCACCACCAATCTATATCTCCCTATACCTTTCCACGTTCCTCCGCCTTTACCCTATATTCCACCTTCCACATCCCACACTCGATCTTCGACAATGTGAAGAGCCAGCTGGTAATACTCCAATAATATCGCACGTCACTATATTGCAAACAACTGATCCTGTCCAGTAAATTATAGCCGCAAAGTACAGCATCAGGAAACGGCATCTTGTGTACGCAATATAATTTTATGCCGGGCAGTGGCGCCTCCCGCCGTGGAGGCTCATGTCTGGAAAGCCAGCCGGAAGTTACCATACTGCATGATACGGTGCTCTATAATACGCCATGTAAACTCCCATTCGAGAACCCTAAACGCACACAGTGTAACACTCTGTGACCGGAAACAACTCAAACACTTTCAAGTCCTTCGGGTAGAGCGGCAGCTGGGCTCTGCCAATGCAAATGACTAAACCCAGTCAAATCATTCTTTTCCGCTGCACACATCCTATTTAGCGGAGTCGACTACCAACCCGAGCAGGGCACGGTACTCCAGGCTGGGTTTCCCACATAGTCTACGAGTATCGTATCCAGGAACACTAAATGCCTGTACTCCCCACCCCCGATCGACCCCATCAACTCTTCGCTCTCCTTATTGGGGTACCCAGGGTATAGAGACTCCACTGTCGGTACCCGCATGTCGTGCAATGTAGAGTACTGAGTATAGTGCCTGCCGCAATCGTTCAAGCATGCCAACATCGACTCGCGAGGAAACAGCCTTCGTGTCATCGCCTTCCTACTACCGGTATTCGAGAACCCCTCCTACCAAAACGAATAAATTCACCTGCAGCCGTGCCCTGCGGATAGCCCGCACCAGAAATCTTCCATGGATGTTGTTGAAACCCTACCGGTAATAGGGCCATATTCCGCGGCCGCCTTGGAACATATTATATGTTCCCTAGGGAAAAACGGTAAGTAGGCCCCATCCATTCCTCTCCTTCCATCCGTTTTTAACACTATCCAAGTACCACCATCCCTCATGCTTTGGGTGTTTCGAGTCCCGTGCAAGCTCGTTCAAACAAATCCTTTCCCATTAAAGATATTGGGAACCCACCTGGGATCATCATCATCATGGCACAGTGCAGCCCGGCTTAACTCCGCTCATCGGAATAATGCATTTCCGACGGGCCTGGACGGGAGCATGCGAGGACCCACCACTTCGTTAGCGCAAGGTCCACTCCTAAAAATAAAATAGAAGAAATAGAAGAAAGGTTGTGTGGGGTAGGGTACTGTATGTATCCAATGGGCACCGCAAAGTTCGCACCCCGGGCTGTTCCTCCCTACTAAAAATGCCTAAACTTCTCCCCACTTCTGCCACTGTTCAAGGAATAATGAGTAACGGAAAACTGATATCGTGGGATGCCCGCCGAAGTAAAGACGGGGGCATAATGCCCTGTTTGATAGAAGGCCCATTAGTAGGGAGGTTAGACTGAAAAAATCCCAACAGGTGTTGAGCGACTTCCTTGGCCTACAAGTGAACATCTCTAGCCAACAACAAAAAAAAGAAAGAAAAACCCCCAAGTCCTTGTCGGTTTGGCCTCTTTTTCCATTTTTTCCCCCTAATTGCTTAAATAAGTCATATCGTATATCAATTCGTATAGCACGAACTCTAGGTTTTAGCTACTGTACAATAGAAGTGTTCGGAATAAGTCTCCTGCGCGTAGGTGAGTACTACCCACAGCCCAGTATCTCTAACTAAACAACAATCCAGCACCACAACCACAACGCACAATACCGAATCCCTTTAGCGAACTCCACAGATTGAAACCGATGGATTAGCTAGATAGGTAGATTGATAGAACCGCGAGGAGTTTTTTTTTATATAAAAAAAGTATAACCTAAATTAAAAAAAGGGGGCATCTTCAAGTACAGTATATCATACCAGAAATGAAATATAATACCATCACAGCCATAAATGTAAATAGATAGTAGGGGCATAAGCTCTGCGTGGAAGATGAGCCCTCCGATTCATACTGTATCATACCGGGCATTTATTAGTTTATCCCCCTGGATGTCGAGACGTTGGAAACACCCATCCAACCTTTGGCATTCCACCACCAACACGGGCGCTCTCATTCCCCGGTTATTGTTCGGCGTGGTGTCGTTTTTCCGGATGGAGGGTGAATAGATGGAAATTTCCCTCTTGTATTGTACGCGCATCGCTGCATATCACCGTCTAGCTATATATAATAGCCCAATTAAATGTTTCGACTCCTTCCGGAATATCCCGTTCGCGGAAGGATCAATCTCCTGCGCCTAGGGATGTTCCGTGCGAGTGAAAATTCATGATGTGGTTGGGTTGCACTTCATGGGGCTCTCAGTCACTTGGGTATTATTTTATTTTTCCCCCAGGATTTATTATTTTCCTGCCTGTATAGGGGGGAGGTTCGCTCTTGATATGCTGCTACGGGTTTGAAGGGTCGTTGTATAAGCACAGGTGCCGTATAGTCTGATGTGTTATGATATGCTTGACCGCTTAGGCCATGTGGAGGATAGGATAAAGAATTTGGGGGGGGCTCTGCTAAGAGTTGGTATTGAATAGTGAAAATCTTGGACATGCTATGATATAAAGCAGGGGTTTTTGGACCAACGGGCCGGACTGGAGCGCTAGGACTTTGAAAAGGAGTTCTAATGATAGGTTCTTAAGGCTAGGTTAGCTTCCTTAACACCCTTCCTCCCACTAACCTAATCCACCTTCTCAGAAGGAATAGTTCTGAAGAGGGAGCACATTGATAGGGCCATCATGGTATTTGCCGAGTGAGATATGATGATGATAATTTATCTTGGTCCTTAATCACCGCCCCCTGAGCAATCGCTGCTTAGATTACTAAAATTTAAACGAATCAATCAGTGTCTTCTTGATCCGCGGTGATTTGGGATAACCATGATTTGGGATAACCGTGATTTGAGACCATGATTTCCAAATCACAATTTTGGGAGACTACCAAGCCAAACACCACGAATATCTCAAATCAGGATTTAGGCCCGAATCGTGATTTGAGATGGTGAATAGCGCAGACCATCGTGTGTCGGATAGGTTTTAGGTTATTAGAAATTGCGAGGGACGGACTTGGCTCGAATAGGGGATACTTTTGGTGAATGTTTGGTTCCCCGCGGCTTTGATCTGAAATCGCATGTTAAGCCATTAAACCGGGCTTGCCTAAAATCGCCCCTCATCAAACGCCTGCTTGATTCTTTAAAAAAAAACTGTAAAGCATGTGTTAATACTAGAGGCCGAGGTGGATAATGCCCCCCCCCCCCCCCGCGGGGCCATTAGTTCACGAAATTCAGAAGACCGACAGTATAGCCCTCATAGGTTTCCGAAAACTGGTGATCCTTTGCATCTGCTGAGGCCAACCTAGTGACAATATACGATCCAACTAGTCCTTGGACCTAATGGAAAGCTGCGTATGTCGGACTAAGAAATTCATGGGATGGTTGTGAGTTATTAGGAACTCACAATATCTTGACACTTGCTGCATTTAGAGTGGTAGAGAGCCTTAGGCACTCCTTAATAGAGGCCTACCATACCTGGCGATTTTTCAATATAGTCCACTGTGCCTTTCTCTCGAGAAGTTTTCATTTCGTCTCCAATCCCGCATCCTAATTAATACTTCCTTGGCTATGACCCCTGACAAGAGGCTCGAACTGTGGTGGTTTCGTGGAACTATATCATAACTTTAATCAAACCTACGGGGACTAATTTAAATCCTATCCCAGGGTGTGTTGTCGTGTTGGTTGCCTTTTGCTGAGATATCACCTCAAGGGCCCTGATATCTTCACCAACACGTCTTTCACCGAGGCTGAACTCTATTGCTCGTGTTGGCCCATAATTTGACCGCCCCAAGCCCCCCTCAATGGTCCATACGAAGAGCCTAGAAATTGCACACTATTCACCCTTCGGTCCTAAAGGTGCCGTTCTAGGAGCTTTCTTAAGTGTATGCCACGCAAAGGGCCGTATAAGGTTGAGCCAAAACCGCTCAAACATAGGAAAAATGATCATACTTCCGGGGCGCAGCTAGTGTGGTATTCCAAAGTACTCCCGTACCCATAGGAGTAGAATCACCCTATATCCATAGACGGTATAATTGATATTCCTAGTGTTTGTCGTGACGAAAAACTAATTTTAGAAAACCTATGGTTGTTTTTTTTTGCTAAAGTTTGAAGTGGGTTCTTACCACAAAAAACAGTCTAGGCTACGGCAAAAGCTCAAATGATTGGACCATGTGCTATGTCGTTCAAGCTGCCTCCTCTGATGAGATCGGGTGTTTTTTTGCCCTCCAGAGGGGCTGAATGACACATCCTTTGGCTGCCTTTTTCGTCCTTTCCCGAGAAGGAAAATTTGGACCACCTAGCCAGAGAATGGCCGATTATTTAAGATTCTGCGGTAGGGCTGAAAACTTTGTTCGGACAGATACTGTGCGCCCGGTACCGCACCCGGGGGCTAAGTAGATTGGCCTGGTGACCCATGTGCCAAGACCAACCTGAAAATCGGTAACCCGTTGTTACTATTGTTAGAGATCAGCCCTAGAGGTGTAGTTGATCGAACTGTGTTACTCAACTATTTTCTGGTTTTCGAACCTTAAGCCACGGTGGCCGAATAGGAGCGGTCCGGAAGACTGACTGGGTTTGTGTGTTGGCTTGAATTCACATAACCCATACCGGACGACATATCCCGTCGACAGTGAGCACTTTCCTGAGCGATTTGGGGGGCGATGCGGTAGATGCCATCGAGTGCTGCTGCATGCAAGTGACCGATTATTAGTGCTCCTGGCTGTGTTGGCTGGAATAGCTTTGTGAAACGGATGGTATTCAAGTGACATTGGCAACCTTATTCAGCAACCCTCTACTACTCAGTTAGGGCGAGTGCGTTTCAGGAGAATAACAGGAATTTAATGAGGGATCTGCGACCAAAATACCCACTCATTTAGATAAGACTAGAATATCATAAGGGCACCAGTGAAAGGTCAAAGAATAGATGATAGGTATAGTGGTTAATCCAACGGGGGCAAACTTACGGGGAAAGCATGAAGCTATCATACTTCTTTTAGATATCAGACTCCTGCCGTAATATGCTGCTTAGAGTGCAGTGCCAGGTAGTGTCTCTAGGTGGATCGCCCGGCACCTTACAAACAAAACAAAAGCTTTCTGGGGCGGGTCCGGGATCGAAGGGATCCCTTTCAAAAGAACAGTTCTGGGCTTACAAGTCCTAGTGCCCTAGGGCGGTGTCAAGCAATCCGGAGCGTCAAATCCGATATCGTAGGTTTGAACCCTAAGGGCGATACTCATTCATGCCAAGGCTTGGTGAAGAGATAATTCATGAAGAGTAAGTTTCACAAAGTTGGTTCAGTATGATACCATAAGCTAAGCCTCGGAAGCCATTAATTGATTATCCATCAAAGCACCTTTCGTAGTGGATTAAGTTATTGTATTTACTTGTATTATTGACTTCAGAATCCTAAGCTAGCCCTTCTAGGGTGGGCAAGATAAAGGGGAGGAAGACTCGTCAAAGTATATCAAATTTTGGAATTATAGACAGTGTTGGGTTATGTGTATCAGTCTTGGAGGTGACAAGAAATTTCTCTGAAGGCCGGGATAGGCGCCCGGATAAGCCTTGAGTGTAAGGATGGGTCTTCTAGCATCATATACTGATAGTTTATGACATTGCATGTGCCCTGGCTGAGGTTTCCTGACTTGCTTATCTATGGATTATATTGCCTTGTAACTTATATATCCTTGGAGAGCCTTGAAACTGACCTTTTTTTCTAATTCGCATTATATCCACATAGTAACTTAACATATTAGATCCCTCAGTTCCGTAGTGAACTAGTAGCTTTCAGGATCTCGGGCTTCATTGCTTGGTTCAGATGTGCTCGGCTTCCCCTGTTGTCGGTATGGAATTTCCAGGAGGAGATATCGTGAGCTTGGGAAGTTTTTTGAACTTGCTGCCCTAATACTAGATACCCTCTAACATTACCTTGGCTCATTGACGATGATTCCACGCAGTCATAGCCGACGAGGATTTCAGTCTGTATACGCGTCATTTTCCCGGCAAACAAAGACCTTCGCTTGCCGCTTGTTTGTTATTCTCATCCCTCGTACCCTCCCCGTCATCCCTTTCTTCTCCTTCACCCCACCCTTTTCCTTCACTCTTCTCAATCGACCTTTGCTTGTTCTAAAGCCTTACATTCGTTCTACCTGACCTACAGACTCCTGATCACAATCGGGCTTTTTTTAAAAAAGAAAAGAAAGGAAAATCATTCACCTCCCATTCATAATGCGTTCCAATCTAGTTGGTCTTCTGGCCCTTTGCGTTTGCTTTCACGTAATTGGGACCTTCGCAATCCAAAGGCCTGACAAAGCTGTGGTGGGTGTTTGTCAGAGCTATTCTGTTCAAAACTCAATGTTTCCTAGAGGAGCACTAGAAGCCAGAGCCCCTGTGGATTGCGGAAACTGTGCACCCGGCCGTAAGTACTTATCCCGTACTAATTCCCCCAAAAAATCTTTTTCTTTTCGGTGCCATACTAGTCAAGCATGGACTACTCATATTGTCAATACATCTTGTGTCCCTCTGTGTTACTCAAATGTCCCAACTCAGTTCTAACCCAGAAAGCCGAGTGGCTCCTTGGGTGTGAAATACTAATCACGCTTTATGGACAAAATAGAGAAATGTTGTGAACCTAAGGATGCTGCTCCCTTCTGTGTCCCAGAAGGTGCTAGCTGCTGCGGCCGCACTTGGTGCTCAGTTGGATTTCAGTGTTGTGAGTACGGTGACTCCAATGGGGGCTGTTGTCCTATCGTAAGCACTCTTTGTTCCGGCTTTTCGGTGATATCAAATGATTAACGCTGATGACACTAGGATGGGGAATGTGCAGTTGGGGGTCGTGGCTGTTGTAAAGAAGGGTATGTTACTGATTGTTTACAAAACTCTCGGCCTTTCGCAATCCTAATCCAGTACATTAGGGAGTCTTGCTTTGGCCCTTTCAGCTGTCACAATTTCGGCAGCACTGTATGCACTAAGGGAGAAGTCGACCCCTTCTTGTGCTGTAACGTAAGTTCGATGGAAACCTGTGATCTGTAGCGACTAAAGTTATTAAAGGCTGCTTATCCGCACTGTCGCTGGGACCCTTCTTTCGGATATGGCTGCTTTGATTCCGAGGGCGCTCAGCCAGTCATCAGCTCTAAATCTACAGATGCTTCTCCCACTCCCAGCGCTAGAAGAACCGGGTCTCACAGTACGGCTACAACAACTTCGAGTAAGAGCCGCTCCTCGCATGGTGTGCCGAAGAACCTCCTGTTTTTTCTGACAGTGATACAGTTAGCAGTTCAGGGAGCCAGGTTGTGACCAGTGTTCTGAGCACCTCAGAAAGGACCCAAAAAGAAACCCACACCCTGCCTGCCACGAGCGTGGCTGCCACACTGCCAAATACTTTCTCAACTACCACAGGTCTTAATATGACAACTAGCACCGGATCCAAAAGGGTTTCCAGCACAAAAGGTTCTACTACTAGAACCGGGCCCGGGACTACAGCGGGTGCGACAGGAACTGCGTCACCAACCGATACAAGCACTGCTATCGGTGCTGGATTTGCTGGCTTGAGCAAAGGTTTGGGGTGGGGGGCAATCTTTGTCTGGTTAGCTAGGCTACTAATTGTCTAGTGGCTCTGGCTCGAGTGAGAGTGAGTGATTGCCCCACATATTAACCCAGAAGGATGCTGACTCAAGAAAGCTGCTTTAATTTGGTTTCCCTCTTATAGGTATATCTCGGATAAAGTTCATGTGAGAAAAATGCGTGCGTTGTCGATAGCTTCAAGTGATTCTCCTTACCGGTAGCGGAAGCGGGAAGCGGGAAGGGGGGTTAAAGGGTCTGGGTTGCGTTCATCTTCAACGATGGTGGCATTTAATTCTGTAGCAATTCTAAATTACAAGGCTAAACCCGGGCTTGCGCACTACTTGGAAAGGTGATTTCCCGAAGTGATTTTGTTAAAGGGAAATGCTCCCACAATGATAGTAGCCGTTGCCCTGTGGACCCCTGATCTCAGTTACCTTGCGTGACAACACATTCAAGCATCCGGCGTCGCTAAGGCATAGTAGGTCAACTTCTCTGGAAAAGATTATCCGCGGTTTCTAGGGTATCGTAAGGACATGTAAGGGAATAAAGTGCGTCTGAGTTTAGGGCATGCATCGTGCAGTATCACGTTGCCTGCTAATTTCGGGACAGCTGTCTCCTGGTTGGCGGACGGGAATCGGATCCCTCGTGGGGTGCATGGTGGTGGTATGTTCAAGTACTCGCGGTGTCGAAGCGTTTTTAAAAAAGACTGCTATTGCATACCACCAAAATTTGGCCTTTTTGCTAGGATCTCCGCCGTATGCAATAGCAGTCTTTTTTAAAAACGCTTCGACACCGCGAGTAGATAGCGACGATGCAGCGAAAGTATGCACTCGAGCGGCGGATGAAGTAGACGGATTCTGAGAATTGTTCATCGTGAGAGCTCGAGCTAGGAGAAATGATGGTGATGAAGAAGAAGAAGAAGAAGAAGAAGAAGAAGAAGAAGAAGAAGAAGAAGAAGAAGAAGAAGAAGAAGAAGAAGAAGAAGAAGAAGAAGAAGAAGAAGAAGAAGAGAGCAGGAAAAACAAAACAAGATACCACAAGCAGTGTTTCGTGCTAACAATTCAATGCTACGATACTTGTAAGAAATATTGATGGGGTAATCACCACCACACACTTCCGTCACAATGCTCACTTGATGCCGACATGATACAAGGGCTCGCACTCTGCCTGAGGGCCGGTACTTGTAGTCTATGCGCTCCTACTTACGGCAGTACCGGTATCGGTATTGCAAGTTAATCAATTCACCAGGGTTCTCGAGGATAGATGAGTACCACCCCAACACCGATCGAGCTAACTTATAGTAGTCCAATGGTTAGCCATCCATCATCAGCAGCACTTACTATTCATAGAGTGTGTTAGGGAGGGAGGGAGGTACGAGTAGGGGAAACAATATCCCAATTGTTCTTGTTGGGATCTCTTCCTTTTACCGTAGACAAGTTCTTATCGACCATATCGTATTACCGAGAAAGAAAAGAAAAAAAACGTGGGAAGACGGGGTATCATTTTACTCTTGACTGACAGCTTGCTCGGGTGGGCTAGATGATGGTACGGTAGCATTGATGGAATGGCTGGATTGATGGGAAAAAAGGCATCGGGTACGGCTGAAGATTGCGAGTGAAGAAAAGATCCAAGGCAGAAGGTTTTACTTTTTTTTTTCATATTTTTGCACTTTTCTTTGCATTTTTTCTTTTCTTTTCTCTGGTTAGTTGTTGGAGGGGGGTGTGTCGATCGAGAATTTCTTGAGGTAACGGAACAATAGGAAGGAATGAAAAGAATAAATTTACACTTGGGAGAGGGTAAAAAAAAAAAGGGAGAGATTGGTTGGCTGATGGATAGAGGTGCTGAGCTGGCTGAACAGGAGAGATAGGGTACGGTATGGTAGGGGGATAACGGTCGAACCCAATTCTGGAGTTTGTTCGCAGCCAGTTATGATAGTTCCTGTGTATACCGGCACCGCACAGCGCATGGGGGGAGCTTCCATGGAGTCTGTTGGTCGGTGGGCCATGTATGCTAGGCACAGGTATTCACGATATGTATGTAGCGAAGAGTTCCGTCTTTTCTTTTCTTTTCTCCTACGACGTTGCACTGTGAGGGTTTTGAGCTCCCGTCAAGTAAAGTACCGAAGGTACCGCATGGTGGAGGCTTGGGTAGGGGGGGGTAGAGGAGCGAAGGGGACAAAGAGGACAGGATCTGTGGTCGACAAGATCATACCCGGTACGGGAGGACATTCCCTGGGAAAGAAAAAAAAAAAGAACTGTCAAAGTTTTACCAATCAGATGCGGGTTCCTGAGAAGTATCATACAGGAGAGTAACGGTGCGTACTGATTGGGGTGGGGGGGAGGGAGGAGAAAAAGAAAAGAAGAAGAAGAAGAAAAGAGGAAGGAGTTGGTGATATCTTTCTAGGTGTGTGATGCGCTGACCCATACTCTACTGTGCTTGTACTCGCACAGATGTAGGTACGGTACGGTATGTAGGAGTGAGTGGGGATTTGTCCCCCTTATGCGCAGATATGATAGCAGAGATACGTATCGATACTCGAGTGCATACGCTGCATAAGGTAAGTTCGGTGGACAACTAACCATTCGATCCCTGAATGCCACCCCCCTTACCGCATCCAGTATGATGATTGGGACCCTGGGGTGGGTGACTGGTGATGATGTTTACTCGAGTAAATCGTCCAGGGCCATCATCAATCAGCGAATAAACTTCACCGATCTACTCGCAAGTGCGGATGATATATTCCATCCATTTAGAGTATACCGATATGCTGCTGCGATAAGATACCGCATAGTACGGTACATATGACAGAGAAACGAGATACCGTATTCGAAGACGGTGCTGTTAACATCCGTGTTGTACACCATACGGCAGTATGTGGTAAGGAGTGATGCCGTCGTGAATGTTCCGAATACCTAGCGATCTGTTCAGGGGAAAGTCAGGAAGGCAAGAGATGGAAGAATGCTGCATGAGTTAGGGCTTTTCTGCGGTGGAATTGTAATACCGGTAGTCTCCTGGTAAAAATAAAATATAATAATATCATAATATTATATAATAATATATTATTATTGTAATAATAAGAAAGGAGGGATTGTGTTGTATCATAATATATCATGGTAGCCGCATCGTATCAACAGGAGTGATGCATCCGGAGGACCAGCTCATCCGCTGCTGCTGCTACATACCGTACTGGCAGGCAATCTTTGGTGCCTACTGTACGGTAGTGCGCATTTCAAGCAAGAATTCGGTCGGGGCAACCATCTGGAATCGATATATTTTAGGCATTGCATGCCGGCGGCGGGGCTTGATTGGTGCTGCCAAATCCTTCTCCCGGCTTCCCTCTAACCATTCGAATCCGCACAGCCCGTCAAAGGCTGACAGTCACTCAAAACCCTTCTTTGGGTGGCCTAAACCGCATTAGGAAGGGGAGACAAAGCAGGAGAGTATTTAGAACAACCCCCCCCCCCCCCCATTACCCTCCCATAGGTCCAAGCAAGGCTTAGATAAAGCCAGTTGTCCTCTCCCTCCCCAAGAATCTCCCTTTCCTACTCTCTCGAGCTTCCTTCACATCAACTGAACCCTTCGCTCTTCCTCAAGGTTATATACTCACTACTTACCCAACATCGGTCCTTTTCGATTAAGTGTCCTCTCTTTCTTCCCTCGAGCTCCGAATAATCTATAATCTGCCATCTCACTCGCCCAAGACCCCTTCCTGACCCCTTCTCTTACCGTACCTGTCCTTGACGGGCACCTCCTTTCCCTTTCGGGTCTTTCCCACACTTTCTCACACCGTCACTTCTCTCTACCTCCACTTTACCTATTCCAAAGACAACAATAAATACTATACTATACACTAGGAGCTCTTCTCACCGCCTAATCTAAATCGAGACATTCGTTCATCTGTTTCAAATCATCTCACCTACTATACACACTTTCAACTTATCCTCTCCAAAAACACAATATGTCACACGCATCTGTTGATCCTTTATTACTTTCCACCTCCTTTGACAGCCTCGAGGATGATTTCTTATTATCGGATAATGAAACTGTCATGTCACTGTTCGATAACGAGCCCTTCAGTTCCGCAGCATCGAACGTGAGCAGTGACTTTACTTCCCCGACAGACACCAGTTCTCCTAGGGAGGTGTTTACCCCTGCATGCTCTTCCTCTCCTCAACCAGAGAAGGAGAAGGAATCGGGAACGGACAAGAAAACAGAACCTGCAGCAAAGCCGGTAAAGAAACGGAAGTCATGGGGTCAAGAGCTCCCCACTCCTACTACAAATCTCCCGCCTCGGTAAGTTTTTAAATCATTCGTAATCCTTCTGATCGTTACTTGAGCGTTCCTTTATTTATATCCTTTCTAGGAAACGAGCCAAGACTGAAGAGGAGAAGGAACAACGAAGGGTCGAGCGGGTATTAAGAAATCGTGCCGCTGCCCAGTCCTCTCGTGAACGCAAACGGAAAGAAGTTCAGGGTCTAGAGGAGAAAAAGACGAAGCTAGAGGAGGAAAATGTTGATCTGAGGACTCAGCTTGTAGCTGCAGTGGAAAATAACAGGGTATTGAATCGGGAGCTTAAGGCAATGGCGCAGAGGCTCGAGCGTTACGATGAGTACTTGGGAGCGGCTAGCGATATCACTGGGAGAGCCACTGCCAACCCAACCCCATATTTTCCAGTTCCCGAGCCGGCTGTCAAGGAGGAAGAAGGTCCCTTTCTATTCCTCGGAGGCTCAGAGGCGGCACAAATTACCACCCTCGACCCTGTCAATCTCCTTTCAGGATCGACCAACACCAGTGAGACTTCCGAAAACGGAGAATCCAGTATGGCACATCAATCTGCTGAATTGATGTGTGGCCTGCAGTGCCTGCGGGAGGATCCGTCTCCGGAAGCTTGGTGGGAGTCACTCTTGTCATGGATCAGTCTTGTGCTACTTTTGACTCTGAATACTTCGACACATCGTTCCTGTTCGGAGCTGATGGCTCGAGTGGAGCATGCTCAAAGGATTCTACATCAGATGAGCATTCAACAGCCTTTTCTTTTGAATCTCTCGTCGATCTCGAACAAATTGAAAACACAACTCCAGCGGCGAATTCAGACCAGCAGCCAAGCTTTGGCGCGCCTCATTGTGGCAGCGACGGGCCTGGATATGCGGTCAGAGTCAGCAGTTGAGAATGCGTTTTTCGATATTTTTCGGTCATCCTCGGGAGAATCAGAAAGAAGTCTGATGGGTGGTAATGTTGATGAAGATTCACTTGTGGAGAGTGCGATACTCGAGAGCGCGCAGTCTTATCTCAGAGACATCAAGTTGAACAGGATTACTCATCTTGTATGAGACTTTCTACCTCATGATCACGTTTAATGTCGTTTTCTTTTATACAAAAAAGGTTTGGGGCGGAGTATGTTTACTTTTGATTTTTTTTTGCTATTTGTTTTCATTTCCTGCTCCTATTGCCTCTTAATACGGGTGCTTGTGGCACGAGTACTGGCCCCAATCTGCAGTGCTCCTTGGTCTGCTGATGGAACAGAAGGTGAAAAAAGTTTTTGTTTTTCTTGGGTGGGGTGTCCTGAAATTTTGCTCGATGGGGGTGGAAGAATTCCGGTATTCTTTTTGGCTCCGTGTGAGGGCGTTCAAGTCTTGGGTGTCGTGTTTCACTTTTTCCGATCTCTCCCCTTTCTCTATCCAGTTCACTGTTTTGGAACACTTTTTTACCTCTATACGGTAATTTTTCTTTGATATTCGTTTCCGAAGGGGTTTGAACCCTTCATGTCTGCGAAGGTTGGAACACCTATATGTTCCAGGTTATTATCTGTCCCCCTTGGTTTTTAGAAGGAGAGTTATGAATCTGGGTGGTGTTTTTTGGTCCAGACATACGTGTACTGGGGTTATACATTGTTAAACGGGTTGACAGTATTGTATTATAGTTATTTTTGGGGATATTTATTGGAGACCCATCTCATAGGGGTACTGGTGGTTATACATTGTTGTACTGTACTAGGTACGGGTATGAATCCATTATAATTACTTTTTGGATTATTTTTTTTGAGACCTGACTACCGTTATTATCTTGAATAAGCGAGAATTGACTCAAGACGTCTGAGTTTCCTATTTTGGTAGGGACCCGAGGAAATGCCAGCAAAACAAAATGCCGCCTTACTTAATAGGGGTGTTTGGACGATCTAAGATATTCTCTCTTCTCTTCAAGATAATACGGTACTCGAGCAGAATTCGAATAATCGGACCTTGTGCTAGGACGTTGGAGTCTTCTCTCTTAGTAAGGCCTAGCATTTTTTTCCCTTTTCTCCTTGTCTCGGGTGACAGCTTTTTGGTGTGTTTTTCGTCCCTTTTCCAGAGGAGGAAATTTCGGACCACATACATTACAGCACAGTCCTAAGGCAGAAGTGTTTGGGAAAATGTGAGACATCTGACCAAGCGAATTCACGAACACTTCCGCCTAGGGACTGCAGTGCGTGATCTGACTTTTATTCGAGTTTTTATATGGTATGGTACCTTGTCCAACCCTGAAATTTCATCGGTGTCCGGACGGACACTTTAACAACCAAGGCCCGCAAAAAAGCACCAGCCCTTGACACTAAGGTGTCCGAATATCTTTGAAATCCGTGTGTGAAGCCAGCGGCTGCTGTGGAGGAGGAGGAGGGCGTAACCTCCTCCTCCCTCCCTCCCCACTTGGATTTTTATTTTTATTTTTATATTTTTAACCGGCGGAAGGGGGGGGGGGGGAGGGGGTGGTTGGCCGACTGTTGTGGGGTTTGGAATCGCGATGGATTTGATATTTGTATTATACCCAGCATCACAAGTATTGATTACTGTGGTCATGTACTTTACTTTACTGTACGAGTATTGTGAAGGGGCGCCATAGGAGGATAAAAATTGATGGATTAATCATGGAGTATGACAGCAGGATGAGTTGGTGAGTGAGTGAGTGGGTGGGTGGGTGGGTGAGCGGGCGGGTGAGTGAGTGGCAGAGGAAGGTGGCAGTATATTATGTGAGCCTTACTATTACAGCACAGTAGCATAGAACTTCTCGCCACTACCGGCACTTTACCACCACCACCCAGCGTCCTTTCCACTGCGGAGTGCATTACCAACCTCCCTCCCCTCCCATCCCTTGCAGCCTACCGGCATAGCGTTCTACCGGCCCCGTACCACCGGCCCCCTCCACCTCCTCCTACCATACAACACGTCAAAACACGAATAGCAAGCATCCTCAAAACCCCCCCCCCTAACGATACGATACGAGTGCGATGGATAATCTCGCCCGCGCACGTATATACCGGTATTGTATTACATGACATTGCGCCGGGGGTCGTAGTTTAACGTCGTACTGTACCACCCCACACCAACCGCCTCGTGTGAAAGCTCGGGCCCTTCCCCATATATTCGCTTACTCGAGTACCGGTATACGATACCGGTATATTATATCTACTATAATAGTACGGTGGTGAGGGGGGGGTACAGTAAGGATAAGCAGAATCCATCCATCCGTACGTAAGTAAGTGGCCGGTAATCAGCGGTTGAAAATCGTGGAATTCCAAAGTGGTCTGAAGACTTTTTTTCACTTTTTTTCACTTTTTTTCTTTCCTCATCCCGTTGAAGTTGGGGTGTGAGGCGATGCGATGCGGTGAGATGCAGTGAGATGGGATGAGATGGAAGGTTCGCCGGAATTTTTGTGTCTGGTATTGCATTCCTGCCTTGGGGCTGCGATGAGGTGCGTGCGTGCGTGCGGCTTCCTGGTAGCGGTAGATTGCGGATGGGAGTTGTTGGGGGGAGGGAGGTTGGAATGGAAATTGGACTATGGGCTGGGTGGATGGGGTGGGATGGGATGTGGGGCACGCTGTGTGGGGGATAAGTGGGTATTGGGGTGATGATGGAAAAGGGCGTTTGGGGATTGTGCTTGTGTGCCTGGGAGGATCGGTGGGTGTTTGGGTTTGGGTTTGGAGGCGGCGGGGGTTGAGGTCTGTCGGCTTGGTTTCGGTGCTTGGCTTTTTATCTGTGAACCTGGTGGGGTTTGCTCAAAAAATAATAATCTTAAACGCTAGAAATCAGGTGAAATTGGAACTCGACTTGTGTATCATAATATTATGATAGCTTAAAAGAGTGGAATGGGTCAAGGGGCTATGAGGGCTTGGGGTCGGAATAGGATGAAAGTTGGTTCCAAAGAAAGCTGTCAATTGAAGATGGAGCGAGGAATTGTGAGAGGGGATTCTTTGAAGGAGTTACTGGTAAAGTGTATTATAGAAAATAAACTAGAACTATTATAGCAATAATGCCTATAGCAAGGCAGCATGGGCAATTAAAAGACTGGAGAATATGACTGGTGAGAGTGTTGAAAAAGGGTGAGGGGGCATACTGGATGCATAATATTGAAATTAGAAGTACTAGAATCTGGGAAGAGGGTTTCTTAAACTTAATGGCACAGGGAAAGGAGAAAGTGAGAGCTGGTCTCATACTAGCTTTTGAAGAGAAAGGCAAAAAGTGAAGAGTTGATAATAATTTGGAAACATTATGAAAGGATTGGGGAATCCAAATCAATTGAATATATGAATGGATAAGGGAAGAATCCACCACTCGAGTAGTGTTGTAGTTTAAAATGTGAGACATATGTCCAAACCCATTTAGCGGCTAGGTTTCCTTCTCTGGCTCTGTCATCTATCCCCGGGCGCAAATCGTCTGTTCAATCATCTATTCCAACCATAATAAAGGTATCGTACCCCCTCAGGGAATATGGCCAACCAGCATTGCAGCGGGGCAAGCCAACCCGATCCCGCCGATCCCGGCGGGACACGAAATGTTTATATCCATCTTAATTTACTCGTGACTTACCCCTCCTCCCTCGCTCACTGGCTCTGCAACCTCCCCTCATACTTTACAATCGCAATCGACGATGGCGACGATGGGCACCAGCAACGACCACTTCCTCGGTGTCGACGTCGGTACAGGGAGTGTTCGCGTCTGTGTCATTGATGAGACTGGGGAAATCAAAGGTGTCGAATCGAAGGAGATTAAGACGTGGCATGAGAAGGCGGATTACTACGTACTTTCCTCACTCATCCCTCTCTACACTTTCGGCCTGCGGGCTGACAGACAGACCCGGTAGGAACAATCCACCGAGGACATCTGGAGTGCGATATGCTACTGCAGTAAGCTAGTATTGGAAAAATCTGGGATTGGTAAGGCGAGTGTGAAGGGTGTGGGGTTCGACGCTACCTGCTCGCTCGCGGTACTTTCGCAGGAAACGGACGAACCGATTTCGGTCGCCGGGCCGGCCTTTGAAGATGGGAAGAGGAATGTTATTTGTATGTGTCCTTATTGTCTTTCGCTTCGCCGGTCAATTGGCTAATTTTTGTGTAACTAGTGTGGATGGATCATGTATGACTTCCTCCCACTCTACTCCCTGGTAGTGAGTGATCAAGAGACCCCTCAATTTACAGATATAATCTAGCGCCCGGAAAAAGAGACCAAAGCGATTAACGCGAAAGAGCATAAACTCCTCCAATATGTCGGTGGGTCGATGTCCATCGAGATGGAAATCCCGAAGGTCCTCTGGTTAAAGAATAACATGCCCAAGGAGCTGTTCAACAAATGCAAGTTCTATGATCTGGCGGATGTGCTCACGCACCTGGCCACGGGAAAGGAAATGAGGTCCTACTGCAGCGCTGTGTGCAAGCAGGGCTTTGTCCCCGTGGGCGTGGATGGGAGTGTTAAAGGCTGGCAGGAGGACTTCCTGGGCGATATTGGGTTGCCGGAGTTGGCAGAGAATGACTTTATGAGGATGGGGGGTGTGCATGGGGCTGTAGCTTTCCCTCTCTTTGCGCTGATTCCTTTAGTACGACTACTTGCTGATTGTTTATGGGCGGGGGTAGAATGGGACTATGCTATCTGCCGGAGAGTTGGCTGGGGAGCTCAGTGAGAAGGCAGCGAAGGAACTCGGGCTCGTTGCTGGGATCAAGATTGGCAGCGGGGTTATTGATGCCTACGCGGGGTGGGTAGGAACCGTGGGGGCTAAAGTGGAGGTACCGAACGATTTGTTGTCTGGGGGCCATGCAGGGGGTGACCCTGAACAGGCTTTCCGCAGACTTGCGGCTGTTGCTGGGACTAGTACCTGTCATTTGGTGATGTCGAAGGGTCCGATTTTTGTTCCGGGGGTTTGGTAAATTTCTAGGTGTCTGCACACACGGTGATTGCGGGGCTAATTGGTGATAGGGGACCGTACCGTGACGTCTTACTGCCAGGATACTGGATGGCGGAAGGTGGGCAATCATCCACTGGAAGCCTTCTGCATAATGTTTTGACAACACACCCCTCGTACACCAAGGCCCTGGAGAAGTCTAACGAACTCTCGAAAGACATATTCGAATATCTCAATGAGCACCTGGAGGCCCTTCGGAAATCTGAAAATTCCCCTACGATTGGCTACCTAGCTCGTCATCTCTTCTTCTACGGCGACAAGCACGGCAACCGCTCGCCGATAGCCGACGCGGCCATGCGCGGCGCAATTGTGGGGCTAAGCATGGACTCGAGCATCGACGACCTCGCACTCCAATACTTTGCAGCAATGGAATTCATCGCCCAGCAAACACGCCACATCATCGAGACACTGAACCGCCAAGGCCACGAAATCACAAGCATCTTCATGAGCGGCGGGCAATGCAAGAACAACATCCTGATGCACCTGATCGCCGATGCAACTGGGTACCCGGTCGTGATTCCCAGGTACATTGACGCAGCCGTCGTTCTGGGAGCTGCGATGTTGGGCGCTAAAGCTGCGAGCGTTGATAGCAAGGGGAATACCGAGAGCTTGTGGGCCATCATGGATAGGATGAGTAAGCCCGGGAAGATGGTTTACCCGACTGAGAATGCCAACGAAAAGAGGCTGCTTGGGGCAAAGTATGAAGTGAGTTGTGCAGGAGTTGTGAGTGATGAAGACTCGGTGGATTTGCTAATAGTGGTGGATGCAGGTGTTTTTGCACATGTCAAAGGCCCAGCGGACGTATAGGGATACGGTAGATGCCGCTATTGGGGATTGGAAGGCTTAGTTGGGTGGGGCGTGGTCGGCTTGTGAGATATATTATAGGCCCACGGCACGTGCTGTCGACAGTTTCTGAGTTGTGCTTTGGTGCTTGTGCTTGTGGCTGTGGGGTTAACGCCGTCAACTACCGTTCCGATGGCCCCACGTCTTGCGGCCTCGGGTAGCTAGTCCTTATGGACTTTCGTTCTAGATCTAGATACCATATTAAACTAGTTGGTATTCCAGTTATCGCTCACTTAGCAATGACTATCAACTTTAATACCGAGTGATGTACTGTGATGAGAGAACACATGGTCCTCCCATCATATCACCACTATTGCCGAATTCTGCTTTGAAAAAAGCACCCCGCTTTCCACTAAATATCGTCATAGGCAATTACGATTCTAAAATAACATGAACGCCCCCTTCCCCGTTCATGCCCCTGAGTTGATCCTAGGGTATATCGTACCCCACAAACCAATCCTTCACCCCATCACATACATAGCCACCCCTCCAAAAACCTACACCACCTGCCCTGCAGTGCGAGCCTCCACACCTATGCTACTAAAAAAAAGGGGGGGGGGGAGGATGGTGGATAGTATTAGGGAGTTTTCGGAGTGGATCGTTGGGAGGAGGGGGGCATGAATCGAAATTCTTAAGTTTGCTGACTTACCGATGCGTGAGTACGTGAGGCTTGATGGATCGGTTGGGGACGGGGATGTGAAAGGGGACTGGCGTTGAGGCGTTGAGTGGGGGGGGGGGCTTCCTGTGCTTGGGATTTGAAGACCTCGTAGAGGAGAGTGAGGAGGAGGAGCTGGCATTAGTTGGCTTTTTGTGCCCGGGGCCCTTGACTTCCGGTGTCCTGTTGTGTGATAATATGATGTACGAGCAATTGAGCCCCTCTCGTGAATCCGGGATATTCAATATTAGCCTATCATATTATACAAGCCCTACTACTGCTCGTCTTCAAACACGAAAATTTGCTTCTTCCCGCCAAAGCCTTGCGCACTGCGTTCTATCGCAGCCTTGAGATCCTCTTCTTTGGTATCCCGCTTCCAAACTGTGATTTCCATCGGCACGTCCTCGAGCTCTCCGGATGCGATGTAGCGGAATATCTCTTCGAGCATGGCTTCCTTCTCTACAGGGTGTCGGTCCGACCACGGCGAGACCCAGAACCCGTGGAAGTGTAGGTCCCGGAAGATCAAGAGGCTCGCACCTAGGGCGAGGGGCTTCTTGGACATAGCCCCGTAGGTTACTAGGTGCCCCCCAGTGCTATATGGATCATCAGAAACCATCTCAGGGAAGGTAGTGGGTGAGGGTGGTGGATATACTCAAGTAACTTGCAAAGATCAATCCCCGCTTTCCCCCCCACACAATTCAACCCCAACATTGCCCCCTTCCCGCCCATCCTGTCAACAACCCCTTGCCGCACCTCACGATCTGCCAACTCCTGATCCGTAAGCACCACAGTCCCAGCCTCCCCCCCACCCCCCAACTCCATCAACTCCCTCTTCAACTCCTCAATCCCCTCTCTATGCCTAACTACATTAACGCTCTTCAAGCCCCACATCCTCCCAAATTGCAACGCAGCCCTACCCACTCCCGAATTCGCCGCGTTCTGAACGAACCACTGGCCCGGCTGCAGCGGGACAAAGTCCTTCAGCATGCGGTACGCTGTGCAGGGATTCACGGACACGGTAGCCGCTTGCAGCGGTGTGATGGATGGAGATTTCGGGAGTTTTAAGAGGTTTGAAGAGCGCGCGATGGCGTGGCTGCGCCATGTGCCGAACGCAGTGTGTCGCATTATTGCCATGTCGCCCGGCTTGAGGTCTGTTACCGACGGGCCAATAGAGAGGACTTGCACGGCGGCTTCGTTGCCCGGAACTGCATGGGGTGTGGGCGTGCCGAGAGTTGTAGTGAAGGTAGGTTTTGAGGGGTAAACACCTTCGATCTTGGGCTTTTAGTTGTTGAAGGGGGGAGGGGAGGGGGCAGTGGGAAGGGTAGTACTTGGTTTATGTCTGCGGGATTAATTGGTGAAGCGAGAAAGCGGACGATGATTTCGTCGTCGTAGGCTGGGGAGATGGAGTGTGAGTGGAGCCTACTCTAGTTTTTAGCACTTACTTCGTTTGTTTCCTGTAGCATTGAGGGACTTACCCCAAGACATCCTTTGGTGGCCCGTACTCTGAAAATATCAGGGCTTTGGCTTGTGTGTAGCCGAAGACCGTGATACGGCGTTTCGGAATAGCGCTTGCTGAGCGCAGGAGTGTGTGCCGCAGGGGAGTTCTGAGTGGGAACATTGTGCGGTTTTGGTGGTGATTTAGCGGTGGAGGAGGATGAGATGGTTGAGGTTGGATGTTTGCTTGTGAGGGTGAACATGGATGATGTAACGGGTGCCTTTCTGTTGCTGGGGAGTGCGGCAAATTCCGGGTGCCCAGAGGTTAGTTAGCCTAGGCCCGGGGTCCTAGGGCAAGTTTGATATGATTGAGCTTTGGCAGTGGAGGAAGTTATCATAGTAAAAGCCCAACTGAGAACATTGAAATGTCAGTTCGTAGTTTAGTTTTAATGAACAGTATCATAGGCAGGATGCGAGGAGTTGCTTACTCACTACCGATAGGGCAGTTGACGGTCCTAAATGAACTCGGTACGAGTATTTAAAGCTCTCAAAGACCTCCGGGGAGCCTCAAGGAATTAAACGCCAGCACCATACAATCGACCCCGCTATCGCACATGCCCACCCCACCAACTGCTGGCCAATCACGTCCCGTCACTCGCGACAGATCCCCGAAACAGTCTAGCCGCTAGATAATTCATGCGACGTCATTCGTCGAACTGATTTATCATTTGCCAGCAAATCTCCAGTTTTTCCTCTTGCACTTTCCCTTCCCCACCTTCATACAAACCAACAAAACGACCAAACAAAAAAAGCACATTCCCTCCCCTCATTCACATCTCCGCCTCCAATAAATTGAAGCCCCCCTCTCTCCCTAGTCCACTCCCTAAGCTCCCGGCCAGGAGAGAAGGAAAAGAGAATACGAGCAAAATGTCTTCTTACAATTTCAGAAACGAGCTCAACGCTCCCAGACGTTTCCGCGAGAGCGACAACATCTCACTACTCACGATGATGGAATTAGCCCCCACGCCATTAGAAGATGAGGACTACGTAACATACTTCCCCACCCCGCCGGAGATTCAGCAGGGGAAGACGGACATGAGTTCTTCGACGGGCTCGCTATCGGGGTTATCAGGCTCAGGGATCTGGGGAGGTAGCTCTTCTTCTAAAGGTGTTGTTTATTGGCGTAAGTTCATCCTTTACTCTCCGAAATGATGTTGCAATAGGAGTTGATGAGATAAGTGCAGTAACTAGGACCCAAAAATACTCTTCTTACGCCTTCACCTCTTTTCTTGGGATCCACGCCACTACCGCATCGATCACTCCGTTGATCCTAGGCCTCGATGCCGGTAACAGTGCCCTACTCCTCGCCAGAACATACTACTACCAGGCAAGTCCCTACATCGAAATGCTCCTCATCCCCGGTTCGCTAGCATTGCACATCGGCTCTGGCTTCGCTCTGCGTGCGTACCGATCCTACCAGCAGCACCAGCGATACGGCGGCAAGCCACCAAAGTCCGTGTCACAATGGCGGTGGAGGAATTTTTCGGGAGCCTCACTGGCAGGTTACGCCTTGGCTCCGTTCGTGACGCTCCACGCGGCGCTGTTGAGGGGCGTACCGTTGTGGGCCGACGGCGATAGCTCCCAGATTGGCCTGGAGTTTTTGGGGCATGGATTTTCGATAGGCAGGTGGGGGAAGTGGATTGGAGTGGGGTTTTATACAGCCATGGTTGGGCTGGCCTCTTATCATGTTGTTTATGGTGAGTTTGCCCTGCTTTTATTGGGGTCAGGGGGGGGGGGGCAGAAGGTTTGTAGGCTGATCGCATTGTTTTGGTGGTAGGGTGGGCAAAGTATCTTAAGGTGAACCCGCGAAACCGTAGGATCACGGCTGGCACTGCCATGGCGGTGGCCGGGGCTTGGTTGTCCGGGTTATTCGTGGTGGTCAGGTCGGGGCCTGTAAGAGGCTATCTCGGGAGACATTACGACTACCTCTATAATGTGTTCTTCCTGAGGGCTTAGAGGACTGATTGAAAATACCCCCCACGATCATGAATTACGACCTATCCCACATACCATGGAGTTATATGGAGACTCACAAACGAAGCTCACAAGCGATAAGGCCTGCTTTTTCTTTTTCTTTTGCCTTACTCTCTTATCATCGGCGCTGTGGTCTTTTGATGTTTAGATGACATGTGTATATTACAGGGTACTCATACAGGGAGCAATGCAAACTCCTTTCCCTTGGCTTCCTTCACTTTTGAAAATTACACTTTTGTGGACTCCAAGAAATACGCTCTTACTCTGAGCTTAAAGACTCCAAGTAGACCATGGCTTCCCCCAGTAAGGAAACGGGCCTAGAATAGCCAGATTCCCTATCACCCACTCTCCCTTAGCATCAAGCCCTGGGGGCAAGGAAGAGATAGGGAGGATGACCATAACACTAGTTTCCCCCAACCTGAGAACTCCGTAATGGAATACCCCAGCTATGCTAGGTTACCTAAGGGTAGCCCCACGACGAAAACAAATCCTTGCCCTCAAGCCAAACATCTTTGTCGACTGGAGGTTTATAATAACAACCATGGCCATCATCAGTCTTGCCAAACAGATTCAGGCCCTCATAATAACTGTTAAGGTCTCCAATATGATACCACAAGTTTTTATGTTTTATCCGCACGACACCACCCATCTTCCTATACTGCAAGATTATCTGATCACAGATAACTAAATAAATAAACCCAGCCCCTGCCTAGCAGGCGCAATAAAAACAAACTGTAATACGGGGGGGGGGGGGGGTTTGAAAACAGCATATTTGCATGTATGATAGCCATAGCAGGCTGTCCCTAAACTTGAAGGGGATAATGCTATAGCTGGATGCCAGAGGCTCTTGTACTCATTCCGTGCAAAGAGTAAAGAAAGAAAGACCAGATCCACAGGTTGCAGAGTAAGGAAAGTAGTGATGTTGCAAAATATTGGAGGACAATGGGTGAAATATTTTCCAACGTTAGAACCTTCCTTATCCTATAACCTGGGAGCCCCAGATTACTCTTTCTCCTCCACAGAATCAGCCAAGAAGGATCCTCTATTGGACTATGATAATAATATTATCTCTTCCTTCGGAGTTAGTGTACAATACTTCGACTATATCAGAGTATGCTGTTTTCAAAAGATAGTATAGGTTATGTTTATTATGCCTGCTGAGCAGGGCTCAAAACTATTTACTTATTTATCCGGTAATCCCACGATAGTCTAATATTTTTTTTTTTTGTTAATTCCGTGGTATGATTTTAGGTACATGACTAGCACTTCCTAGGGTCCAACCGCTGCATTCGGGAAATATCCCATGGCAAATAAAAACCCAAATCAAAAACAAAAACAAAAGAAATAAAACAAAAACTATTCACTAATACCTAAGTATAAAATCAACGTGAGTATTTCCCAACCTATGAGATTCTTCCAATTCCGTCTTGAAACAAACTTCAAGACTGCACCTGTGTTGCCCGCGTAAATGCAAAAACATTCTTATCATCAGGAAAATTTAACTTATTCAAGGAAATAAACGAAATCAAAAGCTTCATCATATCCCATCCTTTCTTGTTCTCTTTCCATACCACTGAATCTGGGGAAATATCAAATGAAAACTCCGAGTGCCTTATCCTAGCTTCCGCCAGGGCAGGGCATACGGTTATAACATGTTTAAAACTCTCTTCTTCTTCCTCACACCTTGGGCACAGAGAAGATCCATCAGGGTCCCTCCAATCCTTGTGTGCTTTAAGGTAGCTCTTACCGGCTCTCATCTGATGGATGCGCGCAGCTATTACCCTAGCGGGAATAGCTTGCATAATTATGCGCGAGGTATATGCCACCATAGGGGAGAGCATATATCCGAACCCAAGCTTCCTGAGTAGGGACTTCCCGGAGGCATCTGGGAGACTACTC
>Ga0307517_10000374_pt1 | contig 77390 bp, 82 predicted proteins | sample 23_EM_MG_FD_194515 | JGI IMG/M metagenome (GOLD analysis project Ga0307517, IMG submission 194515) | Populus trichocarpa ectomycorrhiza microbial communities from riparian zone in the Pacific Northwest, United States - 23_EM | ecosystem: Host-associated > Plants > Roots > Unclassified | place... | reverse complement strand
CAACTCAGGGCGCCTATCGGATCAACATGGCCTTGTTACAGTGCAGATGAGGGAGGATGCACGAGGGTTTACAATAGTAGATATAGGGACAATCCTCGGCCTGGCGCATCTGATCCAGGAGGAGGACTGGCGCTGGCTTATAAATAGCCGGATTGATTTGAGAACATTTAATGAAATTTATTAAAGAATCTGGATGAGAGAATCAGGACTCGGCTATGCGGGAGAATCATACATGATCTTGATACTGTATATAGAAGATATAGAAGCGACTTTAAACCCACATCATGAGTTCGCCAGACCAGTGAGGCGTGATACGTGATACGTGATACGTGAGATGTGAGATGTGAAAAAAAAAGTCCTGCTGCCCCAGACGGCAGCAGACAGACGTCTGAGGAAGCAGCGAATTAATTCAGGTTGAGAGTACTCGAGCGGGGATGAGGGGCGGGATACGTCAGAACGCAACGCCGGCGGATCAGACGCAAGATCCGTTTTTGCTGATAGTGGTTTGACAAAAACCATATTGATCTTGAAGATCATTCTCCCCTTTCCCCTGACCCCAACCTGATCCAACATGCTTGGGTTCAGCTCAAGTGCCGCCTCCACCAGCAGTATCCCGATATTCTAGACACTCCTGACGGCCCCAACAGGATTCGTGCCCGCCTGGCAGAGGTTCTTCCTCTGGGATGGGAGACCATCCCCGATAGCTTCCTTAAGAAGCTTTGGCAGTCTATGCCTTCATAAGTGGCAGCGGTTATTGATGCAAATGGCTAGTATACTCGATACTAGATTCTTATATACATATTGGCTTTCTTACCTTAATTTTTAATATTTATTTTGTAATGTATAGTTAAATTTCATCTGATCTTGCTCTACGCGTAGGGCACGGATATTATGTCAGATTGCACCATCACCAAGACTTTTGTCTAGTGTTTGTATTATAAAACCAATATTAATTTGAAAAAATAATAACAGGACCACAAGGAGAACAAGTAAAAGAATTGGTTTTGATCTCTAGCACTATAGGATACTATATTATCTTCTTGTACGAACTGATAAGTAGTTGAGATGTGAAATAATATATAATTCTGCAGGTTATATACTACATCTCTCAACCCTGCTAAATAATAGTTTATCAATTATTTTATTTATACTCTTTTTTTATAGCAAGAATATTGTTGTATGTAAATAGTATACAACTGAATACTTCAAAGAATGATAATTCATAAAGGAGCAATCATTCAATAGCTATTCATGCAGGTATGGGATGGTTGCAGGGTCATGTGCATCAGGTACTGTATGATCGGAGGTTGTTCTCTGTACCGTATACGATTACTAATTGTGTGGCCCTGCGTAGGCTCGTTATTGGCTCGGCGATCACCAAGCTCTATGGGTGCGTTGCTGCAACTCGGCAGTGCGAGGACGATTCTCGAGTAGATGATGGGATGGTAGGGTATGCTGCTTGCCAATTCTAAAAGTATCCGCCAAATCTGCGAGGCTTGGCAACTGGATTTTCAGATACTTTTGGAATTGGCGAGTAGAGTGCTGTGATTTTACCCAAGTACAAACACACCAGAGATGGCATTCTGGTGAGACCCTTGTCGCTATCTGAGGGGCTATTCTGAGAGGTTTTTTCTTTTGCTAGATTAAACCTTACTCGGCGGGAGGAAGGGTCGTGAGAAATCGGTGAAGTCTACCGGGTATCGGATCGTCTCAGTACCGAATTACCTTAATTCTTTGGCAACGCAAAGGAATTGGACCAAAGCTCCGGCCAGGAGTGTATGCGTGTGGTGTGCGCAGGTGGGTGAAGCGACACCTTCCTTGCCGGAGTGCCGGTAGTGAACTCCGACTTCAGATTCTGGAGTGACAACTTGATTCTGGTGAGTTGAGAGAAGGAGACTCGCGGGTTTGTTAGCCAGTCCCCCTTTGGAGAAGAGGTGGTCAAAAGATGTGGATACAGGCCAGGGAGGGGGGATCGAGGTTTCTGCTTCCGTCCGACAAGAAGTACCTTAGTAGGGTGTCATACGCACGCACTCTTGCCGGAACACGTTTTGTTCATCAATCCTTGATTCCTTGGGCGAGGTGGTGACCCCTATGCCGGTGTCTTCCTTCATGCGAATCATAATTTTAGCAGTGAGACAGTGGAAAGCATTGCTGGATAGAAGTGTTGAGAGGGGCAAGGGAGAGACTTGGGTGAGGGATTGTCATGATCAGTTACCTCTGAGGTCTGACTGGCGGAAGAGGGAGCCTGGGCGGTAGGATGAGATTGCACTGTTACTGCCTTTTTACTCTCGGCACCTAGTCACATGCAGCGAAGTACAGTACCGGACCTATCGTGCAATATGACGGCAGCCTGCTGCTCTGATTATGGTTTGGATATATTCGCTTTGAAATGTCTGTACTGAATGTGTAATAATGTCATGGGAACCAAGGGTGTCCATTTACTTCACATGCACTCACTGCTCACTGTCCCTCTGTGGTATGATATGATGGCTTGTTGTGTCTGCATTTGTGCGGGCTTGGAGGCGGGAGGCCCCCAGGAGGTAGTGTTGCTACCCTCTACCCTACGTACGCCGCTGCGTACTTGTTCGTTACATACTGATCAACCCACAGGATCACATTGGGACCCTTTGGTTGGTCTAGCCAGCCCGAGTCAGCCCCAGTCTCGCTCAAAGGGAAAGGGAATTGCGGTGTTTTACGTGTGGTGTATATATAACTCGGACTCTCCCAGCTTTTTTATCCACCTTTTTTCATTGCCTTTGAAGTTGAACCCCTAGGGTTTGTCTGCTCCTTGAATTATTCACTTCTCCCTATCTACTTCTTTTGGGTTTGCTTTTGTTGGACGCCGGTCATTTTTTCTCCTCACTTGGAACGTGCAGTACGGTCATTTGTTTACGACTTGAGCCTCCGTCTCCCTTACCCTTCCCGCGATAATGTCCCACCAGTTTGGTCTGCAAGCCCCGCCGGTACCGTGGTACTCTCATCCTCGTTTCAACACTCTCAAGGATCATTTTACGGGGAGCCTACAGCATCATCATCATTCTCACCTGGAACCTCTGCGGATATAGTGAGTGGGGCTCTTACTCTAGGCTTCTTTTTACAAACATGGCACTTTTTCTCCCTTTCGTGTGCTGCACGGCCATGCTTGGCGGTGGTGATAGCTGATTGGTGAGGTGATTGTACTGTAGCGCGAATGGCGTGTACTATCCCAACTGGAGGATCTATAAGAATGAGCCTCCGAGTTCTTTGAAGTTGGGATTGATATCCCACGTGTTTTATTCTTTTGCGTGGGTGAAGCCGGATGGAACTGTCTATGTGTGTAAACCATCACCCCCTTTCCTGTCATTCCCCTCAATGCTTGCTTGCTGACCGTAGATGCGGTGAAGATGAGTGATGAGTGGGCAGATTCACAGATTGACGTTGACGGTGTGAAGGGTTGCCTGAGGTCCTTTCAAAATTTGAAGGCGAAGCACGCTCACTTGAAAGTGGTGTTGTCTGTTGGCGGCGGTGGAAAGGGCAGTGACAACTTTGCCGGTGTGGCTGCAAATCACGCCTCTAGGGAGCGATTTGGTCATACGGCCCGGGAGCTAGTCAAAGAATACGGGCTCGATGGGATAGATAGTAATACCGTCCCCCCACTACTTCTTCCACCCCATCCCTCACCCCTCCTTCTCCCTACCACCTCTGATATTACCCCGCGAAAACTGACAGGAGCCCCTGCGATAAATTAGTTGACTGGGAACATCCGTCCGACCATAAGCAGGGACACGACTACATTGCGCTCCTTACTGCCATTAGGAAACACCTTCCTTCCCCGAATTATGTCCTCACATCAGCTCTACCGGCGGGCGAGTGGGCGTTGCAGAATATCGACCTCCACAGAGCACAACAGTACCTGGACTACATCAATCTAATGACCTACGACTTTTCAGGACCCTGGGTTCCTCAATCAGGCCATCACGCCCAGCTCTTCGCTCCTCCCCACCCTCACAACGACGCCGCACGCCTCTCCGCCCACTCTGCTGTCTCCTACGTCATGTCGAAGTCCGTCCCATCCTCGAAGATTCTCCTTGGCATACCGGCATACGGGAGGAGCTTTTTGGGCTGCCACCATCCCGGGCAGCAGTACTCTGGCAGTGCCGGCGAGGAGGGCACATTCGAGTATAAGGACCTACCCAGACCTGGAGCTACAGAGTACACTGACGAGAAGTTGGGAGCTGCATGGTGCGTTGGTGGTGATGGCGGGTGGGTCAGCTATGATAATCCCGCTACCGTCAGGCTTAAGGCAGACTATGCGAAGAATAATAGACTTGGTGGAGTCTTCTTCTGGACGGGAACGGCGGATGGAGAGGGGTCTAGAAGTCTTGTCGAAGCGAGCTTTAGCAGACTTCACTCACAGTAATGTAGCTCGTAGCATCGTTGTCGGGAATGGAAACGCGGCGTCATTCATTTTTTTTCTTTTTTGCTTACAAGTACTTTTTTATATCCTTCGTCTCACATTCCTTTGCTTTCTTTTGAGAATTTCCTTGATTCCCCCTCCAAACCAAACCGAACCAACCAAACACGATTTCTTCAAAGAAAACTTGGTCCGCTGTACGGCTCACATTACATCATGCATCCTTTCCTCTTCCTCCAACTTACCGTATTGCACTGTACTCGAGGACTGCATCGTACTGTACCTGCAGCCGGAATCACAATGCGGCAATGTTCGCCTGTTCATCCATCCATCTGTCATGTTACTCATTCTTTCCATCCATGATAGAATTTTTAAGGTGGATCGTTAAAAAGTGAGACGTTGGGAGATATGTCCAGTTATCTTTACGTTTGGCATGCCACACTTACCAATGATGTGTGTGGTGATTGCGAATGCGACTGGGTGAGAGGGTATGACTGCGGGGTTAGGAGGAGCCCTATTACTTGCTGCATAGTACATGCACTGGCGTTGGTGGTGGTGGTGTGCAATGGTGGGAATTAGAGGCATGGAAGGGACGGCGCTCTCTACCTAATTGAGAGTACGGTATGGTGGTATTGTTTTTGCTTGTTTTGTTCCGTGCCTGTTCGCTCGCTCGGGAGAGGTGTACTGCACAGTGCTGTCCACTACAGTACAATTACCGGTAGTTGACAAAAACGACAGTTGACCAGCTTGACAACGGGGCTCGCCTGCCCACCCTCCTCATCAACCTCCTATTCAATATTAAACGAGTCTCGGACTGTGTAATTCTTTGTGTAACACGTTCGAATGGATGGGATAGAATAAGTATGAGTTTGATATTCAGTATATACCACCTTTTTGCCTTAATAAATGCCTCAATTCTACCGGAATTAGGTTATACTAATCTTTCATCGAAAGGGTTGGCATCAGATCCCAATAATGAACGAGGCCTTCCTATATTGGTATCATTACCTTCTCTGCTGATCCAATACCCGCAACCGGGAGGGGGATAATATTTATGGCCCTTTGAGGTGTTCACAAACGTGCTCGGTGGGATTGAAAGCCATTGAAGATGGTAGACAGTTAACCTCCTAATATCTCTAGACTATTCTCCTCCAATGATGCTATCATAAATATCACGGTAGGCCTCCTGGTATGATATGATCTGGTACAAAAACTAGATTGACATCTTTTCTATCTAATTATTCGGGAGGAAAAAACCCGGTAAATAAAAGTAGAAAGTCTGAATATATACCATCATACTCCTTCATATGCTTTTAGCACTATTCACAACTCTTATTCTGTTTCATGCTTGTGTTCTCTTCAATTGATCAGGGGGATACCTGTCTACACTTGTCTTGATTTGACCATTTTTATATAATACTCTGGGGATAATCTTTCCTGAATAGGATGCAAAGACGCATTGAACGACTAGATGCGCAAATTTTCTTATGCTATGCTCTGAGTTATCACTTTGAACTTATCCTCTCCTATTACGCAATTGTCTGAAGGTTATGCTTAAGACGCCATCCATATATCTTTTTTTTTTATGAAGGTATCAGCCTTGTTGTCTCAGATTTTATAATTCTCATTAATATCACGTCCCCTTGATTTTCTGTCGATTGCTTTCAGCTAGAGGCCGGGAGGATAAAATCTTGGCCAAGCCACTGCTAGAATTTCCCATTGCGCATAGAACTCGATACCTGCGACGGCATCCATATCAAGTCGTCATCTTTTTAGACTCAGGCATTTCCCTCATGGGGTAAAATTGCGATGCTCTTACCATACCATCTCCAGGCATGTGTTTCTGTTTCTGTTTTACTCTGTGGACAACCGTGGAAAAAAAAAATGCTCGGAGTATCACGATATTGTGAGCACTGCTGTACTGGAATCGATTTAATTAATTACAAGAGCTTTCCCCTGGTAGGCGGCTGAGTAGTTCAAATTCCATCCGCTCCTCGGCCTTCAGACCACTCATAATTTCTTCAAGCATATCAGAACCAGCAGGGAAATCGCACTCGAAAACGGGCTCCCCTTGCCCCTTCACATTCGCGAGCACAGCCTGTCTGTAGTGCCACCGGAGAAGTTGATCTACGGGACGCTTGGAATCCTCAACGAATGTCTTATCGAGATGTTTGCCAGCAATACCATCATCATCGTGCATAAAGCAGGCGATCTTGTAATTGTCCTGAAGCATTATTAGCCAAAAGGAACTCTAAAGGCAATACTAGGAATACACACATCCGGGTTGATAGAGACGATGTAGCTTTCAAAAAGCTGGTGAAGAGTGGCCTCAAGCAATATTCCGTTCTGAACCGAGTTGATAGATCCTCCCGACTCTGGTTGGATAGTGATACAGCGACCATAGTTATGCTCAGCCCAGTGGCGTTGGTACGCTGGCGGAAAAAAAATAAAAAATGGGCGGCCTCAAGACCCGCCCAGAACCCAACCGCCGCACTACGCGCACCCTTTCCGGTCATAATACAGCGACGATCTCGCTCACGTATAGCTTGACAAAAGTCCCCGCTCTGAATCGCGGTAGGCGGTGAAGCTGCGCGTACCAACCAAGGCTCATTAGTGACGGTGATGGAGCCCGCAGTAAGGATAAAGTACTTTCCCGGTTGGAGAGGATGGTGATTCCTCCCCACAGTGAGCCCACTTTCGTCACGCAGGGTGTAGTCCTGACTGAATAGAAAAACGATCTCCACCATTGAGTAGAAATTGGCATTTGTCATACCATTGGTGAGAACCAGACCACCAAGGATTATGCCAGGGTCATTCGCATCGCAGATATGGAGGTTGCGCGGAAGTGCACGATTAGACATGTCGACTGCGACTTGTTGCTTCGTTTAAGGTTTGGGAGGGCAGGCGCCGGGGGTCAATGTAGAGTTCGAGCGGGAGGCTGAGTAGGGGGGGTGGGAAAGAGGAGAGGACGAATCGCAAAGTTGGCGGGGTGACCGAGTAACCGAATCCCAGCGGAAGAACGGTGAACGAGTTGGTGGAACCTGAGTTTGGCATGTTCGAGAAGGTGGTGTTGAGAAGCGATTTGGATGCTCCCTGGGGCTAAAAGAAAAAAACAGGCATGTGGAAAAAGCAAGTCACGGGATGAGTACCGTAAACTCTGGTTAAATCCACATGGGGGATCTGAAGAGAAATCAGTCTAAACCGCAATTGACTTTGCAGAGCATGTTAACGAAAATTACGAAGTGTAAGGCAGTGGAAACTTTAGGGCCTGTTTGGATACCACAGTTCCGTTCCGCTGCCCGGTCCCTTAAACCCGTTTGCATGAACTGGCGCTAGGTACGGGCAGCGGGTAGAGCTGGGAGTAGGGGTTTTCAAAGTTAGAAACGTAGAAAAAAAAGTAGTGTAGTCTACTTGTCCGCCGAAAGAAGTATGATACCTGTTGAAGGTGGCAATGACATGTTAGTACAGTGTTCGAGTGAGCCGAAATGACTGAACCCAAAATACCAAATTGATTTAACGTACTAATTTCCCCCTTTGCTGAGTTGCTTTCCCTAACTCAACCTCAGGCTCATAGCACACTGGGACTACTCAATTATTATAGTTTTTACGATAGTAAGTCATATCTCAAAATATATCAGATGCCTTGTATGATACCCATCCAACAGTTTCAATACAAGGGCTTCCATGGCTTCCGTGGCTTCCCGCCTGGCGTGTGTGCCCCGGTGAAGAGAAGCATATTCGACAAAAGCCAAGGTCAGTGGGACAGAGTGAAGAGTATGCGAAATGCTCATGGCCCGAATAAAGTTGAGGTAGGTCAAACAAACCTCCGCAATCATTGAGTGGGGGTTAAGAAAGAGGTTGGGGTTATGGAGAGGTACTCTTGTATGGTGTAGTGAGCGGAGCGGATGGTAGACGAGGACTTCACAACCGTGACAGGCCTGAGGGAGCATGCTAGCAGTGTTTCTATCCAAGGAATATTCTGAATATTCAAGTCGCTAGGTCCTTCTTCGACCCAGAGGGCGTGGCATAACTCGTCGACATACAGCCCCCACTCCGAATGAGACACCCACATCAAAACCTGCATGCCGAGTTTTGATCTACTTCTCGGCTACGCCTGAACTCCTGATAGGGTTGCCGCTTAAGCATCACCTAGGCCACCCCCTTTGGTCATCTCGTCCAGCTTTTTTCTTCTGTGACGGAGAGCAAGCTCGCTCAGGATTGCATCAATGTTTAAAGAAACGAGGAGGAAACTAGAAATCATTATTAGTGGATAATAGCTCATACTTGTATCGGGAATGTGCTTGATATTATTGCTTCTATTTCTGAGACCATCTCCGGAATCACCTTCATAATATCCGCCCCCAATTCATCATCCATTACATTAGGATCAATGTCACCTCCCAGCCTCATCTCCAGATAGTTCTTAATATCATCCCGAGTCGGACTAACAAGCATTCTAACCACTTTCCCAAAACATTTCACCATCTCGTCACCGACACGGGGCCGGTAAGAAATAGTCGTGTGTTTGCGGACACCCGAACGATTTCTCGCAGTGATTCGAGAAGCTCCCGTCTGTGTTTCGGAATAGACTCGTCTAAACCGTCGATGCATATAAATGCCCGTGGCAGCACCGCAACGGCCTTCTTCATAAATTCTACGAGATCAGGAGGTCAGAGACCGTGGCCGCCAAACACGTTTTTGGCCTTCTGAAATGCCTGTCGTATATGCTCCGGGATTCCTCCTCTGACGGCAAGCTGCTTGAGGATGGCGCCCAACATACCTGTGGTGGACTGTTCCTGCTGGGCAAGGAAATCGCAGTAGAGCCCTACTATAGCAATGTCTTTCCCCCCAGCCTGATCGTATAGACTATCAATCACTAGTGAGCTGTCATTTACCGATCGTCAGTGACATCTACATTTCCTTCGTCCATATAAGCAGTGTTCCTACCTAAGACCCATTCCCGGACTCCCACCACAGAACAACTCTCGACGCAACCATCTTCCGCACCGCTCTATTTATGAACTCGTTAGCCTCCAGTACCCAGTTCTCTATGCCATCAAGTCGGTCGGTTCGAACGCCTTGATGCCTCTTTTGTGATTCAAGCGGCAATAGCCAATGCAGAATTTGACGCCCCTCGGTGTCGATTCCTGTATTGATGCTGGCGATATTGGTGTAGTTCGTTGATCTATTGAACGAGTTGACATTACCGGTGACCTGCTGGTGCTCTGGCGCCATCCGTACTATAGTCTATTATTTGATTCTTTGTTTCCGCGAAAGAGAGGGATCATGTGAAAGAAGGATCTGATATTTCCTGGAGTCTTAGGGAACCTCTAGGACTCAAAAGAGAGGAGATGGGAGCTGATAAGGCTCCTTCCGGCGTTGCACAAGTATTCATAGTATGCATTGGTTCAATCATTATGCCGATCGATTTCTCTCAGTGAACACCTATTTACCAATGAATCTTGCTCGAAGATCACCCCTTTAATGCTCGATAGGGCATGAGTGAATAGGAGAGAGGGGGGGTTGGTGTTTTAGAGTTTATAGCGCAGCATAGGCATGAAAAGAATTGAATCACAAAATATCACTCTACCCCCAATCCCGATTGGAGGAACTGGGGGCAACAAGTCTTAGTCCTGCTTCAAGGGGGCTCATCCGACTGTGCGGTCTTCCCCACATGCCGATGTGCAGCACATCCTGGCTATCTCGTGATACTGGTACCAGCCTGGAGCGAAAAGTGATCGGAAAAAAGTGGTTGGTGTAACACCACTTTTTTTCCGATCACTTACCCTCACACCCAAGTACATGTCTCCTTTTACAAAAAATCTAAGACCACATTAAGACTTTTTTTATTATTATTTATTTATTTATTTGGGTTTTTTCTTTTGGTAACGAGTTTTAGGGTATAGTTGCTTTATAATATTATCATATGATACCATATTATTAGCCGGCGGGGGTTGGGTGGAGTGATCTTGCTTACCCCGACGGGAAGTGTGCAGTAAGGGGTATTGGGGAGGGAAGCCTTGTCGGGAATGTCTGCGGTGCGGTGTGGTAGTGTGCGGGTCTGTGTTGTCGGGAGTGGGGAGGTTTCGGGTTGGGCTGTGGGAGAAGTATTGGGATGGCTGTCATGGGTTGTGGCTAATAATAGCTATCATAATAATATTGTGGTATCATACATGCTGTGGATGGAAGGTGACCATGCCCGAGTGAGCATCAGTGCACTTGATTACTTGCGCGCTCCTCATGCAAACCCAGGGCAGGGTTTTCAGGGGCATTGCGTAGCGGATCCCGATCCCTGGAATAGAGAGACTTGCGGGATTATTTGGCAATGCTTTATTTTATTTTTCCTTCTTAGCTGTCACTGCAAGAATTGGGATTTTCAAACTTTCATTATAATATTGTAATCTCTGTTTATGTATCATACGGGACATTTGAGCAGAATGGGACAGCACTGATGAGCTGGGCCCTGTACCCTCCTCTCACCTCCTTCCAAGCTAAATTTCATGGGGACCCAGGACATGCCGAATACCATACTGGTATTGGAGGGATAAAGAGCCAAAAGAAAAAAAAGAACCTATTGAGAAACAATTCCTGTGATAATTTCATAGAGAATTCCCCTTGCAAGAGCATGATAATAAAATCGGCCTTATTCTTGTTTTATCAGTGACTTCGAAATCTGTGGTAAAAGTCATGCTACAGTTTGTCGTTCGATAAATTGATTGTGCTTCTCTGGACTCAAAATTCTCAACGATGACTTCCTATAGTCGTAACTTATGTGGGGATAAAAGATTATGGGCTAGTTCCGATTTCCTAGAGAGGTTGTCACGATATCAGGGGACTTGGAAATTATTCGCTCCATTTGTAGTAGGTCTTGTGCTTGCAGTCCAATAGGAACCCATCTCCAGATGGCGTGGAGATCCCGCGGGATCCTATGAACTTTTATGTTTCCCACTACGTCGGAGATATTTGTTGGTTCCGATTTTTGCTCTTTTTGTTTTTCTTTTCTTTCTCCTTTCTCTTGTCTGCCCTGTCCAGTCTTCAAGATATATTTTGTTGTTGGTAGGTGGTTAGGGGGGAAGAACAAAGAACAAAGTTTAAAAAGTCGGATTAGATCCTCCGGATCGTTGGGTTGCCTTTGAATTATGCAATAGTACGATCGGCGACTAGTGGTGGCTATGTGCAAGAACTATCGATAGCATTTAACCTTATGTGCCCGCCCTTCCGCGGGGCTATAACATGGGATCATAATATGATAGGAATGACAGGCAGCACCCTTGCGGGATGTAACAATTGAAAAACCTCCATAACCGCCCGGGACCTACCGATAACAGCCAAAGCAATAAAAAATTCAACATTCCTACAATCAAAATATATCGCACTGTACTCCAGAACGCAAAAGCTCTTTCATGAACCCTACCCAACTAGAGACCTAAACCTCACATCCATCCTCCGCACAAAAACTGCAGAGCGAGAAAATTCTTGGCACTCCCTATAAATACCACCACCTCCTCCAACCAAATCCTCTTCTTTCCTCTCCATGGAACTTGCATCACTGTTGCGGAGGAGCTTTGCGACTGTGACGACAGCCAGAGCGCCTGCATGCCGGGAGTGTCCCGGCTCCCACGAGCAGTATTTACCGCTGCTTACTCAGGGCTTGTTTGGAAAAAATGGGACCGTTCCATTGAGCGACCGTTCCTCCCATGAAAATGGCCTTCTCTCAATTTTGAAATAGAAGGAAGAGGGTCATTCATATGGGGGAACGGAACGGGACCATTATATCTAAACAGGCTCTACCAAGCACGGCAACACACCTCGTACGGAGGGTGCCTGATAGAAAGGATACTTTAGAGGATCATGAAATTATATCATGGATCCTGCTATCATCTGTCCAACGAGGGTTGACTAACAAGCGGATGGCTCGTGGGACCCCAGCGTGGTTGACACCTTGACGTGGTGCTGGGGCTTTTTAACTAAGATCAACCGTTGTAGACTTGGGTATAGTGATAGATTGTTTTGTATTGGAGTAAGCGGTGGTGATATATTCTAGGAAAAAGTTGTTCCTATTTAGAAAATTTAGATCAAATTTGCTAGTGTGAAAGATAAACTTTGCATATAGTGGGAAAGGAAAGGGAGAAAGAAAAAGTTTTTTTTCACTTGTAGGCGAGTAGTAAGCTCTGTTACTGTGAGAACTCGAATAAATTGAATATCTTGCTAAGAGGTTTGAAATTCCGTCCCTTGAATAGGGGGGTAAGCGCACAGCGAGAACTGGCCCTCTTAGCTTGAGCTTAAGCCAGAGTCAAAGGAAAGAGAGCCAGACCCTACCAGCCAAGGGAACTGCAGTGTCCTGGCGTGAGGTCCAATTATTTGAGTTCTTACGGTAGTGAATGTCCATGGTGCCATGCCAGAGAGAACGATAGTGGGAAAAAAGTACCTGTAATCTTGTGAGTTTCCCATACAAAAGGTACATTGCAACTATATCAAATCTGGATCCTAGGCTCTTGGCCTTACAGTGTAGTGGAAGGGTTCTCATAATCCCTTTCAGATTGTCTAGAGAATTACCTACGCTGTGCGATTGGTTTTGATAATACTATATTGCTTATCGGGTGAGTTGTGAATTCTTAAAATCAGCTAGCTATATTTGTATAATTAAGGATGGGAGGGTGTCGATGACTTTTGTCACCAGGATCGGGCGATGGGTACCTGGTGGTTATGTTCGGGTGGTGTGTACTGCCGTAGAAACTCGAGTGAACGGACCATGTGCTAGGACGTTGGAGTTGCCTCCTAGTAAGGTCTGGCCTTTTTTCTCTTTTTTATTTCTCTTGGGTGTGTTTTTTGGTGTGTTTTCCGCGTCTATTCTAGGGGAGGAAATTCCGGACTACATGGCACATAGTCCGTTTATTAGAGTTTTTATGGTGCGATCCGACTTGAGTCGAGCCAGGCCATGGCTTCGAGCTGGCTTATGAGCCACTGGGATCGAGCCGCTCGGAGTTTGCTGCAAAACTCGAGCATACCATTATCTGTTAGTAGAGATGTTCAGCGGGGGCCGTGAACGTGAACGTGAAGGTTGTCATGTGTGAGAAAAGGACTAACATAGTTCGTTCACAAGTAAATGGAGGTTCTGCGAACTAGTGTGAAAACTTTTGCATATGAACTGTGGTGCATGTGATGATACCAAGATCAAATATAAAAATATTGTGTTCGTCTGGGAGCATATTTACCTAGTAGTATATCATCCAACATCGAACAGCCAGCAAAATGAGTCGCTTACCTTCTTTTGAGCACCTCCTCAGCCCTGAGCCTCCTGCAGATAGGCAGTCTGAGCGCTCTATGAACTTTTCTTCTTTTTCGGATTTTCGTTATGATCAAAGCAACATTTCACAAAGCGGAGCAGCCCCAAATGCGGAGGCAGGACCAAGCAACCAGGCAGGCTTTCCTGATAGAAAAAGTCGGCCCAGATTTATTCTCAAGGACGAGGATATGAAGGTTCATGTGGTTAAGACTTGTATAAACCACTTTGATGAGTATTTAAATTTCAAAAGGAAGGATGATTTTATGGAAAAAATGCAGGAAACGTTTAAAGCGACCACAGGCCTTGAAATCAATTTCAAGGGATATTTGTACAGATGGATTAAGGAGAGGAGAAAGATGGTAGAGGAGGAGAAAAAGAAGAGTGGAGTGGCTCGCCACTATGGGGAGTTTGAAATCGCACTCGACACATGGATTACCATGATAGATGGTGTCGCACGGCAGACGGAGGCAGAAAAGCAAGCCAGAAAGCAACAGGTTAAGTAGTCCAAGTTGGATTTATTTATTATTCAATAAATACATTGGGTTTAAGGTATGATACTAATAGATTTTATTATATTTAGGAGCTTCAAAAATCTCAAGAAATTGAAAAACTGCGAAGCAGTATGCAAACCACACGTGCCGAGCGTCATAATTCAATACCAAATGATTCAGAATCCGAGACCCAGCCATCCCTGCTCGGCCAAAAGCATACAACCGACTCCCGCTACTGTCCTGCTGAATCCAAAAAACGTATTACCGATAGGATCATGGGTATGATGAAGGAGGAAAGCAGGTACTTAGTAAAGGCAGTAGAGATGATGGAGGAGAAAAAGATGGATCGATTGGAGGAAATTCTGTCAACGGTAGCTGACTCTGGTAAAACAGAGATTGGTCAAGCGGAAGGGTTAGAAAAGCGAGTTGAAGCGATCGAGGAAGCGGTTGAGGAACTAAAAGGTGGAATGAATAGGCTTATGGACTACTTGGAGAAGAATAATAAATGAATTTACTAAATACTAAAATACAAACAACCTTTTCTCTGTATAATTAAATAGTTGGCCTTTTTGCTTGGATTTGGGTGGTATGCAATAGCAGTCTTTTATAAAAATGTTTCAATATTGTGAGAAATTCGGAGACCTAGCTAAATATTGATGAGAACTAGAGATAGCAGACATGGCCAAATTGAACTTACAACAAGTCAAGAAGAGTATACCCCGCACGCTCTCAAATCATGGAAGCACGCCATTCCTCAAATATTCTGCCAGGGATTAGGGAGAACATATGAACAAGGACTATGCATATATATAATATAAGAACCCTTGCGCTGGAGCTCCTGAATCAGTACAGTCGCACCTCACTCTCCCGGACCCCACTCCCCCGAAGTCTTCCACTTTCCCAGATCTTACTCTGCCAGCCCTCTCACTCTCCCTGATGGAATTCTCTAAATTCTGTATGCTTTTGCACCAAATCCCAACTCACCGGCCCCAATAATTCGCCCTCCTGAACAGATTATTTGGACTTTGGCCACCCGGGATAGCGAGGTCAGACTGTATGAAGCCCATATACCTGCCATAGCATTTCTGGGCCAGGTTCTGTATCCTAGATTTTCCGGAGCAATTGTTGCTTCCCCGCACCCCTCTAGACGACACTACGTATCCTTCTTCGGGAGTATTGAACTTGTAACCATTTTGGTGAATGGAGAGAGTTACAAGGTCGACCAACAAGATTGTAGAGGCAGTACACCCCTTGTATGGGAAGTAAGAAATGGAGACGAATGAGCGGTCAAGTTATTACAGGAATGGAAAAATATTAATCCTAGTTGGCCAAATGTGTATGATCGAACACCACTTGTGTGGGTTGTGTTGGAGGTCACACAGGAACGGCCAGAGTCAGGGTGAGAAGCAATGCGACTGGTCAATTGAATGAAAGAGAAAAGAGACAAATGCTATGTTGCTTGTCCTACAAACGCGCTTGAGTCTGCTGTACTTACAGTAGTGCGCAGTATCAATATACATCAAGATGACCACTGCCATTTCCTCCCATCTTACCCCTTGCCAGATTTGAGAAGGATGATTAATAAGAAGAGACATATTACAAAAGCTCGAGCCCAGCCCGAGTCTGGCCCAAATTCGAGTTTATACAGGCCTGAGCTAGCCTAGCTAAGGGAATAAGTCGGCTTGAGTGGCTCGATCTAAAAGCCCTAGCTGAGCGCTCAAGCTCAACTCGTAGCAAATACTATGTGCAAGAACTGCTCATACAAATAAATTTTAACCTTATATGCTCCTCCCGCGAGGCTATTACATTATGGAATTAGGAAGGGTAGGCTGCTCTTTGGTGACCAGGGCGGAGGGGCTATAACAATTTAAACCCATCCATAACCTCCCAGAGCCTGCAGACAACAACCAGAGCAGAACGGATTCCAACATTCGTCCTCCCACAAGATATCACACAGTACCCTAAAATACCAAAGTTCTTTCATGAACCCTAACTGGAGACCCAAACCTCACATCCATCCTCAACACAAGCTCCTAGCGCCAGAAGCTTCTTGGCACTCCCTATAAAGACCACCATCTCCCTCCAAATCTCCTTCTTTCCTCTCCATGGAACTTGCATCACTGTTGCGGAGGAGCTTTGCGACTGTGACGACAGCCAGAGCGCCTACCTGCCGGGAGTGTCCCGGCTCCCACGAGCAGTATTTACCGCTGCCTACTAAGAGCCTGTTTGGAAAAAAAATGGGACCGTTCCACAGAGACCGTTTCTCCCATGAAAATGGCCTTCTCTCAGTTTTGAAATAGAAGGGAGAGGGCCATTCATATGGGGGAACGGAACGGGACCATTGTATCCAAACAGGCTCCAACAAGCACGGTAACACACCTCGTACGGAGGGTGCCTGATAGGAAGGATACTTTAGAGGATCATGAAATAATATAATGAATCCGGCTATCATCCGTCCAACGAGGGTTGGCTAACAAGCGGATGGCTCGTGGGACCCCAGCGTGGTTGACACCTTGACGTGGTGCTGGGGCTTTAAAACTAAGATCAACCACTGTAGACTTGGGTATGGTGATGATGAAATCACTAACAAAGTTGTTCTCATCTGGAAATTTCCGGAACATGTTTTGCTACTGTGAAGTCAGTTTTGTGTATATAATTGGAGGGAAACATGGCAAGAAATGAAAGGAAAAGTCTCTCCTGAGTCTCATTCTTCGAGTAGGTCTTCCGATTTTATATACAAAAAAAGGAAAGAAAAAAGGCTCCAAGTTATACGCGGCCAAAGCCCCCCCGCCAGAAATTCTGTCCGTAAAGGGTTTTTCCTCTTCCAAACACGGAGCTAAACTCCCCCGATCGTGTCATAAGCAGTACCAGTACTTACTATGCTGCTGTCGGAATGGGAGCATGCTTATTATTTCAGACAGGCCTCATCCTGCTCTGGGGGGGCGAGGTCTGCTCTCAAAGCGCCCTTCTAATGCTCTGTAAGTCGAATGGAGGCTCAGATCGGTGAAGTCTAGCTTTTCTCGTGATGGTGCCCGAGTATGGTCGCGGTGAGTTAGTGGGGTGTTTGCTGCCAATTGGCTGACTGGTGCAGTCGCCCTTTTTTTTAGGGGAGGGGAGGGGAGGATTACCGACAGGTGGGTTAATCGCTTTCGGCCATTGTTGGAGAGAGGTATTGTAGCAACAGTACTATAACTAAATTTAATAGACTATCGGGATACAATGCTGCAGAAGATTTAGTATCTCCCTTACTGCGCTGAGAGTCCCCCCGACTACTGTACCATTACTCGTGCAGTAGATCGATCGCACGCTGCGCGCATGACCCACTGCCGAGATCCATCCGGAAGGGTATTTCTCAAATACATCCACGATGGAGAGGAAATTGATCGCGTTAAGAAGGTTCGGAGGGCGCCTTCCAAGTTTCTATGTGATTTTTTTTTATTTCCAACGGAATTACCTGTGACTGATATGCACGATACTAACTACCCACGAGGCAAAGCATGAAAAACTTCCTAGCGAAATACTGCATAGAATAGCGGATAGATTTTAATGAGCCCGTATAGCAAAATATTCTCCCGCGGCCTAGGAAGGAAGACAAGGAGTCTGCGTAGCCGGGTGGCTAGAAGTATTTACGTCACTTCCCGAGGAGGGCGGCTTCCATTTTCAAGCGCCACCAGTGGGGGTAGCCGCCTGCCCCAATATCTCCAAGGAGTTTGTGGTTCCATCTAGCTACAAACTCGTGTACAAATAATATTACCCCCTTCACATAAAAATCTTTACGAGTGATACTTCATGATCCTTAGTCCACCCCCTCAGAGCTTCACCCAGCGATCTCGCACCCTCACCTCAATCTCGGGGTGTTTCTTATACCGCACTTTGATCCGGCCTTTCCACCCTGCATCCCCCCATGGGATTCATTTTGGCCAAAGAGCACCTTACTGAACGAAGTAGCCAAGAGATCTGGTGATGAGCTAATTCCACGCTTGCCCTTGGGTCTCAGATGCTTGAGGAGGAGGAATTTCTCCTTTTCTTCCTGACGAGTGACGCCTAATGATGGTTCCTTCTGCGGGAATTATTTAACTTAAGTGTGGTGTCAAGAGACCCCCGCCCCAGACCGAAGCAGAGCTCGGCCGGCGGAGATTACCACCCGTGGCGTAAGCAGGTACCTCCCCTAGGGCTCTGCACGTGGCCAAGATGCCACGTAACGGAATACCGTTCCGGTGTCGACAGCGGGTGGACAGATGCAAATCTGTGCCGTACCGGTATCCGAGTCTCGCAAGATGGAAGTTTTGATCTTAAGCCACGGAACTTGAGAGAGGCTATACAATTGGTCACACATGGCAGGAGCGACCCCACGAGCACTGTACTGTATACTACAGTGGCTTTGGTAAAATCAGGAATAAGTTTTTTTTTTACTGACCAGCACTAACTTAACTAGCTTAAAGGGAAATAAAACCGCGTAAGATTCCACTTCAGTATACTCGCAAAAACCCCACCGGGCCGAAGCTGCCCAATCCGAAAACAAGCCATTCCAACCCAAACTTCTAAAGCCCTACAAGTACACCGAAAAAGAAGAAAAAACGACGGTGCCATTTACGAGCTTTTAGATCCACTATTACCGGCATCAACGACCTCCGAATCCTTGACGACTGGGAAGGGCACCAGGACCAAGTCGATGTTGCCCCACCACTCACTTCCAAACTTTCTGTACCAGTCGACAGTAGCCTTTAGCCCCTCGGCGAAGGTGGTCTTCTGTACCCAACCTAAACCCTTCAGCTTGGTAGCATCGACAGCGTATCTGCGGTCGTTGAAAGGACGATCAATGGTGTGCTTGACAAATGAGTCAAAGTCGACAGCAGGGTCGTGGCCGAACTCTTTCAGAAGAAGCGAGCAGAGCTCCAGGTTGGAAATTTCATCGGTGGAACCGACATTGTAGATTTGCCCAATCAACCCCTTGTGAAGGATAGTATCGAAAGCATCGGCAGCATCACCCGCAAAGAGATAACGGCGGGTGTGCTTCCCGTCGCCGTGGAGAAGCAATTTTTCACCACGGTGGAGGAGGCAGGAGAATTTGGGAATAACCTCTATACATTGATGATACTCGTTAGAAACCCAAACAAGCGTGGCTAGGGAGGTATTTTCTTACTCTCTGGGAATTGGTGAGGTCCGTATACATTGTTGCTTCGGACAACGATGACAGGGAGCTTGAAGCTCTTGTAATAGGAGTGCACCAGCATTTCCGCAGCTGCCTTGCTAGCAGCGTAGGGATTGGTGGGAGCCAAGATGCTCTGCTCAATCAAATCTTCACCGTTCTCATCGACCTCGCCATATACCTCATCTGTGGAGATGTGGATGAATCTCTTCAACAAGCCATGATTCTTAGCACACTCGAGCAATACGTGGGTACCATAGACGTTGGTTGAAGTAAACTCGTAAGAATTTCCGAAGGACAAATCAACATGGGATTGCGCAGCAAAGTGGAAAACCGTATCAATGTTGTATTTACGGAGGGCATTCTGAACTTCCTCAGGAGAAGTTATATCGCCATGGACGAAGGTGAAGTTTGGAGCAGTACTCAGACAACGGGTGTTATTCAGGGAAGCACAATAGTCAAGCTTATCATACGAGATGACGTTGTATTCCGGGTAGGTGAGGGTGAGATGACGCACAAGCCAGCAAGCACTGATCCATTGTTAGCTCCGAGCCAGATGGAAATCCCCGGAATACAAAAATAAAATAATCGATTAAAACGAAAAGGTTAACAAACATGAAGCCAGCCCCACCAGTAATTAGGATGTTCTTGGCATCCTCGAGAGGAGGGAACTTGGTTGCTCCCTTGTAGACTGGAGCATCTCTCCAGATGCCAGTATCCTGGAAGTGACGATGAGTGACAGCTGAGAAAGGTACCGTCAGAAAAAGCGATCAAAAGGGCCGAGAATTTCAGCTCACATCTATTAGGTGCCATGCTTTTTTTTTATAGTTAAATAAGGCGGTTTGCGTTTCAGGAAAGAGGAATTGGGAGAAAGCTGATCAAAGTGGTTTAGAACCAAGTTAGCGATACTTTCTCCTCAACAGAAAAAAAAGGGCTAACCCTCAAATAGAGAGGAGGGGAGGTGGGCGGCGATAATCACCTCCAAAAGAACCTCGAAGCTTAAATACACAGGAGAGAGAGATTTACCAAGGCGGATACAAGCCGTATAAGAATAGACAAAGGGGAGCACCAGTAACCACGATTGAATTAGAGGCTATCAGGAGGAGACAGAGAAGGATAGAAGAAGAGGAAGAAGGCGAGGAGGGTGAGATAAGTAGTGAGGTGGGCAGAAATTTCTAGGAAAAAAGGGGAGGACCCCTCCTACTCTTTTTCCCCGCGTATCCTAGCTAGATAGAGTACTCGAGTACAGTACCGGTAGGGTACGCCAGGCTACGAGATGACATCGTAGCTGTGGGCGACCAGCGACCCTCCTATCGCAGCTGAGCGGCAGAGAGGAAAAGACTTCCAGGAGCATCAGGCATCAGGAACGAAGCCAAGCGAATATCTTGCCCTCAACAAGCTTAGCGCTTATAGATTTTGGCAATCGCATTTGTGAGCGGTTGACAAGCTGCACAGCCAACAAGATGTTGAGTTTCCTGTTGAAGCACAAAAAAATGTTACCAGGAAGGAGGGAAATGAGAGGCAAGCCAGGCTGGGTACTGGCGCAGCAATGCGGTGAGTTGGTACGACTACAATACAAGTACTAGCCCTGTCATATCGGGAATTCTGGGGGAAGATAATCATACCATACGGTGGCTTGCTTGAACACTACTAGTACTCGAGTACTTGTAGACTATGGTTATGCACATCATCACCGAGGGGACATATTGGCGATTTTAAGCTCCCCTCTGCAGGGGGAATTATCGTTTTCTATACTCGAGTATCAAAAATGCGGCCCACTACAAGGATTAAAAATACGAGTCTTAACCCTGCAAAGATGACGGAACAACGTTAAGACTGCGACTCGAGGAACGGTACCCGAGTGCCCATCCCCCCATCGACCCACTCGATCAGAGTTGGAGATGTCCAAGTTTGAGATCTAATCTTTGATAATCTCTTGGAAAATCTTTTCCCAACCAAGCACATACTTATGTAAGCGGTACCTTAATTACCGTATGCCAACCGCCGAAAGTGGGATCATAATATCGCAACTGCCGTTGAGGGTAAAGTTAGGTACAGCGCCGACACAAGACATTCACTACCAATAGTGTCACGCGTCTTCTTCCAGAAATCGCGAGTGTCCATAAAATACAATCAATAGTCCTTTCCTTCTCACAATTCACCACTCATGTTGGATAACAGGAGTTTGCTATCATGAAGTCTTTCATTATCTGTCAGCTTTTGTTCCCTCTCCTAGTGTTGGGGAAGTTCACTCCAGAGTGAGTGTAGCCCCATCCAGCACTTGTTTACACCCCATTAACCCCCGGCATAGAGATCTCCTGAGCGCACCCCGTCGTAGTGAAGCGGTCCCTAATAGATCAGGGGTAAGTTCAATCGCCTACGCCCCGGCCAATTGACTGATCCCGGACCCTCCAATGGCAGTCTCTCGCCGTATTTCATCTCTCGTCATATTCCTTCGATACACATAGCTCAAGTTCCTCCTGGAACCTTCTAAATCTCGACGACGGTGACACGACTGTACTTTTTAGCGACCCCGCGGTACAGGAAGTAGTATGGCTAGACGATGAAAGCTTGTTGTACATTAACGGGACAAACTCGGACATCAAAGGAGGCTCTGAGTTATGGATTGCTAAACACTCAAAGCCAAGTGAAGGGTAACACTCACATCATCCTGCTCTACAAACCATGAATGAGATAGCTGACCCCTATTAGATACAAGGCTGCCTCCCTCCCTGCATCTGTGTCCAATCTAAAGACCGTTTCTCCGTCTGACAAATCGGTAAACTTTGTTGTATCAGCACTAACCTACCCCGATGGCACCGTATACAACCCGGAGTCCGCCCCTAAGAAATTAGATACCGGGTTGATTTACGAATCCCTGTTTGTTCGCCATTGGGATGCATACGATAAGCCTGAGAAGTCGTCTTTGTTTTCTGGTGTTCTCTCACTTGACGGTGACAAGTTCAGGCTTGAAAAGGAAATCAAGAATTTAATTCCAGGCGCTAATGGCATTGAGACGCCCATTGCACCCTTTGGGGGTGCTGATGACTTTGATATCTCCCCGGATGGTCAAACAGTAGCCTTCGTTTCAAAGACCCCGTATCTCAACCCAGCAAACAACACCCAAGTTTTGGTATATATTGTTCCTTTTGATGGCACCTCAAAGCCTAAGCCTATCAATCTCGAAGGCAAAGACACAAATGGAGATCCTCTTCCTGAAGGCGCCGCATCGTCTCCAAAGTTCTCGCCGGATGGCAGCGCATTGGCATATCTTCAGATGTATACCAACGGATATGAGAGCGACAAGAACAATGTCTTTGTCTATAAGATGGATTCCTTGTCTATCACTGCTTTCTGGAAACCGTGGGATCGCTCCCCTAGCGGGCTTCTCTGGTCGGGCAACGACAACACCATCTACCTTCCTGCTGAATCATATGGGCGAGTCAGAATTTTTGAAGCACGCATCGGCGATGACACACCAAAAGAGATTACAGCTGAGGGAAATATTGTGGCCTTGCACCCCCTCCCCTCAGGCGACCTCTTAATCTCTCGGAACTCACTCACCTCATCTATTGGTTACTTTATCTTCAACCCCTCCTCAAAGCACTTCAAGACTCTACTTCTTCCCACTGATGTGGACCCCCAGCTCGCTGACCTGTCTAAAGTCACCGTTGAAGACTTCTCCTTCAACGGCGCAAAGACTAAGGTTCATGGTTTTATCGTGAAGCCTTCAGAATTTGACTCTTCAAAGAAAACACGTCTTGCTTTCTTCATACATGGCGGTCCCCAAGGAGCATGGACAGATTCCTGGAACACCCGTTGGAACCCTGCCTTATTCGCCGAAGCTGGGTACATTGTGGTCGCAGTGAACCCAACTGGAAGCACGGGATATGGACAAGCTTTCACAGATGCTATTCAGAATCAATGGGGCGGACTTCCATACATAGATCTCGTCAAATCTATAGAGTATTTGGAAGACACAGAGGAATACAACTATATCGACTTTGACCAGGCAGTCGCATTAGGCGCAAGTTATGGCGGCTATATGATCAATTACATCCAGGGGATGCCACTAGGGAGGAAATTCCAAGCCTTGGTATGCTATCACTTGCCCTATTTGTCACCATGATGCTTACTCAGGACAGGTTTGCCACGATGGTTCATTCGCACCCCAAAACATCTACTCAACTGACGAGCTTTACTTTCCCCAGCGCGAGGTAATTGACATCCCATTTATCTCCCTTTTCCCGCCTCTATCACTAACCTTGCAAAGTTCAACGGCACTCTCTGGGACGACCCTGAAAACTATTCGAAATGGAGCCCATCGGCCCATATCAAGAACTGGGGAACTCCTCAATTTGTGATCCACAATGCGCTCGACTTCCGTCTGCCCATCAGCGAAGGTCTATCGGTATTCAACATCTTGCAAACTCTAGGAATCCCTAGCAAGTTCCTTACATTCCCCGACGAAAACCACTGGGTCTTGAAGCCAGAGAACAGTTTGGTTTGGCACAGAGAGGTACTAGAGTGGATCAACAGATGGACAGAAGCGAGGGCAAACAAGATAACAAAAACGGGCAAGGGTCAAACCGTCCTCAAGGCCCAGGACAGGCTTTAAAGCAGAAGGGGGGCCTCGTGTCTTGGTGAAACCATAGTGCAAGTACAGCGCAGTTAATTAAACAATTCTACCGCCATTACCCCATGAACTCCGTGTATGATATTATAAGGTGATATAAAAAAAGAAAAAGGAACTACCCAACAACCCTCCCAACCATCTTACCCAAAACCTCTACTTCCAAAGCACTAATCCCCAATGCATCGATCCCCCTTGTCTGAGACCTACCCGCCTTGATCTTATAATACCCCTCAACCTTTCCAACATCGACGACTCTCCTTGCAATCACATCATCATAAACCTCCATGACACCCTTCTCTCCGATCACCCTTCGAATATTCCCAGCCACCTCCTCCTTCTCGCACCAGTACTCCCCGTTCCCATGCGCAATCTTGACAGCAATAACGTCCTTCGTCTCCTCCGTGACGCCAAACTTTTTATACGCCTCTTTAATCTACTCCTCCCACATTCCCATCAGCCCCACCCTTCTCTCCAGCACAGCGGGGGGGGGCAAAGCATACATTATTATTCCCCCCCAAGCAATACACGACCTCGCTATGCACGTTCCTGGTCCTGCGCTTCCCGCTCACGAGTTCGTTGCGCACGGCCTGGAATACCGCAGCCAGTAGGTGCGTCGTTGAGAGGATTGCGCTGGCGTCCAGGAATGCGTACTCGTTGGATGGGGTGGTGTCGGAGGAGGTGAGCTCCCGCTGGAAGGTTTTGAAGGCGGCAGGTGGGAGGGAGGGGAGGTGGGTTATGTGGATTTTGTGGGGTGGGAGGTGAGGGAGGGTGTATGTTGTTGTCATTGTGGTGGTGGTGGTTTGTTGGTTGCAGTGGATGGAGAGTTTTGGAGATGTGTGACTGGTATGATATATACTTGAGTGCTTGTATCATAATACCGTATGAAGGGATAGTGGGGAGGTGTGGCTTGGCGGCGGGGGACTGAGAAATGCTGGTCATGAGTTGTCACTCGGTTTGGTTTTTCTTTTCAGGGAGGATCGCCTCGAGAGAACAAAAGTTGACCCTTGGCCCCCGGCTGGGGGGAATGAAAGGGAAGATACAGCGGATCTTGCTAGGAGGCAAGTCCGTCCCCCTGCGTGTGGTCTAATTATTCCAGCTCTTACGGTGAAGGATTGGAGATTGGTGTAGTGTAGGATGGAGTAATGGGGTCTTGTACGAGGGCGCTGTCTTATCTACACTACTAACTAGCACTTAGGCGATATGCTCCCACCAGTCTCCAATCATGAGCCAGAATAACCACGCGAGCACAGTCACTCTAGAAAGCGTACAGTTCGCGGGGGACCGCAATAGTCCAGTCGAGAGCTTCTCGGCGGCTTTCGTGCAAAATCCCTGCAGAGCCTCTTATAATTCCCTCTTTATCTTCCCAAACCTACACTGTATGCAGGAGTTTTTCTCACTGCGGATACCGGTATTCCCCCACTGAGCTCTCCGTGTCTTAGAATGAGTCACTGGATATCAGTATACTGGTAGAGTGCTTACCCCACACCCAAACTCCTTGCCCCCCCACAGTAGAGTCCGATAAAGTCGATATAAAGATCCCTAACATGGACCTCTTCCATAACCCGGTTTAGTAGATACAGCTTGTATACCGGTAGGCCGCAATTGTCCGAGTCCCGAATTCACAATGGCCCAATCAACAACCACTGCCAAAGATCATTGGTCTTCCAAGGCCTACAGTGAGGAAGTGGCCCCCTTCGTCGCAGAGCTGACAACAAAAGTCATCTCTCTCCTCGACCCTCAACCCACTGGTATTCCTTCCCTCCTCACCCTCTCTCATCCCATCTAACCAACTAACCCCGGCAGACAGAATCCTGGACCTAGGCTGCGGCGACGGCGTCCTAACCGCCCGCCTCTCCAAACACTGCTCATCGATCCATGGCATCGACAGCTCCTCAAACATGCTATCCACCGCAAAGGCCCACCACTCAACCCCAAACACCACATACACCCACCTCGACGCCAACCACCTCCCCCTCCCCACCACCTCCGCCATCCTCCAACCAAACACCTTCACAAAGATCTTCTCCAACGCCGCCCTCCACTGGATCCTCCGCGCCCCGCCCCCACAACGCATCGCAATCCTAAAATCCCTCCACGACCTCCTCGTCCCCTCCGGAACCTTTGCCGCCGAATTCGGCGCGCACGGAAACTGTGCGGAGGTCCACGCTGCCCTGATCGCCGCACTCGTGCATCGGGGCGTCGCGGTGGAAGTGGTGCGCGAGGCGTGCCCGTGGTGGTTCCCGAGCGAGGAGGAGGCTAGGGAGCTGTGGAGCGAGGCGGGGTTCGCCGTTGAGAGTTTGCAGGTGGAGCTTCGGCAGACGGAGTTGCCGCAGGGGGGTATTGGGGGGTGGGTGAGGTTGTTTGGGAACGCGTTTTTGGAGTTGGTGCACGAGGGGGAGAGGGAGGGGGTTGTAAGGGAGGTTATGAGTGTGCTCGAGAGTATTGGCCGGGTGGGCGGCGGTGATGGGGCTTTCACCATTAATTATGTTAGGTGTAGGATTTTGGCGAGGAGGAGGAGGGTGTGAGTTGCTTTTTTTATTATTTTATTACTGTTTTTGGTTATGGTGGGGTTGATGGCGCGCGAGAGAAAGCGTGAGGGGAGGTCAAATATGTTTAGAAAATATTGTTTGTCAAGAAACCCCTGTGACGCAGCGGTTAGCGTGTCGTTCTTATACAGAGTATTCTCCTAATTGGGAGAACTTGTATGCTAGGCTATGCGAAAGTCGTGAGTTCGAATCTCACCCGGGGTATTTTTTTTGTTTTATTTTTGTGGCGGGGTGGTTTTTATTATTGGGGTTAAGGGCAATGTTTCCTGATACGGGATCTCGTTGATCTGGATCGTGGGGTCAAGTAGACTCTCCCTCCAAAGGACGGGAACGGAGCTATATGGATACATGAGTTGGTGTCTCGGGGCAAGGCGAAAGTCACTGTAGATTGTAGATTGTATGGGAAAGCGTGGCAACTGGTAATTGTAGTCCGATCTACAGAAATTTGCTATTGTACAAAATGAATAACGGGCTGAGAATGACGAGATCTATGGCAAAGCTCTAGCAAAATGGTAAAGTGAAATTAGATTCTAAGGAAGAGTTCCTAGCCGTGCAGATCCTCCTCAAGGCCTGGACACCCCTCCATCTCCTCATCAGGATATTGGTACTTGCACCAGAAGCAGTACTTGTACTTGCTTCTCAGATATTCAACAATCCGCTTCAATCTCTCCCCAACCGCCAACGCCTCGAACGCCGCCAACTCCTCATCTTCATCAGTCTCATCCTCAGCTCCATCCTCCACCACCATGCCTAATTTACGAATCCTTCCTGGCGCAATCCCGAGCGCGACCTTGTCCTCATGATCCAGCTCACGGTCCCTATCGTAGCCCGGCAACCTGGGCGAATCCAGACTCTGTAACATCTCATATTTCATCTTCACTGCGCGCTCCCTCTCCTCACGAGCTTTAACCAGACCACGCCAGAAGACATTGATGCTTTTCAAGGGTACATTCCGCCGCGCACTACCCCCAGGACCATCCCCGGTATCCTCAAACCCCTCACAGACTTTCTGCGCACCGTGGAACTGGGCCTCCATTCTCGCCTCCTCAGCTTCAATCCTAACTCGCTCCCTATACTCCTCGGGGCTCAATTGCTCAGCAGTAACACCGGCCGCAACATCCTTTATCTTCTCGCTGGTGGCTTTCTCAAGACCGATCCCGCCACGGTCCGACTTCATGTTGACGCCAATAGGTTCCAGCCTCATCTCGTCCTTGCTATTATCCCACTCCTTCCTGCTGCCGAGTCCACTGCCGGGCGTGAAGCCCATCTTCCTCATCATCTTCAACCCCTTGTTCGTGCCCGCACTCTCGTGCGAGAGGAGGCTTTTGGCGAGGGCTTCGTCGCGCTTTTGCTTCTCGATACGCACGAGCTCGGCTTTGGACTTTGGCTGTGCGAGTTCGGCGGCGCGTTGCTTGCGCTTTAGACGTTCCGTGTAAGATTCTGGTCCTTTCGGAGTTGGGTCCGGGATTGTCATGTTCATGTAGTCGTCCTCCTCATCTTCTTCAGGAGGGAGCGCTGAGGGTGGGAGTTTGGAGGGGGGTGGTTTTGGCGGGGTGCGGGAGGAGGTGGAGGATGGGGTGAGTTTGTGGTGTTGGCGCTTTGGTGGGGGCGGGCTGGTGGGGGAGGAGGGGGAGAGGTTTAGTGGTGTGCGGCGCTTCAGAGACATGCTGGGGTTTGTAGATCGCTTGGAGTGGGTAAGATGTGTGAAACTCGGTGCGGGAGGTTACTTGTGCAGAGGTGTAGTAGGTGTTGTTTGTGACAGAGAAGGGAGCACTCAAATCAAGAGGCTTTGCGTATTTGCTCCGGAGAGTAGGGTCAAGATGCGGCTCAAATGATGTTACTGTATGTACGAGGACGTCAGTGCCAAGATTTATGGTTACACAGCTGGTTCAAAAGTTTGAGAAAGTGTGCACGGCAACTGGCCGGCGGCTCCACAGAAGCTCTTGATACATCTCCAGGACTGAATTGAAGGCCCCTGCACCACTGAGTTATCGTATCATAGTCACTTATATAGGGTACCGAACGGATCCTTAAATGTGGAGGAAGCACAATCCCAAAACAGCATAGTGTCCTGAAAATCCATCTCACAAATCTCTACCCAACGACTCCCCCCTCCCATACCTCTCCTGCTCGCGGAATCCTATTCTAGGCTATGTGTTAGCCTCCCTACATCAAATGCGCTACCTCACCGCCCGCCAATTTCCGCTAAAGACTGGGTAACGCCACATCTCTCCCCTATTGAGACCCCTTTTTAAGTCTCCCCCCTCTCAATAACTACTAGAACGACTGAAACGACTACAATGACAACCCCTCTCCGAGCCCGTATCCAAGCCCAACGAGACCTCCGCCGCCTCTGCGAAAACCTCATCCATCTCCGCAAAGACCGTCCCTCAACCTTAACGGAAATCCCTATTCCCAGCCAGCAACCTAAGAAAAAGTCCAAGGCTCTCCGCTCACAAGCACTCAAGGACCCGCCACCAGCCGTGATACCAAATCTAACACGACCACTAGTGGTGAATCGGTCGATCAAGGGGGCGCCAGCGGTAGAGCGGGAAATCAGGAAGTGGGAGAGTGTGGAGGAGATTCAGAATGAGGTCTTGGGTGAAGGAGAGGGAGGAGAGGGGTTTGAGGTGAGGATATTTGAACAGACGGTGAGGGGACGGATAGATATGATTGATGGGAGGAAGGTGGGGGAGCTCACATCTACGGAGCAGTATGTTTTGAAGAGGTTGGAGAGGGCGCTGTTGCTGCTGGAGCGGAACCCGGTTGTGCTAAAGAAGGAGATATTTTACTGGCTTGAGAGAGCGAAAGCCACGCCGTGGGTATTGAAATCGCTGACGGAGTATGCTTGGAGGACTATATGGGCTCTAGAAACCGACGAGATACCTACTTCCCGGAGCAAGCTTATTGGGAACCTTATGACGGCAGCGCAAGTCCCGCTATCGGAGGAACAAGAAATTGCCTATATCGGGGGTCTGTTCTGGAACGACGCCCGGGCGCAAGCTATGGAGCGGTGGCGTAACAGGTCCAGAGTCGGGCTAGCGTCAAGAGAGTTTTGGAATCTGGGAGTGCGATTGTTCGCTCTAGATCAGAACCCCGAGGGGGCGTACTACACCATTCAGAGGATGGAGATGCACCACGTGCCTATTGACTATAGGGACTACATTCCCGTCGTGATGGCATACAATCACATCGGTCAGCCAGCCAAAGCGCAGGAGGTGTACAAAGAGATGGGAAAGTGCGCCAGGAAGAATGGTGATATGATCAAAGCCAAAGCATACGACGACATCTCGATGTCCTTCCTAGATGCCGGGGAGATAGACAGGGGCCTCTCAATATACAGAGAGATGATTTTCACTGGAAACAAAGCCCTCAAGCGAATCCACGACGACACAAAGGGGAGAACTTCCACTGCGGCCGTAGCGGGGGGGCAGCCGCCTGAGGCAAAGCCACCAGATGACCTCCATGAGCCGAGTCTAGCAAATCTACCCCTCGAGGAGCTCAAGAAGCTCACTTACGAGAAGTGGGATCAGTACTTTATCGAAGGCTGGATGCAGAGCCTTCTAAGAATGGGGAGGACAGACCTGGTGTACATCCTCGTCACCAGCGAACTACCAAAACGTGGGTTTCCAACGGATAGCGTACACTTCAATTGGGTAATCAAAGGCTTTCTCAAAGAAGGCAGCATAGAAATGGCAGAATACGTAGCTCAAGCAATGATTCACGAAAAAATAAGGCACGTCCAGTCCCAAGCCAGTCCCCTTCCAAAACCTGGAACTGGCGGAGGAGGAGGGCAGCAAGCAGTAACAGACACCCAGCCAACAACACCACCCCCATCACCAGGAGAGCAAGACAACAACGGCCAAAAGGACCTCATAATAGCTCCACCAGCAACCGTCTACACCTTCTCCCACCTAATCCTGCACTTCTCCCGACACCAGCGCATCGAGCGTGTGGCCGCCTACAGCGGCCTCCTCTCGCAATGCACGCTACAGCCAAACTCCTTCATATACAACCACATCTTGTACTCCCTCTACCGCCTGCACTTTCACGAGCGCTTCGACAAGGCCTTCGCGCCAATGTTAGCAAACCCCCCCCATCCAAACCTCCACCCAGACATAGAAACCTGGCAGATCGCGTGGGCAGCGCAACGCCGCCGCCTAACATTACTTCGAAACACAGCACCAAACCACCACCGTTACCTCTTTCGAGAAATGACCCGCACTCTCCCACCACCCCAGGGCGAATACGAGCGCAAGATCGTGCAGGACTTTTGGCAAAAAATCGTGAAATGCTTTGTCATAGTGCAGGACTTTCAGGGCCTTCTCGTTGCCCTGCACGCCGGTGTTAAAAACTGGGGCGTCGAGCTGGATAAAACAATCCTGCGTGAGGTTACTATTGGCGTGCTCAAGCTCCGGAGGCAGTTCGTGCCCGATCCTGCGAATCCGGGGAGCGTAGTGAAGACAGTTGTCGGCAGGGAGACGGTGGATGCCTCGGTGGCGTACCTAGTAAAGCAGGGATTCAAGATCCTAAAGAGGAAGAAGGGAGCGGTTACCGCGGGGATGGGGAGGAAGAGGTGGTTGGAGGGGAACTTGGGCAGCATTTCGGAACTACTAACGGTCGAGTCAGTGCATAAGCCAGGTTATACTGCTGGGGACTTCGTAGAGAGGATTAAGGATGCGAAGAGGGAGCTTGGGGTCGAGGGGCTAGTTATCGAGTGGTAGTGGGGTGCATGATATATCATACGATAGTTTCAACGCCAGCGTTTTGAAATATTGGGAGAATAAAAAAATAGAAATTTCCAGTTCCTTGGAGCTTTAAGTCGTGGACGGAATATCCCTGTTCAATATTGGGAGCATGATCGATCCTATGCATTGTAAAGTAAAGTAGAGCAGAGCAGAGCAAATTACTCTTGGGTATACAACACTCACCCCTAGCTAGACCCGGAAGCACCACCAGAACATACACATAACCCTCTCCCTCCCTCCCTCCAAGCAAGACTCAGCACCCTACGAGTGATTTCCGGTGCCGGCAGTGATGACCCCCGGATTACGATGAAGGCTCTCGCCATGTCTTGCACTCCGGATACAGTTCGACGAGCACAATATTCGGGAAGGTCCTGGAGTGGGGCCTTGGGGCATCGATTTGCTACATCATCTGCATACGCACATCAACAGAGGAGGGTATCTGGATCGTCAACGAAAACAGTTCAGTATGCTTTGCGCCTGATCAGCCCGCACACATGACCGAGTATACCAGTACTGCACTGTGTTGTATGTATTATTGTAGTTGAATGCAGAATTCGGTTGGGGGAGCAGGATGATATAAATAAATCCACTGGCGGTATGATAATATGATGATGATGTCCATTTACCTCCCTATCTATCCTATCATAGCAATCCACATCTCGCCGGAGAGCGAAAGAAAGAAAGGAAGAAAGAAAAAGTCAACATCCCACAAAAGCGAACTGCCCAACCAACAGCTCTATTCTATCCTATTCTACAATGTATGCACACTCCCCACCAGCAGCAGCACTCAAACCAACCCCTCAAACCCCCTCCGAATACACATAGCCCACCCCGCAACCCCCCTCTCCCTAACCATAAACCCGACAACCGCCTCCCTCGCCTCCTTCTTTCCACCACCTCCTCCTCCCTCTCCTCCATCCCACCGTAGCAATATCCCCACAACCTCACCCCGTTGCCCGACACTCATGCCCGGCGCCGCCTTCAGCACCTTCTCCTTCAACTGCCGCCGCTGCGCATCCGGAATCGTGGATTGCGCGCTGAAGAGTTTCTCGATGAGCGGTTCCAGTAGAGTTTCCGGGTCTGACGATGACAACAGCGGCGGGGGGGGTTGTGGGAGGGGGGATGTGGAACGGGAGGCGGAGGCGGAGTAGGGCTTCGGCAGGAGGGAGGGTGGGAGGTCGTTCCAGTGGTGGGCTATGGGGCCGGATTGGTGGGAGGAGGGGCGGGGGGGTGGTGTTGGGGTTGGGGTTGGGAGAGGTTGGGATTGACTGCTGGTGGTGGTAGTGGTGGTGGTGGTGGTAGTGGTTTGTGGGGTGGGTTGATACATTTTTGGGAGCGGCCTGGGGGCGGCGGTTAAGGTAGAAGGTTTGGATAGATATGGTGGTTATTATGTATAGTAGTTCTCAGAGTTGGAGTGGGAACTGGAGGGTTGGGCGAGGAAGAAGAAGAAAAGAGGAAGGGGAGGGAGAGGGAACAGCTTTCAGGAGTCTCAAGTACGGTAATGGCGTACGGTAGCTTAAGCTACCTTCCTCATGTCTTGGCAGGCACGAGTTATATATAACCCCGCCTTCTAGTACTGTAGCCGACTGCGCGTTAGTGTACGAGTACGGCACGTAAAACTTACCGGCCGTTATTGCTTCAACTACGGTACTGTGACATCTACTATCATAGTACGAAATCATTCAAGACCTAATTAGCCATAGATAGAGAGAGTCGTGAGAAATCCAGAGTCCAACACGAATACAAAAGGAAGCAAATCTCCGCTACAGACGAACCCAACACCACCAACGCCCCCACCCATACCATACCATACCGGTACCTCCTCAATCTTCTCCCGAGACTTAAACCGAAAACAATAGCGAGGCCAAAGTGCCATAAACCCCACTTAATCCCCCACCCCGTCCGACCCCCCGCCCCCCTCCTCTCCTCCATCTGCAGTGCCACCCTCTTATCACTACAACCCCCCCCCCCCCAAAAAAAAACCCGTCTGCAGGCTCCCCCACCTATAACGATGTTCTCGTACAGGGCGAAACATGTCATAATATCCGAGTGACCACCCGTGCCCGCGTCCCACGAACAAATTAGTTTTAAGAATTATTTCGGATTCAAACCAGTACCGCAAGGAAGGCTATGTAACACTGTCAAGTGAGGAGGTCCAGAAAAACCAAGGAAGGGAAGAGGGAGTAAGAATGGGAGATGATTAGCAATGTAATGAGAGACAGGATTAGAAATAGACTCCCAGAGAGATGGACGATAGATAGATAGATGGGCAGCGCTACGTATGAGGTTATAAGATGGGAAGCAGAAGAAAGCTTCCATGCCCAAACTACGATAGACCGGAATATTATCGCTGTGATGGATGGATGGGCAGATGGAACCAAGGTCAACTACGGCGATAACCAGAAATCCCCAATCCACCCATCTCATCTCACCCATCCATCATAGCACAGCGGGGCACATCAAAGCAGCAAAACGAGAACAAAGAGAGAAGAAACCTTACATATCACACACGCTACCACTACCACTACCAGTTCAATCAACCACACAGAAAAAACGGACACAGCGAAGGAGAAATGCCTTCCACTACAACAACTAAACTATAAAATAAAAATAAAGAAGTATGATAAAAAGAACTCCCCGACAAGTGGAAAAAGCAAAAGAGAAAAAAAGAAAACGATAACACAAAAGAAAAAGTAATGACCCACAACAAGACAAACACATACCATTAGAAGAAAAAACTTTCTCCCCCTCTGGTACAGCTTTTTAATCAATCAACCAATCGAATAGCCTGCCTCACCGTGTTTGAGGTGGGGAAAAAACCCAAGTCTTCTCTCCCTATCCTCCCTCCTCCTCTCGAGATATATCGTGTTTTGTCGTTCATCTTCGTTTTTCCCGTCCGCGCTTCCGTTCGATGCCATGCCGTTATATCAACCCCTCCTCACTTTTTTTTTTAGTTTTTTAGTTCCCCCTGCCGTTTTCCGCTGTTTGGTAGTAGTCGCAGTCTCTGTAGCAGTAGCCGTAGTAGGTTTTTCTGTTTTTTTGCTCCGCCCAAGGAATCCCCTTTCCGTCTGTCGCCCAACGGCTGGCCCGGTAAACCGAATGTGGCAAAAAAATGAAAAGTTAAAATGAGTTAAATGAGATGCCCTCCGTTCCATAACAATAAGAAAAAAGAAAAAAAGAGCAATTTTACTTCCACCCTTCCCCTTCTCCGAAAGAATTTTTTAAAACAAAAAACACATTTGATCTAAGCAATGAGATAGACGCTGTGCTTTAAGCAGTTGCTGTTTCGGCCTTCTCCGCAGAAGCCTCATCAGTGGCTTTAGTGGTGGCGTCGGCAGAGTCTGCCTCCTTGCCCGGGGTCAATGGGACACTGACATCGACGATTTTCTTCTTCTGGCCGGCCTTGGGATCGTCTTCCTTAGACTCGCCGCCAGATTCTTTCTCCTCCCCACCCTTGTCGTCGTCTTTCATCTCGACATCGCCATCACCCTTGACACCATTTTCCTTCTCAGCGGCCGGTGAAGAGGAACCAGGGACCTTGTCTGCGAGTATTTTATCCCATTTCTCCAATAGATTACCAGCGCGCTTGCGGAACCTAAACTCGTCGTCTTTAGGGATTGAATCGAGCTTCACAATAGCTTTGAGAACCTTATTAATCTTAGTCGTCTAGAGTATCGTCACCACGTCAGTAAAATCGACACTTTTCTTCTCTCACCAGGTCCTAGGCAGACTAACGCGAATAGAATCACCGTCAATATCAGTATGCCCTTCAAGAACGCTAAAATATTTATCCATAGCGGGCATATCCTATACATATATGATCAGAACTTGCCAAAAAAAACCCCTCCGCGGATTGGGAAAATGACCTACATCGGGAATAGGCACCTTGCCTTTGCTAAGGAAACCACGTTGCATTCTGTGTCTGAGATATAGTATCTCTTTGGTTCTCCTTTCACCACCAATCTTTTTCCCGCCTGCCTTAGGAGCAGAATCAGAGTCGGAATCAACTACACGGTCTGTACTCTTGGCAGTAGACTTCTTACGCGGAGCTGGCGACTTTTTATCATCTTTCGCTTGGCCCTTCTTCGCGCTCTTGCCACTAGCCTTAGATTTTGCAGTTCCGTTTGATGGGGTCTTGGTTCCTTTGCTAGTCTGAGGCGTCTTGGTCTGTGATTTTTTGGGGGGTTTCGTAGAGCTGGCCTTCTTGGGAGTCTTTGCCGGCTTGTCTGGGAGGGTATCATCCTCATCATCAGAAACAGAATCCGACTTCTTGCGCTTCTTATTAGGAGTCTTCTTAGCCGATTTCTTCTGTTTAGGTGCCTCCTCCTCTTCGGATTCCTCGTCGACTTCTTCCGCCTCAAGATCATCATCGACTTCTGGAGATTCTTCTGCCCCGACACCTTCCTCCAGTCTAACGCCCCCTTCTTCGCTAAACTCATCAACATCCATCTCCACAGAATCTTGATATGATTTGACATCATCGAGGCTTAAGCCACTCTGAGCAACAGACCAGGCCTCTTGGAGAGGCTTACTCTTCGCACTCTTTGGTGCATTGGCCAACTTTTCGTCATCGAGTGGTTCCAAATTGCCGATGCTCATCCACGAGCTGTGTGCAAGGAAAATTTCACACGTCAGCCCGTAACCTCCAACAAAAGTGCGCCAGGTAGCAAAATCGCAAATAGTAATGACAAGGCAATGAAAATAGTGAAAATTTTTGACAAACACAATTGAGCGACAAATTCGCGTTCCAAGAGAAAATGCGACTGTTGAGAATGAAAAAGCAATTAGCTTCAAAAGGAACCAGTAAACTTACTACTCGTTTGTACCCATAAACATAACAGGCCAGCTTGTCGGAGCGGAAGGAGCGGTCGAGGCCGAGGCCTCGCCTTTCTTCCCGGATTTTCCACTCGGTTTCGTCCTCAGCAATGCTTCAGGAAGAAGCTCATCGCTCAAGATGATGGCAGGCCAAGGAGGGAAAGTTCTCATTTTGGCGAGAACGCTCATTCCGGGTTGGTAATCCACATCGGCGGCAGCTTTCTTGGTAGATCTAGGAGTCTTCCCTTTCAAATTGGCGGAGGACTTCTTCTTGCTTGGCTTTGGAGTAGTGGTTGCCCCTCCTTTGCGTTGTCTAGTAGACTTTCTAGAGGGATCAGCGGAATCATTTTCCGCTCCATCAACCTTTTCTTTCTCGTCTCCAGAACCAGTAGCGACATTCTCTCCCTCTTTAGCTGCCTGTTTAGCATCCGCTTTGCCCTGGTCTCCCTTGGGCGCGTCTATGGCGTTGTCATCGACCGCGGTCTTCGGCTCAGGCTTGGTCGCAGAGCCTTCGTCAACATCCATCTTATCTCCACCGTCTTGCCCAGACTCGGCATTAGCTTGATCAGTATTGTTTGGTTTATCGACTTGCGCGTCTTTTCCTGCAGCAGGAGAGGAAACAGTTTTCTTTTCGGTGGTGGCGACAGTATTCTCCTTGGGAGAGAGTGATGGCGTGTCGTCGGCCATGTCAAATCAAGGTATTGAGAATTTGATTAGACGCGTAGACGATGGAGTTAATTGGTTATGGAGAAATTCGTTACAGTGGTTGTTGTGATTGCCAAAGAGGGAGGGAGGGAAATTAAAAGTGAAGGTATGTTGTGGTTGTTATGGGCGGTAGAAGGGAAGGAGAGAAGAGCGGGATGAAGGGGAGGGAAGGGACGTGTGGTGTCGAGGTGGTTGTGATGGTGTGAAGCAGGAAGGGTGTGTGGTTGAGAGGGTTAGAGGACGAGGGTTGTGATGTGGTAATGGGTGGTTGTCGAAGGAACGAAACCTCGCCCAAGTCCCAAGTCCTAAGTCCCAGCCAAAGGAGGATGGATGCGCACCCTAGAAACCAGAAGAAGAAAAAAAATTATAGGGAAAACGCCGGGCAAAGCAGGAACAGGGAAATTTTGCGGATTTCTTGGTTTGGCAGATGAAAGAGAAAAAGTGGAGAATTTTGGGGCCGCGAGTGGTGATTGAAACCAAAAGCGTTTAAAGCGGGAAGGGAAAGGCTGGCTCCTTTTGCTGTGATAGGATTATGGGAGGAATAGATGGGTGGATGGATGGTCAGAATTTTTGATCGTGGATGGATGATGGGCGAAACGAAAGGACCAGCCTGGTTGGATAGATTTGAGAGAAAAAAGAAAAAGTGAACCACTGTCTTCCCTGCTTCTTTTTTGTGCTTCCTTCGTTCCTTGCCATAGAAACCTGTCTGATGTAGAGGCAAAGAAACAAGATCGACATCAAAAGCTACCACTACGGTAGCTTACAATTGAGGAAGGTGTGGTGCCGGCATCTGGTGAAAACAGTACAAAAAAGTACTTATTGTCTGGTAAGGCTTTCACATATTCTCACCGTAGGAATTCGTCCCCGCAGATACAGCGTAGCATTCTCATAACCTCTTCCTATTTACTCATCCTTCTAGAAAAGACATCTTAAGATCCGATCATGTAGAGTGGAGACGTTATCATGATGCTCCAACCGGTATCCACAACAATTCACAATTATCTTGCAGTGATACACATCGCCCGCATCAGGATACTCCCCCCTATACAGCCACTAATAACCCTCCTCCCAAAGAGGACACTCCAGTACTGCAGTCCAAGGTACAGTACTATGCGCAAATAGCCAACCGAATCCTACTATGAACAGAACGCCCTTCGAGCAAACCACCAACACCATCCAAAAGAAGCGATATCGGGGGCACAAATCCCCTGGAAAACGTGACAGGAATTAGGCTACAGCAAGAAAAAACCCCTCCAATATCAGAATCAAAGTGAAAGTGAAAGAGGGGAAAGAGAAGATAAATTCAGCCAGTCAATCAAACAACGTTATGCATCCGATTGCCAGAACGGCCCTTACCAGTTTGTCCTCGCCGGCGCGAAGAGCCCGAGGGCTCCATCCTGTCCGCCAAATATTTTACCATCTTCCTTCTCCCTGCCGTTACCCATGCCATACCGTATTTCTCATTCCTCCACTCCTTCCCCCAAAATCATATAATCCCATTGTATTCGTCCATCCTGGGAGCCCTTTATGCCTTCCTCCACCAGTCTTCTTCGCCCTCCTCCTTATCCGCTGCATAATCCTGCACCCCTTCAGCTTTACAATCCCTGCTGGGCTTGTGCATTCTCAAGAGATAATACGCCGAGTCTTCCAAGACGAGGAGATTACATAATACACTGTTAACATGCCATCCCAGCAGTGCCACGAATAAACCAGCCACAGCATCAAGTATGTAATGATTAGCTGTCGCAATAATTGCCATAAGAATAATCGATGGGTATGACATCCCGAAAATGATGAGTAAAATCCTCCTTCGTAGGTTATTCACATGAAGAGATGACGAAGGAGGCATAGTCGCGATGGTCAATCCTATCACAAACGAGTATCCGAAGTGAAGTGATGGCATGGCCGCTGGGTATCAAAATTAATCTTTGTCAGCATGTTCATGATTTCCGAAACTTAGGCTTTTAGAGGGTGGGTGAGGAACAATAAAGCGAGGGGGGATATATATACCTAGTTGATTGCAGAACTTGTTTGTTGTCCACACGCTTGCTACTTTTCCCGTATGCACAGTATCGATAAACCCAAAGCCGTCTTCCTCGGGAAGTAGGCGAGGAGGCATACATGGCCATGCAGTGAATATGACAAACGCAATCAGGTTGCAGGTTGCCAGAGCTCGTCTCCTGGCTTCGAAGAGCGAAGCCGGTGAATGATGATACAGCCATGCAATGAAGGTAATTGTCCCTGGGATATGGATAAACGAATATATGCGATTAATAGCAGTAAGTAGAACAGGTCGAGGTAGAAAGTATCCTTGAATCGCTGGTTCTATGAAGATGCCCAGCTTCTGCTCAAGTGTGACTAGAGAGAGAGCGTGCAGACGTGCCTGTACAACGGTATCCGACTTGAGGGTAACTGCAGTAAAGGCTCTCCCAAGTTGGTATGTCTAAAGAACCAATTAGTAAGTTCTGCTCATCAATCCTAGGCAAAAAAAAGTTGATTCTCACCCAATAAACCAGTAACCAATACCACACTTCTACAAGAAACGGGAACTTCCTCAGCAGCCTAGATACAACTGTATGCTTCCACCGCGCAGTGTTCCGGCTCTGGATCCTCCTCCCGAAGAGCTTTCTCTCCCGGTACTGCGGTTCTAGTATCGGAGGGGACAACAGTCCCTCCGAAGACGATGACGAAGTTGGCGACCAAGTGCCGTCATTTTGAGGGGTTCGCTGCCGATTAAAAATTACTCCCGCGGAAAGGATTGAGAACACAATCAAAGGTTCTAGATAGGCGTCTGCAAACATTCTCTACGGAAGGAAAACCGCAGGTTTCTTTCTGATTTATGTCCCTCTGAGACCCACCTACAGCAGCCTTGTCCTTTATGGAGGAATTATTTCGGCTCTCCCAGCTAGAAAAGAAAAAGAAAAGAAAGAAAGAAAAGGCTCGATAAAATCTTCCAGAAGAGACAGGTCGTCCAAAAAAGTCCTGACAAATACCGGCACACCACAGTACTGTATATCGATATCCAAGGCGAGGAGTTAAATTAGAGACCAACCAGCCTTAGTAAAGTGAGCACTACCGGTATGCATGAGAATGAAGGGCGATGCGGTAGCCAGTCTTGTGTGTAAGTACCAAATTCCAAACAGCAAAACGGCCAAAATGGAGGGTAAAGAGCAAGAGTGTAGGAGATCTTATGGAATGAGGGGGGAACAAGCGCTTTAGATAGATTCCACATAACTGCGCTCACCACCCCTACATATAAATTCCAAGGGGAGCGAATGATACGGGCGCTCCCAAATTCCCCGTAAACAATACCTCCGCCGGTGAGAGTGCTCACTAGAATTGCCGTGAACATTCCTAAGCAGGGCCCTGTTGGGCTTTCCATGCCTAAAGGAAGACCCCCCACCAAAGTCACGCAACCAATCCACCAGTGGAGGTGCTGCACGAGATCAGCTTCCCTGCTGCAGTTCCTCTTTGTGTTGCGAGTGTCGTCACCGGTGCCGGAAATTTAGGATTCCGTAGAGTCAGTAATACGCCAAGAGCGTTGAATCGGAGATACACAGTCCATGGTCCATGCTTAATACGGGTGCATCGTAGACTGAAAGACAAGAGGAACAAAGAAAAGACAAAAGTGTGTAAATTTGCCCCGGGTCTCAGCAAGCGGATTCTTGGTCGATCCCTAGGAGTACTGAAAGGAAGGGGAAAAAAGGCTCGACAAGTACGGCGTCGATCGCCATATCGCACTGTCAAGACACCTGGGAGACCGGTCAAACCAAGAAAGGTGATTATAATTCGGCGTTGGAACACGAACCAGGACATCTGCGCCGCAACGGGGCAATAAAGCCCGAATGCTTTATCTGTCAGCAATGAATTCCAAAGATTAGTCGACTGCCCGACTTTTCATTACATCCCCATGCCCAGCACATTTATTCGCCATTCCTCTCCTCCACAACCCCTCCTGTCAAACTCTCCCCAGCTCCAAATTCACAAACCAACAATTCCACCACAGTGCATCTGGAGGCTAGACCAGCGATCTGAATAGGTATTGTGTCCGGGTATCTCCGCCACCACGAAGTGCAAGAGACACCTGCCACCGTGGACCAATCGGCTAGCGGAGTGTGATTACCGGCCGCGTTACCACGTTTGTTGACACGGCAAATTTCGCTCCTCGACTCTAGCTCCTTGCTTCCAGAAACGCAGTCAACGGCCCGAGACTGATCTGGGATTCTGGTATCACAGTCTAAGACTGCGGATAAGGGCCAAAAGCTATCCCCTTTCTCATACCATGATACGGTGTGTGGGAGAGAAGCTGTTCAGACCAAAGGGCCCGAATGTGAGGTCACCCCGTTCATTTTGGGCCTATCACTCTGGGCTCTTTAAAGGCCAGACCTCATAGCCAACAATTTAGCCTCTCAGGCGATATGAAAATGTAAAAAATGAAAGGAAAAATACCTGAAGCGCGTGACATCCCCAGTTGCGCTCTGTGGAACAGAGCCGCACTACGATAGATAAAGCCAGAGAGTCGTGCAGGCAGAAAAAGAGGAACCATCCAACAAATAGAACCTACCCAGCCATATAACTGATCCCCACCCCAATTGCCTGTCCAACTTCTCAGCTACCCCCTTCCCCGGGCCAAACTCTCATGTTTCCTGGCCAACATATCAACCCCGTCAAATAAGACAATACAATGCCAATCGCAAAGCGTCAAGTTTAGGATAAACCCCAGATGCCACGCAGCACGATGGACCCGGGACGCGCGATCTCAGGGCAGAGTAAGCGTGAGATTGTGGCGCTGCCGATTTGTCGCATACGGCAAATGCATTTTGCGTAGGTACCATGCCGTAAGGGACCAGAAGCAAGTATTGTTGGCGGAATTTTGACAAAGAGAAAGGGAATTTTTCAGTGAGGGAAGAGGGCGATTTCTTATACTGTCATCGGACCCAATTCCGCTGCACTATCACGTATCATAAAATACTGCGCATGGTCGTTGGCGGTGGAATAGATTCGTACCCCATGCTCAAGATATGCGGGCCGGCGCCGGGTTTCCCTGGCTTCGTCTGACGTTGAAATTTTTCAGAAGGGTGGTGTCTTGGGGCTTAAAAGCTGTTTTTTATGACCTTTAATCATTGGATTGGTAGTCGGGAATGCGAGGTTTTGTTTGTGAAGCGACTAGGTGTCACAGTCTGATAGGGGTCGTTCATGAATGCACGGTTTGTCACTCGGGTTATGATTTTTAGTTGAGATCAGCAGCCGCAGGACAATGTTAAATGGCCACATCGCGAGGCCAGGTCGATCTAGTTCCGAGAGGGGGAGTCGATGGAACCTGGGGATGCGGAGCCCGCATCCTAATTCGCGGGGATCCTAGCTGCAGAGAAAAAAGCCACCAACGAACAAGCCCGAAGGAGCATGTGAGAGAAAGGTGTCGAGGCAAATATTGATACCACCCACAACCAATGAATGACCTGTCCGAAACTCTATTCAAAAGGGTCTCTGATGATCCAAGTACTCGTATCGGCCGGCTGCGAAGGAGGAACCAGAAATATCTCGGAAAGTAAAGGTCTTGGATACAGGACTCCAGGGCTTAGACACGTCTCAAACAGGGCTTGTGGGGGATTTGTTGCGTCGAACATTCCCGGGAGCGATCCAATCTATTGAAGATGGACACCAGTTCAATTGGGCCTCATTCTAGCATGAAAGAAAAGGAAAAAAGGTCATGAGTGAGTGATAAGTCGTGACCACTAAGAATCCCCGAGCGCAGGACAAGACATTACCGGTATCATACTATTAGAAATACCCTATCAAAGGGAACCTCATCATTCCAGACCTCCAAGCAAAAGAGAGTGCATACGGCAGTCTGCACTCCCAAGAGCCTCACCCTCAGGTTATCACAAAGCCGGTAAGGTAATCAAATCACGTGCTTGTGCAACCGGTACCAAACGTCGAACCTCCCTTCGGAAACCAAGCTCTTTCAGCTCACCTCACCTCACCGTAATCTTTCTTTACTCGCTCACTGACAACCCCAATACTCGAGTACTTTGCCGGTATCCCCTTTCTAGCCAACAAGTCAACAAACAAGCGAGCAAACAATCAAATACATCTCCACGAACCGCTAACTAATACACAAGCCAACAAACCTCCTTTGATCGATTGGTGAGATAATAAAAAACGTACCGGTCCAAGATGGCTCAATACTTCCTGGACCTAGTTTACTCCCTCACAACTTGCATGTCCTGCTTCCCCTCGTCACCAAACTTAACCATAAACCACCGATCCTTCAAGATCCTGCGATTACTCGGCGAGGGCGGGTTCAGCTATGTCTATCTGGTACAGGATAACGCAGGGGATTTATATGCTCTTAAGAAGATTCGCTGTACTACTCCCCTTATCCTCCACATCTAACGGGCATAACTGACAGGATGTCTATCAAGGCCCCTTTGGTCAAGAATCCGTCCAACGCGCTATGAAAGAAGTCGAAGCATACAAACTCTTCAACCACGAAAACGTCATAAAATCTATCGACTACACAATCACCAGCGACCGCTCGGCGAGTACAACCCTCGGCCGCAGCGATGATGGCGACGACGGATCACAGAAAACGGTGTACATATTGCTACCGTACTTCCGTCGGGGGAATCTACAAGATGCAATCAATGCAAACTTGATCAACCACACTATCTTCCCAGAGGGCAAATTAATGCGGTTATTTCTGGGCGTGTGTCGGGGGCTCCAAGCCTTACACGAGCACCGTTTGAAGCGGCCCGGCGAAGTGCGTGCCGGCGCCGGCGCCGGTGCAGGAGGAGGATCAGACGAGACCACGGAACCCCTAATGACCCCCGACGTCCTCTCCACCCAAGAGGGCGGCCAAGAAGGTGACATAAGAGCCTACGCTCACCGTGATATAAAGCCCGGAAATGTAATGATAGACGACGACGGTCTCCGTCCAATATTAATGGACTTCGGCTCCATGACACCAGCGCCCACGCCAATAACATCCCGCACACTAGCCCTCTCAGTGCAGGACAACGCAGCCGAGCACTCCACAATGCCGTACCGCGCGCCCGAACTCTTTGACGTGAAGACTGGCTCCGTCATCGACGAGAAGGTGGATATCTGGTCCATGGGTTGCACCCTCTACTGCGCGCTGTACGGGCACTCCCCGTTCGAATTGGCTACCGAGGAGTCTGGTGGGAGTCTTGCCCTCGCAGTGTGCTCGGGGTCATACGCCTTCCCCGAAGAAGGAAGGTTAGGCGGGAGGAAACCGGGGCAGAGACCTGTTAGTGAAGCGGTTAAGGAGGTTGTTAGGATGTGCTTGAAGGTCGAGCCCGCGGATAGGCCGAATATCAGGGAATTGATTAGGGAAGTGGAGAAGGTTATTGAGACGTTGGGGGATGATGAGGAGTGACTTTTCTCTTTTTCTCTTTTTTCCCCCTCCCTTTATCCTTGGTGGGGAGGAGGGAGTAATTTTGTCATAACGGGCGGAAGAAAAAAACTTGTCTATTTTATCTTAAAGCTTACCGGTACTACGGTACTTGACTTGTTTTCGTCTGCCATGTTTGCTTGTTCGCTGGCTGGGTAGGCTGGATGGCTATTTTAAAGTTAGGCGGCCCGGTCGACCTGTCGTATCAAACGTGTCCACGGAAAATCACTCGAAACCAACCTCCTATAAAATAAAAGATGAAAGGGAAAACAAAAAAGGGTGCCATTCGGTATCATAGAAATCTATGCAAGCATGTAAACAACAGGTATCCAACCTCGCAGCATATTCATATCATATCAAACAATCCGGTCCATAACCAACTAATACAAGTACACGCCGGTTTACTCCTCCATCCCCTCTCCTGCCCCGCCCCTCAAGCTCCCTTTTCGCCATCCCCATTTTAGACATAGGCACAGAAGATGGGGGATAAATATCCCCGGGTATAAATTTGTTTAATATATATTGAATGAATGAGTAACTTATAACTCCATAAACCTACGCACTACCCCTGGTGCAACTTCTTAACCCTAATGCTACCTTCATATAACCCTCGATCAATCGCTGCAGCAACCGTGAGTGTTCCGCCGATGACGGCGCACACGCCGGTCAAGAACCCCGCGAAGGATTTGGCGCGGACCTCGCGGTTGATGACTTTCATTGGGGAGATATCCTATTGCTCATATTAGCCACTAGGCGCTGTCTAGGAGGGAGGGAGGGGGTGTGTACGTAAGAGAAGAAAACGCCCGGAATCCCGCCACGGGCGTGAATGGTGCTTGCATGCTCCTTGTCCGCGCCGCCCATTAGGGAACGTTTATGGCTGGTCACAGAGTACTGGTGCGTCTCTACCGCACCGGGGGTGTGAGAGTTGTCCGAGGCGCCGAGGGGGAGATAGCTTGTTGAGACGACCTTGATGAAGTACATGAAGTTGAAGCTGCGTTCCGGGGCGACCTGGCTGGCGTCATCGAGGGGGTTGCGCTGGACTTTGACGTTGGCGGGGAGATCCGGTCCGAAGGAGAGATGGTGGATGGTGTGTGTGAAGGTGTGCTCCTTCGTGCTGGCAAAGTATTGGTTGAGGTCGTGCACATGCATTTGTGCGCTTGAGAAGGACTTTCCGGGCGCAATGTGGAAGTTGCCGACTACCTTGTTGACGCTCAGGTGCCCGGCTACGTTGCATCCTTCCTCACGCATCTCGTCGAGGCGCTCGGCGTAGTGTTCCCGCTCGCACTGCTCCACGTTTTCACCTTTGCCGAAGGCCCAGCCGATGGATGCATACGCCTCGCGCACGTCTTCACAGGTTTGGCAGCAGCCATTGTTCTTCTCGGGGGCCGGGGCGCCGTAGCATTTTCCACAGTAGGCTGGGTCAAGATGGGAGGCGGTGTCCTCGTGGACGTTCAGGGAGGTGGTAGAGACTGGCTTAGATTCCGGGAAGGGGGTTAGGCGGGTCAGGTGGATTCCGTGGGTTATTGAGGATTGCTGCTCGCCAGAGACGTCCATTACGTCCAGGGTTAAAAGCTCACAGGGGACGTGGGGGAAGGTTATGTTAAGGGTTATGGGGAGTTGCTATCACTATTTGTTAGCGATCAGGTTTTTTTTTCTTTCCCTTTCGCATTCTCGGAAGTTGTAGGGGAGGGAGTTGAGGGATGATATAGTGAATAAAATGGACTAACCTCCCCACGAGCCTTGTCAACAACCAGCTCTGGGAGTACCTGAATTCGCCGATACTCCCGAAATTCACCAATCACTAGAATAAACACAACACACAAACTGACGAGAGTGACCACTCCTCCAGAAGTAGTCCGGACGCGCGCATCCTCCACCGTCTTGGTGAAGGCGTCCAGACGGGTAAGCCGTGAGCCTCGTCCCATTTTTGATTCTGATGGAACGGAACAGGGGGGATTTCAAAAGATGTTGTTACCGTATCCGGGGCGAAAATGAGCGAATAAATGAAAACAGTTGGAAAGAGGAGAGTAGGAAAAGCCCTGCTATGGAGGGGTGGAGGCGTAAGAGTGTGATTGCGGGGAGAAGGTGGAAAGAGGAAAAAGTTCTATGGTTTGGCGCGAAGAGGCCACAGTTGTCTTGATGGATGAAGGTCTAGGGGACAATCCCTGTGGTATCCCTTACTTGGGCTTGTGCAACGTAGGGTTTTTGGTGTCCTGGGGCCAATTGGATGTAAGAGAGTGAGGGCATCTTCTTATGATAGCATATTTGCGAATTGGCACTTTTAGAAATTTGGTGGAAAACTGCTCGAGTATTGTCTCGCTTGCTTGGTTTTAGGGGCAGTTTAGAGTTGAGTTCGCCTTTTCCTTTGCGGTAGGGGAAGAAACAAAGCTACCGTTCTCGAGTACACTAGCTGCACTTTGATGTGCGGAACCAGTATGGTGATCCGATTTGTGCCGAAAGATCTGCTCTGGTACTGTACGAGTAGTGTTAAAGGGGAAATTATGGGGAGGGAACGGGATGGGTATTGTATGGTCGCTGATCAAGCACCCAAGCCCAAACTCCATTGATAACACTCAGATGCCAGATGCCAATAGGAGTACGAGGGCCAAATAGTATTATGATGGCAGAAACCTCAGCCTTTCACTGTGTCTACGCTATGGCAGGCTAATACATTAGGCTAACACTTTCCGATAATTGGTCTAAGGGGAGGACAGTGAGGGAGTGTGCTTGGAAACAGTGGTGGGAATGCCTGGCCGGGGGGAGCTATTGCTCTACTGTAGGTTTGTAAGAAGTAGCCGCATTCCAAGAGTGTTATAGGACCATGTTATAGTAGAGTGGCATAAGCATAAAAGTACTGCATTGTGCTCTGGGGGGTGGGGTATGATAAGAAATTTCCCTAGAAGACGGAGTGATTTCAAGTGATTTCAGGGCTCCACTAGAATAACAAACAGGTCATGGAGGCGGGTAGTCTGTTCCTATAGCATGATGGCCAGTGTTGGGTCAGCACTTTTTGACGGCACCTTCTAAACCGCAAGCACTTATATCTGCTCGAAATTAGCTGCTTGAGAAGCTCTAGCCAGCATTGCCAGTTAATCACTGTTTCCGCCGTTACGAAATTGTAGGGGTGAATCCAGAACCCAGTACCGGTATTCCACCGGCCATGTCATTAGCCGTCTGGACGTATCTAACGGTAGGACCCGAGATGGTGCTGAAGTTTTCCCGGATATCGCTTTTCATGGTTGTCTAGGCTCGCTTAGGGCACCTGGAGTTGAGGCTCTTACGGGCAGGATCTCCGCAGGGATCTGGGTTGCGTTGTCCATTGGCAGAGTGATGGATGCGCTACTCTTGCGAATGATACTGATACCGGTAGGGGGATCTACTACCCCACCGCACCCTGGTTTAAGGGCAAGGTGGTTGGGGAGCTTGTTGAAATGGCTGTGCGGGTAGTCGGATGTGGGTTCCCTTAGGAGGAAACAGCTGTGGGTCAGGCAGGAATGCCGGTATGGTACGACAGTGGGTTCATCCTTTCCCTTTGCCGTGTGTTTGCTATATTACAAGTATCATGATCCCAGAACTGATGGGGCTGCGGGGTGCAAAATGCTGCGGGTATGGCATGATATCAGTATAATTCCGGGTCACGAGAGGAACTGAGTCATCGAACAGACTTTGGAATTCGTTCGGTGGATAACGGCATCTTCCCTCGTGCATTTTGACATCTTCTTTTAAGGCGGAGATACAGCAGTTAGGCGCCACGGCAGACGCACCGGACGCCAACTGTAGCCCTGGGCGCTGCGATGAGCACTGGCAGTCTCCATTGTGGTTGCATTTAGGATAGAGATTGTTTCACAAAATGCAAAAACTCAATTGGCAAGATGAGGAATCCGTTTGCGTTTGGCATTTTTCCACCGCTCCCGATACCGGTGCATGTTTGATAGGACCGGGAGAAAGAGAGTACGATACTCGAGTAGGAAAGAAAGGGAAAATCGGCAGAATTAAACAATTGCGGGCGGTTCAGAGTGCTTAATCAGCCCTCCTACCGGGTTGAACTTTTGAGGCTTTGTCCCAGCTTTAAGTCTTGGCATGTCACTGTTCCCAAGAAGGGGAGTCGCACAAGCAATCAGGGTTAGCGGGGTTGAGGGTACGCCAAGACATTCTTTCGGTCCAGTGATGGCGGTGTCTTTCTTTCCCTTCTCTCCGTCCCTTCCTTCATCCTTAATCCACCACCTCCACCATTCCCACCCAACACGCTCCCTTCTAAACGGAGACCTTCACTAAAGGGAAAAAAAAAAAAGGGAAGGGAAAAAAAAGGAACCAAAAAACCGCCTTTCTCTTCTCTGCTTTCTCACTGTTCCCACTGTCCATCTCCCTCGGAGACCTTTTTGCCTCGCTTGCTCTAATCTTTGCACGAGCACCGACCGACGCGTTTGGAGATTGGAATCGTCAACTCTACAAAGTATGTAGCTCCTGCTTGTCCCCCCTTTTTGACTCACACCTTCGAGGAGCGAAAGTAGAAGACAATCGGCTGCTAGCTGTTGCGCAAAAATGAAGACGTGGGGCGGTTTTTCTCCTATCGTTCCCACGTCGTTTGCTGCACCTAGTCCACCCTTCGACGTCCGTCCAGCATTTGGGAGAGTCTTTTTTGGTCATCATGAGTTTTGCTGATTTTAGGAGTCATCCCATATCCACTCACCTCGAGGCCTTACCGTTACAGACGGTATACGGATATCTCGAAAAAAAGCTAAAAATACCCCTAAAACAAACCCTTTTCTTTTTTCTCACCCCTAACTTGTGTGTCACGGCTTTCGTTCAAACGAAAGTCCGCACTCACTAAGCATCCACAAAAAAAAAACAACCCCTCAAAGAACCACAAATATTCAGATTGCAATGAATTCTACTGCTCTTCGCCCTCAGGGGTCCCATGGTGGCATCACCAAACGCACTGGTGGTCGTGCCCGAGTTGATAGAGATGGAGATCTTGATATGGATGTTCCTTCTGGAGGGCGTGGTGGCCGTGGCCGAGGGAATAGAAACAGGGGTGGTCGTGGTGGTGGGGCCGGTGCTGTTTCTAGAGGAGGGAGGTCAGGTGCTGGTTCTATTATCCCCACTGCTGGCCGCACAGATCTGGGTCAGAACAAGAATAGGGGGATCCCACCGAGAGGTCCTCGGAATGGAGCAGTATCCGTTTCTGAAACACTCGTTGAGGTTAGAATCACAGGGTGGAAGAATAGCAAGGGTTCTGCGGAGGAGGCAATCGCTTTCCTGGAGAGGAAGAGCCGAATAAAACTTCGAAAGGTGAGATATACCATTTGTTCCCACGGGGCCCATGCTACTCTATTCTTCTCAATGTATTCTATGCTGTCGTTTCAGACCTTTCTTGGTTCAGAGCTATTGTTTTCTTGTTACGGCTGCATATAGTTTATTTTGTACTCTGTTTATTTGAGCGGGCGAAGATTTCGGGATCGGGCTAGGCTTCTACCTGGAGATCTTCAACAAGCTTTGGGAGGACTGCTCCACGATGTCTTCGAATGCAGAAGATGTTCCTACTCTTGACACAACATCGAGCCAAAGATACTACGCATAACGCAACATTTGATTGTCGATGCTTGCAGCTGGACAGCCATTTATTTCTCTTTTTGTTGAAAGCTGAAAGATAGTATGGGAGAAGAGAGGAAAAACCAATGCTAAGTATCGTTTTTCTGGGGCCAATTTAGACCTTAAAACAAGGGGACACCATCGTCGCTCAGGTCCCGTTCCTAGACATTCACTCGATTCTGGAATGGAATGATGCCCAATTTGCATCGTCCAAGTTAAAGTTGGCTGCGCCTAGCCTCGGTCGGATCGACGTTACAGGGAGGAGTGAGGCAGTTATCTCCCGAGCCAACCCAGCGAATAAGGGTACCGTGGATACGATTCGAACCCTTGAGGGTGTTCTCGCGAATCGGTATAATCTCGAGAGTAAATTCTTGGACCTGTCACGACTCGGTGAAGACGTACTCCTGAAGGCAAACGGCTTCTTCCAACTCAGCAGTACAACCAGCAAGATGTTCCCAGCGCTCATGCAGGTAGCTGAAAAGAAGTTCACAACAGCACAGCAAAAGCGTGACACGGTCCATAGTGTATCGCTAGCATACAACAGCCTGAAGGATATCCGCGCCGTTTCGACTCTGAGCGTAACGTTTCCGGACTTGAAGAACTTGAGTCTGGAAGGCAACTCTATCGGAGACTGGAAAACACTGGACAATTGGCGCCACAAGTTCAAGAGCTTGGAGCAGTTAGTCCTCAGCGGAAACCCGATCACATCACAGCAGGGCTACATAGAGGAGGCCTACCGGCGATATCCGAAGCTTGTGATGCTGGACAATGTCCCCGTAGACCCCATGATTAAACATAAAGTCGCGGCGGAGAACGCAGCGCCAGCAACCGTCCTGGTAGGCTCAGACGGCCGCCCCATACTCCCGCACAAAGTCCAGGCAAGATTCATCCAGGACGACTACGGCGTCGGCATGAAGTTCCTCTCTCGCTTCTTCGAAACCTATGACGCAGACCGAACCTCCCTGCTCCGCGAGTTCTACGATGCCGAGTCCCTCTTCTCCCTCTCTGTCAACACGTCTGCGCCGCGCGCCAAGGAGCAGCAAGGCATTCGCCAGTACTGGGACGAGTACATCCCCAAGTCACGCAACTTGAAGCGCGTCTCGCACTCGAAGGGCCGCACCGATAGACTCGCCATGGGACCTGACGAGATCGCTAAGTTGTGGGGTGAGCTGCCCGCTACCAAGCACGACCTCGCCAACGGTGACGCCTGGAATTTCGACATATGGCCTGTTGAGGTCACGTCTGGCGTCATGGGCGTGCTGTGCACCGTACACGCCGAGTTCCAGGAACTCAATAAGGTAGATGGCCCGCAGAAGATTGTCCACCGGAGCTTCGACCGCTCGTTTATGCTGCGGCCGGACCTGCTCGGCGAGGTTAAAGTGGCCAACGATATGTTGGTGGTTAGGGCCTATGGCGGCTTCGATAGCTGGAAGCCGGAGGATGGGAGTGGGAGTGCTGGAAACGGAGGGGAGCAGGGAGGAGAAGCGGCCAAGAAGTCCATGTGTGAGCAGTTGATGGCACAAACCGGATTGAGGTTGGACTGGGCTAGCATGTGTCTTTCGGAGACGGGGTGGAATATGGAAAATGCCTGGAAGGCATTTTCGGAGGCTAAGGTTTGTTCTGTTTTACGCCCCCCCTTCTTATCTTCTCTATAGGAATCCTGGACTGATAAGTCACAGGCCAACGGCGCAATCCCTCCGGATGCATATTTGTCCGGCACTACTATCGCTACTTCTATTGGTGTGAACACCGCGGATGGTAGAGGTGCGGTTTTATAGGGTGGATCAATCAAGTCTCTTTCTATCATACATGTATCAGAATCGTTGTACAAAAGTTCACCGACAACTACATCTTTCATTTCCTTCTTGCGCATTTTCACATGTTGGGTCGGTTGGCTAGGGGATGGGTTCTCTTTCTTTCTTTCATACTTTGGTATTCAAGTACAGTACTATATACGTCTTTGTTTTTTGTTTTTTTTGTTTTTGCCTCTTGCCATTAGTTTGTTATTTGTCAGTCTGCCTTGTCTTAGTTAATGTATCTTGCCCGATTACTTGATGGATAGGGGGAGGGAAATGCTATAGGGGGTATCGTCTTCGTCGTCGTTATTATCATTACTGCTCCGGTATTATGAAAGCTCGTTAGATCGGTTCAAGTTTGTTTTATTTTTTTGATTATTCAAGTGGGTGAGGGTTGGTTATTCACTGTGAGTAGCGATATAAAACTGGACTAAATTATTCACAATTCATCATGAAACCTCCTTCTCCACCTTCAATTTAACCAACGAGATCCCAAAAGCCGGCAACTCAACCCCCACCACCCCAACTTCCTCCTCCCTCTCAAGAAAAACAAGCTCGGAAACACTCTCCCCAGCATATGCCCAAGCATCAATATCTGTAAAACAAGCCCTACTCCAAACCGTCTCTTCCTTCTCCCCTTCATGCGGGGTGAAATTCACACTCATCCTCCACACCCTTCCAATCCCGGTCGGTATCAATTTGAGCTCCACCCCCCCCGGGTGTAGGCAAGCCAGCATAGTCTTGATAAAAACTTGCGGCAAAGGCCTTCATGTCCGTGCCATTACTTATGAAAGTTTCTGCCCCCAGGCCCGGCAGAGTGGGGGCTGTGGTTAGTGTTATTATGGTGGTGTTGATACCGCTGGTCGGCAGGGCGGAGTATGTTCCTGTGAGCTTTGCCGTTGTTTGGAAGAAGGTATGGGAGTGTGCCCAGGGCACCAGCTGCGAGATGATGGTGTCTCGGAGGTAGCGGCTCGCGCTGGCGGCGCCGGATACTAGAATATTTGCTGCGAGGGCGTAGTCTGGGAAGATGATTGTGGTGGAGAAGTGCCCTGCTAGTGGCCCGCCTTTTGTTATTACGGGCACACTACGTGTCCGTCAGGTGCAAGGGTATTGGAATAAACTACCTCCCAGGGCAGGCCGTATTCGCTCTAGGGACTACCTTCAGCCACCCGCCCATCTGCCCGCGGGTCATCCCGACGCCGCCTAAGCCAGCGCCGTGATTTAGTAGACTGCGAAGGAATTTACTGAGGTCTGTGGAACTGGCATAGAGGCCGCTCGCAGCGTTCTTGATGCCCTCGTCCCAGCGCCAGTCACTACGTCCGTGCGGTATCACGCCGGAGGAGTCACGGGGCTTGTGGAAGGGTGGAAGTGAGGTTTAGGGGTGTGAGGATCATTTCCTGCACGATCTTTTTTCCGAAGGGCGCCTTTGTGTGGCGTTCGAGATCGAGGGAGAGGAGCATGAAGCCTGCGTTGCAATAGGTTGCTATTGCCTGTGGGGGGCAGATTGGGCGGCGGTCGGAGATGCCGGAGATGAACTCTGGGGGTTTGTTTTAGGTTGGAGCGGGGGAGAGGAGGGGCGGGGGATTTGAGGGGAGGATACATTTCCAGGTACACTGGACGTCACCCTCTGTTATTCCACAAGGAGGGCCGGCGGATCTGGGTAGTGGTGGGAAGCCATGGGATACAGGATCTTTAAGCATATCTCCTTCGTCCCCATGTCCAAAAAGGTCAAACGCAGCATCTGTCAGTGCTAATTAGTGACTGAGCCACCTTCCCCGCCCACCAACTATCGCAGAGGAGGGGAGGAGGGAAAAGCCCACACTCCCTAACAATCCCCGCCAAATGTCCCCCCAAAGCTCCCAGCGTAACATCCCCCTTCCCCATCCGCCAGTTCGGGAATGTATTTCAAAATCCCATCACCAGGGCTCATGCCCTCGGTCAGCATCACCGCCAACACAGTGAATACCTTTGTATTACTCGCAATACGGAAGTACGTATCCCCCCAGTGCTCCCCGAGGATGTCGGCGGTGCGGTAAGCCGATAATATGGTCTTTTCGGCCGTGGTGACTTGTACGGCGTACGATAGGAGGTTGTATTCGTCGGCCAGGGGGCGTCCGCGCTCGTTGGGAGTTTGATGTCGGGCGGTGGGGTTAGGGCGTAGTCTGGTATTGGGAATGTTGCGCCGGGAGGGTGGCACTTTGCTGTGGCTGTAGGGAGGAGGAGGAGGAGGATCTGGAGCAGGACGGGGAGCAGATTAGCTTGAGGATGCATTGTGCTGGTAGGGTTGGGGTATTGCTTGTTTGCTCGCTTACCGATTTATGGCCTAGGGGGGTATCGTAGAAGGAGTTGGAGCCGGTGACTCGGTAGGGAACGGTAATTGATCCCATGGGTTGGAGTGGATTGGATATGGGGGTTGGCTTGGCGCGGGTAGCTATCGATAAGGAAGCAAAGATGTCTAAGACATCGAGTTTATTGAATAGGAAAACATAGCAACATGCTACCGCACTGTCTTGCTGTTCGGTGTTTTTTCTCCTCTTGCTACTACCAAAAGACTTAATTGGCAACATCTCGTCTGATGCTTGTACCGGTAACTGAGTGACTAATTTCACTTTTTTTTTGCTAGTTATAGTACGATACGTTGGCAAGGAATCTTAGTCATAGCCATCACTCGGTTGGTTTTTTTGGCGGGTGTCGGATAACACCATCTACTGTATTAGTAGCTTGCGACAAGTTGTGTATGTGGAAGGGAAGATATATGAGTTACGTTACGGTGCGGCATGTATTGGGCGATAGAACTTTCGCATGTTCAAGGGATCTGTGCCAACGGGGGGGGTCACTTCTGTCCCCCTCGTCCGTGCACTTTCATCTCGCATTCACGTCTATTTAAAAGATGCACGAAAGGGCGATGGTTGGTATACTCTTGTGCGCCTAACGCCAATGATCTGAGCCTGGTATCAATTCAATACTGGAATGGAGACTTGAGCTTTGGGTGGCCGGCGCCTGCTCTGACATTATAGTACAATTTGTCCGTTGTGGTAGAGTATATTCCATCTTGCGCTTAGGGCCAATGGTTATATCCACAAGGATATGGCGCGATTTTTGTTGCAGCGCTATTCTCTTATGAGTTTATAGGTGTTTGAAGTGTTTTGGTTTGCGGGGGTTCTATTTCTGGGGGGGGGGGGGGGGGGGGTTAAAGGGGGAGAGAGGCTTGGGGTGCATGCTTATAAGTATAGGGAATGCTACCTGTTAATCTAGTCTGGCCCTTGTAATGCCTGAGGCATGCATTGCTTGGTGCTCACTCCCGACAGTGAGTATCTAGATCACTCTATAAAGTGGAAGACCAGGGCGTGGCCTTTTGTTTATTGTTTGGCTGACCGACTACCCATTTAACCCTCCCCACCGTCACCCCCTGCCCCGGAGGTGAGATCTCACAGTAAGTATCCCATTGGTTCTGATGGCAAAGGGTGGTTTACTAGGTATTATCTTATTGAAGCGTTAAATTGGTGGTGTCTGGCATCTCGAATGCTAGGCTACGGGATCCGGTTGATAGTAGTTTTATTTGAAATTATGAGAATGGAAGGATAGTATTTACTGACTGGAGCGTAGAACGGGAGAGGTAAGGGGAAGCAGAGCACGGGAAGTGTAGAAGTGTGAGTGACTGTGCTGAAGTAGAGTTTAGATCGATTTCCTGTCGGGGAAAGCGCGGGGTTTACTGAGTCTCACTACCTTAATCAATTGCTTCCCCGGTATTTTCGTTGCGGATGATATTGGCCTCGGAGTTGGTCGGGCTCGGTATCTCTATGGTCCCCTTGCCTTAGCGTTGCCCTTTTTTGCGGACAAACCAAGTCGGTATCTGGACATGCTGTTTTCCGAAATTCTTGTGTAGTATATTTGGTCGGCGGTAGGATCGCACAGTAATCCTCCCAGCCCCCACGCTACGCCAAGTTCTTATCAGTATCTATCTCGAGATAACCCCCTAGAGATAGATACTGATAAGAACTTGGCGTAGTGTGGGAGGTTGGGAGTGTGAGGGGATTGTTGTGCGACGACTAAATATACTGGCAATTCGGACATCTTGTCCCCTTCTTTAGTCTCCATCATTATTTAGGTGGAAATTGGTCCCCGCATGATGCTGCCCGTGTAATATTTTCACGTCGCCGGAGGACCTCGGGTCTGTAACATCGCTAGCGATATATACTCCTTCATTGTCTACTTGTTGGATATGTCGTGCCTCTAGGTGTAAGACTTTGTCAAGGTCCCATCGGTAGGTAATGTTCAAGGCATGTGCTGGTCGGGATGGAAGGGCTTCTAACCTCCTCTATTCAATAGTCCGAGTCTTCTTGGAAGAAGTACTGAGTGCGGTATCTATTGAAGGGCCCAATTTTTGGGGGTAAACATCAACACGGGAGTGTGAATGGGGTGAGTACTAGGGAGGAGCGTGGCGGAAGTGCGCTTGTGAAGACGATCTAAGGGCTAGCCAGGGGCTGAGCGGTGGGAGGACCACTTCGTGGGCTCCTATGGAATACATAATACATGCTCCTTCTTATGACATTCGTCGGCATGACTTCCTGGCGTTGCAAGCGTGCTGCGGTATTTTTTCTGGCTGCGGATATTTGCTTCGGTGGTTCCGTAAGACCAGGCCTTGTGCCGAATTTCTAACATAATTTGGTCTGCAACGCTGACCAAAACATTTTTCGGCTATGAATTAGAATCGACAAACCGGCACAGTAAAAGTATGCTTTTTTCTAGTCCGGTGTACGGCACGCACACGGACGACTGCTAATTGGCTGCGTAGCACTATCGTCCGCCAACAATCTAGCATTTCACAAGCCGTGAAGGAATCCTGTTTCCAGCCGGGGTATAGTTTATTTAAGTAGAGGTTGCTAGATCTTATTAACTGGCTGTTAGTAAGTGAGAGCTAGTGACTTGGGCGTTGTGATAGTCTAGAGATTGGAGGTTGCCGATCAAAGGGGTTTGGTTGGGGCTCCACGAATGGGTGGATTTATGATATGATATCAGAGCAGTGATGGTGGTTTGTAAGTGATTGGAGGGGGAATGTTGGCTAGGGATGGTTCCTATTTTAGCCCTTGTGTCAGAAGTGATGCCAGTAACTAACTTCGTGCCAATTATATGTATGAATGCACCGGGAAAAAGAGCCGCTTCATCAACTATGTTTAAGTGCGTTTACACCACCTATAAGCTTTGTCTCAATTCCTTTTTATTGTGCTCCGGCCCCGTTCGAGAAGTAAGGTGATCTGAACAACCCGTCTCCGGAGAAAATATTTTCCGAAAGATACTACTAGTACAGTATAGCACATCTCAATCGATCCCCTCCAATCAGATAACCCAAAGTAAATGCCCCCACGAAGCCCATCGATCCACATCCTAGAAAGCAAGCGGAGCAGGTTTTGTCTCCCCTCTCTATCTCCTGTGATGCGGCGTGAAATCACTCGTAGAAATGGTGGAGACCAGAATACATTCCTGCTTTCCGAAAACGGTGATCACAAGGGCATGAGAAAATTTTTCATATGGTTGGTTGCCGCAGTGGCTGGACAATCCCGCTGCAGTGTGACTTCAACTGCGGGTTTGGGGAAGGGATTTCTCCATGAGAGCCTTTCGAACTTGGTGGGGTTTGTGGAGGAGCGCTGAGGGTGGATTTTGGTCCATTGATGGCCCCGTGGAAATTGGGGTATCGTAATATACTTGCTGGTTGCTTTCGGGGGCGTAAGCAATTCTTTACTTCCTGAGGGATTCTACCGGGAGGCCGATCGTGAACCGGACTCAATTGATGAGAAAGAGCTAGATTCATTTTCAATTATGGATAGAGAAGATGTATTCCGCATAGGAGACGCACGAAGTGTAATAGAAATTTTTTGGGGTTCCGGATATTTTATACTTCAATGAATAGGTAGGTACGGTGCTGGTATCGCATCTCACCTGCCGTCCTGGCCTTGGAAGGGCAGAATCCTCTCCTCGCTGGTTTTCCCGGCTTGCGCCAATCCTGGTGGGGAGCCCGAAGAAAAAAAAACTTTACTGCAGAGTCACAACAGAACCAGAAAATCTCCCTCCTTCCCTCCTCTCTCCCTCTTTCCCCCTTCACTTCTCCCAATTCTGATCTTCCTTCCCCGAGCTTGGTTTGCAACCCCCCGCAAAGCCATTGATAAGTGGTAAACGGGAGAGCAAGAAAAAAAACTGTCATTCATCAATCGAAGCGAGTCTTCCCTCCCTTTTGCTTATCGACCGTTTCTTAATACCCTATCAGTGATGGCTCTTCCCCGCGGCCTCGCATTGCGGGCATTGCGACCTTCCCTGACTGCGTCCTGTCCTAAGCCGGCCAGGTCTTTATCTTCGCTACCGAAACTCCTTTCTACGCCCGCAGCGGCTGGCAATTCGGCAAAGACTGCTGCCAATTCGCAACGGTGGTCATCGATACAGCAAGCCCGCACGTTCTCCTCTACTCGAAAGTTATTTGAGTCACAGGAGGCTCCATCGGCGCAGGCGTACCTAGCTTCGGGCGCAATCGCCGGCGGGAGGAATCTGGTGGACGTTACCAAAGTCCTGGTTATCGGTAGTGGGGGTCTGAGCATTGGGCAGGCAGGAGAATTTGATTACTCAGGTAAGGGAACGATCGTTTTTTTTCGGGGGTGAGTCATAGGGTGTCAATCGCTTATGGAGGGTTGTTTTTTCTCGCTTAGGTTCCCAGGCTATCAAGGCCTTGAAGGAGGCTGGGAAGAAGTCAATTCTGATAAATCCTAACATTGCGACTATTCAGACCTCACATTTTCTTGCGGATGAGGTTTATTATTTGCCTGTCACACCCGAGTATGTTTCACATGTGATTGAGCGCGAACGGCCTGATGGTATTTTCTTGACCTTTGGTGGTCAAACTGGTCTTAATGTCGGTGTTCAAATGGATAAGATGGGTATTTTCGACCGTATGGGTGTTAAGGTTTTGGGAACTCCGATCAAGACATTGGAGACTAGTGAGGACCGAGACTTGTTTGCAAAGGCATTGAACGGTAGTTACCCTCTTGACTCTTATGAGCATTATCCTTCAGGATCGCAGTTACTGACTTGAGGTAGAGATCAACATCCCGATTGCAGAGTCCATTGCGGTTAACTCAGTAGACAAAGCTCTCGATGCTGCCGAAAAGATCGGTTATCCGATTATCGTCCGTTCTGCATACGCCCTTGGCGGTCTTGGATCTGGATTTGCCAATAACCGGGAAGAGCTCCATGATCTCTCTGCTCGCTCGCTCTCTCTTTCACCACAGATCCTTGTCGAGAAATCGCTCAAGGGCTGGAAAGAGGTCGAATACGAAGTTGTCCGAGATGGATCAAACAATTGTATCACAGTCTGCAACATGGAGAACTTTGATCCATTGGGAATTCACACCGGCGACTCTATCGTCGTGGCTCCATCTCAGACCTTGAGCGACGAGGAGTACCACATGCTCCGGTCTGCCGCTATCGATATTGTCCGACACTTGGGGGTTGTTGGCGAGTGTAACGTCCAGTACGCTCTCCAGCCCGATGGATTGGACTACAGGGTCATCGAGGTCAATGCTCGTCTCTCTCGTTCTTCCGCTCTCGCTTCCAAGGCTACCGGTTATCCCCTCGCCTACACTGCTGCGAAAATCGGTCTCGGACACACTCTCCCGGAATTGCCGAATGCTGTTACAAAGACTACAACTGCCAACTTTGAGCCTTCGCTCGATTACATCGTCACCAAGATCCCCCGCTGGGATTTGAGCAAATTCGCTCACGTCAAGCGTGACATCGGCTCTTCTATGAAATCTGTTGGTGAGGTTATGGCAATCGGACGTACCTTTGAGGAGTCTATCCAGAAGGCAATTCGTCAGGTTGATCCTCAATTCCTCGGCTTCCAGGGAGCCAAGTTCGACGACCTCGACTCTGAACTTGCCAATCCTACAGACCGCCGATGGCTCGCCGTAGGCCAGGCAATGCTTCACGAGAACTACACTGTCGACCGCGTCCACAATCTCACCAAGATCGACAAATGGTTCCTGCATAAACTCCAGAACATCGTAGACAAGCACAGAGAGCTAGTAGGGGTCGGCTCCCTCTTCGGCATGACCCGCGACATCATGGGTTCTGCTAAAAAGATGGGCTTCTCAGATAAGCAGATTGCGGGATGCGTAAACTCCACCGAGCAAGAAGTCCGCGCCCGTAGGAAGAGCTTCGGTATCAAACCCTTCGTCAAGAAAATTGACACACTCGCAGCCGAATTCCCGGCGGATACAAATTACCTGTACACAACCTACAACGCTACGACCCACGATGTCGAGTTTGACACTCACGGGATTGTAATTCTTGGCTCAGGTGTTTACCGCATCGGCTCTTCCGTAGAATTCGACTGGTGCGCCGTCTCCTGCACTGTGGCACTCCGACAAATGGGGAACAAGACCATCATGATAAATTACAACCCGGAGACGTACTCCACCGACTTTGACACCGCTGACAAGCTCTATTTTGAAGAACTAAGTTACGAGCGAGTAATGGACATCTACGAACTCGAATCTGCGACAGGTGTCGTGGTCTCCGTTGGTGGTCAGCTCCCCCAGAACATCGCCCTCAAACTCCAAAACAACGGGGCTAGAGTCCTTGGGACCAACCCAGAAGACATCGACCGTGCCGAAGACCGTCATAAGTTCTCGCAGATCCTTGATAGCATCGGTGTCGACCAACCCGCCTGGAAGGAACTCACGAGCGTGGAAGAAGCCCGTGTCTTTGCTGAGGAGGTCTCATATCCCGTCTTGGTACGACCAAGCTACGTCCTCTCAGGCGCAGCAATGAGCGTAATCCGTAACGAAGCAGAACTCGAAGCAAAGCTACTGAACGCATCGAGCGTGAGCCCCGACCACCCCGTTGTGATCACAAAGTTCATCGAGGGCGCCATGGAAATCGACGTCGACGCCGTCGCCTCGAACGGGAACCTCATCGTGCACGCTGTGTCTGAGCACGTCGAAGCCGCGGGCGTGCATTCCGGCGACGCAACGCTAGTCCTACCACCAGTCACTCTGGATGAGGAGACAATGTCTCGTGTGAAGCAGATTGCGGAGAAAGTCGCGAAAGCCTGGAAAATCACAGGACCCTTCAACATGCAGATCATCAAAGCCATCGAAGGCAACAAGGTGGCCCTAAAAGTAATAGAATGCAACCTCCGCGCCTCTCGCTCCTTCCCTTTCGTCTCTAAGGTCCTTGGCACGAACTTTATTGACATTGCCACGAAGGCACTCATCAACAAGGACGTGCCCGCGCCAACAGACCTAATGACCGTGAAACGTGACTATGTCGCCACTAAGGTGCCGCAATTCTCTTGGACTAGGCTAGCAGGCGCGGACCCCTACCTCGGCGTTGAAATGGCGAGCACGGGGGAGGTGGCATGTTTCGGTAAGGACCTCGTGGAGGCGTACTGGGCCTCGCTGCAATCTACCATGAACTTCAAGACACCAAAGCTCGGCACGGGTCTGCTGTTCGGCGGCGATATAACGAAGGACCTCAAGGCCGTTGTCAAATTCCTTGCACCCAAGGGGTATAAGCTATACGCTGTCTCACCCACCGTGAAAGCACAATTGGAAGAAGAAGCTGGAATTAGCGTTGAACTTATCGAATTCCCGAAAACAGATAAGAGGAAGCTCAGGGAGGTGTTCCAGAAGTACGACATCTCGGGCGTGTTCAATCTGGCGAGTGCGAGGGCGAAGTCATTGGTGGACGAGGACTATGTCATGAGGAGGAATGCGGTGGATTTCAATGTTCCATTGTTTATGGAGCCTAAGGTTTGTTCTCCCGCAATTCTGCCCATTGATTCAAGTGTTTGGTCTAACGATGATGATGATGGAATAGACCGCCGTGCTCTTCGCCCAATGCCTTAGTGAAAAGTTGCCGGTTGAGAAAGGGAAGGTCCCTGGAGAGGTTAAGAGATGGTCGGAGTTTATTGGTGGGAAGCCGTTGTAAAGCTGCCATCAGTCATGTTGTGCGCGGGTGACCAAAGTGATATTTGCTTTTTTTCCCCGTAGTATATTTTACTCCTGTCTTAGGTTGTGGGTGATGTTTTTCTTGAATAAAAAAAAGTTTTATTTTAGTGCGACTTAATTCAATTACTTTATCGGGGGGTTTTTTGGGGGTCGATTGGAGTGGAGGGCCGGGCGGGCGTGGCGAGCGGAAGGGGGGGTAGGATAGGTGGATGAATGCTGTGTATATAGCTTAGGAGGAATTCATTCTCACAAATGTTAATCATTTTCGGTTCTGCGGGCGTTCTACTGGCACTTGGTGTATACTCGGGCATGTCAGTAAGAATTGGAAAGGTCAACTTGTGTTTCCCGGATTTTATGGACACATGAGGAGCACTCATGGTTGCAGGAGGTGTGGACATGCTTTATTAGGGGAATATAAGTACGATACGATACCTTGCTATACAGCACAGCATATGTGAGGATTGGATTGTAGGATGGTTTAATTTTACTCGAGTAGTTGAATGGTTATATACATCTAGAATTAATCCTAGAGAAGAGAAATCCAATTATGCGGCTATTATACATTACCTTTCTCCTGCTAGGACATCTGCCCTCCGCCTGTCCCAGCGCCCTCTTATAATAATACCCCACCCCCCGCTTTCTTTCTTTCTTCCTTTCTTTCTCGGGCTCTTGCGAGAGCATGCTCCCCGAGACCAGTATTCGCGGTATTCTGCGATACTATACCACCAATTATCACTCAACCTCAACGAACCGGTCGAAAACGCCCGTGGGTGGGATTGTCTTAGCTTCGTAATATAGCTCGACATCCCGAAATAAGTGGCGGATATCCCTGAGCTATGTATGGCTCTGGATGCGAGAATGCCGAACTTGTGAAAAGTCCGTCGAGGGGTAACTAACTAATGCCCGCAAGGAGGTACTGCAAACCTTGGTGCGATAGCCGGAATGTGAAAAGGGTTGTCAGCGCAGCTCATCAGGTCTGCTAGCATTTCCGTAGCACAGTCCGGCACGTTGCGTAGTTGTGTGGGGTGAGCTGGTGGTTCATGAGCTGTGACCGGCTCGAAGGCTTGGACTATAGATTCGATTTAAGGTCTGTTTCGTAAAAGATAAGTTGTCTAGATCTTGAGGTTCTCTGTGCTAGCTCCGTGCCGGAGGTTGGCTGCGATGGGATTTCACTGGGTGGCTGTTGGATGGTCGTTGTTGCTGGGGGTGGATTGTGGCTCTTGCATATGGGTAAGACTCGGGGTGCATATCCTCTTCTGGCTGGATCAGCTCCGGTGGGTTGGAGCCGCTGGGCTCCGCATATAGAATCGTGGGGCGGGGTGAGCGGTGAGTAGCGGGCTTGGGATATCACTTACCTGCTTTTTTCCACTGCGCTCCATATATTGAGTTGGGATTGCGGGTTGAGGGCGGGAGGAGTGGGGTGCTGAGCAAAAGACTCGGCCGAGATTTGGAGTAGCTCCGGTGGCTTAAAGATGGATTTTTGAGCGTTCGTGCAAGGCTCTGTGGAGCATTAGCCTATTAAGTGAATAATGACAGGTTTTGAACTCCGGGGCGTTCAGCGCTCTGTTAAACGTTAATACTAAGCTCAGTGATTTGTTCTTGCACCTGACTGGGTGTTAGCTAGGTAGCCTAAATTTGGATATCTGGGCTTTCTTCTAGATAACCATTTTCCTGTATCTTTAATTGTGCTATCGGGATTGGATCTCGAGATATAGGGGTGTTCTGATGGTTGGAAGAGGGTGGTGTGCCGGGGTGCTTTATATTAAGCCTGTCAGGTGCGATGCCAGGGAACAGCATCCCGTAGTATAAAATTCGATGCTGATTGATGGTGCTTTTTTCCATGGAGCTCATTCTGTGGGGAAGTTCTGATAAATTAGGTGTCTTATTGTGGTAGTGGGATTTTAGATTTTCGATTGGAACGGATTGAGGGATGCTAGACAAAAGGCTGAAAGATGGGGTTTCAGTGGTACTGTATATGAGGAAGATTGTATGTGGGAGGGCGCTAGTGGGGGGGTGCTAAATTGGGTTTTTTCACCATGCTCTTATCGTTAGTGCTGGGAGTTGATTGTGTGCTCGAAAGCCCGGGTTGAGTTTTCAATCCCTCTCAGGCGCTTCATATGGAAGCCTTCCCCCTCCTGATATATCCGTTGAGATTTAGAGTGTTTTTATATATATAAAACCACGGTTAACCGAGTCTGGTGGGGTTACGGTGGGTTACCGTACTATATCGTATTGTAACGTATTGTGAGCTGTGCAAAACATGCCTTGCGGACTCTAAAATTCGGCGAGTGATTATCTGTGATGGTGATATAAAACAACCTAGGAAGGCTGGCGGAGATAACAGCACTTAGGTGCGGCAGTGTGTGAGAGCTGGCGGTGGCAGGGGGGGGGGTTTTTTTTTTGCAAGTACTGTTCTAACTTAGCCATAGGGGTTTTGTTTATGTTTTGGGTACAATATACTAAGAGTGCAGTTTATATGGTAAATTTCTTTCGGAGTTGCTCATCGGAAAATTACTCTATCTTGGGTAGTCACTCTAGTGAGAAATATTGGATCTTGGGCTATCCTAGGTTGTAATAAAAGACTGTTCACTAGCATATTTAACGACTCCTAGGGTTACTACCGGAGTTAAGCGCAGAACGGGGTGGTTCTGATGAACTTACACCTCGATCGTTAGAAAGGTGGGGTAGGTTGTGATAAATATGGCAGCCTGCGACGACATAGCTGGTACTGCTCTCTTCAGGTACTGTTTGATGTTTTGGTGAATATCAAAAACACGGCCCCTATTGTTATAGAACCTGGTGCGACGTTCAGGGAACAGCTTTCCGATCTGTGTTGGTAGAACGAAGGATTATGGTGGGAGTATTAAGTACGGTGAGATTTAAGCCCTTCAATTAATTTATCCGCGAGGCTTGGTATACCTGTATATATACTAAGCCAAGTGATTCCACAGCAGGTGTTCTAAGGTACTCGTTCATCGCAATGTAAGATTTGGTAGTCGTGCTGAACTGCAGGGGAATGCCTACGGGTGGGGGATGGAATTTCCTGCGACTGAAGCAGGGGGTACAGGCAGGGTGTTGGCACGAATTTGAGGGAGATCGATTGGGCGGTCCTGAGACATCCATGAGGTTCCACAAAGGACCCCGCATTTTCTTCAGCCCCTAGGAATTCATAGTCGACCGACTCCATCACCCATCGTACCCTAGGCAGCAAAACGAAGAAAATGTCGCAGTCTTTCAGTAATAATATCAACTCTTTGAACACTGTTAATAACTTCACTTTGGCCGACGGCCGATCTAGCATCTTAGCCTGGCTGTCCCCACTGGAGCCTAGATTACGACATCAGGATATCCAAGACAGCCGGGTCGAAGACGTAGGAGAATGGCTCCTACAAAGCGAGGAATATAGGAACTGGTATGAGGGTAGTGGGGGAAGTGCATCCGACAACGCAGTTTTGTTTTGTTATGGAGATCCGGGGGTCGGTAAAACTTATATTAGGTAATAAAGATGAACTTCGATGAATGGAAAAAAAGGGCGGATGCTGACAAGCTGCGATGTTAGCTCATTGGTGATAGACAGCTTGTGTGATCGGGCTAGAGGAAAGGATGTTGCTGTTGCATGCTTTTACTTTGACTTCGCAACCCAAAAGGAGCAGTCATCGAAAAATATGTTGGGCGCCCTGCTCAAGCAGGTTGTGGGCGGACTGGATGGGATACCGGCGGAAATAGTGCAAGCCTATGAAGAGCAGAAAAGGGTCATTGGCGGACGGGGACTACAACTTTCGGATGTTGTGAGGATGCTGCAGACTACCTCTTCTGAGCGGCGTACATTCATATGTATTGACGCTCTAGACGAATGCGTGGTAGGACAGCAGGTCAAGCTCCTCGATTCGCTAAACAAAATCCTCGAAAAGTCTCCAGGCACTCGAATATTCGTGACTGGAAGACCACACATTCGGCCTCAAATCCGAGAGCGCCTTGCTGGAAAAGTAATGAGTATATCTATCACCCCTAGGCGAGATGATATCATCAGTTATCTTCGTAGTAGGCTGGCTGAGGATACGACCCGGGACGCAATGGATAGCAGTCTGGAGGCAGATATCCTGAGCAGAATTCCAGGAAATATTTCGGAAATGTACGTTCAAGCACCAACACTGGGGAAGCTACTTCAAGTCATTCACTAACTGATACATATCTACTGTAGATTCCTACTGGTCTCGCTGAATATCGATGCGATCCTGCAAGAGACTACAATCCACCGCAGACGACAAAAGCTCAGCGCAATGACAGATGGGTTGGGATTGGGGGACGCTTATCGTTCAACGCTCGATCGGATAAGGGGACAAGGTGGGGAGAAGGCCAGGCTTGGCATGGCGGCTTTGATGTGGATCTCTCACTCGGAGCGGCCCTTGAAGCCGGATGAACTGTGTCACGCCTTAGCAGTGGAAATAGCGTCGCCGAGTCTCAATAGTGACAATGTTCCTTCAATAGGGACACTGCTGTCCTGTTGTCAAGGACTTGTTGTGGTAGACAAGAAGGCATCCACTGCTCGGTTAATCCACTTTACCCTTCTTGAGTACCTCCGGGCTCATACCGAGCTTTTTGGTACAACTCACTCGACAATTGCAGAAACCTGCTTAAGTTATTTGAATTCGCAGCAGGTCAAGGCTCTTTCGACTAGCCCCTCTCCCGATCTTCAAGGCACTCCATTTCTCGAGTATTCCTCTCTATATTGGGGAGTCCACGCGAAATGGGAACTTTCGGATTGCGCTAAATTACTTGCGCTGAAGCTATTTGACGACTGCGATAACCACATATCCACTAAACTCCTATTGCGAGCGCAGAGAAGGCACCGGTGGGCTGTTGATACCAACAAGCTTTGCCGGTTTAGTGGTCTACACTGTGCATCCGTTTTCGGGGTTGTTGATTTGGTAGTTGATTTGGTGGGTGCAGAAGGTGGTTGTGATATTAACCAAGAAGACTGCACTGGTGGTACATCCCTTGCGTGGGCTGCTTGGAGTGGACACGAGGAAGTGGTGAAAATGCTCCTCGGACGGGATGACATCAATCCCGATAAACCGGATAGACACGGCCAAACACCACTCTGGTGTGCTGCTAAGAATGGCCACGAGGGGGTGGTGAAAATGCTACTGGGACGGGGGGACGTCAACCCCGACAAACCGGACAACCGCGGCCGAACACCACTCTACTGTGCTGCTTGGAATGGGCGCGGGGGAGTGGTGAAAATGCTACTCGGGCGGGACAATGTTAATCCCAACAAACAGGGTCGGTACGGCCCAACACCGCTCTGTGGTGCTGCCATCGGCGGGCACGAGAGAGTGGTGAATATACTTCTCGGGCAGGGTGACGTCAACCCCGATAAACCGGATGACGCCGGTCGAACACCATTGTGGTGGGCTGCTTGGGGTGGACACGAGGGAGTGGTGAAAATGCTACTCGAGCGGGACGACGTTAACCCCGACAAACCGAATAGCAATGGCAAAACACCATTCCGGTGTGCTGCTCTGCATGGCCACGAGGGAGTGGTGAAAATGCTCCTCGCACGAGACGACGTCCATTCCGATGGGGGCGGCCCGGGACCGCTCTTGGCGTCTCTTTACGCCTATTCTGTGAGATTGGAGGTACTACCCTACATGCCTTAGAATTCGTCACCCTAAGCACCACCTAACGGCGAGGAAGCACCCTCCTTGCTGCCTTCAAATATGGATGACCTATGCGCCATTTTCGCAAAGAACACTAATTCCGTAAACATGTTTGTCGCCGCCACTTGCTCCTTTCATTCCTGCCCAACCTCAACCTGCTGTGTATAATTCCGCCTTGGGGCAATTGCCCTGTTTCATTTCCTTCCGCCTCAAGAATGTTAATAGAGCCTAGCTTAAATATTTTCTTTTGGTTGAAGGAAACAGCATGTGGCGGGAATGCCTATATCTGTCGTATACCCCTTCAAACGCATTTTTTCGGATGGGCTGGCGTGGCTTGGGATTTCCGTCGTATTTCTTTTCTTGTTATTTTCTGGTTGTAAATCCTCTTTGCGCATTCGCTGTTCGTTTATTTTTTCCACTGTTCTCTTATTTCCCATTCTCCTCTGGAGTATGGAACTGAGGGCTGTTTGAATATAGAGAAACAATATAAGGTGCAAGTATCTCTGGCGCTCGTAAAAGTGATTTGAAAACTAGCCGTTAGCTAGGGCATGGAGGTGATTGGCCTCCATTATAGACATGGCTTAGTGGAGATCGTGCATACATGCTACTGGTCCCCAGGGCGGGCTTTGGAGTGGGCCTGGGAGGCCGCCTGCACCTTTCAGTTCTGCTCATTAGGTCAAATAAATATAGTAGGGGGTCTTTTAACTCTGAAATTAACTCCCGTTCCACCGGCACCTGTATCCTTCCGCACCTTGTCAAGGGTGATCAGGCTGCCCACCGCGCTGTGCGATATCAACCTACAAGAGGGCTGGGGGAGCATTACATCCTTTTGCCCACTAGAACCCTTTCCCTTTCAGGATATTCCGGCTGATGCCTAAGCGGGGCATTTCGAACTTATATAAACTCTCTAGCTAGGCTGGGAAAGCCCTTCCATATTTCGACGTTAGTATTTGAATGATACTGTGTGTTACCGTAAATTACCGCTGTAGGCTGGAATATTGGAGGGCGGTGTCTTGCTCTCTGGAATTTGTTGCTACTGTAGGTAACGGTGTACTTTGCCGTAGGGGTTCATGTCGTAGGGGTGCTGGTGAGTGTTAGACTATGTACGTTTCCCCTATAACTCGCGGGGGTTTTTTTTAAGTCTAACCGGGGGTGAGGGTGGTTAGGTAGCAGCTTAAGGATGAGGCTTTGATACCGCATGGTGGGGGGGGGAGGGGGATTGTGTGTAGGATAACGCTGTTAAGGAAGCCGAACTAGATCATCTACAACATCCTTGCCCTCAATTCTGCGTACTTAAAAAGCTGAGTTGGCTTTCAATTCCTCCTCGATACCTGGTGTGTTAGCCCCGCTCTTACATCCCCATTGAGATTTAGGGCACTTTTTTTATACTGACACGGCTCGCGGCGTCTAGTGGGGTTGCGGTAGGTCATTGTACTACCCCGTATTGCACTGTATGGTAGGCTATGTAGGCTCACTGTAGGAACAATGCATATAGACGAGTGACGGCCTGTGACGACGTTATAGAACAACCTAGGACCGAGTGATAACTAAGTTGGTGGCTTGGGGATAACAGCGCTCAAGTGTGGTAGTGTGTGTATATCTGCTGAGGTAGGATTGAACGTGGCATTCTAGTCATGGCAGTTTTTTGTGTTTTGGGACAATATACTAAGAGTGTCGCCCATATGGTAGTTTCTTTCGGAGTTGTTCACTAGAGATTTGCTCGGCCTCGTCTAGTGGGTTTAGTGGTAGGAATTGGATCCTAGATTGTCCTGGGCTGCTGTGGAAGACTATTCGTCAACATATTCGGCGGTTTTTTGGGTTACTATATAATTTAGGTTAGTGATAGAATAGGATTTGGTTTTGGTAACCTTACTCCTCGATCGGTAGAGAGGAAGGGTATATTGCGGTAAACATAGCAGCTCGCGATGGTGCCGCTAGCGGTGCTCTCTGCAAATACTATTTAACTGCCTTGGTGAATATCAGAAAACATGGCCCCTATTTTCATAGAATCTGGTAGGATGTTCAGGGAATAGCTTTCCGGCATGTATCGAGATCGCGAAGGCTTATGCTGGATGTATTAGGTACGGTGATATTGTTTCGCTCTTCGGCTAATTTACTCGCGAGGCTTGGTATACTTAAATATATACTGAGTCAAGTGATTCTACGGTAGTCGTTCTAAGGTACTCGTTCGTCGCAATGGAGGATTTGTGTAGTCATGCTGAACTGTAGGGGGACGCTTTCGCGTGGCGGATGGAATTTCCTGCGACTGAATCAGAAGGTACAGGCAGGGTGTTGGCACGAATTTGAGGGAGATCGATTGGGCGGGTCCTGAGGCATCCATGGGGTTCCACAAAAGACCCCGCCTTTTCTTCAGCCCCTAGGAATTCATAGTCGACCGACTCCATCACCCATCGTCTCCTAGACAGCAAAAACGAAGAAAATGTCGCAGTCTTTCAGTAATAACATCAACTCTTTGAACACTGTTAATAACTTCACTGTTGCCGACGACCGATCCAGCATCTTGGCTTGGCTGTCCCCACTGGAGCCTAGATTACGGCATCAGGATATCCAAGACAACCGGGTCGAAGGCGTAGGAGAATGGCTCCTACAAAGCGAGGAATATAGGAACTGGTATGAGGGTAGTGGGGGAAGTGCATCCGATAACGCGGTTTTGTTTTGTTATGGAGATCCGGGGGTCGGTAAAACTTATATTAGGTAGTAAAGATGAACCTCGGTGAATGGAAGAAAAGTGGCAAGTGCTGATAAGCTGTGATACTAGCTCATTGGTGATAGACAGCTTGTGTGATCGGGCTAGAGGACAGGATGTTTCTGTTGCATGCTTTTACTTTGACTTCGCAGCCCAAAAGGAGCTGTCATCGACGAGTATGTTGGGCGCCCTGCTCAAGCAGGTTGTGGGCGGGCTAGATAAGATACCGGGGGAAATAGTGCGCGCCTACGAAGATCAGAAAAGAGCCATTGGTGGACGGGGACTACGACTTTCGGATATTGTGAGGATGCTGCAGGCTACCTCTTCTGAGCGGCGTACATTCATATGTATTGACGCTCTAGACGAATGCGCAGCGAGACATCAGGTCAAGCTCCTCGGTTCTCTAAACCAAATTCTCCAAAAGTCTCCAGACACTCGGATATTCGTGACTGGAAGACCACACATTCAGGCTGAAATCGGAGAGCGTCTTGCTGGAAGAGTAACGAGTGTATCTATCACCCCCAAGAGAGACGATATCATCAGTTATCTTCGTAGTAGGCTGGACGAGGACACAATCCGGGATGCGATGGATAGTAGTCTGAGGGCGGACATTTTGGAGAGAATTCCGGATCATATCTCGGAAATGTATGCATAAGCCCAATACTTGGGAAGCTACCTCGGTCATTCACTCACAGATACATATCTAGATTCCTGCTAGTCTCGCTGAATATCGATGCGATCCTGCACGAGACCACAATCCATCGCAGACGACAAAAGCTGGACGCAATGGCCAATGGCTTGGGGTTAGGAGATGCTTATAGCGCAACACTGGATCGGATAAAAGGACAGGGTGGAGAGAAGGCCAGGCTTGGAATGGCGGCTTTGATGTTGATCTCTCACTCGGAGCGGCCCTTGAAGCTGGATGAACTGTGTCACGCCTTAGCAGTGGAAATAGGGTCGCCAGATGTCAATAGCGACAATGTTCCTTCAATAGGGACACTGCTGTCCTGTTGTCAAGGACTTGTTGTGGTAGACAAGAAGGCATCCACTGCTCGGTTAATCCACTTTACCCTTCTTGAGTACCTCCGGGCTCATACCGAGTTTTTTGGAACAGCGCACTCGACAATTGCAGAAACCTGTTTAAGTTATCTGAATTCGCAGCAGGTCAAGGCTCTTTCGACTAGCCCCTCTCCCGATCTTCGGGGCACTCCCTTTCTTGAATATTCCTCTCTATATTGGGGAGTCCACGCGAAACGGGACCTTTCGGATTGCGCTAAGTCACTTGCGCTGAAGCTATTTGACGACTGCAATAACCACATACCCACTAAACTCCTATTGGGAGCGCAGAGAAGGTACACGACGGATGTCGACCTCGACAAACTTTCCTTGTTCAGTAACCTACATTGTGCATCTGTTTTCGGGATTGTTGATTTGGTAGTTGATTTGGTCGGCGCAGAAGGTTGTGATATTAACCAAGGAGACTGCACTGGTAATACACCCCTTGCGTGGGCTGCTTGGGGTGGGCATGAGGAAGTGGTGGAAATGTTCCTCGGACGGGGTGACATCGACCCCGACAAACCGGATAATTACGGCCAAACACCGCTCTGGTGTGCTTCCTGGAATGGGTTTGAGGGAGTGGTGAAAATACTGCTTAGACGAGACGACGTCAACCCTGGCAAAGCCGATTGGCTCGGCCGAACAGCTCTCTGGTGTGTTGCTCAGAGTGGGTACAAGGGAATGGTGGATATACTACTCGGACGGGACGACATCAGCCCCAACAAGGCGGATCACCTCGGCCGGACACCTCTCTGGTGGGCTGCCTGGAATGGGGATGAGGCGGTGGTGGAGGTACTACTCGGAAGGGGCAACGCCAACCCCGACCAAGCGGACTGCCTCGGCCGAACACCTCTCTGGTGGGCTGCCTGGAATGGACACGAGGGGGTGGTGGATGTACTACTTGGAAGGGGCAACGCCAACCCCGACCAAGCGGATTGCCTCGGCCAAACACCTCTCTCGTGTGCCGCTTGTAATGGGCACAATAGGGTGGTGAATATACTACTCGGACGGGGCGTCAATCCCGACAAGCCTGATAAAGATGGCCGAACACCACTCTTGTGTGCTGCCCGGAATGGGCACGAGGGGGCAGTGGATATACTACTCGGACGGGACGACGTCAACCCCAGCAAACCAGATGACGGCGGCCGAACACCCCTCTGGTGGGCTGCCGGGAATGGGCACAAGAGGGTGGTGAATATGCTCCTCGGACGGGGTGGCGTCAATCCCGACAAATTGGATAATGACGGCCGAACACCGCGCGGGTGGACTGCTTGAGGTCGCCGCTTGGGAGTGACAGCGCTACTCTACGGCCCCTAGAATCCACCATCCCTAGCATGACCTAACGCCGGGAAGGCATCGTCCTCCTTACCGCCTTTAAATATAGATAACGTATGCTCTGTTTCCGCAAACATGCTTGTCGCTACCATTTCTTCCCTCCCCCCATTCTCGCTCAACTTCAGCCCGCAGTGTGCATTGTATAATTCATTCAGCCTTGTGGTAATTTCTGTGTTCCCTTTCCTTCCGCTCCAGGCATATTACTAAAGCTCAGCCCAGATATCTTCTTCTGATTGACGGAAATTACATGTGATGGGAGTGCCTATATCTGTCGTATGCCCTCCAAACATCTGTGTCGGTTTCCTTATGTATCCGGGTTAGGATTTGTCTGTTTCTGTTTATAATCTAGAGTTCGGCGTTGGTGGCGGTGGTGGGGGAGGGTTATTCCTATTTTATTCGGATGGGCTGGTGTGGCTTGAGATTTCGGCCGTATTCCTTTTTATGTTGTTTTTTGAGTGTAAATCCTCTTTGCACATTCGCTGTTCATTTATGTTTTCTATAGTTCCCTTGATTCCCTTTCTCCTCTGAAGTATGAACATAGGGGTTGTTTAGATATAGAGAAATAATATAAAGTCCAAGTATCTCTGATGCCCGTGAAAAGCAACGTAAAGGCTAACTGTTACCTAAGACACGGTGGTGATTGGTTTCCATTATGCACATGGTTTGGTGGAGATTGTGCTTACATACTACTGCCGCCCGGGGGTGAGCTTGGGGGTGGGGTTGGGAGGGTGCCCACACCTTTTAGTCTTGCTCGTGAAGGAAAATCAATACAATAAGGAGCATTTTGACTCTGAAATGAACTCCTGTTCCACGAACGCCTGTATCCTTCCCCAGTTTGCCAAGGGTGATCGCACTGCCTACTGCACTGCGCGATACCAGCTTACAAGAATGCTGGGAGGAATATTCTATCTTTTCGCCCACCAAGACCTTTTCATTGTTAGGGAATTCTGTCCGATTCTCAAGCGGGGGATTGAGAGCTCATGTAAATGCTCTAGTCAGACAGGGAAAACCTTTCCATGTTCTGGCTATGAGTGCTCAAATCATACTGCACATTGGGGTAAATTATCGCTGTAGACTGCAATATCGGGGAGCGATGCCTTGTGTTCTAGAATTTGATGCCGGGTAAGGCGTCTTTTTCCATAAGAGTTCATGTTGTGGGGGTGCTGATGGGTTATATACGCTTCCCTATAAACGGCGGGTGTTAGGTCGCTAACCGGGAGTGATTAGAGGGTGGTTGGGCACCGGTTTAAGGATGAGGCTTCGGTTCGGTATGGAGGGGGATTGTGTGTAGGATGACGCTTATGGGGAAGCCGAACTAGATCTATAAAATCCTTGCCCTCAATTCTAGGGGCTAATCGTGTACTTAAAAAGCTAAGTTGGCTTTCGTTTCCTCGATACCCCCTACGTGTTAACCCCGCTCTTACATCCCCATTGAGATTCAGGGCACTTTTTTTATACTGGCACGGCTCACGGCAGCTAGTGGGTTTGCGGTAGGTCATTGTACACCCTCGTATTACACTGTATGGTAGGCTATGTAGGCTCACTGCACGAACAATGCATATAGACGAGTGACGGTCTGTGACGACGTTATGAAACAACCTAGGACCGAGTGATGATGGCTAAGTTAGTAGCTTGCAGATAATAGCGATCAGGTGTGGTAGTGTGTACGGATCTTCTGAAGTAGGATTGATTCGTTCTTGCACCTGGCATTCTAGTCATGGCAGTTTTTTATGTTTTGGGACAATATACTAAGAGTGTGGTCCATACGGTAGTTTCTCCCGGGGCTCCTCACTAGAGATCTGCCCGGCTCCGTCTAGTTGGTTTTGATGAACTTGCTCCTGGATCAGTAGAGAGGTGGGGTAGATTGCGATAAAAATAGCTGCGCTCTGCAAGCACTATTTGGCTGCTTTGGTGAATGTCAAAAAACATGGCCTCTATTTTCATAGAGCCTGATACGACGTTCAGGGAATGGCTTTCCGGTCTGTATTGACAGAATGAAGGATTATGCTGGAGGTATTAAGTGCGGTGAGATTTAAGGGATTTGATTGGTTAATTCGTAAGGTTGGGTATAATTGTGTATATATCAAGTTAGGTGATTTTACGGTAGGGGTTCTAGGGCACCCTTTGGTAATGCAAGATTTGTACTGTAGTCGTAGTGAACCGCAGGATGCTTAATTTACGTGCCAAGGGGTGTGAAATTCCCTGCGAGTGGTGCGATAGGTATGGTGTATTGGGGCGGATTTGGAGGAGATTGATTGGACGGTGCTGGGGTATCCATGAGGTTCCACAAAGGGCCCCGCTTCTATTCAGCCCCATGAATTCCAGGAATTCCAGTTCCCGCTAACATTATCATCTATCGTTTACAGTATCTTGAGCAGCAGGAACAGAAAATGTCTCAGTCTTTCAGTAACAATATCAACTCTTTTCACACCACTGTTAATAATAACTTCACTGTTGCCGATGACCGATCCAACATCCTGGCCTGGCTGTCCTCACTAGAGCCTAGGCTACAACATCAGGATATCCAAGACAACCGGGTCGAAGACGTAGGAGAATAGCTCCTACAAAGCGAGGAATATAGGAACTGGTCCGCGGGTAGTGGGGGAGGTGCATCCGATATCACAGTTTTGTTCTGCTATGGAGATCCGGGGGTCGGTAAAACTTATATTAGGTAATAGAGATGAACCTCGATGAATGGAAGAAATATGGCAAGTGCTGACGAGCTGCGATGGTAGCTCATTGGTGATAGACAGCTTGTGTGATCAGGCCAGAAGACAGGATGTTGCTGTTCCATACTTTTGCTTTGACTTCGCAACCCAAAAAGGAGGTGTCATCGACGGGTATGTTGGGCGCCCTCCTCAAGCAGGTTGTGGGCGGACTGGATAGGATACCGGGGGAAATAGTGAGCGCCTACGAAGACCAGAAAAGAGTAATTGGTGGACGGCAACAACTTTCGGATGTTGTGAGGATGCTGCAGACTACCTCTTATCAAAAACGCACCTTCATATGCATTGATGCTTTAGACGAATGTGTGGCGAGGCATCAAGTCAAGATCCTTGGTTCGCTGAACCAAATTCTCCAAAAGTCTCCAGACACTCGAATATTCGTGACTGGAAGACCACACGTTCAGGCTGAAATCAGAGAGCGTCTTGCTGGAAAAGTAAAGAGTGTATCTGTCACCCCTAGGAGAGAAGATATTATCGGTTATCTTCACACTAGGCTGGACGAGGACACAACCCGGGACGCAATGGATGGTAGTCTGAAGGCAGACATCCTGAAGAGGATTCCTGATCATATTTCGGAAATGTATGCACAAGCCCAATGCTTGGGAAACTACCTCGGTCATTCACTCACAGATACATATCTAGATTCCTGCTAGTCTCGCTGAATATCGATGCGATCCTGCAAGAAACTACAATCCATCGCAGACGACAAAAGCTGGGCGCAATGGCCAATGGCTTGGGGTTAGGGGATGCTTATGATGCAACACTGGATCGGATAAAAGGACAGGGTGGGGAGAGAGCAAGGCTTGGAATGGCGGCTTTGATGTGGATCTCTCACTCGGAGCGGCCCTTGAAGCTGGATGAACTGTGTCACGCCTTAGCAGTGGAAATAGGGTTGCCGAGACTCAATAGTGACAACGTTCCTTCAATAGGGACACTGCTATCCTGTTGTCAAGGACTCGCTGTGGTAGACTAGACAAGAAGGCTTCCACTGTTCGGCTAATCCACTTTACCCTTCTTGAGTACCTCTAGGCGCATACCGAGTTTTTTGGTACAACTCACTCGATTGTAGAAACCTGCTTAAGTTATTTGAATTCGTAGCAGGTCAAGGCTCTTTCGGCCATAGCCTCTCCCGATCTCCAAGGCACTCTCTCTTTCTCGAGTTTTCCTCTCTATATTGGGAGTCCACGCGAAACGGGGCCTTTCGGATTGCGCTAAATCACTTGCGCTGAAGCTATTTGAGGACTGCAATAACCACATATCCACTAAACTCCTATTGCGAGCGCAGAGAAGGCACCGGTGGGCTGTTGATATCAACAAGCTTTGCCGGTTTGGTGGTCTACACTGTGCATCCGTTTTCGGGATTGTTGATTTGGTAGTTGATTTGGTGGGTGCAGAAGGTGGTTGTGGTATTAACCCAGAAGACTGCACTGGTAATACACCCCTCGCGTGGGCTGCTTGGAGTGGACACGAGGAAGTGGTGAAAATGCTCCTTGGACGGGATGACATCAATCCCGATAAACCGGATAGACACGGCCAAACACCACTCTGGTGTGCTGCTAAGAGTGGCCACGAGGGGGTGGTGAAAATGCTACTGGGACGGGGGGACGTCAACCCCGACACACCTGATAAACACAGCCGAACACCACTCTACTGTGCTGCTTGGAATGGGCACGAGGGAGTGGTGAAAATGCTACTCGAGCGGGACGATGTTAGCCCCGACAAACCGAATTTCCACGGCAAAATACCACTCTGGTGTACTGTTCAGAAAGGCCACGAGGGAGTGGTGGAAATGCTCCTCGGAAGAGACGACGTCGACCCCGATGGGGGCGGCCTGGCATCGTCCTTGGAGGCTATTTTGGTCTTTGTTATGGAATTCGGCGTAATACGCTACATTCATTAGAATTTGTCACCATAAGCACCACCTAACGGCGAGGAGGCAGCACCCTCCTTGCTGCCTTCAAATATGGATGACCTATGCGCCATTTTCGCAAAGACAACACCAATTTCGTAAATATGTTTGTCGCCGTCACTTCCTCCTTTCATTCCCGCCCACCCTCGACCCGCTGTGTATAATTCCGCCTTGGGGCAATTGCCCTGTTTCATTTCCTTCCGCCTCAAGAATGTTAATACAGCCTAGCTTAGGTATCTTCCTTTGGTCGAAGGGAACCGCATGTGATGGGAATGCCTATATCTGTCGTATACCCCTTCAAACGCCTTTTTCGGTTTTCTTATGTGGACGAGTCAGGATTTTTCAGTTTCAGTTTATTATGATTTAGAGTTCGGCGTTGGTGGGGGGGGGGGGGGGGGGGGGTAACCCAATTGTTTTGGGTTGGGCTG
>Ga0307517_10000373_pt1 | contig 77469 bp, 73 predicted proteins | sample 23_EM_MG_FD_194515 | JGI IMG/M metagenome (GOLD analysis project Ga0307517, IMG submission 194515) | Populus trichocarpa ectomycorrhiza microbial communities from riparian zone in the Pacific Northwest, United States - 23_EM | ecosystem: Host-associated > Plants > Roots > Unclassified | place... | reverse complement strand
TTTGTGGTTGTTTTATTTGTTGTTTTGGTGAGGGCTGTCGGGAGTTTGACACGCCGTAACTCAATGCCGATTCGGCGCGGGTTTAGCATTAGCTGAGTTGTAGTAATGCAATACTTGTAACCCTGTCATGTACAAAAACTTTATCTTTGGCACTTGTAAATTTGTAAATTCTCAACGAATCACAAAATCTAATTCTTTCCACATCCGGCTTAGCCTCCCTTGAGCGGAATTTTCTGGCTTACCGGTGTATGTTAGCCCCTCTCTTCCCTCGAACTCCTAGAGGAGTCATTAATAGAGAGTTTGCGCAATAGGACCTAGGTGGCAGTTAACGGGAAAGAGACCTAGTCTCTGAACGAGTTTGCGCACCAGGTCTGGGTGGCTTGGCAGCTGGAAGATGGGAGTTGAGTAGGGTAATATCGCATTGCCCTCAAATTTGTTCCCTGCTCAAATTAGGATTCCCAGATACACAAGTTGGGTACATAATATGATACTAACCATACTGACTGCCATAGAACAGGTGATAATCTACTACCGAATTCCCAATATTATCATCAGTAAAATCTTTAATAAAATATAAAAAGAGCGCTGTGTTGCTGCTGATTTATTGTTTTGCAGCGATCGGATTTCTTCACGTCCGAAAAGCCCCATTTTACACTTCTTCCAGGTCTCGCTACCCACCTGGGTGTCCAAGACTTTCAGGTTAACAGAAAATAACCAGTTTTCCTGCCACCTAGGTCTCCTTGCGCAAACTCTCTATTGCACACGGTAGCCCTCTTCGCGTAAAATAGGCTATACGAAAATTCCCGGACATTAGGTCAGTGGCAGTACCAACTCACCCAACGTGCCGAACACCGAGAATATTGCCGACTCCATCACGGGGAAGATGCCGAGGGGGGCCAGATTCCACAGTGGCTATCGCCACTCGAGCAGAACACCTCTATCGTGGGCTGCCGGGTGTGGGCGTGAGGGGGTGGTGAGAATACTGCTGGAACGGGACGGCGTCGATCCCAACATGGCTGACGTCCTAGATGGCCGAACACCGCTATCTTGGGCGGCCGAGAACGGGCATGAGGGGGTGGCGAGGATGCTGCTGGGACGGAACGACGTCGGTCCCGACATACCTGACACCCTAGATGGCCGAACGCCGCTATCTTGGGCTGCTGAGAACGGGAATGATGGGGTGGTGAGGATGTTGCTTGAACGGAACGACGTTGATCCCAACACAACTGACACCGAACATGGCCAAACGCCACTGTCTTGGGCTGCCGAGAATGGACATGAGGGGGTGGTGAGGATGCTGCTTGAAAGGACCGACGTCGATCCCAACATAGCTGACACCGAACTTGGCCAAACGCCACTGTCTTGGGCTGCCGAGAATGGACATGAGGGGGTGGTGAGGATGCTGCTTGAACGGAACGACGTCAATCCCAACATAGCTGACATCCTAGATGGCCAAACACCACTATCTTGTGCTGCCGGGAATGGACATGAGGGGGTGGTGAGGATGCTGCTGGAACGGAACGACATCAATCCTGACACAGCTGATGAGTATGCCCGAACACCCCTCTTGTGCGCCGTTCCGAGTGGGATGGGGAGGTGGTGAAGATGCTGCTGGGACGTAATGACATTGATCCCAACGCAGCAGACAAAGATGGCCAAACACCGCTTTGGTGGGCTGCCGAGAATAATGATGAGGGCGTGGTCGGGATACTGCTGGAACGGAGCGACCTCAATCCGAACACAATCAACACCGAATGTGGCTTGACACTTCTATCGTTGGCTGCTCGGGTTGGGTATGAGGAAATGGTAGGGATGCTACTAGAACAGAGCGACATCAATCCTAACGCAGCTGACGAGTATTCCCGAGCACCCCTCTTTTACGCCGTCCAGGATGGGCACGAGAGGATGGTGGAGATGCTGCTAGAACGGAGCGACCTCAATCCCAACATACCTGACATCCTAGATGGCCTAACTCCCCTCTTGCTTGCCGTCAAGGATGAGGACGAGTACGTGGTGAGGATGCTGCTGAGGCGAAACGATATCAACCCCAACACCCCTGACACCCTATATAGCCAAACACCGCTCTCGCTGGCTGCTGAGAATGGGTGTGAGGGCGTGATGATGGCACTGTTGGAAAAGGACGACATTAGTCCCGACGCACCCGACATCCGATACGGCCGAACCCCGCTATCGTGGGCTGCTTGGAATGGGCATCAGGGGGCCGTAAGGCTCCTACTGGAGCGTGGCGACGTCAATCCCAACGCCCCTGACACCCTATATGGCCAAACCCCGCTCTCGTTGGCTGCCGAGAAGGGACATGACAAGGTCGTGGGTTTACTACTCGAACGGAGCGACACCGATCCTAGCACAGCTGATGACGAATACGGCCGAACACCTCTCCAGTGGGCTACCTGGAATGGACATCAGATAACTGTCGAGATGCCGCGGGAGCGGGTCAATTTAGTTCCCAGATATACATCAAGCCTTTTATCGGCAGAACTCTTCTTTCCCGAATCCTCCAGGCTATCTGAACCCCCTCCCAAATGGGTGCGGAGGTTCTGATGTCCAAGGATAGAACTCGGCCCTTCTCCCCTCATCCACTTGCGATGCCCTCTCAACATAATCCTCCTACCACCGACAGTTTCTTATACATGGATTAGCAAGTTGCAGTAGATGCCTGACCTGCAGATCATTCGCTTGCAACATCTCGTTGCGCATAGGTTCTTTCAAACTACTTTTTCTCTATTTGCATTCCGTATATGATTTGGGTCTTATTTAACCGATTTTCTCTGTATCCATGGCCCATTGGTGCTTTCTCATGCTGCCCTTCCCCTCTACATACACCCTATTGGTTTGCCTTTGTCTACCGGGTTGGCTTATTCTACGACTGTTAACTATTGGCTCTTTTAAAATTTGCTTGTATTTTTTCACAACTTAGATAGTGTTCGAAATACCAATACTCAAAACCTGTTGTGGTGAAATTTCACAAGTTCTGCGATCAGGAATCTGATGGGGCAATTATGCCGAGACACGCCAGCTCGGGTGCTAGCTGGTGGCTTCACGAACATTTATTGCCGATGTCAGCACCAAGAGGAGTGTTGATGTGGGAAGAGACTTCAAGAATATGGATACCTGGACAGTGTAAAGGGCACGGCAGTGGAAAGCTCTATTGAGCGGGAGTGTGTTCTACGTGTTTCTCTTGTTTTGAGCGGTTCCGGAGGGAGATTTAAATTTTCTTTTTTCTTTTTTTTGTTTGGGAACTTTATGGGAAAAAGGATAGGCACTTGCGGTGAGCTGAAGATGGCGTTTGGATTTGGATTTATTGCATCTATCTTTCCCAGGTATGTTTTGTCTATTTTTCTCTTTCTCGCTTTTCTTTTCTTTCCCGCCACCTGTCCTTCGCCGCTCAGCTGCTTCACTGTACCGTAAGATAACCCTTTCTCCTTACCAATGCCAGAGGCGCTGTACTGTTTCCTTCCGCTCCCGCCACCATTTTGAACATCACAAGTAACAAGTCATGCCCTCCCCACTAAATATTCCCCGCCCCCGCTCGCTCTCCCCTGGCGGATTTGTAACCGCACCCCCCTCGGGACACTTTGCCCGGGCTCTTCTATCCAGGAAAGCGGACAGGATAAGCACCTTAAGAGTGGGAAACCAGGCCAAGGCCCAACTCCAAAGCCAGATTAGTGCCACACCCTCTGTGCTGGCAGTAGCGGTAGAGTACTGTACAGTACCGGTACTGCGTCCAAGAGCATCAGCTGGGTGACAAAAATGAAAGTCAGCATACCCATATTATATGTTACTACGTTATTATATAGATATAATACATTTACATCTCAAGCCTTAACACCCAACCACCAATCATGCGCCCCGCATAAAGCAAGCACAGGCTCATTCTTGGGTTTAATAAAGCTCCTCCGGCGCACTCGGTCAGCTGGCCCAAAACTCCTCGAATAAACACCCATTATGAACCATCCCTCATGGAATGAAAGCTGTCAGAAGGGGGGAATCTAGGGGTAAAAAAATTGAAGCTCTGAGCTGGAAAAGGATTTGAACCTTTGGCCTCACCATGGGCTTCTGTATGTTTAGCACTTGTCCTTACAGTTATACGCAGGCAGTGGCTCGCGGCTTAGCCCTTAACTGGCATATAAGCGATCATATGGGATCACTCGCAAAACATATGTAGGAACTTGTTGTCCAGAATGTATCGTGCTTGCTGGTATGCGGAATGATTTGTATTGGAGGAATGGTTACTGGCCTATGGAATGGTGGAATGTACAGCATGGTTGGGAGAAGGAATGACACTATGCGCTTGAGAATGAGAACTGGTATGAATGGTGGAATGGATGAAATCCTGATGGCTTCGCTGGACTTGGATGTTTGTATATATAACATGTTGTATGTTGATGCGGACGAGAATAGGCAAGCGAGGCAGAACGAACAAATACGATTCTATTAACGGGTTGACAGCTGATTTCAGAACTGTCTGAAGTACTACCTCAGAGTGATGATCTGGTCCGGATATGTTCCGCCAGTGGTTATGCGAGTTGGACCATGCGGATCTAGAGAATGGTAGTGGTTATCTTGATGTATATTCATACTACGTACTACTATAAGTACAGCAGTCTTAAGCTCGTTTGTAGGACACAAGCAACATAGCATTCATCCCGTTCTCTTTCTTTCATTTGATCAGTCCCATTACTTTTAGTCTTGACTCCGGCCGTTCCTGTGTGACCTCCAACAGGAACAGTTCTGAAAATAATGGAGCGGGAGCGACCGGCAGCGGGGGCGATTTATGTAGTAGAGTGGAGTAGCTTAAGTGAAGACAGGGAACTTGTATTAAGCGGTGAAGGAGTTCAAGATTGGGTTGAGTATGTAGAAAGGAAAGTAAGGAGCAAAAGGAAATAATAGAAAGGAAGGCTAGGGCATGGAAGGAAAAGAGGGAGGGAAGGCAAATAAGAGAAAAGTTTTCAAAGCTTGTGCATCCCTAGGTGCATACCCGTATCACCGCTTGACACTGAGCGCGGGCGTTCCGAACAAACAGCTAGAGTAAACAGCTATAAACACCAGACAAAGGTCTGCACATACGAGGCCTCCAGACAACTGCCAGATTAGCCGGACAAGGCAAAGGCACAGCGCTGGCTACAAGCGGAACGAGGGAACGTCTCCAGCTCCTTTGGGGCCTTAGGGGGGTCGCAAATATAGGTGTTACTATCAGCGCCGTACCGTGAATCCCCAAATACCAAAAGGTTTTCCTTGAGCTTAGGGCCGGGCTTCCAAATAGCCGTCGAAGCTTCCCTGCCCAAGCCGATCATAACGGCCCCTGGAACAGTGTGAGGGTGACCAGAAAAGGCTTACCGAAAAACAGGTGGTGAGACCAATTCATGCTGGTCCTAAATTGTGGCTAGTTCATTTTCATTTCCGAGCAAAGAGAGCTTTTGTCTTTTTCGGGGTGTATTTTTTTGGTTACTCGTGCCAAGGTTGCGGCGGTGGCCGCAAACCCCGGATGTTCGCAGGCTGACAACCTGGGGCACTCTAAAGAGTGCCTTACAGCTCAATGCAACTTTTCAGCTCAATGCAAGTTTGTGGCTCAAGAGAACTTTGTGGCTTGAAAATACTTTGTGACTCAGCATAACCTAATAACTAAGTATAACTTTGTAGCATAACTTGAATATTTTATTCAAAGTTTACATAATAATTTGATATTAAGCCTCAAAGTTATGCTGAGTCACAAAGTTTTTGCTGAGTCACAAGCAATGCTGAGTCACAAAGGTATGCTGAGTCATAAAATTACGAGGCTGAGCCACAACTTGCACTGAGCTGAAAAGTTGCATTCAGCTGTCAGGCACCGTGACTCTTTAGAGTGCCCCAGGTTGTAAGCCTGCCAACATTCGGGGGTTGTGGCCACCACAACCTTGGCACGAGTAAGAGAACTGCCATCTATTTGTGATTAATGGCATTCGCTCCGCTGTTCATATTTTGTTTAAGAAGGGATACAGGTCCTTAGCCCCAATACCAGAGTGCCACATTTTGGTGCTTGCGGATAGATGTCTTGTATATTCATAATATTATGATTATGATATTATGATTATTATGACACTAATGCCAAGAGGGCTAACCCCTAGGAGTGCCAATTAAATGTAACCATTGGTAGCGAAACTGAACATTTTAGACAATAATTGACTCAGCACACCAGAGGTAGTACAAGGAGTAGGGATAAAGTTTCTGAACATCCACCATGTCTCATACAACCACTGTGATTGAAATTTCAACTTAGTTGACTTCACACATTTTAGGTGTGGCCAACCGTGATCCTTGATTTTTGTCTCACGATAGCTTCAAGTCTTTCATCTCAAGTATTTTCTTGATTCTAATTTCAATATTAGGAAAGTTTATTTTATCCTTTCCATTGATATTTAACGTTCTTCTGAAGGTGAATGGCTAAAACAAGTTGGTGAGGGGTTTCTGTGCAAAATGTCGCAGAGACTGGACTTGCCCTCATGTCGCTGCTCGAAGAGTTTTTGGCTCAAAAGGCAGAAATATCTGGATTGCAGTACCACGTTTCGGTTCTTTCTCGCCGACTGCATTGCATAGAAAAAAGGGAGAAGGTGTATGGCCGTGAATCAGCTGGTGGTAGGCAGGACTTAGTAAACCCTGCGGAGGCTGCAAGGCAAAATGAAAAGAGAGCGTACTGGGTTGAGGAAAAAGGAGGGAAAAAGAGGGGTGTTGAGGAAGAGGAGGCAGCTGAACCTGTGGTGAGAGGTAAGGCTGATAGGTCCGAGTCGCGGGTGGCCAGTAGACCGGTAGCTGAGGGCGTAGGGGCAGGAGTTGGGGCTTTGAAAGTGGCTTCGCCGATTAGGGGAAAGGAGCCTGAGGGTTGTAGTGACCCTGAACCTGTTGAGGTATTGGATTACCGGAGTTTGGTGAGAGGGGAAATAGTGGGAGAGGTGGATAACTGTTTGTGGTTATTGGACAAGGACATGGTGGTCGAGGAACGGGTAGTGCCTGTGAGTTGGTCGATCCCTGGACTTTCGACAAAAATTGTTCAATCGGTTCTGTTGGGACCAAGAGGCTGGAGTTTATCGCCAGTACCTCGTGTTGGATATAGGGGAAGGGGACAGGGAGGGGTTATATGTGGAGGTGGATTGGTGTTTGGGCTTGGCTGGGTTTTTTGTCCATGTTAAGTTGTGGTTTATTCCCGGTCAGGATATGAGATTAAGGAGGTGTTTTTTTTTTTAAGTATGGGTGAGTAGCAGGTACAGGTCCACCTCACCCATTAGGCGTACTGATCAGGTATTTGATTGTGGGGAAAGCTGAGTTAGGGTCAACGGCCGGGTTTGCTGATTGATGTATGTCTCCAGCTATTGAACCGCGCAGGAGGAGGGAAAGGGAGGGGGTTTGGATTAAGGACTTGTGGGACATGGAACTTGAAAGTTGTCCTTTATAGAGCAGATATAGTGGCCACGAGCTCTAATGGTAGTTTAAGCTATAGTTAGTGTTGTAATGGATAGGTATATGAGCCTGATGAGGCCACAGAAAACCTGAAGTGAATATACATTAATTAGAAAAAAATAAAAAAATAAAAAAATACAAATAAAATAAAAGTAAAATAAAATAAAATAAAAAAATAAAAAAATAAAAAAAATAAATAAATAAATAAAAAATAAAAAAGTAAAAAATAAAAAAATAAAAAATAAAAAAGAAGGTTTCCGAACAGTTAATTTACGTTAACCCGCAAAATAACCTCTGTCTTCATACACTATTTTACACTACCCAATCAGAATTCTTTATTTGCTTCACAATACGCTTCATTTTACTTCGGTAAAGACTTTGCTTTGCTTTTCATCTGGTTTATGAAGTGAATTATATAGATTCCATTAGCACTTTGATCAGGTCGCGCTATCGAAGGCTGTACCTGGTATTACCTGTTGTTCTGGTACTTTTCTGTGCCTTTTACCTAGCGGTCAGGTGACTTTGCCCTGTCCGCCTTCTTACTATAGGGTCTTCTGCACCCCGTGCTTTTGTTTTTCCTTTGGGCCTTGTCCATATAACGTTATCTTGTTATCGTTTTCCTCCCGCTAACTGTAACGTGTGCACATTGTAGGAAGACAGATTCTAAGATTGAGACCGTACCGAAGACTCAAAGTAGAAGTAAGGATCAAAATAAAGATAATGAAAATTCAAAGTAGAATCAAGTGGTAAAACTTAATATGATTAAGCCTGAAAGCCTCACTCAATTAGTTCTTACGAGGATCGTTGGTTATCAGAATAGAGTGTCTCTCGCTTGAGTTAAGTAGAATAATGTAAAGCCAGAGGAGACCAGTCAATGATTCTGACATTTCCCGGGCACTCTTCTCAGCTCAGAGTTGTCCAACTCACCTGCCTAAAGTGAGCTAATTACTGGGAGGTAGTCAGACCCCTTGGATATTAACTATCTCCCCCAATTGGAAGTGTTCCCAGTGATGTCTCTCCAACTACATCTTCATGAGCGAAAACTCTTTTCTATCAGAAGCCTGTTAGTGGCCGACCGACATGCCCACCGTGCAGATAATATCTATTGGAACTCACTGGCCCAGCGGTGGTTTCGTTTATACAAGCTATGCAGTCCATCGCCAAATCTACTTGGCTATACTAAGATTCTAAACCTGACTGCATGCTTCCACAATAAGAAATCTCATTCTGCTTCACTGCATGGGCGCTACTCACAGCCAATGATGTGGGACCCACTTAAATCGCAACATGACTAACACCTCTAGAGTCTACTAATAACCCATGGTAATGCTACAGTGCATGGAGTAGCCTGGGACTGGCATTGGTGTAGTGGTCTGGGAAGCCTTGCAGCTTCCCCCGTCAGCTCCAAGCCTTCTACACTTGACCATACTACTACCTGGAAGTTAAAGTATGCCTGGAGGTGGTTCCCAAAAGTTCTCCAGGTGGTGCCCCAGGAGGGGGTTACCCTCACACCCTTTATATATCCGGCGAACAGCTTCTAGGCGGTTGGAGGGCCACAACTCATACGGTGTTGTGAGAGCGTTCCTATCAAATCTCACTTTACTAGGAAGCACACAACTACCCAGCTGTACAGTGCCGTCGCGCCCTACCAACGCTGGAGCCGCAGGGGTGGTTTTATGAATATTCCCTGAAAGTTACAACAGGTTTAGACCACTCCTGCTCCATCAGTAGCCTGTTTCGTGCCATACGAAGCGGCTTTATGAACATCAAAGAGCCCCACTATTGTGGGATAACTTTCCCTTAAGTCCGCAGACGACTTTGTTGGTGAAGGTAGGGTAACTGGGGTACCTCAGTAGGGTAACTGAGTCCCCAAGGTAGGGTAATCATGTTTCCAAGGTAGGGTAACTTTACCCTTTCATGCCTTTATTGTCTTCAGGGGTCCACGAGATCACATATAATGTTGCCCCGGGAACCCGTGCAATGTTTACTATGTATCCTTAACATTACACGAACATACTCTCTGAAGGTTACCCTACCTAGTAGGGTAACTTTGGGCTACCTAGGTTACCCTGTCTAACCCTATGTTACCAAGTCACTTTGTAAACGCTTGTACCAACTCATGTCTACCGGTTGTATACTAAGTATACTGGTCTATTCTCAATCTGGTTACCACTTGGTTTACCATACGGGCTTGACTCTAGTCCACTGTAGCTACCTATCTCTACGGTTATGAAAGGTGGACTTCACTCTCATGGCTCAATATCGCAGTCTGTAACATGTCTACATGTTCCAGTAACGCGACACAGGAGCTGGCAGTGCAGGATCTCCTATGTTTAGTTGATTTATATTTGGTTTATTGGATTTTATTTCAGCTCCGCTACTGTCTCTGAGTCAGAGCGGCTATGCTACCGTATTTCTAAGTTTAGTTTGCTTTGCTGGATGTTTATATTTAGGATTCCAGGTACGGAATGGTCATGTAGCACTGGTGGAGGCTGAGCTATATTTCTTTCTTTGGTCTTGCAGGATAACAGGATTCCAGTATGTGCGCAGCTACTGGTAATGATCGTGATTGCAGGAAGGTTATCGCCCTTGGGTTTTGTATTTAAACCTGTCTCCTGGCTAGCAGGAGACAGCAGACTTCGACAGCCTTTCAGTCTAAGAATACACGTTGTTGAACGGGAATCTCTGAGTCGAATTTGTCCCTCAACTATTATCCTTCTAGCTACCGGTTCCTTGAAGACTCCCTTAGCACCAGCGCTAGCAGGTCTACCGCCGGTCCTATTGTATTTTCGTTAGACAGGAATAAACCTGTTACATTGTTTTGCCTACAGCAGGAGAAAGCCCTTTGTTCTCAGGATTGGGAACAGCCTGGTAGGATTGATCACCCTCCCAGTATCTTGATAACTAGTCAGAAGCAGGAGCGGCAGGGAAAGGAACTCCCAGCTCACGTGCTACATTCACAATAGCAGAAAGCAGGAGGAAAACCATTACCAGGTCTGGTAGGGCCTACAATCGTCCTTCAGCAGAACCCACAGACAATACCCCAGAACCAACAACACAGGAACCAACCCCTGGGCCCACTCCAGGCTCAGGAGACACACCAGCAAGAAGCAGTCACCTCCTCCCAGGAGATCTAGATACAGATTCAGACGAAGACTACAACCTCACAGCTGAGGAACTCATTCAAAGAGAAGCAAGGCAGGTTGAGAAAAGAGCAGCAGCAAGAGCAGCAGCCCAGCAAACTTCGGAAACTGAACGACCATCAGAATGCCCCACTACAAGCAGATGGTGACCACCTAGCATTCTAGGAGTCGCTGGAAGTCAGACACTAACTAGAGCGCCCTCCCGAGAGCATAGTGAGCAATCACTACCTGGTACATTCATCTCAGAGAGACCAGAAGGACCTTCAAGATCCAGGAGCGCCAGAGAGCACCCTGAACGACCAGATCCACCACCTCCAGCCCCAGACCCACCTGCCGGCACCATGGGGGACCCAGGTCTGGCGAGGTTGCCCCCTCCTAAGGGCCCTCAACCGCCCATGTTTAGCAGTGAAGGAGAAGCCCTCAAACCAGACTAACTCAAGCGATGGCTTAGAAAGGTCAAGCCGGATCTAGCGAGATCAGGAATGAACGATGACTCCCCTGGAGTGGTGGACTACTATGGCTTCTATACAGAAGGGAAAGCAAACAACACATTTCAGACTCTAGACACAGAAGAAGAGAACCTCACTCTACTACAGTTAACACACCACTTTCAGCAGCTATTCGAAGCCTCTACAAACACTGATGACACCTACGACAAATGGCAGAATGTCCGCCAGACAGCAGGTGGACAGCCAGCACGGATAACGAAGATAGCTGGAGAGCTAGCGGACCTCAAAGAATCCCTTCCTGCAGGATCCATCTCAGACTATGCACAGAAACAGCGATTTCTCGACGCTATGGACTCTAGACTACGCCGCAATGTTGAGCCCCAGCTTAGACCACAAGATACCTGAGACCAAATGGTAGCTGTGGCAGAACCCTATGATGCTACTATGTACAGAACTACTGGCTACAAAGGCAGCGATAGAAGCCAGGCTTCTAGCAGGAAACCCCATACTACAACAAAGAAAGAGAATACCTACCTCAAGCTCTCTACCACATCAGCGCCCAGGAATACAGGCAAAGGAAAGGCCCCAGCCAAGAAGAGGACCTATACCAAGTCCAACAAGCCAAGTAAGGCTGAGATGGACTGCCACAAGGCAGATGGAGCCTGTTTCTTGTAACGGGGTCTTGGCACTGGACGTTGGTCCAAGACACGCAACGACAGGAAGTTCCTAAATGAGGCGAGTCATTTAGGGTGAGGGTTCGGAAATGACAGTCGCAAGTCAAGGCTGATCGTGTAACGGCAGATCAGGGTCAGGGTTTGTGGGTTCTTGGCATGGATCTTAGATATCAGAATAGAAGAGGTTATATTCTGAAGTACAGGAGTCGTGAAAAAATACCTGGTAGAGGAAAGAATCAAGCAAATAGGGGGCTTTTTTTCTTCTTTGTTTTCTTTTTTTATATCATATATTCATTGATTAACGTATAAGAAATTGCATGGAGCGCTAGCTATGGCAAAAACAAAACCTATAAGCAATCCAACGACCCACTTCACCCTCTCATGGGAAAAATCAAACCACTCGAAACCAGAGCCCATCCCTCCACCTAGTAGCACCTAAGACGAAAGCAAGGCGAAGCAATACCTTCTTTCAGACACGTAAGGAAAAACAAGTTTAGAAAGGAAACCAGGGAAAGCCACACACCCTTCTGTGGGGCTGCCAAAACAAAGGAAAGGATTCTTAAGGCACCAAGTGCCGACGGAGAGGAAAGATAAAACTACTATTGCCGGATGCCTGACGGAAGGCCCCCGACATAAGCGGCTATGGGGCAAGGGGTTGTCACGGGCGGGCTGCCCGCAAAAACGGCGACGCTTTGGACTTTGGCATGGGCCAAGGAGGTAGTGCTATACTATGAGACAGCGTAACCTAATACGAGGTTTGCGACTGTTGAGTAAATCGCAGGAGGGGATGAGGAGGGCGAGTGGAGCCACCCAGCGAGGAGAGCCACTCAGCAGTGAAGGTCCCAGCTATCGTGGAGGGCAGTGTACCGGGTGCACTCTGTAGGAAGACGGATCCTAAGATTGCGACCGCACCGAAGACACAAAGTAGAAGTAAAATAAAGATAAAGATAATTCAAAGTAGAATCAAGCGGTAAAACTTAATATCGTTAAGCCTGAAAGCTTCACTCCATAAGTTCTCTTGAGGATCGTTGGTTATCAGAATAGGGTGTCTCTCACTTTAGTTAAGTAGAATAATGTAAAGCCAGAGGACACCCGTCAATCATTCTGACCTTTCGCGAGCACCCTGCTCAGCTCAGGGCTGTCCAACTCAACCGCCTAGAGTGAGCTAACACTCGGAGGCAGTCGAACTGCTCGGATATTAACTATCTCCACAAATAGGAACTTGAAGTGCTTCCGGTGATGTCTCTCCAACTACATCTGCATGAGCGAAAACTCTTTCCTCTCGGTAGCATATCAGTGGCCAACTGACATGCCCACCGTAGAGATAATACTCATTGGGACTCACTGGCCCATTGGTGGTTTCGTCTATACAAGCTACGCAGTCCATCGGCAAATCTACTTGGCTATACTAAGCTCCTAAACCAGACTGCATGCTCCCACGACAAGAAATCTCCTGCTGCCTGACTGCATGGGCGCTACCCACAGTCAACCATGCGAGACCCTCTTAAATCGTGACAAGACTGACACCTCTAGAGTCCACTAATAACCCATGGTAATGCTACAGTTCACGGGGTAGCCCGGGACAGGCTTTGGGGTGGTTGTCCTGGAAGCTTTGCAACTTCCCCGGTCAGCCCCAAGCCCTTTCCTGTTAATCATACAACTACCCGGAGGTCAAAGTATGCCCGTAGGTGGTTCCCAGGTGTTATCCAGGTGGCGCCCCAGGAGGCGGTCACCCTCACACCCGTTATATATCCTGCGAACAGCTTCTGGTCGGGTGGATGGCCACAACTCATACCGTGTTGTGGGAGGGTTCCTATGGATCTTACTTTGCTAGGAAGCACACAACTACACAGCCGCACAGTGCTGTCGCACCGTACAAACGCTGGGGCTGCAGAGGGGTGTTAGGAATATTACCTGAAAGTTACAGGAGGTTCGGACCACTCCTGCTCCGTCAGTAGCCCGTTTCGTGCCCTACGAAGCGGCCCTTTGAACACCTAAGAGCCCCACTATAGGCGGGTAACTCCCCCCTAAGTCCGCAGATGACTTTGTCGCTGAAGGTAGGGTAACTTGGGTACCTCAGTAGGGTAACTGGGTCCCTAAGGTAGGGGAATCATGTTTCCAAGGTAGGGTGACTTCACCCTGTTATGCCTTTATTCCCTTCGGGAGTCCGTGCAACCATATATAATGTTACCCCTGGAGCCCGTGCAATGTTTACTATGTTTCCTTAACTTTATGCGAACATGTCCTCTGAAGGTTACCCTGCCTAGCAGGGTAACTTTGGCCTAGGTTACCCTGTCTAACCCGATGTCACCAAGTCACTTTGTAGACACTGGTACCAACTCATGTCTACCGTTAGTATACTAAGTATACTGGTCTATCCTCAATCTGGTTACCTCTTGGTATACCATCTGGGCTTGAGTTCAGTCCACTGTAGCTACCTATCTATAGGGTCGTTACAGGCAGTAGGATGCCCGCCGATGGGGCAGATAAGGTGCCAGCTAAAGAAGTATGTAGTAGTACGGTGCAAGCGGATCCACAGCGTTGGAAGCGGGAGGTGGAAGGCTCGCCAAACAACTTGAACTGAGAAGTACGAACACGGAGGACCGAGACGGGGTCACAGTTTTTCGAAAGCCGAACGTCCTGATCCTGCACCTCAGGAAAGAGTGCAATACCAGAGAGCAGAGCCACCAGGACAACTACTTCACTGATAGTCCGACACTAGCGACGGTGTGTTGACGGAGGAAGGAGGGTTGCCGACCGTGCAAATCAATAAGCGAAACGCGTCGCGAAGTGCGGGGTAAAGGGTAGGGACATCAGCCCGAGCGTGCTCAACGAAGACGAACGGAACCAGAAAGGAATCCATAACCCCAGGGAGGGGAGGCCAAAGGCCCCAGAGAGAGGAAGGAGATGAAGGCATGACGAACCCGCGAGCAGTTGCCACGGACGGCGTAGGTCAGAGGCGGAGGACACTCTCACGATGATTTCTCATGGTGTTGAGATTTCAATCGCTGGAGGTGGAGCGGACAAGAAAGATGAAGGAAATAGGGGGCTTTTTCTTTTTCTTTTTTTTCTTTCTTTTTTTTTGTATCATATGTTCGTTGATTTCTAGGTAACTAAGATACAAGAACTTGCGTGGAGCGCTAGCTATGGCGTGAACAAAACCTTTAAGCAATCCAACGACCCGCTTCACCCCCTCATGGGAAAAATCAAACCCCGCGAAACCAGACCCCATCCTCCCCCTCTATAGCACCTAAGACGAAGGGAAGACGGAGCAATACCTTCCTCCAGACACGCAAGGAAAAACAAGTATAGAAACGAAAACAGGGAAAGACACAAACCCTTCGGCGGGCCCCCCGAAACAAAAGAAAGGATTCTCATGGCAACAAAGTGCCAACAGGGAGGGAAGATAAAACTACTATTGCTCAACCTTAAACGAGGAGTGGATCGAACCCCGAACTGAACGGCTACAGGGGCAGGCTATATCCCAACAAGGCAAAAGCCAGGGGGCGGCGACGCTTCGGACTTTAGCATGGGCCAAGGAGGTAGTGTTATACCATGACACAGCGTAACCTAATGCGAGGTTTGCGACTGAAGAGTAAGTCACGGGAGCGGGAGGAGGAAGAGGGGAGTCACCCGGCGTGGAGAGCCACTTAGCAGTGGAGGTGCCAGCTATCATGAGGGGCAGTAGGGTGCCAGCCGCAGAGGCAGATAAGGTGCCAGCTGAAGAAGGACGTAGCAGTACGGTGCAAGTGGATCTGACACGTGGGAAGCGGGAGGAGGAAGGCTCGCCAAACAACCGAGAAGTACGAACATGGAGGACGGATACCGGGTCACAGTTTTTCGATCGCCGACCGTCCCGATCCTGCAACTCAGGAGAGAGTGCAATACCAGATAGCAGGGCCACCAGGGCAACTACTTCACCGATAGTCTGAAACTAGCGACTGTGTATTGACGGAGGAGGGAGCGTTGCCGACCGTGCAAAACGCTATGCGAGACGGGTCGCGAAGTGCGGGGTAAAGGGTAGGAACATCAACGTGAGCGTGCTCAACGAAGACGAACGGAACCAGAAAGGAATCCATAACCCCAGGGAGGGGAGGCCAAAGGCCCCAGAGAGAGGAAGGAGACGAAGGCGTGATAAACCCCCGCGCAGTTGCCACGGTGGGGAAGATCAGAGGCAGAGGACACTCTCACGATGATTTCCCATGGTGTTGAGATTTCAATCCCTGGAGGTGAAGCGGACGAGAAAGATGAAAGGAAATAGGGGGGTTTTTTTTCTTTCTCTTTTTTTTTCTCTTTTTTAAATCATATATTCGTTGATTAAGGCACAAGAAACAGTATGGAGCGCTAGCTATGACCAAAACAAAACCTGTAAACAATCCAACGACCCGCTTCACCCCCTCATGGGAAAAATCAAACCCCTCGAAACCAGAGCCCATCCCTCCCCCTTCTAGCACCTAAGACGAAAGCAAGACGGAGCAATACCTTCCCCCAGACATGTAAGGAAAAACAAGTATAGAAACGAAAACAGGGAAAGACACAAAGCATTCAGTGGGCCCCGCAAAATAAAAGAAAGGATTGCCCACCGCAACAAAGTGCCGACAGGGAGGGAAGATAAAACTACTATTGCACAACCCTAAACGAAGAGTAAATTGAACCCCAAACCTAACGGCTACAGTGGCGGGCTATATCCCAACAAGGCAAAAGCCAGGGGGCGGCGACGATTCGGACTTTAGCATGGGCCAAGGAGGTAGTGCTATACCATGACACAGCGTAACCGAATGTGAGGTTTGCGACCGTAGAGTATAATCGCGGGAGCGGAAGGAGAACGAGGCGAGTCACCCGGCGAGGAGAGCAACTCAGCAGTGGAGGTGCCAGCTATCGTGAGGGGCAGTAGGGTGCCAGCCGCGGAGGCAGATAAAGTGCCAGCTAAAGAAGGACGTAGCAGTACGGTGCAAGCGGATCTGACGCGTGGGAAGCGGCAGGAGGAAGGCTCGCCAAACAACCGAGAAGTACGAACAGGGAGGCCGGAGACGGGGTCACAGTTTTTCAAATGCCGACTGTACCGATCTGGCAACTCAGGAGAGAGTGCAATACCAGAGAGCAGGGCCACCAGGACAACTACTTCACCGATAGTCCGAAACTAGCGCCCGTGTGTTGACGGAGGAAGGAGGGTTGCCGACTGTGCAAATCGCTAAGCGAGACGCGTCGCGAAGTGCGGGGTAAAGGGTAGGAACATCAGCACGAGCGTGCTCAACGAAGACGAACGGAATCAGAAAGGAATCCATAACCCCCGGGAGGGGAGGCCAAAGGCCCCAGAGAGAGGAAAGGGATGAAGGCATGACGAACCCGCGAGCAGTTGCCACGGACGGCGTAGGTCAGCGGCGGAGGACACTCTCACGATGATTTCTCATGGTGTTGAGATTTCAATCGCTGGAGGTGGAGCGGATGAGAAAGATGAAAGGAAATAGGGGGCTTTCTTTTATTTATTTTTATTTTTATTTATTTATTTATTTTTTTATTTTATATTCAAGTATTCGTTGTTAAGGTACAAGAAACTACATGGAGCGCTAGCTATGGCAGACACAAAACCATAAAACAATCCAACAGCCCGCTTCACCTCGTCATGGGACAAACAAATACCCCCTACCCGTAGGAAAGAAACCAAACATGAAGACCAACTGTACTCCCAAGACCCTATGGTATGGGCCTAACCGCACACCAGCCACCAGCCTAAACTAATGGGGAGGAAAGCATAGGAAAGCCAATGCACGAAGGAAACCAACATAAAGATGTACAGGAGCAAAGAAACCCTTCAGCAGGCCCCCCAGAACAAAAGAAAGAATCTTACGGCCCAAGGCCGACGGAGCAGAAAGGATAAACTACTGTTGCTTGTTGCCTAAGGGAATTCCCGAACCTAACGGCTTAGGGGTAAGACGTGACACGGGCGGACTGCGCGGTAATCGGCGCGCACCAGACTTTAGGAACATCCAAGGAGATAGTGCAATACCATGGAATACCGTAACCAGCACGAGTTGTGACCGTAGAGTAAATCGCGTAGTGGGTGAAGAAGGCGAGGGGAGCCACCCGGCGAGGAGAGCCACTCAGCAGAGGGGGTGCCAGCCACAGCGGATAGACCAAGGGCCGACCGGACGATATTACCGTGTCTCTCACGTGGTCCCTTGTTACAGGAGAGAGAGCATCACTACCGGAAGGGATCCCGGATGAGGGGGAGACCCGAGGGGGAGGTAAGCGGAGGTGGTAGTAAGGTGCCAGCTAGATGCAGCAGTACGGTGCAAGCAAATCTAACACGTGGGAAGCGGGAGAGGGAAGGCTCGCCAGTAACCAGGAAGTACGAACACGGGGGACGGAGACAGGGTCACGATTTTTCGAATGCCTACCGTACCCACCGAGCAACTCAGAAGAAAGTGCAGTACCAGAGAGCAGGGCCACCAGGGCAACTACTTCACCGATAGCCCAAAACTAGCGACCGTGTGTTGACGATGGAAAGAGGGTTGCTGACCGTGCAAATCGCTAAGCGAAGCGCGTCGCGAAGTGCGGGGTAAGGGGGAGAAGCATCAACGCAAGCGAGCTTAAATGAAGACAGAATCAAGTACCCCGGGGAAGGCGAGGCCAAAGACCCCAGAGAGAGGAGAGGGAAAGACGGGTGCGTAGTACTCCTAAGCAGAAGCCATCAAGGGAGACCAGAGGCAGGAGACACTCTCACGATGATTTCTCATGGTGTTGAGATTTCAATCGCTGGAGGTGGAGCGGACGAGAAAGATGAAGGAAATAGGGGGCTTTTTTCTTTTTCTTTTTCTTTTTCTTTTTCTTTTTTTTATATCATATATTCGTTGTTTAAGGTACAAGAAATCGCATGGAGCGGGAGCTATGGCGAAAACAAAACCCAAAATCCAAAACGAACAAACAAAGGAAACATCCGGAACAAATCTTCTTCAACTGGGGTCCGTACCGGTCCCAGGCCCATACACGGGCGCGAAATTAAAGCGAGTAAATCAAAGGAAACCCTCCCCAAACCAGCGGATAGCATGAAAAATAAAAATTTTTAAACCTAGCTCTCCTGAGACGACATAAAGTAACCAAAGGAAACTACATTAGACGAGCGGGAAGAAATCAAGCTAGCGGAGGAGGTTGGGCGGGAGAACATGCCCGGGGGGAAGGCTGTGGCCGTAGACTTAATGAAGTGGGCGAGGGCGCCCAAGAGGGCAGCTGAGGACCATCCGAGGGCGTCCGGGCCGATGTGAAGGACCCCCTGAAGGTGGCGGGTCCTGGGGGGCTCCTTAGCCGGGCATCGGAGGATAGCGTGCTCGAACGTCTCGGGGGCGGACAAACAGCTGGGGCACGTGGGGGGGACATCGCTGTCCCAGGAGGGGTGGGCGCGGAGGTAGCTCTTCCCAGATCTCATCTGGTGGAGGCGGCCCGCAGTGAACTTGTCGAGGCCCATGAACGGGTGGGGCTTTAGCGAGGGTTGATACGGGTACCTTGCCGGGTCTGGAGCGGCGTTGTCCCATTCTTCCATGAGGAGGTTCTTGCACTGAAGCTTAAGTTGCGGGTAGGAGCGGCCCGGGTGGGGCTCAGGATAGAATTCGCTGAGGAGGTGCTGAGAGGTGACCGGGAGGGCGTCGAGCCCGTCCTGGCCTAGAAGAAACAACATTGAGTGGGGGAGGGCGTCAAGGGGGAGGTGGGCCCTGTTTTTGGACGGTGGCCTAGGCTGGAGCCAAGGGAGGGGCAGGCGGCTGCCTGCATTCCTCGCGCTTAGGGCCCTGAGGTCTGGAGAGTGACGGTGAAGGGAAGGCGTTTGCACAGAGGGGGGAAGCCTGGCGGCTGCGGGGTTAATCTCCGGTGGGGAGCATAGAACCCTCAGGTGGGCCAGCCGGTGTTTGTACGCGAGGAGGAGATCGAGTGGCGGGAGGCAGGCCTCAATGGCCAGGATGTCAGTGGGGGTGCTCATGAAGCAGTTGGTCGTCCATCTCTAGACCTTGTGCCAGAACGCGGAGAGCTTCCTGATCATGTGGACCGTGGGAACAAAGGCGTCCGCGCCGTAGCTGAGGATGGGAAAGAGTAGGGAGTAGAGTTCGTTACGGGGCGGACGGGGCCCCGAAAAACGCGGGCCCCCGGCCCTTTTCCCCGCCCCGCCCCACTCAACGGCCTGGGGCGGGGTGTCTTTTTCGGCATTCCCTGCCCCTGTCCCCGCTCAGGCCCCGGCCCCACCCATACCCCAGACGGGTCCCAGTTAAAAATAGGTGGTAACAAACGGTGCCCCGTCCAGGGAATGAGTGCGGGTGGGCCCCTGACGGGGGCAGGGCGGTGATTACCCGAAACATACCCCCCCGGCCCCGTGTAAGGGCGGGGTCTGGCGAGTGAAAACACGCCCCGCCGGGCCCCGCCCCGTAACGAACACTAGGAGGGAGGAGGCGAGCCTGTGGCAGAGGAAAGGGGGGAGGCCAACTCCCGGAGGGGAGAGACGCTTTACCGCCACGAAGGCAGCTTGGGCTTTGGCCAGTCTCTTGACGAAGTGGGGGGTGGTGGAGATCAAGGGCGTGAACCAGTAGCCCAGCCATCTGACCTCTCCCTTGGGCGTGAAGACCGAAGTCGTCCACGTAGGAGAGCGTGAGTCCCTGGGGGATCTCGGAGTGGAGGCGGGAAGTGTAGATAACAAACAACAGCGGGGAGACTGGGGAGCCCTGGGGCGTGCCCACCGTGACCGGGGCGAACACCTTGGGCGACCCCTGGTACAGGAGCCGGCAAGATCTGCCAGAAAGGAAAGACCTGGTCCAAGACACAAGGTACGGGTTGACCCCTTTGGCTCTAAGCATGCCGCAGAGGGTGGAGGGGTTGACATTGTCGAAACCCCCCCTTAATGTCCAGGAAGAGTGTGGAGACTTTCCTCCCCGCCATCTGGAGGGTCTTCACCTCATGGGTGAGGGTAGTGACTGCGTCCGAAGCTGACAGGCCAGCTAGCGAGCCGCATTGGTGAGGATTGAGGAGGGCAGTGGCGCGGGCCACACCGGAGAGTCTCGAGTTCATTATCCTCTCAAGGATTTTGGAAAAGGTCTGGAGAAGAACTATGACACGGAAGGATGAGGGGGAATCGTATGCGGGCTTGCCGGGCTTGTCAAGGACTATGCCATCGGCCCTCTTGAGGGTAAGGGGATGGGACCCGTAGGTCACTAGGGGGGCTAGAAGGTCGTGGATGATGTGTGGGGCCACGCGGTGCACCCTTTTCCAAACCGAATTAGGGATCGCGTCCGGCCCTGGGGCTGATAATGGGGAGGAGCGGGCTAGGGCCCTGCTAATCTCGTCCGGTGCCAGAGGAATGCATTCTCTGAACGGGAGCAGGATGGTGTCGGTGAACCCGGCTGGTTCGCCAGGAAAGAAATGGTCAAGGAGCGCTCTGTTGAGCTCGGGCGGCGTTGAGGCGCCTGGGAGATCGGGGAAACGGGGGGGGGGGCGCCCGACGGCGAATCTTTTGGCCGTCCACACTGTCTGGGGGGTCGCTGAGGCCAAGAAGGAGGACCAGTGGGCCCTCTTCGCCTTCTTAATGGCCTTGAAATAGGCAGATCTCGCCGCCCTTGCGGCTGCGAGGAGAGAGGCATCGAAACGATCTCGTTTCGAGGAGCGGAGAGCGGAGTTGTAGGCCTTCCTGAGCACCGACAAGAGCTCAGACCACCATGGTTTGGAGCGGAAAGTCACCCTTTTCATCGGGGTGTGTAGCGCAAATTGGGAGGTGACCCTCCCCAGATTGGTACTAACCCAAACGTCCAGGGAGCTCGTGGTGGGGAGAGGGGGAGGGGGCGAGATGACCGTTGCTTTCAGCGCAGTATCCAGGGCGGCCCAGTCGGACAGGACCCAGTTGGGAGTTGGGGGGGGGGCCGAAATAATGGGGCCTCGAAGCGGAGGAGGATCGGAATGTGGTCAGAGCCGGTGGAGGGGAGGGGGTCAGACCATTCAGAGAAGTAGGGCGAGAGGAGGGGGCAGGCAAAGGCTAGGTCCAGGACGCCCGGGCGCCCGACAAGCGACATGGAAAACCGAGTGAAGACACCCCGGGTATTGAGGAGGGAGAACCCTAGGTCCGTCGCCCTATCAAAGTACGGAGACGAGGTGGCGATCTCGTCCTCCTTAAAGACACTGAGGGGGTCGGCCTTGGGGTGATGGATGTTGAGGTCACCCAAGGTGAGGGTGGAAAGGGGGCTGGAGGGGAAAATAACGTCAGGTGGGACAGAGCGAGTGTTGTTTGCGCGCCCTTTGGTGCTATAGGAGTTGATTATCGTAAAGCCAGTTGTGGAGGGGTTGAAGAAACCATTCGGGGTGAAGAGGTCAAGTGCCATGAGGTCCCCTCACTCAAAAAACCGCGGAAGGAGAGAAATAGGCGACAAAAAGGAACTATAAACATAAAAGGCAACCCGGGGCTTGCAGCGGCCGGACGTGGGGGGGGAAAAAACCGTAAACGAATTAAAGGAGGGGAGTTTGCCCCTGTATACCGGAGGGTCCTGAAGGGCTACAATGGAAGGAGGGTGGGCCAGTTGTGTAAGGAAATAGGGGGCTTTTTTATTTTATTTTTTATTTTTTTTATTTTTTATAATCATGTATTCGTTGATTAAGGTACAAGAAACAGTATGGAGCGCTAGCTATGACCGAAACAAAACCTATAAACAATCCAACGACCCGCTTCACCCCCTCATGGGAAAAATCAAACCCCTCTAACCCAGAGCCCATCCTCCCCCCTCGTAGCACCTAAGACGAAAGCAAGACGGAGCAATACCTTCCTCCAGACACGTAAGGAAAGACAAGTATAGAAAAGAAACCAGGGAAAGACACAAACCCTTCGGCGGGCCCCCCAAAACAAATGAAAGGATTTTTCACGGCAACAAGTGCCGACAGAAGGAGAAGATAAACTACTACTTGCTCAACCTTAAACGAATAATGGATCGAGACCCCAAACCCGAAGGCTACAGGGGCAGGCTATATCCCAACAAGGCAAAAGCCAGGGGGTGGCAGCGCTTCGGACTTTAGCATGGGCCAAGGAGGTAGTGCTATACCATGACACGGCGTAACCTAATGCGAGGTTTGCGACCGTAGAGTAAATCGCAGGAGCGGGAGGAGGACGAGGGAAGTCACCCGGCGAGGAGAGCCACTCAGCAGTGAGGGTGCCAGCCATCGTGAGGGGCAGCAGGGTGCCAGCCGACGGGGCAGATAAGGTGCCAGCTAAAGAAGGACGTAGTAGTACGGTGCAAGCGGATCCAACGCGTGGGAAGCGGGAGGAGGAAGGCTCGCCAAACAACCGAGAAGTACGAACACGGAGGACGGAGACGGGGTCACAGTGTTTCAAATGCCGACCGTACCGATCCTGCCACTCTGGAGAGAGTGCGATACCAGAGAGCAGGGCCACCAGGGCAACTACTTCACCAATAGTCCGAAACTAGCGACCGTGTGTTGACGGAGGAAGGAGGGTTGCCGACCGTGCAAAACGCTAAGCGAGACGCGTCGCGAAGTGCGGGGTAAAGGGTAGGGACATCAACGGGAGCGTGCTCAACGAAGACGAACGGAACCAGAAAGGAATCCATAACCCCCGGGAGGGGAGGCCAAAGGCCCCAGAGAGAGGAATGAGATGAAGGCGTGATAAACCCCCGAGCAGTTGCCGCGGATGGGGTAGATCAGAGGCGGAGGACACTCTCACGATGACTTCTGGGGGGTCGCTGAGGCCAAGAAGGAGGACCAATGGGCCCTCTTCGCCTTTTTGATCGCCTTGAAATAGGCTGATCTCGCCGCCCTTGCGGATGCGAGGAGAGAGGCATCGAATCTATCTTGTTTCGAGGAGTGGAGAGCGGAGTTGTAGGCCCTTCTGAGCACCGACAGGAGCTCGGACCACCATGGTTTGGAGCGGAATGTCACCCTTTTCATCGGGGTGTGGAGCGCAAATTGGGACGTGACCTTCCCCAGATTGGTACTGAGCCAAATGTCCAGGGAGCTCGTTGTGGGTAGAGGGGGCGGGGAGGAGATGACCGTCGCTTTCAACGAAGTGTCCAGGGCGGCCCAGTCGGACAGGGCCCAGTTGGGGGTTGGGGGGGGAGCCCGAAATAATGGGGCCTCAAAGCGGAGGAGGATCGGAATCTGGTCCGAGCCGGTAGAGGGGAGGGGGTCAGACCATTCAGAGAAGTACGGTGAGAGGAGGGGGCAGGCAAAGGCTAGGTCCAGGACGCCCGGGCGTCCGATAAGGGACATGGAGAACCGAGTGAAAACACCAGGGGTGTTGAGGAGGGAGAACCCTAGGTCCATGGCCCTGTCGAAGTAGGGGGTCGAGGTGGCAATCTCATCCTCTTTGAAGGTTCTGAGGGGGTCGGCTGTGGGGTGATGGATGTTGAGGTCACCCAAGGTGAGGGTGGGAAGGGGGCTGGAGGGGAAAACAATGTCAGGAGGGACAGAGCGAGTGTTGTTTGCGCGCCCTTTGGTGCTGTAGGAGTTGATTATTGTAAAACCAGTTGTGGAAGGGTTAAAGAAACCATTCGGGGTGAAGAGGTCAAGTGCCATGACGTCCCCTCGCCCAAAAAACCGCGGAAGGAGGGAAATAGACGACAAAAAGGAGCTATAAACATAAAAGGCAACCCGGGGCTTGCAGCCACCGGACATGGGGGGGGAAATAACCCTGAACGAATTAAATGAAGGAAGTTTGCCCCTGTAGACCGGGGGGTCCTGAAGGGCTACAATGGAAGGAGGGTGGGCCAATTGTGTGAAAGACCCGAAAAGCAAGAGGAACACATCCCAGCTCCCGAGGCAGTTGTGTTGAACGAGTGTGAAGGGTTTTGGCGGGGGGGGCGAGGCCTGCTCACCACCCCAAGAGGAAGGATTGTGCTGCATTAATGAGCCAAGCCCGATGGATTTCTGCTCATAGGGGAGGGGCTCTGGGGCTCCACGGGAGGGAGCTGACCAGCGCCTGGTGCGGGCCTTACAGAGGCCGGAAGTATCGTTGTGCTTCTGGCTCTTGGAGTAGCCATCTCGAACGCCGACTGGAGGGAGCGGGTGGGTGAAGGGGGGGGCGAGACGTCACGGTCGTCGGCGGCCATGTCCATCTCGTCCTCAGCGGGCGGCGGGAGAACGACCTCGTCGGCAGCGGACGAACGTCTGAGAGGGGGCGGAGTCGGACGGGAGTCACAATCCCTGTGAGTCGCAGTGTGGGCGCCTCCGCAATTGGCGCAGCGCGGTGGCGAGGAAGAACAACAGCCAGGAGCAGCCTTAAGGTCGCCACCTCCAGGGCAGGTGGGGTTGGGGCATCGGTGCATCGCACGGGTGTGGTTGAGGGAGCAGATGGGGCAAACGGGAGAGGCGGAGGGACACCTGGGGGTGACGTGGCCGAAACCCCAGCAGTTCTTGCACTGAGTGTATCTGTTGGAAGAGTAGGCGCGTTCAATATTCCGTGAACGGGAAAAGAGTCTAATCGAGGAGCCCATCGTGAGCACATCCCCTGGGTAGACGGAGACAATGACGGAGGTGGCCGACTTGCCCTCCCTGGACTGTGCGTTGGGATTGAGGTATCTGGCGGATAGGATGCGAATGTTCTCAGAGTTGAGGATCGATTCCGCGAGACACGGGAAGAGCTCTTCCGGGGCCTCAGGGAGGATAGCGATCAGAAGGGAGTGGATGGCGAGCTGAGCTTCGTTGGGGGCGAGGCGAAAGGGCAACCAGGGAGACTCACCCACAGGGAACGACTTGTTGAGCTGGTTGGAAAGGGCGTCGAAGTATGGGGCAAAGGCCGCGGCGGGGGTGCCAGGGTCGGTGACGAGGAGGGTGACAGATCCACGGTCATTGACCTTGGTGGTGACTGCGAGGGGCAGGACGCAGTTCGCATCTCTCAGGACGCGGGCAGCTATGTCAGGGAAGGTCGCGGCAATGAGGGGCGCTTGCGGGTGCTCGGAGGGGGAAGAACGAGGGGCGTAGAACCTTCTTTCGGCCGTAGGGAGTGACCTCGGTGCCTGAATCTCAGGGGTAAGGTTACTAGCTGACGCGACTTGGGCGGCCGTGAGGGAGCTCTTATTCTTCTTGCCCTTCGTGGTACCTTTCGAGGCTGCCTGAGCATACGAGGGTTGGGGCTTGTGACAGTCTGGGGCGAGGTGGCCCGAGATGAGGGTGGTGGGATCGGGGTACTTCCCTTCGCGGAACGCGTTCGCTTCCCAGGAGTCAGGGAACTTATCGGCGTAGGGGCGGGGGTCGCCGTAGAAGGCTCGGGTGTCCGGGTCATACCGGGGAATGTCGGGGTCGAAAGAGGAAGAGCTAGCCTTGCCTGAGGGGGGGGCGCGGGCCTTTGCCTTAGGTTGAGCTGGGAGGGGCGTGGGGCGTGTGGTAGCACCAGTCGGGGGAATGGGAGGGCGAACGGAGGGAAGTGCCGGGCGTGTGGTCGCACCAGTCGGGGGAACCGGTGGCCGAGCGGGGGCTGGGGCTTGGGAGGGGGGGGCAGCAGACACCCTTTGTGACAGGTCATGTAGGGACGCGTGGATAGGGGAGAGCTTGCTGTCCAGGGCCGCAGTGGTAGGGAGGGTGGCCACAATACCTTGTATGGTTCCTAATTGGGTTGTTATGGTGTCGAGCTGACGCGTCATGGACACGAGAGCGTTGAGAGAGGAGCATGAGAGGGGAACGAGGATCGTCTCGCCGTCTGAGAGTTGAGCCAGCTGTCGGTCGTCGAGAATTGGGAGCTGGATAGAAGAGAAGTTAAGCCTTTGGTGGGTCTCGCGAACAAAGTCGCGAATGTAGAGGTGGGACTCAGTGAGTTCAGGGGACGAGGACTGCCTAGAGGGGGCACCCGAGGGGGCACCCGAGGAGGGACGGGGAGGAAAGTCGTCCATCGTGAGGACAAGGGATCAGGGACGCGAAGCCTGACAGGAGGAGGAGAAAGGGGGGTGAGTGGGGATCGTGCACTGAACGACGTGGAGTTGTGATTTCAATGACTGGAGGTGTAGAGGGCGTGGAGCGTGGAGGAAATAGGGGGCGGACCCCCCTCTTATATAGAAGGAAATCCTAACACAGCCTTTTGCCGCACGACTCATACCCCAGTATAAGTCGCATATCTGCGTAACCAAGGAAACAATACAATTTGTCGTAAACCTTACAAAGGAAATCCCTCACAGCAACCGTGTAACAAAAGAAACAAACACCAAAGGTATTCCAACTAGTATCTCACCAGGGGACCCTGAGAGCAGGGCCCTCCCCAGGGCCGAAGTCCTCTGAGGCCTATTCCGCATTCTCCGGTAATGGTCCAGGATTAAGTTGGTACCATTTATGGAAAACATCAACTGCTTTTAGTTCCTTGATTCATTCAGCCATTTTCCATATTGTTTCCTCGTAGCGCTTCCATTTCACTTGATATCGCAACCGGTTCCTGACAAATTTGGAATCCAAAACCTCCTGAACCTGGCCCTCTTCTTCTCCTTCAACTTCCACGGGTGGAGGTGGTGGGATTATCTGTCCTTCCAGTGGGTGATTGGCTGCTAGGTCCAACAGCGACACGTGGAAGAGGTTATGTATTTTCATCGTATTTGGGAGATCCAGATGGTAAGTGCTTGTTCTGATCATTCTCTTGACCTCATATGGTCCATGACGTTTGTTGTTCAACTTTCGTGAAGGTTAACGTATCCTAATGTTTTTGGCGTTCAGTCAAACTTTTTCCCCGACTTGGAAGGAGGGAGCTGAGACTCTGCGTCGCTCAGCATTTTCCTGTTGCCTTTCTTGCGCATAACCCATTTTGGTTCAAAGGTGTGCATGATGTTCTATCATAGTGACAACGAAAGATCATGCCTCTTGGTCGTCAGTCGGGAGAGTTTGTTAGTCGAGAAAGTCCATATGAAGATTATAGCTGTAGTTGGCAAAGAAGGGAGAGGTGCCAGTAGTCTCGGATGCATGATTGTTCCCCATAAATTCCGCCATTGGTAACCATGGACACCTTTCATCCTGTTGGTAGTTCACATATGACCGTAGGAATTGTTCCATGTTACCATTAACTCGTTCTGTTTGACCGTCAGTTTCAGGATAGAATGCCGTAGATAGACGTCGGTCGATCTTCAGTCTGCGACAGATAGTTTCCCAGAACTCAGCAGCGAACTGTGGCCCGCTATCAGATATAATCATCAGCGGCAACCCATGATGTTTCCAGATGTTATCCAGGAATAGGTCGGTAAGAGAGGGAGCATCAATGGTAGTACGACAAGGGACCAGATGGCGCATCTTGGTTAGCTGATCTACCACTACCCAAATTGCATCGTTACCATTACTCCAGGGTAGACCGCTTACAAAGTCCATTGATATATCTTGCCATGGTCGATAGAGAATAGAGAGAGGTCAAAGGATACCAAACGGAGCGTGACGAGTTGTTCGACTGCATTGACAGTTATGACAATTGGGCATATATCGTGCGATCTCTTTTCGCATACTCAGCCAATGGTATCGTCGGGTGATTAGTTCATGTATTTTGGATCTGCCGGGGTGACCAGTAGCAGGGGCATCGTGATTTTCCCGAATGATGGCCAGTTTCAAAGGTTCGTGAGCGGGAACATAAAGACGATCTCGATACCGCAGTCAATTACCATCCCTGGTACATTCGGCTAGGGATATAATGCGGCTATGTTGTACCCCTTGTTCCAGCATTGTGCGTATCTGGTTTGGAAGGAGGTCAGCTTGATAGGCTTCTGTCCATAATTCATTCAATGGGGACGCTCTAAAGTCAAGTGGAATATCCGCCAACAAACCCTGAGACTGGGACTTGAGAACCACCTGTGTCCTTATTACCCTAGCGGGAATAGCTGCCCTAATAATTAAGAGCGAGGTATATGGCTTCATAGGATGACCATATATCCGAACCCAAGCTCCCGGAGTTATGAGCTTCACAGAGGCATCTGGAAGACGACTCGGAATACTGAATGAGTGCATGTTTCAAGATATGTTTAACTGATTGGAACGATGTTTAGAGATTACTACTCCTCTCATTTTCTAGTTGCATATGCGTTAGCTGCATAATGCTTTGATAGCTGGATATCGGAACTGATCACTCCATATTCCATATTACTATTGGTATGTGGGCTTGGGGCCGCATATTCATTTTTAGTCTATCATGACGAAGAGATCGAAGACTGCCTACTGGTGGAGTGGGGACACCCTCAGATAAACTAGCAGTTCGGGAGATTCTCTGAATTGAGCTGGGCAAGTTTTCAGGGTCAAACGGTGTTCGCACTATGTTCTGACGAACTGAATTGTTAAGAAGATACTTCTTAACTAGAGAAGTAGAAGTAGCATGAACATTAGTATAAATAGAGGACTCTCTCCCGGCAGTTGAAGAATCATCAAGCAACGGAGAAGAGACCTTAACAATATAACAAGTTAGCAAGTTATATTCTAGCTCTTTGATATTTGACTACACTTTGTTACTTTACTTTTATCGAACGATTACCAACGAGCCTTCCTGACTATTAATCCATTGTCTCGAATATCCTTGGCCTAGTTAGCTCAGAACCCTACTGTGTAAGCTACCCCGTAACAGTCCTATGTGTCTCGTCTTCAAATAGCTCTTCGTCTGTTTGTCCTGCCATCCTTGTCAACGCATCTGCCTTTCCATGTGTTTTACCAGGTACAAACTCAATCGTATAGTTGAACTGTGACAGGAACTCTGACCATCTGGCTTGTCGTTGATTGAGTAACCATTTTGTGGTAAAGTATCGCAGGTTCTGATGATCCAATTGTACCGTCACAGGTCATCCGAGTAAGTAAGCTCGCCATTTCTCGAAAGCGCCTATCACGGCCATCAACTCTTTGTTGTAAATATCGTAGTTACATTCGGTCGGGGTGTGTTTCTTTGAAAAGAATGCAATCGGATGTAAAAGCTCGTCAGGTTCCGGTTGAGCTAGTATGCTGGCAGAGGCAATGTCAGAAGTATCGGTTTCCACTACTATCTCTTTGTCGAAATCAAAATGGATGAGGATGGGGGCCGTAGTAAAGGCTTCCTTCAATCTTTTGAATGCGGCTTGACAAAGATCAGACCACACGAATGGTGTACCCTTTTTGGTTATTTTGATTAGTGGCCTAGCCAGATGTGAATAGTCTTGGATAAAGCGCCTATAGAAGTTTCGAAATACTAAGAAGGAGCGGACATGGGGTAATTTCTTAGGGATGGGCCACTCAATGATCGTTGTGATCTTCGCGGGATCCATTCGTAGGCCTTCCGTAGTGAGGATGAAACCAAGATACTCGATATTGTTGGTGTGAAATTCACATTTCTGAGGTTTTACCTGGAGTCCAGCTTGCATTAAAGCTTCCAGGATTTGTGTGACGTGTTCGATAGGTTGTTCCTCGTTCTCAGAGTATATGTCACAAATCGTGACTAAGCAAGGCAGATTTCACATGACTAATATTTATTAGTCATAAGGTATGTTGGTTTTCACACTATGACGTCACTTGACTCATAGTTCTCACATGACTACGCACTCGCGAGTTATTGTTATATTATGATTGGTTGATTGTTTTATGACTCACGATTGTGACGTCACACGATGTAATGACTTTCGCACATGACTCATATTATGAGTCATGGGTTTCACACATGTGACTCGTTTGAGCACATGACTTGTTTTATGAGTTTTGATTTGTTAACGGAATGTTGCGCAATGACTCATATGAGTCATCGATGGATTTCGCGCTATGACTCACTACGAGTCATAGAGGTTTATGTAGCACGAGGTGATGAGTCACCAGGTTTAGGGTTGTGAGAAGATGCCTATATAAGGCGCTTGGTTCCGACCCAGCGATAGGATAAGGGGAATTGTTCCGCCCCAGCAACTCCGTCCAGGGGCTCGGGTACTGGTTCACTCCGGCTTCTGACCCTGCTGCACATTTCTCACGTCGCTTGGCCCTTGCCCAAGGGGCGTTCGCCCTCGTCCGCAGACTGAGTCCGCCTGGTGCGGGACTCCCCCCCTACCTATGCCACAGACTGGCGACATCTCTGATTGCCCCTATCCTTCTCTACGGCACGGATCTGTTCACACCCAGCGTGGGCACAACGACCCGCCTCGATACGTTCTGGCGCAAGGTCCAGAGGTGGACCACAAACTGCTTCTCAGCTACGCCCACCGGGATACTTTCGGTGGAGTCGTGCCTCCCACCCGTTTCCCTCCTGGTCACCCACCGGCAAAGGTTGGCGGCGCTCAGGGTGGTCTGTTCCCCTCCCAAGGTGAACCCGGCAACAGCCCGCCTTCACCCCTCCTTCCCCTCACTCTCGGGGTACCGTGCCCCTGACTCCTCGAGGGCCCTCGCCAGAGGCCTATCATCCGTCTACCTCCCCCTACACTGGAAAACGCCTCGCCCCGTGCCCCCGATAGGAAACCACCTACCGGTGGATGCGGTGGCCCACAGGACAATACCTTTCACCCTCGGGCTGTCCAAAATGCCCATGATCAACTCCCACTTGGCCTGCGCGGCCACCTCCCTCCCGCCCCAGTCCCTAATGGACAACACCTATTCCGCCCTGAAGAAAAGGATAAGGGAAACACTCCTCGCGGAGTGGGCCTCCCTTTTCCCGACCCCGGGGTACTACCTGCACCCCCCCCGCGCTGGCTCCGAGGCCCTTCATGGGCTTGGGCAAGTTCGTCACCGGGAGAATTCACCAGATGAGAGCCGGGAAAAGTTACCTGGCCGCCCACCGGACCTGGAGGTCCCCCGACGCAGACACCTCCTGTCCCCGCTGTGGCTTGGAGCCCGAGACCTTCGAGCACGCCATCCTATCCTGCCCCTCGAGACAGGACAGCAGGTCGCGCCTCCTCCACGGTGTTACCAGCGTCGATCCCGAGGCCCCCCTCTGGACGTCCCTCCCTCTGCTAAAAAGATTCGCCACCTTCATAGGCGTCACCTCCACGGGATTTCCCCCTACGATGTTCCCACCCACCACCCCCCCTTCTTCCCCCTCTTTTTCTCTCTCTCCCCCCAGGGTGCCCCCTCCGGTCTTCCGTGTTTTTTCGTTGGCTGAGGTATAAGGCGGCTGGGATTGCTTTCCTTTGTCTTATGTAGGCTTTCCTTTCTAGACGGCTAAATTGTTAGTTTGTACTTTCCTTGTTATATGTGGCCATTGGCCCGGCGGAGGAGAAACCTGCGCGTTAGTGGAGTATTGAATTGGTGCCGTGACTTTCTTTTGTTATATGTTTTTTGATTTATAGGTTTTGTTTTCTCCATAGCTAGCGCTGCATGAGGCTTTTTGTACCTAAAAACAATGAACACATGATTAAAAAAAAAAAAAAAAAACGACCCAGCGATAGGACACGAAACATCTCTCCTCCACCTCTGGCGATTGAAATCTCAACACCACGGGAAATCATCGTCACTTCCCCCCACCCACCTCTCTTCCCCCACGATGGCTACTGCCTAGGGGTTGACGTTAAGCCATCTCTCCTTCTCCTCTGGGGCCTGGCACCCACACTCCAAGGGGTTCTCGTTCTTGTTCATCGTTGACACCCACTCATGAAGTTCGGTTCTCCCCCTTACCGCGTACTCTCTTTGTACCTCGCTTAGAGTTTTGCAGAGTCGGAAACCTTCCCCCTTCGTTCACGGTGGGCGTTACGGTGTCGGACTCTCGGTCGAAGTAGGCCTCGGCTGGCTGGGCTTGTACCTCTGATGGGGAAAGCTTCGGTTAGTAACATCTCGGTCTCGCTCGGTGCGTCGTCGTCCAAAAGCCTAGGCTATGGCCCGTTTGTCGGCTGTTGCTAGCTTGCTCGCGATCCTTCCTCTCTCCTCCTCCCCGTTGTCTCCGCTGGCACCGTACTGCCCCATAAGCTGGCACATTACTGCTAAAGCTCCTCCCCCGGCTGGCACCCCACTGCTCCCCTCGGGCTGGCACCCTACTGCTACTCTCCGGCTGGCACCCTACTGCTCATTATCGTTGGCTGGCATCCCCTCTGGCCGGTGGCTCCGCTCGCCCACCTACCTCTCTCCCTCCTGCGATTTACTCTAGAGTCGCAAACCTCGCTTAGGTTACGGTTGGTCATAGTATTGCACTGCTGCCTTGGTCTCTCCTAAACGCTGACGTGTCGCCATCTTCCGGTCAGTCCCGACCGTGAACCAGCCTGCCCCGTCCGGCGACTAGCCCAGGGCTTTTGGTTAGGCCTATTGGAAATAGTAGTTAGATCTCGTTATTTCTTTGATTCTTTTCCTAGTGTTACCAGGGCCTGCTGAAGGGTTTGGGTCTCTCTCCTGCACGTTTCTATGAGTTGCTTTCCTACGTGTCTGAGGTGTGAGTCTTAGGTGCTAGGCGGAGAAGTTTCTTCGATGGTCTCGGGGGGTTTGATTTTTCCTAGGATGAGGTGAAGCGGGCGGTTGTTATTGGGCTTATAGGTTTTTTTCTCTTCATAGCTAGCGCTGCATAAGGCTTTTTGTACCTAAAACAAATAACGCATGATTACAAAAAGAAAAGAAAGAAAAAAAAAGAAAAAAACCCGACCAAGGGATAGGATCTTCACGCAACCATCTAAGTACTTTTCTATACTTAAGATATTGCAATACGATTACTCTTTACTCTCTTTACATACACTACTCCTATCAACGAGCCTAAGATCTAAGAACCCGGAGACAATTGTGATAGTCTCGACGGGTGATACGAACATAGGACTATTGTGATAGTCCTACCGAGAAGGATAACCCACCCCTCTGACTATCTGCTGAGATAGAGTCCTTCGACGGATCAATCAAGACAAGCAAGCCAGTTCCGTACTATCTGAAGAGATAGTACATTTCTCCTCTGAACGAAAGTGAACGAGAAAGCCTGCTTACGCAGAAGACAACTGTCGTTGCCTGTTGCATAAAGACTTAAACAATAGGATTGTTATATTTGGTTGCGTCTAAATCGCAAGACCCAACAACAGAACCGCTCAACAACTGGTCGATCAGGAGATCGACCTTACTAAAACACAAATTGACCTAGAAGGACTAGGGGAAGCGTTAGCTGAGTCTATTCAACAGTCGCGAGCTGCAAGCTCCACAACAGATAGCTCGAAAGAAGGATCAGACTCGGACGAAACAGACGAACTACCTACAAGGAGAAACACAATAGCGTCCACATCCAATCCCAACCCAGACACCAAAGGAAGAGAAGTACCCCCACTTCCAAACCTCACGCCGGAACTGATACAACAAATCATTGGAGCCTTAACTGGAGGAGCGGGGAACACCAAGAAGCCCAAAAATCAAGGAACCCAGCACATTTCACGGTAAACGGGATCAACTTAGAGGTTGGCTGGCCTAGCTGTCAGTCTACTTCAAAGAACTAGGATGGGAATTCGACCACAACAACGACAAAATTGTCTACGCGCTTAGCCTTCTGAGAGGGGACGCGTTGAAATGGGCTATGCCATACATTGAAAGACGACAGGATGTAACCTGGAGCAGTTGGGACGACTTCAGAAATGAACTGCAGGGACAGTTTGGCGAAATCGACAGGCAAGAAGCAGCAAGAGCAAAACTCATGATGATGGCTCAAGGATCGAAAGGAGCCACAGAATACTGGAACGAAGATAGAGTCATCGCCAGTCAAAAGGGGATGGACGATGCAAACCTGACTTAACACCTGATGAAGGGGTTCAAAACAGAACTACAAGACGCATGGGGAATGGATGGATCAGACTCGCAAGACCCACAAATTGTGGCAAACTGGGCAATTAAAAAGGAAACCAAAATGGCAGCCATCAAACACATGCGTCATGGGACAACAAGCAAAGGAACCACCGCATCATCAGGAAACCCAAGGAATCAAAAGGAGACCTTTCGACCTCAGAACGATAATCAGGGTGATCCAATAGAGCTCGATGTGACACAAAGAAGGCCGGGGTTCAACATCCCAGCCACGGAATACTAACGAAGAATGAGAAGCAACCTATGCCTCAAATGCGCCAAACCAGGACATCGAGCAGCGGCATGTCGAAGCCAGGCCAACAGCAAAGAAGGAGTGACCTGGGAACCAAAGAATGACAACAAAAAACAATGGAGACCACCAGCCAAAGCCAGAGAAATGGAGGTCGCAAAAGAGGAAGAGTCGGGAAACGACGAAAGTCCCCAGTAAGCAATGGTCTGAGGGCCAAGACCAAACCAAAGCCCATTGAGATGAGGAACCTTTACGCGGCACTGAACAACACGGAAGCACTGAACAACGAAAATGACCATATTATGGTCGCGATAAAACTACATGGCGCAACAAGACAAATGACAATTAATGCGATGATCGACTCGGGAGCAACGGAGGACTTTATCGACAAAGGGTTCTGCAGCAAATACAACATCAGAACAACACAAGCAAATACGATACGAGAAGTTTACCTGGCGGACGGTCGACGCAGCGCTATGGGACCAATCACCCCTACAGCGAAAGTACCTATGGACATCGGTAGCCATAGGTAATTGGCGATTTTCCAAGTGGCAAAACTACCTAACCATCAGGTCATCCTCGAAATGCCATGGTTAAAGCAGCACAGTCCCCGAATCGACTGGGGTCAAGGAAAGATCACCTTTGAAAGCGAAAGGTGTATAACATAGTGTTTAAAGGAATCACCCATGGTATACGCGATACCAGAAGATGAAGCACGAGAAGAGAGCTTGAAAGTCGAGTTCGGCGTCGCTCAAAGCAAGAAAGATCAGCGAGTCAAGGTTAAGAAACTTGACCCGCAAGCAAAGATACCGACTCGAGGATCGGCACAAGCAGCAGGACACGACCTGTATGCAAACGAAAGCAAGCCGATACCGGCCCGAGGACAAGAAGTTGTCCGAACCGGCATATCAATCACACCACCAAGTGGAACCTATGGCAGGATAGCCCCAAGAAACGGCATGGCAGTTAAACATCGGATTGCTGTCAATGCAGGCGTGATCGACTCCGACTATACTGGGGAAATAAAAGTAGTACTAGCCAACATGGGCAACCAAGACTGTAACATGTGTACATGTTCCGGTAACGGTACACAGGAGCGGGCAGTGCAGGATCTCCTATGTTTAATTGATTTATATTTGGTTTATTTGATTTGATTTCAGCTCCGCCACTGCCTCGGGGTCAGATAGGCTATGCTATCGTATTGCCATGTTTAGTTTCCTTTGCTGGAAGTTTATATTTAGGATTCCGAGTATGGAATGGTCATGTACCACTGGAGAAGGCTGAGCACTGTTTATTTTGTTTCTTTCTTTGGTCTTGCAGGATTACAGGATTCCGGTATGTGCGCAGCTACTGGTAATGATTGTGATTGCAGGAAGGCTATCGCTCTTGGGTTTTGTATTTAAACCAGTCTCCTGGCTAGCAGGAGACAGCAGACTTTGACAGACCTTCAGTCTAAGAATACACTTGGTTGAACAGCAATCCCTGAGTTCCATTTGTCCTTCAACTATTATCTCTTACCTCCGGTCCCTTGAAGCCTCCCTTAGCACCAGCGCTAGCAGGTCTATCGCCGGTCCTATTGTATTTTCGTTAGCCAGGAATAAACCTGTTACAAAGACTATCAAGTCAAAAACGGATATCGGATAGCACAACTCATCACGGAAAAAATAGTCAAAAGCGATTGTTACGAGGTCCGAACGCTCGAAAAAACCAACAGAGCACAAGAAGGATTTGGAAGCACAGGAACTTCCAAGGCACAGATCTGCGAGATCAGTGCTAGAGCCTTCGGAAAGTTTTACCGAAGACCGGACACGACCATAGGTATCCTCAAGTACAGCAAAAAAGAAGGACGCATAAGTCTAGAATCAGTTAACATTAGCACTGAGCTAGCCATCAAAAGCAGAAAATATCAAAGACAACTAAAACTCGAAGAAATGGTGCCTCAAGAATATCATGAATACTTGGATGTATTCGAAGAAGGAGAAAAGACTAAGCTACCACCTCACTGACCAGGGGTGGACCTGGAAATCAAACTCGAAGAAGGAGAGGGACTCCCGATCAAAAAGATATACGCACTTTCCCAGGACGAACTAAGGGAACTCTGGAGCTATATCAAACAGAACGAGGACAGAGGATGGATAAGAGAAACCTACTCTGACGGGGGATCTCCCATCATGTTTGTCAAGAGAAAGGATGGAAAACTCCAACTATGTGTTGACTATCGGGCACTCAACCATGTTACCAAAAAGGACCGATACCCCCTACCGCTCATAGGGGAAGCCTTGGACAGGCTACAAACGGCAAAATACTACACCAAACTGGACATCAAGGACGCATACCACAATGTCAGAATAAAAGAAGGAGACGAATGGAAAATGACCTTTACCACGAAATACGGCACTTACGAATACTTGGTAATGCCTTTTGGGCTAACCAATGCACCTGCGGCATTCCAAAGATGGATCAACAGAACCTTGCAATCATATATCGACATATGCTGAAGAGTGTACCTGGACGATGTCCTAATATCCTCAGACAACCTGGAACAATACCAAAAAGACATGGCTGCCATCATCCGCACTATACAGCAACAAGGAATGAAACTCAAACCATCGAAATGCGAATTTCACCAATGAGAAACAGAATACCTAGGATTCATCATCAATAATGAAGGAGTCAAAGTCGACCCTATCAAAACAGCAGCCATATGGGATTGGAAAGCAACTACCAACAAAAAGGGAATTCAGGAATTCATGGGATTTTGCAACTTCTACCCACACTTTATAAATGGATTCAGCAGAACAGCCAAACCACTATACGATCGAACCAAGAAAGATGTCATCTGGGAATGGGAAAACAAAGAACAAACCACCTTTGACGAGCTAAGACAGAAGTTATGCTCAACCCCAGTGTTGACATACTTCAAAGCGGGAAGACCACTACTTGTCGAAACCGACGCCTCACAATATGTCTACTCAGGCATATTGTCCCAACAGGACGAAGACAGAAAATGGAAAACAATAGCATACAGATCAAAGACGATGAAACTGGCCGAATGCAACTATGACGTACACGACAAAGAACTGTTAGCAATAGTTCAAGCCCTCAAAGAATGGAGGCGATACCTTAAGGGAAGCGGACAACACTTCAGAGTCTTGACCGACCACCAGAACTTGATAAGATTTACGACCACTAAGGAGTTAACTGGACGGCAAATCCGATGGGGTGAAGTCTTGAGCGGTTTCAACTTCAAAATTGAATATCGACCAGGAAAAGCAGGAGGCAAGCCAGATGCCTTAACTCGACGAAAAGCAGACATGCCACAGGAAGGAGATGAACGACTTACACAGAAAGAAAGGATTCTCCTACCAAAAGAGAAATACTTCGATACCAACATCCAGGAAATGGAGACAATGAGACTCGAAGACACAAGCTACGAAGAACTTCGCAACGAAACGGCCCGAAATGAAGAAATTCAAACGATAAGGAAACCTTTGGAACAAGGAGACAAAGAAATGAATGGAGTAGCCCTAGGACTATGCCAATGGAAGGACGAATACCTATGGCACCAAGGAAAGATTTGGGTTCCCAACAAAGAGGGAATTCGGACCAACCTTATACGTCAACACCACGATATTCCGCAAATGGGACACGGAGGAACGGCAAAAACGACGGAGCTCCTACAACGCAAATACTATTGGCCTCATATGTGCAATATGATAAAACAATACGTCAAGAATTGTGACATTTGCCAAAGAACGAAGGTGGTACAACATGCACCTTATGGCCTGATGAAGCCAAATGAAGCCCCGGATCGACCGTGGAAATCGATATCCATGGACTTCATCACGGACTTACGAAAATCAAAAGAAGATGACACAATCCTGATCGCCATCGATCGACTCACAAAAATGGCTCATTTCCTACCATGCACTAAGGAAATGAATGCATGGCAATTCTCGGAACTTGTCATGAGGGAAATATTTCGATTGCATGGGCTGCCCAAAGACATCATAACGGATCTAGGATCCATATTTACTTCCGATCTATGGAAAGAAACGACAAAGCAACTAGGAATAGAACGAAGATTGAGCACGGCATTTCACCCTCAAACGGACAGACAAACGGAATGGACTAATTCTACTTTGGAACAATACTTCCGAGCATATGTCAATTATCAACAAGACAACTGGAAGGAGCTCCTACCAATGGCAGAATTCGCATACAACAATGGATATCAAGAAAGCATTAAGCGCACACCCTACTTTGCAAATTACGGAGTCAACCCCGAATATCAAACCATCGGGCATCTAATGCAAGGAAAAATCACACCACCGGAAGACAAGAGTCAATTACACGATACCTTGCAAGTGGAAATGACGGAAGCGCACCTAAGACATAAGGAATACTACGATGCAGGAAGAAAACCCGATCTGAATTTACAATCAGGAGATATGGTCTGGTTATTGCCAAGAAACATATGAACGACAAGGCCATGCAAGAAACTGGACTACAAGAAAATCGGACCCTTCAAAATTTTGGCAAAGATAGGGGAAAGTGCTTATAAGCTCGATCTTCCACCTTCGATGAGTATCCACAATACATTCCACATCTCTCTTCTTGAACTTTATCACGACGATAAGTTTTTTCTCAATGAGCACAACCACCACCTCCAATTATCATCGAAGAAAAACCTGAGTACGAACTCGAACAATCATCGATTCTCGACTACACTACAGAAAACTACAATACCGGGCCAAGTGGACCGGTTATCCACCTGAACACGACAAACTCTGGTACCCCTACGAAGATTTTGAAAATGCAGGCATCGCAAAACAACAATTCCACTAAAAGTACCCCAGGAAGCCCTCTCTCGATCAAGATCGAGGAACAAGAAAACAGGGAGACTAGGGTCTCCATAACACCGCCACCGCAACTCGCGCCACCACCACCACCACCTCCACGAATGACGACACCAAGACCCCCGACACTGAAGACCGCCCAAGAAGGGTGGGAAACTGCAGTGGGACTACCTGCGAGCCCCCCATACCGAGCCCCACACGAGTGAGAAGAAGCAGAAAAGAAGGAACGAGCTCGAAAGGAGCACAATGTGCTGTCATGGACAGCCTGCGCATGCTACGACGACGGGTGCCGAGTGGACTACAGAGACAAGGAAGCCTCGGGATGGTTTCCCCAAGACCGATCTCGGTCTGTGCCATCAGTACCAGTATCGCACCGAAACAAAAACCAACAGAGGAAACGCCATGGGCAGAGCATGACATGGTATGAATGCTACGACAACAAATGCTTCGTACATGTGCAAGAGAAGATCAAAGCGGGGTACGATCCCCAGGAAACTGGCGAGAGGAAGCCCCTCTCAAGATGGCACCGGAGACACCCCGAGCCGGAACAACGAAGGAAATTCGGTGCAGTGAGAACACGGCAAAGGAGGGAGGGGAGCGAAAAAACTCAACCAGATGTCGGAGCCCTACAGAGGCAAATCCAGGAACTGCTAGACGAAAAGCAGCAAACCCTGGAAAAGGACGAAAAAACCCGACGAGAGCTAGCCAACCACCAGACCACAATAGGACGAATGCATGAAGAAATCCAAGGACTTCGCAGAACAGTCGCGGGATTTGGTTTCAGCATAGCGAGGTTGAGGAACGAGATGGACACCAAAAAGCGAGCAAACGAGGAGCTCGAACACAGGAACCACAGCCTCCGAAAAGAGCTCGGAAAAGCTGGGCAGAGGTTTTTAGATCTGGGAGTGTAGTATCGTGGGAGCGATGCTAGGGGAGAGGGGAGCTAATGTCACAAATCGTGACTAAGCAAGGCAGATTTCACATGACTAATATTTATTAGTTATAAGGTATGTTTGTTTTCACACTATGACGTCACTTGACTCATAGTTCTCACATGACTATGCACTCGCGAGTCATTGTTATATTATGATTGGTTGATTGTTTTATGACTCACGATTGTGACGTCACACGATGTAATGACTTTTGCACATGACTCATATTATGAGTCATGGGTTTCACGCATGTGACTCGTTTGAGCACATGACTTGTTTTATGGGTTTTGATTTGTTAACGGAATTTTGCCCAATAACTCATATGAGTCATCAATAGATTTCTCATTATGACTCACTACGAGTAATAGAGGTTTATGTAGCATGAGGTGATGAGTCATCAGGGTTAGGGTTGTGACAAGATGCCTATATAAGGCGCTTGGTTCCGACCAAGAGATAGGCCACGAACCATCTCTCCTCCACCTCCGGCGATTGAAATCTCAACACCACGGGAAATCATCGTCACCTTCCCCCACCCACCTCTCTTCCCCCATCATGGCTACTGCCTAGGGGTTGACGTTAAGCCATCTACCCTCCTCTCCTGAGGCACGCATGCCTTCCCTCCTTGGGGTTCTCGTTCCTGTTCGTCGTTGACACCCGCTCATGAAGTTCGGTTCTCCCCCTTACCCCGCACTTGCTTTGCACCTCGCTTAGCATTTTGCACGGTCGGAAAGCTTCTCGCTTCGTTCACGGTCGGCGTTACGGTGTCGGACTCTCGGTCAAAGTAGGCCCCGGCTTGCTGGGCTTGTACCTCTGGTGGGGAAAGCCTCGGTTAGTAACATCACGGTCTCGTCCCGGTCTCGTCGTCGTCCCAAAAGCCCTTGCTATGGCCCGTTTGTCGGTTGTGGCTAGCCTGTTCGCGATCCTTCCTCTACCCCCCTCCCGGTTCTGTCCGCTGGCACCGTACCTGCCCCATAAGCTGGCACCTTACTGCTAACCCTCCTCCCCGGCTGGCACCCTACTGCTCCCCACCGGCTGGCACCCTACTGCTACTCACCGGCTGGCACCCTACTGCTCATCATCGTTGGCTGGCATCCCCTCTGCCCGGTGGCTCCGCTCGCCCACCTGCCTCTCTCCCTCCTGCGATTTACTCTACGGTCGCAAACCTCGCTTAGGTTACGGTTGATCATGGTATTGCACTGCCTCCTTGGTCTCTCCTAAACGCCGACGCGCCGCCACCTTCCGGTCACTCCCGACCGTTGAGCCGCCGCCCCAACCGGATTTCACCGTACGGGTTCTTGGATTTGGCATATTGGCAATAGTAGTTGTATCTAGGCCTTTCTTTGATTCTTTTCTTAGTGTTACCAGGGGGCCTGCTGACGGGTTTGGGTCTCTCTCCTGTACGTTTCTATGAATTGTTTCCCTACGTGTCTGAGGTTTGTCTTAGGTGCTAGGCGAGGGGGGCTTTTCCTATGGTTTCGGGGGGTTTAATTTTTCCTATGACGAGGTCAAGCGGGCGGGAAGACTTTTGATTTATAAGTTTTTTTCTCTCCATAGCTAGCGCTGCATGAGGCTGTTTGTACCTTAAAACAAATCACACATGATTACAAAAAAAAGAAAAAAGAAAAAAAAGAAAAACGACCAAGAGATAGGCCACGAACCATCTCTCCTCCACCTCCGGCGATTGAAATCTCAACACCACGAGAAATCATCGTCACTTTCCCCCACCCACCTCTCTTCTCCCACGATGGCTACTGCCTAGGAGTTGACGTTAAGCCATCTACCCTCCTCCTCTGTGGCCTCGGCCTCCCTTCCTTGGGGTTCTTGTTCCCGTTCGTCGTTGACACCCGCTCATAATGTTCGGTTCTCCCCCTTACCCCGCACTTCCTTCGCACCTCGCTTAGGATTTTGCACGGTCGGAAAGCTTCTCGCTACGCTCACGGTCGGCGTTACGGTGTCGGACTCTCGGTCAAAGTAGGCCCCGGCTTGCTGGGCTTGTACCTCTGATGAGGAAAGCCTCGGTTAGTAACATCACGGTCTCGTCCCAGTCTCGTCGTCATCCCAAAAGCCCGTGCTATGGCCCGTTTGTCGGTTGTGCCTAGCCCGTTCGCGATCCTTCCTCTACCCCCCTCCCGGTTCCGTCCGCTGGCACCGTACTGCCCCTTAAGCTGGCACCTTACTGCTAAAACTCCTCCCCCGGCTGGCACCCTACTGCTCCCCCCCTCTGGCTGGCACCCTACTGCTACTCACCGGCTGGCACACTACTGCTCACCTTCCTGGCTGGCATCCCCTCTGCTCGGTGGCTCCGCTCGCCCTCCTCCCCCTCCGATCGTTCGGCCCTTCCTCGGTTACGCCTAGTCGTGGTATAGCACTGCCTCCGTGGCTCTGTCCAACGCTTGGGAACGATGTAATGACCTGCCCGACCGTATATCATGGTTTTTGGTGGGCCCTCAACCTATGAGTTTTCCCGTGTCAACGATCATCTATCCTCTCCCCCGGGCCCCGAAAGGGCCTTAGAGCAGCCGTCGTTTCTTTTGTTTTGGGGAGCCTGCTGAATGGTTTGGGTCTCTCTACCTGTACGTTTCTATGTATTGTTTCCTTACGTGTCTGGGGTATATTATCTTAGGTGCTAGGCGGGGGAGACTTTTCCTATGGACTCGGGGTGTTTGATTTTTCCCATGAAGAGGTGAAGCGGGCGGTGGGTTTGCATTTATAGGTTTTTTTCTCTTCATAGCTAGCGCTGCATAAGGCTTTTTGTACCTAGAAACAAATAACGCATGATTACAAAAAAAAACAAACAAAAGAACAACCAAGAGATAGGCACACGAACCATCTCTCCTACACCTCCGGCGATTGAAATCTCAACACCACAGGAAATCATCGTCACTTTCCCCCACCCACCTCTCTTCCCCCATCATGGCTACTCCCTAGGGGTTGATGTTAAGCCATCTTCCCTCCTCTCCTGAGGGACGCACGCCTCCCCTCCTTGGGGCTCTTGTTCCTGTTTATCGTTGACACCAGCTCATGAAGTTCGGTTGTCCCCCTTACCCCGCACTTGCTTTGCACCTCGCTTAGCATTTTGCACGGTCAGAAAGCTTCTCGCTTCGTTCACGGTCGGCGATATGGGTCCAAACTCTTGGTCAAAGTAAGGCTTCGGTTCTGCTGGGCTTGTACCTCTGGTGGGGAAAGCTTCGGTTAGTAACATCACGGTCCCGCTCGGTTTCGCTGTCGCCCCAAAGGCCCTTGCTATGGCCCGTGAGTCGGTTGTGGCTAGCCCGCTCGCAATCCTTCCTCTACCCCCCTCCCGGTTCCGTCCGCTGGCACCGTACTGCCCCATAAGCTGGCACCTTACTGCCAAAGCTCCTCCCCTGGCTGGTACCCCACTGCTCCCCTTTGGCTGGCACCCTACTGCTACTCACCGGCTGGCACCCTACTGCTCATCGTCGTTGGCTGGCACCCCCTCTGCCCGGTGGCTCCGGTCGCCCACCTGCCTCTCTCCCTCCTGCGATTTACTCTACGGTCGCAAACCTCGCTTAGGTTACGGTTGAACATGGTATTGCACTGCCTCCTTGGTCTCTCCTAAACGCCGACGCGTCGCCACCTTCCGGTGACTCCCGACCGTTGCGCCGCCGCCCCAACCGGATTTCACCCTACGGGTTCTTGGATTTGGCATATTGGCAATAGTAGTTGTATCTAGGCCTTTCTTTGATTCTTTTCTTTGTGTTACCTGGGGGCCTGCTGAAGGGTTTGGGTCTCTCTCCTGTACGTTTCTATGAGTTGTTTCCCTACGTGTCTGAGGTGCGAGTCTTAGGTGCTAGGCGGGGGAAGTTCCTTCTATGGTCTCGGGGGGTTTGATTTTTCCTATGACGAGGTGAAGCGGGCGGGAAGACGTTTGATTTATTGGTTTTTTTCTCTCCATAGCTAGCGCTGCATGAGGCTGTTTGTACCTTAAAACAAATCACGCATGATTACAAAAAAAAAGAAAAAAAGAAAAAAAAAAAGCGACCAAGAGCTAGGCACGAACCATCTCCTCTCCACCTCCGGCGATTGAAGTCTCTACACCACCAGAAATCATCGTCACTTTCCCCCACCCACCTCTCTTCTCCCACGATGGCTACTGCCTAGGAGTTGACGTTAAGCCAACCCTCCTCCTCTTCTGAGGCCTGTCGGCCTCCCCTCCTTGGGGTTCTCGTTCTCGTTCGTCATTGACTCGCTCATAATGTTCAGTTCTCCCCCTTACCCCGCACTTGCTTTACACCTCGTTTAGCATTTTGCACGGTCGGAAAGCTTCTCGCTTTGTTCACGGTCGGCCTTACGGTGTCGGACTCTCGGTCGAAGTAGGCCTCGGCTTGCTGGGCTTGTACCTCTGATGGGGAAAGCCTCGGTTACTAACATCTCGCTCTCGCCTCTGTCTTGTCGTCGTCCCAAAAGCCCCTGCTATGGCCCGTTTGTCGGTTGTGGCTAGCCTGTTCGTGATCCTTCCCTCTCCCTCCTCCCGGTTCTGTCCGCTTGCACCGTTACTGCTACAGCACCTGGCATCTTACTGCCTCCTCATCCTCCCCGATCGTTCATCCACCCCTCCGTTACGCCCAATCGTGGTATTGCACTACCTCCGTGCCTGGTGTCCAACGCCTTTGATCGATGTAATTACCCGCGCAACCATACGTTTATGGTTACAATATCGGCCCACAAGTCCAGTGGTTTTCTCTCGTAACGGCGATCACACATCCTCGCCCCTTGGGCCCTATCGGGCCTTCGTGAGCCAATCCTTTCTTTTGTTTTAGGGCAGCCTGTGGAAGGGTTTGGGTCTCTCTCCTGTACGTCTCTATGAATTGTTTCCTTATGTGTCTGAGGTATTATTGTCTTAGGTGCTAGGCGAGGGGGATTTTTCCTATTGATTGGGGGTGTTTGATTTTTCCCATGAAGAGGTGAAGCGGGCGGTTGTTGGAATTAAGGTTTTCTTTACGCCATATCTCACGATTCATGCGAGTTCTTGTACCTTAACAATGAATACATGATTAAAATGAAAAAATGAAAAATGAGAAAAAAAAATGAAAAACTGACCAAGGGATAGGATCTTCAGGCAACCATCTAAGTACTTTTCTATACTTAAGATATTGCAATACGATTACTCTTTACTCTCTTTACATACGCTACTCCTATCAAAAAGCCTAAGATCTAAGAACCCGGAGACAATTGTGATAGTCTCGACGGGTGATACGAACATAGGACTATTGTGATAGTCCTACCGAGAACGATAACCCACCCCTCTCACTATCTGCTGAGATAGAGTCCTTCGACGGATCAATCAAGACAAGCAAGCCAGTTCCGTACTATCTGAAGAGATAGTACATTTCTCCTCGGAACGCAAGTGAACGAGAAAGCCTGCTTACGCAGATGACCACTGTCGTTGCCTGTTGCATAAAGACTTAAACAATAGGATTGTTACAGTATATCAAGATATCGTCAAGGTATGCTGTACAAAACCTATCTAGAAATGGGCGTAGCGCGTCATTAATATACGCTTGAAAGGTAGCGGGGGCATTGGTAAGCCCAAAGGGCATGATGAGGGATTCACAAAGCCCGTATCGTGTACGAAAGCTGTTTTCCACTCTTCACCTGCTCTCATGCGGATTAAGTTGTAGGCTCCGTGGATATCCAGTTTAGTGAATATCTTTGCTCGTGAAAGTTGCTTAAAGGTTTCTTTGCCCAAGGGCAAAGGGTAACTGTAGAGTTCGTTACGGGGCAGATGGGGCCCCGGAAAACGCGGGCCCCCGGCCGTTTTCCCCACCCTGCCCTGCTCAACAGCTTGGGGCAGGGTGTCTTTTTCGGCATTCCCAGCCCGTGTGCCTGGTCAGGCCCCCGCCCCACCCATACCCCGGATGGGTCCCCGTTAAAAATGTGTGGTAACAAACGGGGCCCCGTCCATCCAATGAGTGCGGGTGGGCCCCGGGCGGGAGCGGGGCAGGGATTACCCGAAAAATACCCCCACTGGCCCTGTGTAAGGGCAGTGCCTTGGGAGTGAAAACGCGCCTTGCCCCACCCTGTAACGAACACTAGGTAACGGTTTTTGATCGTTCCCTTGTTAAGTCCCCTATAGTCAACACATAAGCGTAGAGAACCTTCTTTTTTCTTAACCAACAAGATCGGTGCAGCAGCAGGGGAGGATGATTCGCGGATGAATTTCTTATCCAGATTTTCGTCTAGCTATTCGTATTAGGCTGATAACTCAGAGGGGCTAAGACTGTATATTGGTCCGAAAGGAGGGACAAATCCCGGGCGCAGTGGTATCTCATGATTAAACCTTCGGTGAGGTGGTAGTTGATCTTCTGTTTTCTCGAAGAACAAAGGAAGAAATGCGTGGTATTGTTTGGGAAGTATCTGAAGTATCTCGTTCTTGTCGAGGACCTTATGTCCAAGAGCACATTGTGCAGCATAAGCCCATAGGAAATGTGGTAACTCTTCCTCAATTCCGTAGGCCATTGTGACGTCGTTAACGCAGTTCTTCAAACCATATTCAGATTAAAAAGTAAGGGAGTTAGAAGCAAAGTGAATCTTGACATCGTGGTGTTTTAACCAGGGTATACCAAGTGTTAGATGGTATCCCCCAAGTGTGGTAACAAAAGCAGGAATCATTTCATGGTGGTTGTTAATCAACAACCCGATCTTGGTGACGTGAGTAATTGCTCTGGAACTCACAGGCTGTCCGTCGATGACCGTCAAGGGTCGTGGTTCTTTAAGCTCAAACAAAGGAAAGTTATGTCGCTCGGTGAAAGTCTTGTTGTTGAATGCGTATCCAGTTGCTCTCGAGTCTATTAGAGCATGACATCTAATCGCGTTATGGTTGTCAACAATCGGACATGCCATTACCAGATGATTAGCTTCAAACTCATTCTCCATGTCGTCAAGAGATAAACCGGATAAAGAAAGTAACGAAGAAGGGGATTCTTGTCCGATGACAGTGCCTTGAACTGTACATGGGACAGTTAGTTTTCTGAGTGTTCGGACTCGGGACAAGAGTCTTCAGGAATGTAACAGGTTTATTCCTGTCTAACGAAAATACAATAGGACCGGCGATAGGCCTGCTAGCGCTGGGGCTAAGGGAGGCTTCAGGAGACCCGAGGCAAGAGATAATAGTTGAAGGACAGATTGGGCTTGGGGGCTCAAGGATTGCCGTTCAACCAAGTGTATTCTTAGACTGAAGGTCTGTCAAAGTCTGCTGTCTCCTGCTAGCCAGGAGACTGGTTTAAATACAAAACCCAAGAGCGATAGCCTTCCTGCAATCACAATCATTACTAGTAGCTGCGCACATACCGGAATCCTGTAATCCTGCAAGACCAAAGAAACAAACAAACAAAGCGTGCTCAGCCTTCGCCAGTGTTACATGACCATTCCATACTCGGAATCCTAAATATAAACTTCCAACAAAGCAAACTAAACATAGCAATCTGATAGCATAGCCTATCTGACTCAGAGACAGTGGCGGAGCTGAAATCAAATCAAATAAACCAAATATAAATCAACTAAACATAGGAGATCCTGCACTGCCCTCTCTTGTGTACCGTTACTGGAACATGTACACATGTTACACCAATTCACGCAACAAGATTGTAGTCATCTCAGCGGACCAGTCAACAGCCTTGCCACGGGGTTTGGGAGATTTGAATTTATTATTGGCAAAAGAGGAGGGTATTGTGTACAAGTTGATATCATCTGGAATGACTGTTGGACTTGTCTGACTTCCAGTAATTGTAAATTGTGTTGAAGGTGTGGGATCAAAACTTTGACTGGAGTTGCATTCTTGAGGCTGAGATGGTTCCTCAATTGTAATGTCCGAGGGCGGGAAAGAATTGATATGAGAATCAGATAGTCCATCAAGAGCGGTATTCATGATGATGCTACTATTCAAGTTTGCTGTTGAAGTACTTGATTATCTTAATTTAGTATATCCAGATACCATAATTCAGTATGTGAGACAGCTTACTTTGATAATATTTGAGAATTCGATGAGCACATTATGCCTACAACCACTGACAATACATAGAGGAATTAAAAACCAAAGCTAAAGTTGTGGTAGGAGTAGTTGCAGTGGTAGTAGTAGCAGCAGTAGCAGTAGTAGTAGTAGCTATAACAGTGGTAGTAGCGGTAGTGGTGGTAGTAGCAGTAGCCGTAGCAGTAGCAGTACCCGGAGTTGTAGTGGTTCTAGCAGTACCGGGAGTAGTAGCAGTAGTGGTAGAAGTAGTGGTAGCAGTAGCAGTAGCGGTATCAGTAGCCGTATCAGTAGCACTAGTTGTACTAGTAGCTTTTGGTGTAGCAGTAGCAGTAGTAGTAGCAGTAGGGGTAATGGTAGTAGTAGTAGTAGTAGTAGTAGTAGTAGTACCGATAGCGGTACCAGCAGCCAAATGTAGCAGGAGCGTTCAACTTGTGAGGGGGTGTGGGGAAGCGGAGCTGGGAAGGGACCCAAAAGCGAGAGGATAAAGGACCAGTAGAAATACCAGATCGTATCACTAAACTATTTCACAATAAGGTTAGCGGAGCAGTTTGACGGATTAGGAATACCAGTGAATGATAGATACCAGTTCAGCTTTTCCAAGCTATATCGTGTTAGTAAAACACTTTTCTCTCATGGGATGTTTTGTCTCTGATTGCTGAGATCAACGATAGTAGGCAGTAAGAGAAATAGAAAAGGTCAAGAGCAGGGCCCAGTAGTTGGAGCTGGAGGAGCGAGCACCAAAGGGACAGGAGCTACAACCGGAAGCCAAGCTGGAGGACCTGGAGGTGGTGCTGGGGCTAGTCGGAGGAGTACTCATTGAAGAAAGTACTAGATTGAGAGTAGGAGCAGTACTCATCGAAGAAAGTACTAGATAGAGAGTAGGAGCAGTACTCAGAGCTGAGAGTGGTAGTTGTGTTGGGTGTTGGACTTGTAGATGGAGTGTCCAGGATTTGAACTCCGGAAGAATTGAAAGCACTTGTAGTCAAATTTCTTCAAGAGGCTCTGGGGTGAACGTTTTTCATTTGGTAATGAAGTGTTGACCGTTGATTCACACATGTTTACTGGGGGTGAACAGTGCTAAATTGTCAACAACCGTTTCCACATACCAAACCATTTCACAACGGCAAGGTTCGGAATGGTCCCATCGCAATGGAACAGGGCCTAAGCCGTTAGGAATGAGTCTCATTACTAGAGTACCGCAAAACTCTTGCGTTTCGCTATCTCCGTCTGTCCAGGTGTCACAAATCGTGACTAAGCAAGGCAGATTTCACATGACTAATAATTATTAGTCATAAAGGTATGTTGGTTTTTGCACTATGACGTCATTTGACTCATAGCTTTCACATGACTGCGCACTTGCGAGTCATTGGTTGATTATAATTGGTCAATGATTTCATGACGTCACAATCGTGACGTCATATGATGTAATGATTTCGCACATGACTCAGATTACGAGTCATGGGTTTCATGCATGCGACTCATTTGAGCGCATGATCGGGTTTATGGGTTGAGATCGAGGAAAGAGGACGTGCGCAGTTGATTCGTAAGAATCAGCTGATGGATTTCGCACCATGACCAATCATGAGTCATGGGGCTATGCTATGTAATGGTGACGCGTCACCAAGGTTAGGGTTGTGGGAAGATGCCTATATAAGGCGCTTGGTTCCGACCAAGAGATAGGATCTTCACGAAACCATCTAAGTACTTTCCTATACTCAAGATATTGCAATACGATTACGCTTTACTCTCTTTACATACACTCCTCCTCTACGAGAGCCTACGCTCTAAGAACCTGGAGACTATTGTGATAGTCTCGACAGGTCACCCGAACATAGGACTATTGTGATAGTTCTATCAAAGCACGACAGTCCACCCATCTTACTATCTGAAGGGATAGTACCTCTCACGAACCACTCAAGACAAGCAAGCCAGTTCCGTACTATCTGAAGAGATAGTACATCCCTACTCCTTGGTGCAGAAAAGCGAGACTCGCTTACCCAGGAGACGACAGTCATTGCCTGTTGCATACGTGCTTAACAATAGGATTGTTACACCAGGATAAGTTTAGTTTGATCGTCGATTATCATCGACTTCACTCGAGTATTGCAGTAGTCACTCTTGCGTGTTAGATTACCATTGAACAATGAACCTTAGTTTTTGGCTTTTCAGCAATTGCGTCCCTTATTTTCCACATCCCAAATCCCATATCCCATATCCTGCAGCGGAGTATAGCCACCACAACCGCTACCACAACCAAAACTTAAAACTTAAAACTTAAAATCTCAAAAGTTAAAATGTCCTTCAAACATGAGAGTTTTATAAGTAATGAGCTTATTTGTAATTATTATGACTGGTATCCCCATGTATCAAAAATAGAGTGGCAATGTAAGATAATAAAAGCAAGGGACAGAGGAAATAGTTATACAAAATGAAGGGACTAATCAAATATAATACAAAGTAAGCAGAAGAAGTTCTTAAAAAACAGCTGGGCACAGTTGATCTAATCCCTTAGTCACCAAACTACCCAAGACTTTTATTGATATAAATAACGATAATAGAAAAAAATATGAGAACAAGGAACAATAAATAGATTGTCTGCAATAACAAATCACTTTGGCAAGACAGGCAATGATAGTAGAACCGTGACTAAAATGTTATGATAGACAGATAACAGATAAATAAAAGGGAAGAACAGGCCATCTTATATTCTCATCAACAGAAAATCATCTTCCCTGGGTAGTGTTCATTACAGGGTGGGGCAGGGCAGGTTTTCACTCGTCATGCCCCGCCCTTACACAGGGCCGAGGGGGTATTTTTCGGATAATCTCCGCCCCGCCCCCATCCGGGGCCCAGCCGCACTTATTCCCTGGACAGGCCCCGTTTGTTACCACTTATTTGAGATGGGGACCCGTCTGGGGTATTGGTGGGGCGGGGGCCTGAGCCGGGACAGGGGCAGGGAATGCCAAAAAAGACACCCCGCCCCAGGCCGTTGAGCGGGGCGGAGCGGGGAAAAGGGCCTAGGGCCCGCATTTTGGGGGCCCCATCTACCCCGTAACGGACTCTATCCCTAGGACCTGTATACTTCCTAGGTGTACCTGCTTCCTCTGCATCTTGCCAACTCTAGGTTATCCTTCTTTTTCACTTTGTTGGTGTGCTTTCATGGTAGCAGTATAAGAGCCAACAGTAGAGTTGTATCGCATACCTCAAGTAGGGTCCAGGACTGAGAGTGATATTACTATTTGGCTGGCACTGGTATTTGTGTTTCATAATAGGTAAATTGCCAGTGGTGTTTGATGCTGTCGTACCCAAGGCAGGCAGGCAGGGTGTGGGTATTTGATAGTAAGTATTCAAGATAATGGGGTTATGCGGAGTGAAACAAGCTTCCAGTCACCTAGTGATGGGGAACTTTTATTGGTACAAACAATTTTGTGATATAGTAAAGTTATCAGAGAAATAAGAACAGATAATAAAATCGTATGTCACAACAAAGGACTTCAACAAAAGAGTATATGACCAAGTAAACAAAAAGTGAATGCAAGGATAGACTGATAACAAATAAACAACTTGAAAGGGAAGAATAGGCTTCTTATATCCTCTTTCAGATAAAATCTTCTCTCCATAGCATCCACCCTGCCTAGGCCATATATTCAGTCAGTTTCTTTCACATTGTAATTCCTTCCTACTGGTCACCTGAGTCAGTTCCAAGATGGAAACACAAGTACCCAGTATGTAGTTAACTGGCCGGCCAAATACTAGATACTCAGTCTCAGATAGAGTTAGTATTCGGCTATAGTGATGACTTGGATTTCATTGTTGGCCGATGGTAGTTTGATGTGATCATAGTAGACATGCAGGGCGGTTGTCCAAGTATAACTCTAGTAGTTATGAGGCAGTGCTCAAGGAGGTAGTCAGTACCATATCATAGGGCTTCAAGTTATGTTCCTGATCTAACGGACAGGCCAGTGGGAATATACATATAGTATAGTGACCAGTCTAGAACAATCTACATTCAGCAGTAAGAAGCTAACAGTTATGGAACACCCTTGAAGCCACTAGCTGTTTAAGGTTATTGTGGTTGCATTTTCCATCCTGCGGGAATGGAAGGTATATGTATGGTTAGCAGTCTAAAATGGTTAATCTCCAACAGAAGGCAGGAATAGAAATTGATATCCATGATGATAATTTCAAATAAGTTCATTACTTATAAAACTCTGATAGTTGAGGAACCTTTGCAGTTTTGAGATTTTTAAGATTGAAGATTTGATTGTAGTGGTGGTTGTAGTTTCTATAGTCTACCATACAGACACTTGATGGGAAATGCATTTTCCAGGTTTTTTATTTTATATTTAAGTAGATAGGAAATCAAAAACTAGAATGAGTATGGATGGTTTATTTTGTTTCGTGCCTCCCCCCAGCCCTGCTTACACTATGGCTTCTACTTCTCCCCTCCCCTTATCCTATTTCCTTCACTAGCCTCTCATGCTTAAGAACCTTGAGATCTCCTGTGATTCAAGCCCATCTTCTGATACTTCCTCTAAACCGCTTTGCACCTAGACAGGATTCCTGTCTTTTTCCTCCCCTTTTCACTTATTCATTCGCTCCTACCCTGCACTCCGGTTCCCCCTACCCTACCCCTACCTGCTTTTCCAGCCTGTACATTCTTCTTACTCCTTTTCAGACCTTGTTGATGCTGGTTCCTCACTTCTTCTCTCTGTTAATCTGAATACTTCTGTATTATTATAAATGGACTTGCTGCACATACTCAAATCTGCAAAGTTTTTAAGGCAAGTTTGGTGCTTGTATCAATCCAGACTAAGATTATAAGAATGGGACAAGCTTTGTTGAGAAATCATTCAAGTTCCTAATCCAGTAATGGCAGATTCCATCCAGCATATTCAGGTTTCTTTCTCTTTTAATACATTCTGAAATCCCCAGTTTCAGGCTGTAAAAACTACACCTTTGCCATATATGAGATATTACAATAACTTTATGGACTCGGATACATGTTTACAAACAAATACAAACTGGAGGAAATGCCTCCAGAGTAACGAATACTATAAAACATACCTTGCACTTATATTCAATTTTGGCCTTATTAGATTGCATGGCCTTATGCTTGAGCATATCCTATACACTCTTATGGCAGAAGAGGTCAATAAAGTTGCAGTATTTAGAAGTAACTGCGCATCCTTTATAGGCAATAATACTCCTTTTAAACATGAAGCATTCCCCTCTTTTGACCACAACTTTAACACCCAATTGCAACAACACTACCTCACCAGCCTCCCATCCCCAGACTCCAAAAGACACCACTGTATTAAAGACCCTGTTCTTATCCTCCCAGTCTTGATGATTTTTGCGACCAGCCATGCCCATGCTTTGTCCAATGGCAATACTATTCCATGAATTAGCAAGACCTAAGAATCAATCATCTGCGGATCAGGAAATAGCATTAGTCATAGACAACCACATTTCTTGATTGTAAATCCGGAGTAACTTTGACAAGTGATTGAAGATGTGCTTGTTGGCTTTAAGCCAAGCATCAGAGGCTAGCTCCCCGACTTTATATTCCATGCTTGCCTTAACCTTCCTGTCATAGTCAGCCCAACGAGCATAATATCTCACAGTATAGTTGTCACACTTGTGTTGTCAGGACACAATGCCAGTGTATGGAGGATCTGAGAAGAGGAGCTCTTCTGATAATTCTAGTTCTTCAACTAGGTGCATTAGTAGCCAAAATCGATAGCCTAAGACAACATCTGTCTCATCCTTAATCTTCAAGGCATCCTCTGTAGAGATCAAGGTTGGGACTTGGTTTAAGGTATGAGAGGAATAGTGGTTGGATATGTGATTCTGGAATATACTACATGCCTGCCAGTGCTTTATATCAGAGACAATGCTAGTCTTAGAAATATATGTTTCTGGGGCCCCAGGCTCATGCAAGAAGCACTCCAGAATCTTGCTAATGTAGTTTTGCAGGAGTATTGTGCATGCAGGTTTTTCTTTGTATAAGCCTAAGAGTTAATAAGTTGAAGGTGGTGGATGCAATTCAGGAACTCCAGTGATTTCTTGTCAATCATTCTACCCTAGAGTCTCACATAGTATATTAGTCTATATCCCAATCCTTAATACTACTATACTTGAATAAAAGTAACACACCTTAGAACATCTGAGTTTCCTCTCTAAGTAATGCATTATTTTATTTTGCTAGTACAGTTTCCCATCCCAACCTAAACATGAACGTCAGAAGGCCCCAGATGTGTTGCTCTTATTTCGGTTGATAGAGTAAGGTAAGTTTCTTGCTCAAGAGTGCTACTAGTACCAAGCATACTAGTAATACTTTTGATACAACAGAAAAGTGTATGTCAAGACTCACTGGCTGATATCGTATTTGGGAGCAGGATCAGGTACTATTGTCCTGCTGATTTGCAAGACTCTCCTAATGAACAATGTGTTGTGCGTGCCGTACTATCCCTTCTGTGTGTAGCTGTAATCTGTTGATAAACCAGACAATAAATTAGTGAGAGGCTGAATTCATAATGAATTGCCTAAATGCCTGGACACAGATGAGATAGCTTTGGAACTGAAAGACTTGAACAAATTGAAAAGGATAAGAAAGATTGTTGATTGGCTTCTTATTCTCAGTATGGTTGTTTGTTACTAGGCTAGAATACATTGGAGGCGACTTATAAGGTAAGCTGTGTGCGCCAAGCTAACTACAAAACAGAGTTTTCTCTGTGGGTCCGATCAGGCTACATGACTGTTCTAAATACCCTATGAACCACCTCAGGGCACACCATATCATAGTATCTCTATCGATGGAATATTCTAAATATTTTTCAAATCGCCAGACCCTTGCCCTGCCCCGAGGGCATGGCATTACTCGCCGCGATGTAATGGCCGCTCCGAATGAGATACCCAATTTGGAATCCCATGCCGAGCTTTGATCTGCTTCTTCGCTGCACTTTCACTGGCCATGAGGCCACTGCATAACTATCTTCCGATCATTCCATTTTTGTCACCTCGTCAAGCTTTCTCCTGCTCTGGTGGAGAGTAACCTCGCACAGGATTGCGTCCCTATTTAGAGAAGCAAGAAACAAACTTGAGATCACGGTTAGCCAGCAATAACTAAGATTTATGTTAGGAATAATATTTAAGATTCTTACTTATATTTCTAAGATCTTCGCCAGAATGATTCTCATAATCAGAGTTCCGGACCGCCGATTCCGTCCGTCATGGGGGTGGGGACGGACGGACTGCCACTCGTAGCCCGTCTTTCTTCCACTCTATGGACGCCCTGCCGGTCCTGTGGGGGGATGATTATAGTTTTATCATCCCATGCTGGTGTGCTCGGGGTCCCAAACCGGGCTCTGAAAGATTTCCAGTTCCTTACCCTTTATCGCCTCACAAATTATGTGTCCCGTGGATAAACTGAGAAGCAAGCATAATACTGGCAAGATTAGGGCCCCTCATATTTTCCATATTGTTGAGGTTGCAACATCGCGAGTGTAGTTAAAGGGAAAGATTTAAAGAAGCTTTTGAAGGAGAATAGATGGAAGAGGAACAGATTGCTTCTCTTTTGTTAATACTCGGAAAACCTGATGAACTATTTAAACTTATTTTCTTTCCTGTATGAACTACTCTTACTTCGTTAGTTACGGAGCATCATAATACATCACTCGTGGTTCGACTCCAGTCCCCCGAAGTAGCCAGCAATCCCCAACCGTCCGGAATGGTCCCCCTCATTTTTTGTTCCCCTATCGCCCCACACAAGGCTGTGCCCAACAGTCCTTCTTGGAGTCATCCCCGCCGTCACTGCAGGACTCTCGGACGGTTCGGAACACTGCAACTACCCAATACCCATCTTTCTTTCACATCTGCCTTACACTGCTCATACACGCCCACGGTCGTAAGCGCAAGTTAGACCCGGAACCACAGTACTATCAGTCATTCCAACCGCCCCCCACCCTACAAGCCTAAATCGACAGGATTGAGCGAGGGATATTCGCACTGTAGCTTTTCTATGGCTGGCACATCAGTATAGTACTCCCTTGCCTTCAGTTGAAGACATTCTCCCCCCGTACGACTGCACAAAATGTTGACGCTCTCCTTCGTACGGAGTTTCTTCCAACCCAGTCCCGGATTCCGGTAGTACGTATGGATAGCTCTTGCCCAAACAGAGGGCGCGGCTTCGGCTGCCAGCCCACACGAGCTGTGTTCGGCATTTTTCCTTTGAGGTCTTCATTATTGTCCATTACCTGTATTTTTGTAGCCGCTCTTATCTTGGCTATATTTCTAGTTATCAATCAATCCATTCACATTACAAGCCTATCGTCCCTCCCGTCTCATAACCACACAACACATTATTGGATATCGTCCAACTTACTACAAGTTTTGTCATAGGGATGTCTATATGTCGTCGCATGATATTGCTGAGGAAGCTGTTCTGTGTTTAAAGGAGCTGTTTATGCCTCCTAGAAAGCCACAACCCCCCGTATAATTTTTATCCCCTAACTTAGTTGCCTCGATTTACAACACAAATAGGAAGGAAATAGAAAGCAAGTGGGAGAGGATGGGAGATAGAGGAAGGAAGCAATGATGAAAGGGGTGAACCTGAGGGAGGGCTGGAGGACGAAATCCTAGAGGGGTCCGAGACACAACGCTCCTATGGGCATCTAACCCCTAGTAGTCGTGTAGAGGCCGGTAGGGCCGGTGGGAGAAAGAATACTTGGCAAGCGGGCAGGACCTCACCATCATTTCCAGCATTAGCTAGCTCCATAGCCGTACCGTAGCTTCCCCGCAATGCTCAGAGCTCTTAGGAAATTCTTAGTCCAGCGGTGTTGAGTTGTCAGTCCCAAAGGATAGCTATTTTTAGTATAAAACAGCCAATAACCCAGGAATTTGTCATACAACTTTATCAAGCAAGCAAACAAAGGTTACTAATGCTTCTCAGGTGGCGTCGATCTATCATACTAAATTGTAAACTACCGGAAAACTGAAAACAAAAACAAAAACTAAGAATGCCAAATCCAACGCAACTAGACGGAAAAAAAACCATACCAGACAAAAAGGAGGAGAGACTTCCGCAGCCTCTAGCTATGAAAGGCCAATTTGAGGATCAAATCCCTAACTTTTCCCTCCCGGCGTCCCAAATCCCCCACGCCGCTCCAACACCCGCCGCAACAGCCATGATTTCGATGCCCACAACATCTTCGGCAATCCTCTCCCCGACTTTTAGCCCAACCCTCATTCCCGCGGCTACTCCGTTCTCCTTCTCATAACCAGCTTCTTCTCTACAAACCTTCACCAAGTGTTCCGCACTACCACGGATCCTGCTTGGCGATCCCTTGACTTCCGCCTTCATCCGGCTATCACCGTCTACGATGTCTTCCTTCGTATGTGTCGCCTGGTCCGTAAATAGAACGAAAACGTGTTTTCGGGCGTGCGAGACAACTGTTTGAAAGAGTTCAAATGTTTTTTCGAATTCCGGTTTTGGCTCAGCGGTGGCATCTGGCGACTCAGTGAGAGCTTCGCTGTACCACTCCGGCGCGGCAGGGCCGAGAGACTCGGATATTCTATGGTTTACTGCCTCCAAGTATGGGTTCGTCAGGTTTGCTAATGGGGGAGAAACGCTCCTCCTGTAAATCCTTGATATATTTTTCCAAAATCTCTTGCGAGACTCGGCGATTGCGGAGCGTGTGCTGTCAATGTAGACCCTTGTGGCGGTGTTCACAGCAGATATGGGGTTGACAATTGTTTTCTCAAGAATGCGTTTTGGTGGGTTGGTGAGGCTAGAAAGTGGGATGGAGGGGAGAGACGGGAAAGTTTGATCGACTTGTGCAAGCAGTGAGTCCGCAATGCTATCTGCTTTCGAAAGGATTATTGTGGGCACAAGGGAGGCTGCGATGTTTGCACCGCTGGTTATGGTTGCTGTGAGGGCGTTGGGAGAGTAGTCCTCCATCAGACTACCAACGTCCTGTGCGAGCTGGTATCGCCGCAAGTGCGCAATTGTACCCGTAGAGTGGGTATGATCTGGAGCGGGCTTTTCGTGCCCAGGGGATGGTGGAGGAGAGGGTTCGGCATGTGGTGCCATCAGGATTCGAAGATCGGATTCTGTGTCAATGCTGACGGGAATCGTGTCCCGTTTTCTCGAAGAAGATACTATAACAAGGTCAAAGGAGGAGAAGAAAAGTGGGAACGATAGAAGGTGAGTGGGAAACTGCTCCGAGAGAGGCCGTTTCGGCGAGCGGGGGGGAAACGGCGGGGGGTGCTCTGATGCCAGTGCTAGTGATGTCACGAAGGACAAAAGTCCGAATGAGCTGGTGATGATGAGTGATGGTGCACTGTACGGTAATCTGTTGGTAGCGGTGTTAGGGTAAACGGCTGAGTGCGATAGAGCCAGGCCTCCGGTGAAGATAATCAAATGAAGGAGGGGACTTATGGGTCATGATAAAGGGAACATGACGTTTCCTCCGACATGTGAGAGTATGAAGGAGGACCGGATACGATTGGCCGATCCTCCCTCGCTTCCAGCTGACATGTGATCCTTGTAGACGGTTGACCCTCACGTTACTTAGAACAGCAAGCCGCCCCCAGCATAAAACAGATAACACAGGCCACGCAGAATAAGGCTTTCATTAAAACTCCTTCTACCGAGTTGGCTCCCTGTTTGAAATTTATTGGTGGTGAACCAAGATAAACCCCCCCCCCCGGCGAATGGTACTCGAGTACGAGTAGAATCTTCGGCTGGCACTAGACACAAGGACCCACGAGGCTTCGCGGCTGTCAAAATCTGGCCTGGTCCATAGCGATTGCAGAGGCCTCTCGACCCTCGTGAAAATAAATTCGGGCATCGCCCAACCAACCCTTTAGTATACCGATTTTTCCAAGAGGGTTCCCGTGTGTTGTCATGGACTCCCTTCGCTCGGTTGATGCTTGCGTTTGCGGCTTGAGCATGCTCTGATTAGGGATCTTGTTTCGGGGATGAGCTGAATATTCCCTTGATTCTCCAAACAATCCCGAGGAAAACTCTTCAACCATCGAGTGATACTCGGTGCATTGTACTGTACCCAAGTTGCTAGATTGGACCTGAATTACATCTGGTAGTGGCATATCAAGAAAGACACAACTCCAACCCGGCGACTTGGGCAGAGGGGGTCGGATTGAAACATTTATCTCAAAACTGCTCAACATTATGGCTACATAGAGACCCATCCAGATATACTACCGCAACAAAACACTTGAACAGAGGAGACAATTTCCCCATCGCACAGACCCAAGCCTCAGGAGGGAGTTTGGGCCCATGTGCAGAAGAAGTTAGCATGTGTTTGACCAAACGGCCCCGCACTACGGAAACAAACGCTTCCACCAGAAGCAGAGCATTCACCACAACTCGGGCCAAGTACTCCCAATTGCCTGACGTTTGTAAAAACGACTGCTATTGCATACGGGCAAAATCTTGCCCGGAGCCTCAGGATTTTGCCATATGCAATAGCAGTCGTTTTTACAAAGGTCAAGCAATTAGGAGCACCGGCATGTGGGGTAATAGAGGATTTCGACCATGGTACTGGTAAGACAGCGGGGCAACCAATCTTATGGTAAGAAGCCTATCGGTAACCCAGCCCGAGCTCTATCTCCGATCTTGAAGAATCCAAGCAACAGCATCCGTATCTCCCCTATTAAATCGAGAAATAGAATAGCGCCTTGGCAAAGCTCCGTCGCCTAAGACAAACGGATTTGGAGAAGGTCGTAGGCCAATAGGGGCCTGGGACTTCTTGACAGCAGTTGTGATAAATCAATCTTCCCATTCCTTTTTTGTTCATTACTAGGTCTTCTAGGGAACTTTTGTTTCAAAACCGAGATTAGAACTCTGCACGGAGATATAATCTAATACTCAATTTATCAAGTTGGTATGGTACCAGATCATAGCCCCTAGATCCGAAGCACAGATCGTCGTATATAAGGCTACCGCCCGCAGATGCCTACATGTATTCGTCTACTTCTCCCAAGGAAATTGGAATACCAGTACAGTACTAGTCTTGCTCACTACTTAATGCAAGGGCCCGAACGAGGCCAGATTCGTTTACATTGTGGGGTTGACACCATGTTTTAAGTTCCTTCTTAAAAAAACACATACCCGAATATCTCCTGCAATAGCCCCAGCTCAATGTATCTGCCACTGGCATTCAGCTGCCGTAGGTCTTTCAGTCTACTCCCATTTTCCACCATCTCTGCTCGCTCTGGCTTGCAAGTGGCAATGGAGAGCCGCGTCTGTACCGATAGCCCGGAACTGTATTAACACGTAATAAGCTATCATATAGGTTTTAAGTGGGAGCTATTGTGGCGGTAGTCATCTTGTGCAGTGCTACACCAACGCGTTATCTGTGTTGTTTCTAACCTGGAATTGGGTATACAGGAATATGAGATCTATGTATCGCAAAATGAGGAGAGAAATCCCCTCCTCAAAGTAATTATGCATTGAAGCCACAAAGATCGCACCGTCGGAAAGAAAACCAACCTTATTTCACCCCAAAGCATAATAACATACAGGAGGTGCGAATCTTGTACAAAACGCTCGCTGACTATAAAACAAGGGGTAAAAAAAACAAATCCTAGCCCAAAAAGTTGCGCAGATAAATTAATCATAGTCAAACTCATCTCCATACCTCTCCGTGGTGGGATTCCTGCCAGCCTCCGACCCTTCCCGTAGTAACTCTTCCAACGCTCCATTCTCCTTTCGAAGCCTATCCACCCTCTCCCGTGCAGCCCAAAGCTGAATCTTGAGTGCTTCCTTCTTCTCCTGCCGCGCATTGGAGGCCGCTTCAGGGTGAGGAAGTGGTGGGCTCTCAACAAGCGGTACTCTTCCACTGTCCTTCCCCTCTAGAACTCCTGCGGTCCGTGCTTTGTCTCGTCTTTTCGTGCGGGTGCGGAGTATCCTCTTTAGCGGATCATCCCCTTCCTTCTCCTCCTCCGTCTCCTCCTCCAGTGCTCCCGCCGAAGGACTGGCCGCGGCTACGCTCGCACTGGGTGGTTCCGAAAACAGATTCCTGAGGGCCTTTGCAGCATCGCACTCACATCCAGCGGGCGCGCTGGTAGAAAGCGGCACAGATTCTGCCCGCTTGTTCCAAACCATCTGAGCGAGCGCCTTGATAACAAGATCCTTCTGACTTCCCCCTTCCTGCCCCCCCCCCTCCTCCTCGTCCGTCTGCGCCGCCGCCTCTATCATTCGCGGAACGAGCCGCTCCCGCATTTGAAACTTCGCGACGGTCCCGTCAAGTACATGTTTCTCCTTCGTTACGCGCGCAAGGTCGACATCGATACTGCGACACCGAGCATCTAGCTCGCAGACTCGGTTCTTCCACCAAGCTGCCGAGCGCTTTTCTTCCTTAAGTTGGGATTGGAGGGCTGCGATTGTGGATTCTAAGCGGCGGTGGGACTTCAAGAGTGATCTATACGAGGGTGTCGGTTTATTGGACGATTGTGATGGCGGCGGTGCCCGGTGGGAGGAGGGGGAGGGGGAGGAAGCTAGTGAGAGGGCAGAGATGTACTGAGTCGGTGAAGTTGTCATTGCGGTGGTCACGGAGGATGTTGGGGGGGAGGTTGGGCGATGCGGAATCGTGTGGGACCTGGCGGTCTGTTGACTTGTTGTTCCGTGTGTTGGGTTCGCCAAGACGTCATCGAGCGACATTGTATTGACACTCCGATTTTCACTTGCCGTCGCTCGACGAATATTTTGCCCCATAGAGCATGCTTTGGGATGAGGGCTTCTTGGAAGTATTACAAGAGTAGTGGAAGGACCTTTGGGAAAAACGTAGCTCGAGAACTGGATGCAGGCAGCCAACAGTCGCGGTGTTATAGAGGGCCTAAAGAGGTCCCGCCGAGCCCCATCCTATTTTTAGCGCTTGCACCAAAACAAGGACCGCACTCTAGTACTCGAGTAGAACCCCGCTTTGTCGTTTAGATTCCTTGGCAAACAAGTTATCATAAGATACCTGATTTCATCATCGGTCCCACTGTGGAAAAGGGTAATAGGAAATAATAAGAGACTACCCAATGTCGGACGTCATGCGAAGAATCTCGCCTGGAACTCTCTAACCAAGGGCCTTAGCATTAAATTAATTTACTCTAAGGCTCTAGCGACATCTCTTAGACCCAATCTTAGACACAGCGACTCGAACTCAGCAGTTCGAGCCCAACACCTAACATTTCTATCCCTTTGTTCCAACGCCATATCCGCCTACAGCAGATATAAACAAATACTGATCCTCATCTTTCTACCCCCCAAGTCCCACCCCCACGGACAGGAGTTTCACCTTCCTCTTTCTCGACCACCCCACCCCCGAAATTCTTGACAACACCCCCCAATATATCACCAGCATCAAAATCAACCCTGAGCCTCTTGCCTTTACCCCCCTTCGAGAAAAACAAATCCTCCCCTCTAACCCCTCCCAAATTCACGATCCCAACACCCTTCCCAGCTGCATGTGAAGCCTTAGCAAGCCTGTAAGCAGAATATGTTGCCAAACTGGTCCCAACGATAAGCATGCCTCCACATTTATCCACCACTCCTTCCGCTTGTGCCTTGGCCTCCGGTGCTACAGATTCCCCAAAGAACGTTATAGAGGGCTTCAGCACCCCGTTTGTTGCGGACTGCCCACTCGGCCTATGCGATCCTTGCTCGTCGACTAGGACTTTGATGTCATTTGAATTAAGGCATTTTGGACAAGGTGGGTAGTGAAATTTTGTATATGGGACTCCGGGAACTTCTACATCACCGTCGGGGTTCGCCTCCATACTCTCCCCCCGGCGGTAACCACCATCAGGGGCTCCAGCTCCCTCAGCGACATGTAGAAATTCCGCCCATTCAGGGTTTAACTTTGCGAGGGTTTTCTGAAATTCAACGCGTGGGTACAAGGAGCGGCAGGTTAGGCAGGTGAGTGTTCGGAGAGTCCCATGCAGTTCTGTAGTCCGCAAGTGGGGATGGCAGGTGTGGTGGAGGGAGTCAACATCTATGGCCCTTCTATCAGAACGGCACCGGGGTGAGAACTGCACGAGTGGAGGGGGTGGGGACTTTGAGTGATTACGTGATTCAGCACGCCTTGCTTTCCCAGTATCGAAATCGACTTGTGTGTTCTGTTCGGCCTCGCTTTTTGTAGTATCGGCCATCCGAGGAAACTTCGGGCCCAGTACCTGCTCATACGCAATTCAATTCATAAGTTTTGTCCGGAGGTGGCTTTGGGGAATGAGTGAGTGGGTAGGGGCGTGAAATGTATTTCCGCACCGTTTCCGGGCTTCATGACTCCCCGCAAATTCCTCATAGAATATCGGCCGGTAACTCCTGTTCAGTCTGTAGGTCCCCTTCTCGCCACGGTAGTCTGCCAGGCCACTTTCAACAGAAATACCAGCACCTGTGAGGATGACGATGTTGCGCGATTCCAGAAAGTTGGTTACCGCATTGATGGCTGCGGAGAGTGTTGTGGCGTTTTGGGGGTGGATTGAGGGAGATGGGAATGGAAGGACATACGGAATTCGAGGGGCTATCATGGGAGAAAGGAATATATCTTGGTATTGTGAGTCTGTCCCGTGGGAGGCCCCGCCAGTAAACAGGAGAAGTGCTGGGCCATTGCGAGTGAAGGGGACCTGGAGAGACGCAGGACTCACAAGGTCATCCATCATACCGGGTAACAGAGCCTCATGTCTTACAAGGGAGGTAGAATGGCATTCACCCGGCATCACTCGATAGGAAATGTCATACATTATAGTTTATTATATTTTTGCTACGAAAATGCACAAATACACTAGTTAGAATACATGGTTATTTCCCGGAGCCACCGCTGGGCTCCGGCGACAATTTGGGGGGGTGTACACCAGCTCCATCCCAGACGCTCTTAGCCCAACCCCCATGAGCTTCTTCAGCTTTGATAGTAGCCAGCTCGCTATGAGTAGGTATGGGAACCTCGACAATTTTGAGCTCTCCATCCCAGTGGAGGCTGTGCCTCCAGCTTGCTCCCCAGAACTGTATACCAGCGACCAGGAAAGCACATAAACACATGATACCGCCTTGAATCCCAAAGCACCCAAAGATACCAATTCGGGCGACCCAGTCAGTTGCATAGAGGTGGCTTGCAAACACTACAATAGCTCGGAAGAAGCTTAGGAGAGCGCCAATGGTAACGGGATGGGTCGGGAAACAGTAGAGAATGTAGGCTATTTGAAGAAATGTAAGCCGACCTTCTCCTAAAGCCAAGTAAACTTGTCCAACGAACCTGTGATAGTCACAAACGTATTTAATGCTGCGATCACTGCGGATCCCCAACAGAGGAGCAGACCGGCCCAATGACGGTGATCTTTATACAAAAGTGAAAAGAGAAGGAACCCGAACAGTCCAACCAACATTGGCACGTAACACCCGATGAGAACAGTTTCAGGTATTACCGAAGAATGACGTGCGATAACCCGATTCTGGCGCCATTTGTTGAACTATTTGATGGGATTAGAGGTTGTAAGAAAACGCGCAAACAGCGAGCCTTACTAGAAACCCCCAGAGTTGGCCAATGAGCAATCCAACCAACGGGGCAAGGTAAATCAGGCCAGCTCCCCTGGAAGAAAGACCGTATCCATCTTTATCTTGACGAAACAATGTGTATACGGTGGTATCACCGAATGCGCTAACTAGATTCCAAACTAGGACATGGATGAGACCTATGGTAAATTAGCCTCTGCATACCATAGGTGTTAATGCCTGAAGGGCCTTACCCGGGACACAGAATTGAGGCCTCCAGAGCACACATGCTAGTCCTTTGGTTGAATCCCGGAGTGTGATACCATCCCTACATCTATAGCCGGTTATACCAAACAAACCTTCATACCTTCTCTTCAGCCATCTCTTAGGGTAAGGCGTGTTACTGATTGCCGTGACAGGGTCGTATTTAGTCTCCTGCATCAAAGTTATGACTGCTATCAAATCGAGTGCATGAGCGCCGGCGAGACACATAAAACCAATTCGCCAGTTCATATTTGTTAGGGCGGAAGCCAAGGAACCCACTACAGGTCCCAACATTATTGCCGTTACCCAAACTCCAATTTTAGTGACCCAGAACCCCGGAGAATACCTCAGTTGCACTAGTCAGCCAAGTTGAGGATTCCAGTGAAGAATAGTCTTGCTTACATATCGTATATGATTTGAATGCCTATGAGAGTTGCTGAAGATCCGAAGAAACATTCGACTGCACGGAGGCTTATATACTGAGCCCAGGTATTGACAAAGGAGCAAAAGGTAGATGTGATAAAAACTATGATCGAAGACCAGAAGATCACGGGCAAGCTGACTGCATTAGCTAAGATGCGTTGAGTAGTCATTAGAGTTTAAAGACACCTTCCAAAGCGCTGTACAAAGGGGGCTACGAAACAGCTACCGATTCCATGCATCTACACTAATTAGCTCTTCAATCCTGATGGAAAAAAAATAAGAACGGGATAAATACAGCTGCAGGCAAAGAAAATGTGGCTGCCAAAGCCCAATCGGAAGAGTCAATTCCCCACTCTTCCATCTGAGCTTTTATCTGAACCTTCTATCCATTTTACCCAAATCAACACCATTTCACTCACAAGTTATCCAAGCAGACTGCCACTTACGCCAAACCCAATAGCAAACCCATTCAACAAGCAGATCCAGCAAATAAAGTAAAAGGCAATCCGTTTCTGCATGGTCTCCCACTTCGCCGCCCCAACCCAACAAACATTTAGCAAAATAAATCCCCCTAAGAAGTATATAGTGGTCGAGTTAATTCATACACGTCCAGGTTCAGTTCTCTCGTCAAACTCTAAACTAGCCCAAGTTGACTCGCAAGAAATCCTAGTAACCACAGTGATGCGGTCCGGGGCCAGGAGGGCTTCATTGGAAACGTTATTCAGGGGATGGCCGGCCTCACATTTCGTAACGACGTTTGTCCCGAGCCGGTAAGGTGATGAGGAGCTACTGCCACCACGGGCCCACCGCGAGCTCATCTGACTTGCGGTGCTGGAACGGCTCGGTGGGATAGTGGGCCTTGTGTGCTGGCCTGATACTAACATAGTTTGGTATTGGTGAAGAAAGAGGGTTGGGAAGGTTATAGGCGGCGATCAACAAGTAGTCTGCAGGAGAATATCACTATATTATCGTAGCCTTGCTGTTGGGAAGGGTGGAGGCTGCTTTGAGTGGCTTTCTATTGACCACGGGAGATGCAGCGATGGCGAATAAGGGCACCCAGGCAAAAGCCCTTCATGGATGATCACTCGTAAATTTCAACCTGCAATAGTCTTCTGTCTGGGAAATAAACACCTAGATTTTAGGGAGCAAAGACAAGAGGAACAATTAGCCCTTGTAAAAAAAATACTCTGATGGCATTTTCATAGAGACATCCGGTGAACGACAATTGAGCCCACGCCTATTAGTCCCATAGCCTGGCCCAAACACGAAATCGAATTTGATCGGGTGCTCAACCCAGCCCCGCTCTCTGGGTGCTCGCCCCCAGCGGGCGTCACAGTCCACTCGAACAGATGCTGATTGGGTTTTGTATGAGTGAACGAGCAGTGGTCAGCACAATAGCCATAGTTCATCCAAGTAAATCACTTGAGAGCTCCTTATTTAGGTCTGGCTGCTCGTGAGGGGGGCCTGTTTCCGGATTCACGAATGTGCATGCCGCAACTACTAAGTGGGAGAAACTGAAAAGAAGGATTGTGCATGCACAGGAAGCATGACACGGAGGATGGCTAGGATATAAGGAAGCCTGTTTTTCCCATTATTTGTTCACTATCAGTTTACCGCACACCGTTCCTGTCTGTCTTTGCTTTATCTTATTCTTCACTTCTGTTCGATTGCATTCCGATTGTTCTTTCTTTTGATAACTTCTTCGTCACACTCTTTTATATATACTATATACAATCAACTTGCGTCAAATCCGTATCTGAACTCTGAATCCGCTGTACCAGAACCTTGTTGCTAAAATTTGTTAGTGTCCCCGCAGCCACTCTGTAGTTCTTTAGTGCTCATAGGGTTCTACTTTTCAGTGCGTTTTCTCGCCCCTAGCCGTGCCCCTCCAGTGTATCTGCTATTTCCTTTGTTGTGTGACCATGGGGAATGATGGCCTTATACATTTTCTTGAGGTTCAAAAGAGATGCAGAGCAAATGAGCACTGGACCGCCGTTCTAACCTGACAGGTCACCATTAGTTCTCTTACACCTGCCCATCATACTTTTTCTCAGCATTCCAGCCAGCACACTAGTTCCATTTCAAACCCGGGGGGGCAATGTCCAAGCTCCGGAAAAATTAGCCGTATACTCTGCTAAATAAACGAGCTGCGGGCACTCAGACAGAATCCAAGCCATTCCTAAGGTAGCAGCGGGCACCAACAATTGGAGTGATTTATCATTGTGGATCATTCTTTGCATTAGCTTCTTGTGGCTAATTCTTGCCAAATGTGATCTAGGATCTGCCACCATAATTGCTGAGCTTCACTCGCCCAGCTAAGATGCTTGGATTCACCGGGATTACAAAGCTATGCCTGCAAGAGGTGACCTAATTTTGAGACCTTAGGGCGTATATCTTGTGTGTGCGCTACGAAACGTTCTCATATAATATATAACTGCCAATGGCCTTGAAAACCCAAACAGCCTACTTCGATAAACTGTCGAAACTTCCCTCCCCCACAAAGCCAACAAGCTCTTCATGAACTCCAAGGATAAGGAATACGAAAGAATTGAGTGAGATGTCTAAGGATACATTAAAGAAATACTTTTGAAGCACAGTAAACCATCAGGGGCCGCTCCAATTTACCCCGAACAGATAAAGGAAGTTGTAGTGAGTGGTCAAACTTTATCACCACCCAAATCCTTACGCTCGCCCCATCCTTTACTCCAGAGATCCCACAGCCCGCGCCCCTCTTACCGCTAGTGCATAAACCTCATCCAACAAGCTGACCGGGACACCAACCCTCAGTGGATAAAGCACAAAGGTCAAGCCAGAATCAAATCTAGTCCTAGTATCAGCCCCCCGACTCAGCTATGATAGCAACTCGACCATCCCCATGAGCCCCGTTCAGTCGCCCAACGCAGAGTAGCCTGGTCATCACAGCAAAGCACGTGGATGAGAGAAGGTTCCTGCCCCAGAATATCCCCAGCAATCCCCATTGCCGTGTCGGGCTTGCTAATGGCGGCTCAACGAATGGCGGCCCACCCTTGTGCGTCTCTCTCATCGACGCCGGCCCCGCTCGCTGGCTAGCAGGGGGCCTCGCCAGGCTGGTGTGACCCCACCCCCCAGCCCGGTGCAGTGCGAGGCCTTCCCACCGCTGGAGAGCAAGTTTGCGCAGGAGCGGGGTCGACAAGGCAGCTAAACGGCATTTCCTCTTCGTCTCCTTCCCGTAGTTATGGGGTAAGGTAGTACTTGGCTGCAGGGACTGTTTTTATATAAGGCTGGATGGCCTGTCGGGTGATAATGTACTCCTGCACGACGGGGACTGCAGCCAGGGGCAATAGGAGAATCATCATCCCATAGACTCAGAGATCTTGAAATTCGCAAAGGTTAATGTGATTAGACCAGATATCTTTGCTCAGTCTGGTTAATACCAAAACGCAATAACCAAGTCGTAGTAATGAGGTCGAAAGAAAGATTTATGGAACGTGGATCAGACCAATACAGGTAGGTATTTCCCCATCCTGCAATGGGGAAAATTCCTAGCCCAAACATTCACCTCATGTAAATAGCGGCACACAGAGTAAAGCTCCTGCGATAGCCTAAACCTCCCAATGTCCTACAAGCCCATCAACAAATCTCCTCCTGCTGGCCTATCCGTGCTATCTTGGACTTGTGTTCTGGGTCGATTGAGGTCTCCAATTTGATAACTTATACCGCGCAAGCCTATTAACCGTCACACTCACAACAGAAGAACAGCAAAGCGGCGCACAGAAAGGACTCTCGCCAGCCAAGGCTAGTATACGCATAGGGTCAAAACCATAACACCATTAGCTACAGCGATTCCAGTCTAGTAATCAGAAACCAATCTAATACAACAAATGGTATGATACCTCATGATTAGACACAACCCTCGCCCTCTCTTGATTAAGGAGATAAAGCCCGTGAACATAGAGGACGAACACCCCCCTATAGCGCACATAATTCCACCCCACACAATTCCCCGACAAACGAGTCGAACTGCACTCTGTCCCCACATTACTCCCGGAGCATTATAACTCCAGCACCGGACACCAATGCTCCCAAGCAGCCATTATCCCCAGTTCCGCTACCTTCCTTGGCAATCCGAACCATCACTGGTAGCTCGCAAGGCAGGGCCTGAAAACAAAAGGGAATAAAAAACAAGAACTTAAATAAGATTCCTAGCGCAAGCACCGAGCCACCCGGAGCCCCACCCCGCTCCGGTTCTGATAGCAATACCGCATTTTAGTGCGCAGCCATCATACGCCATTGATATTACTCTCTTCCTACCTCTTCAACACTAACCATAGCCACGAACCACTACCGAAGCCCCAGCAACAAGCCAAAGCCCCAGCTCTGAGGCTGTACGTACATTTACCCAGGCCAGAGGTTCACAAAATACGTACTCTACCACATCGACATCGAGTCAGAATTTACCTTATCGGACCCTCCCCCCTCTCTCTTCCCACTTTCGTAAAAAACCCGCAGGGTAGGTAATTATGAAAGGGGTATTAACAGCCTAACTTCGCAGAGTGGAATAAAGCCTCAAAGCCGGTAGAGGCGCAACCCCGAGGAACAAACTTCTCCGGTGGTGAAACAGTTGTTCGGGGTGTGTGGTGGATCCGATTTTGAATAACTACCGGAAAGGTGGTTTTTAGGGCGCGCGCTTCTAATAATGGGGTTAAACGGAAGAAGAGTCAAACATAAAACGAACCTTCCTCTCGGTAAAAAGAACACGATACCGGTCCAATCCGGTCGGTGCTTTGACCTTGCCCAGACTAAAATTAAGGCGGTAAAGAAATTGGGTATATAGGACCGGTTTACGAAAACGTTCCTCGCACCATTAATCAATGGGGTGCCGATATTTTTATCCTTTTGGCAGATGGGTATTGGTAATATCAACGTGGTGCTGGACAATCAGTTCATCAGAAATTTATAAGAGACCTGGTGAACAGTTTCTCTAGCATCTGTAATGGAGTAACCCCATCGTGGTATATCAGGTTAGGGTACACTAGTTAGTTGGAGTTGGATTGTTAGCGTGTCCAAGGTGACTGGTGTTCCTGGTGTTTGTGTAGAAGACTCACTGTGCGAGTGGCTACCACAAACTGTATTTAGTCTCAGCTGCGCTCTCTTCTCTCTCTATGATAACCATCATCACTCTACAGATCAAATAATGAACACACCTCAATCTTCCTACCACCTTTGTTCCAGGCCTCTTCTCATGATTCTCACATCATGGCAGCCTCCTAGCAGTACTTATACAGCAGCAAATGTCATTGCACACTGCCAGACCCGCATCAATTTTACTCCTGGAAGGCCTCATCTCTCCCATATGCTACTACATAAAGATACCTATCTTATTACAATCAGCACTTGAACAGACAACTGCTCTAATCCAGTCATAATGGTATATACCCCATAAAGCAACTGATGGGAATTATAAGTTGCTTTTGGCTCTATACTGATAATATATTTCTAACTTTAGTCATATAAAACACCAGAGGTCAGGCTGGATTCAGCCTCTTTCCAAAAGTGATTAAATCACCTCCTACACTGTGGTGCATATACTACTAAAAACTTCATCTTAAATCTCAATATGAATGTCTTACCTTCTCAGGTATTGGACAAGCTTAAAGAGTTTCTAGAAAACACAAAAAATATGGAAAATATGATCTCATATTAAATAAAAATATATTATATGTCACTGACTAGCAATAAAAATATTCAGCCAGACTTACTTGCAATATTACCTAGGACATAGCGGATGGAATAAGCTGTAAAATATCAGCTCTTATAAACCTCCTTTGGAAACAAAGGATCCCTAGTGTGTTCCAATCGCATATCAGTTTTATCTTCCTATCTAGCTTGTTGAGGTTTTGGAATCATCAATCATACACCAACCTATACTTACCCAAAAGAAATACAAGTAAGGCTCTTCTTTTGTCTATCATTATACTTACAAGGCTAATTCATCCAAGAATATCTTTGGATATATCAAATAATAAAGAAGAAACAAGAGGCCAATGTATGGCATACAGCAAATCAGTAACTATTCCAGAACCGATCTGATTATCTCAGAATATATCAGCCAGATACCTGGCTCTCTATCATAAAAGATTTTAAGAACTTAACTGATAGTCAACTCACTGGTATTGCATACCCATGGCCTGATATTGCAATTAGACAGCGCATGGGCTGTAAGAATGGTAAGGACCATCAGGACTGGAAAGATGAGCCATCAGTGTTTAATACAATTGTTCCTTTTAAGAACCAAGTATGGAGTGAAGAATCTGTATTTCTGTGGCAGTTGAGTATCAAAGTTGCTGTTGAATAGGGTGCCAGTAATTGCAGTTTTTTTATTGAAGCAATTTTCATCCATAAAGCTACAGCAGTCACTTCCAAATAATGCAACTTTATCAACCTCTTCTGCCACAAGAGTGTATATGATGTTACATACTAGTATAAAGCTGAGATTAGCTGTAGGCTCCAATAGGTGGACTAAAGAAAGGTATACAGAATTTCCTCTACAATCGATTAATAAGCTAATTATCTATATAGGTTATGTCTATAAGTATCTCCTAGTCTAAAGAATAAAGAAAAGAAATCTATTATCAAAAAAGAAAGATAGAAATCTTTCAGCTAGGAACTGATATTAGAAGTGAGCAGGCACTTGGAAAAAGTAGTAGTATTAGTCGGGCAGGTGATGGTCAGATACAGAGGAAAGAAGAGCCTGTAGTAGCCTAAAGTTGAGTGGAAGGAAAATAAGACAGGGCTGGTGAAATTAGAAATAGTAGGATAAGAGGGAAATTTGTTAATAGAAGTAAAGTGAGAGCGATACTAGGTAGAAGCAAAAGAAAAACTTAAATTCCAGGCTGGAGAGAGAATAAACAAATAGTGGTAAAAGCATGAAATATATATATACATATATAGTTACTATAGTAGTCTATAAGATAAATCAATAGTATTTCAAAAAGTAATATCTTATATGATATAACCTAAATTATAGATATTCTATGAGAAACTCAAATTAAAAGGTCCAAAATTTAATCCTACTTGTAAAAAAAATTTCCTCAACCATATATTCCAACTTATTCAAGAAATTACAGTCTATATAATATTATTATGACAGTAAAGAGTATGAAAGATTTATTAGAAACAGGTACAATTTTTATTGCAAAGTTAAGAGTTAATCATGATTAAAGTTATCTGTGACTAATTATTAATACCCAATACTCTCCTATTTCACTGCCACTCTTATACCATTAGGTATATCAAATACTGAATTCTGATAAATATATAAAAAGCACTATTGTAAACATGGTAGCAAAATATGCAGTACTAGACCAGCAATAGAATATAGACATTGAGTCCACAAAGCTTGGGCATCATATAAAATACCCCTAACCCAGCTTCTATAAGGCATTTCCATTTTGTAACACCGTTGATCCACCTCACAATCTGCCGCCACCATATAAGCTAAGCTTCTATCATATCAATAAAATCAACCAAGCGAGTGATAAATAGTGATGGGGGCCTGAAAAAAAATAATCTTTTCCCCAGACTTTCGAGCGTCTCCGACAACATAACTTGCCTCTTTCTATTGTGCGCATAAACTCTACGACCTTTTCTTTTTTTCTTTTCTTTATAGACCACGATCTCCAACCCCCCTACTAAGGTGATAACACGTAGTATATCTGCAGGACATCAAAAGTCCGTAATTTCTCCCTTTGCAAGTGAAGATATCAGGCCCATCGAAGTTCATGATTTAAAAAAAAAAAAGCTGGAGTCCTAAATCACTTGCGTCTCTCACTGGGGATTTTTATTTTTATTTTTTACCATAACCCGATTCGTGTCGGGAAGTCGACCAATCACGAGACTAGGCCCATCCCACACATTAGTTCGATTCAAAACTCCGCAGCAGCAACAAACTCAACCGCAGAAACAACGACGCAGATATACGACAGACATGACAGGACAGATATCGCGAGATGCCTAAAAACACGGGACAATAACCCCAATTTCACTGGTGAAGAATTAACTAACCAACTAACCAACTACCCCCCATCGAAGCCTGCGAATGTCTATATAAAGACGAACCAACCCCCCAAACCCCATCCTCTTGAATCCCCATACTCACCAAGAGTTTCCGTTGCAAAACGTACAATTGTCCAATCACCCAGCACGAACCGTTTCAAGAAATCTCGACGTCCGGGAGTCTTTCAATTGCGAACAAGTCGAGCGAGAGATTAAGGGAGGGAGGGAAAGAGAAGAGAGAAAGAGAGGGAGATCTCCCGTGTCTCACACATTTCTATGTCGTGAGGATGAGAAATTTGTCTTTTTCTTCCCTTTCTTCCCTTCCTCCCTTCCCTCTTCGACCTTTATTTGTTTTAGTTTGTTCGTTCTTGCAAGACTTTTAAACGTCGGGAATGTCGTGGAACTTTTCATGCTGAAAAAAGAAAACCTCGTAGCATAGTTTTTATGGGGTAAGTGAAAAACGGGGGTAAATAAGAGCAGTAGTTTAGGGGGGAAGTGGGTAGCATTAGAGTCGCTGTTGTTCGTACTTGCTCTTCGGAAGCGATGTAGTGTGATCTACTCTCGTTTACTCCCGGGTTCCACTTGCCCCGTAGAGATTATACTAGCGGGGGGCGGTGGTGGTGGTGGTGGTGGCGCACCGTGCCTGAGCTTGTGTTGTGGGGGGAGGGGTGAGTGTGGCTGACGTGTGTTGCCGAAAGTTTTGTCGACCACGTTTGCCATGCTTTCACCATGCCCGTGTTGTAGTGCCAAGCGTGTAGGGGAGGTAGACTTGCCGTGTTCACGTTGCTCTAGTAGATACGCATCTATTGAAACTTAGGCCCTGTTCGGTTGTGGTTTCTGCTGTGAAAATGACCTTCTCTCCGTTTTGAAACGGTCATTTGTATGGGACAACGGAACGGTCCCATCACAACCGAACAGGGCCTTAGATATTCGGTCTTGATTACCGCCATGGGAGGGGGAAATGATGCAAGCTCCGAAAAACATACTCGAGTGCCGTCACCATGAATAGACTAAGTTAGCAGATAGGGCGCCGAGCAAGATAGGGCAGTAGGCAGTGCGACTAGGTCGGAGTTTCCGCCCAGATTAAGTATGATAATATTATGATACCATAATGTATCTCCTCTAAGGGAGGCGGTGGTGCCCGGCCCGGTACCCTACCAGCGGAAGCCTATATCAGAACGCTCGCGCACTATAAGCATAGATATAATACAACCAATAAAACAAGCACCCCCTCTCGCAACTCTGTAAAAGCTGACTTTATCCCATCCCCAACCCAACAATACACCTCTGAGGTATCGAAACAGCTCTAAATTCCATACTGGGGCAGTGCCCCCCCCCCCCCGGAGTGATGTTGCCACCTTCTCAAATGTTATCACGTACGACAGCAGGTAGTGGCTTGCCACTTAGAACGATGCACACGGAGCCCCCGGTGGCATAACCAACCGGGGAAGCAATAACGGTGTCGCGCCATCACAAGATAGAAATGGGATTCTCAAGATGGGGGTTTCGATGTAGTGAAGCTGGAAATGATATAACGAGCGCAAATAAGCCCTATAATGAAGGGATCTCTAAGCACTATTAGTTTGTATGGTAGTACAAGGGACAGACATATAGTAATCTCACACACCACTCTAGAGTCCCACCAATTTTCAAATATTTTAGCTGTTAAGCCACTTTGGTGTGTGCGAAGACTTTATGCCTGTCACTAGTGCCTCATAAGGATAACCTGAATTCCACCAGAGGCCGTGTGAACTACATCACAAGCAGAGTGATTCGAGAATAAGGGACGATCCAAGTTGCTGTACTCGTATATGCAGGTCAGAGCTGCAGTCACAATATAAAAAAGGAGCAAGATAACCAACACTAGATCCCTTGCCAAGGGGAACAAGTTTCGGGAATCGGGGTTAAGTGGACTTGAACTACCTACTAGCTTGCATCAAAAGCAATATTGGGGACAACAAGAGCAGCCTCGATGAAAGGATAGCAAATAAATGCCCAATGACGAAGTCGAGTGATAAAGAGTGAATAGTTGTTGAAGAGAGGGCAAGAGTACCGGTATTGAACATCAACCACGTGTCTGATATACAACCTTCAGGCTTTCCTTTTTCGGTGAACCGTCTTTCTCCCTTAGCAGACCAGTATTCTCACCTGCATTCCCTCAATCCCTCACCTGATGCCCCTTTCCACTCTGTTATCATCGCCGGGGTAACGCCCGACACAAACCGTATTTGACAAGAATCGCAGATGAAATTCATCCATTGGCTCTGCCAAATACAGCGAGCCTGCGAGATGGCGTATGACCAGTTGCCCTAAATATGCAGTTCTCGCGATGAACATATTATGGATAGATGGCACATAGTTATAGCCAATGCTTAATGGCATGTGTTGACGTATCAAGGAGTGTCGGAGGTGCCGTTCAGTAACCTAGGGTAGTTCGTAATCAAGTACAAGGTGCCTATAGGATAGCAGCACTGCACAAGGACGTATTGTGCCCTTCTTCGTGTTGGAGAGAAAATACCTGTTTTTGCCAACTGCACTGGCAGAATCACCCACCCAGTTTCCAAGAGAGAGGAGGCCGAACAAGGCACCAAAAATCGGGCACGGTATGGAACTCCTTATCGTGGAAGGATGACTTCAGATGAGGCTTCGCGTAAAATGGCTACTTTGAGTGAAAAAAGTAACTTAAAAGTGTTGAATAGGTAATCTCAACGATGATCTCATGTTCGGTTAACCCGCAGGCGCCCAGGCCGAAATTAAGCATCTCGGCCTTCGCGGTTCCAGGAATAAAAGCCCCCTCGGCTCGGAAGGATGAAAGCGACAGGAAAAGAGGTCATGCGATGGACTCCTCTCCCGTCTGAGAATCAGATAAGATGGGAATCAAGCATGCCCTAGATTCCCAGGATTCCTGCCAGCACGATACCATACCGGTGCTGGTATGATATTTCAATCACTTTTAACCCTTACCCCCCCAACCTTTCCTCCCCCCCACGTAGCGGGGTAAATCGTACGATGCAGGACAGCCCCGCAGTGACAGGAAAGAAATTCAGTGAAGATTCTACTGTGCCCCTCCCTACAGATTTCCCGATCTGGACCCCTTCCAGTCACCGTTGAAGGAGAGGAAGGGAGAGAATGAGGACTGTAGGACCGCTCCTTGGTCGTTGATTAGAAACTCCATACCAACGACCCGGCAGCCGGGGTAAAAGTTGGTGCTGCCTACGTCATTCACCCCCATTCCCGAAACAGTGAGATGGAAAACAAGCGAACTCACGATGGAGATGGCATAGGAAGTTCTCCTCTCAATGAATTCAGACGAATACGGTACTTGTGCGGTCAGGGCAATGTCCATCATCGTTGAATATTGTAGTAGGGCTGCCCGTGCAATTAATTAATTAATTCTGATAGCAAAAGGGAGGCGGTCGGGGGTGGTCTTTTGGAAAGTGAACGGCTATCTATCGGTATTGGCCACAATTCCTCACTCCGGAACTTACCAATACCTAGTCAAGTTCCTAACTACAAGACTGTCGCAGTGTCGCCCTATCCGGCACCTTCTCGTTTGAAGCTGCCAGGAAAGTATGGAAATGGATCAAATGAAACCGCTTACCTGCAGCAGTCTCAATTCAAAACCTTACCTCACCGGACGGAAGCACGTCACACATTGTCCGCGCACTCGCTCTGTATCCGCATTTGGACGTATCGTAACTTGTGATTACTCCCAATTGCAGTCTTTGAGAAGATTCTTTGTTAAGAATTGGTCGAACACCTGTGAGCAGAACATGTTTTTTGTTTTTTCCTGTCCTTTTTTGGTGGGAGGGGTGGGGGGGGGGGGGGGGGGGGCAGCACACTTGTTTTTGGTT